>Ga0114958_10000075_pt1 | contig 79875 bp, 73 predicted proteins | sample C_130208_EF_Meta_FD_89577 | JGI IMG/M metagenome (GOLD analysis project Ga0114958, IMG submission 89577) | Freshwater microbial communities from Lake Croche, Canada to study carbon cycling - C_130208_EF_MetaG | ecosystem: Environmental > Aquatic > Freshwater > Lake | place: Lake Croche, Canada...
CAATGCTTTGGTGGACCGCATCAAGCCTGCCGCCAAGCGCACGCAGCGGGCGGGCAGCCTGGGGGGGCTTGGCGGGTTCGGGGCTTTGTTTGATCTGAAGGCTGCGGGCTATAACGACCCCATTCTGGTTGCCGCCACCGACGGGGTGGGCACCAAGCTGCGCATTGCGATTGATACGGGCCATGTTTCGACCATCGGCATCGACCTTGTGGCCATGTGCGTCAACGATCTGGTCTGCCAAGGGGCCGAACCGCTGTTGTTCTTAGACTATTTTGCCACGGGCAAGCTGGATGTCGATCAGGCGACCGCCATCATCGAAGGCATCGCTTTGGGCTGCGAGCGGTCGGGCTGCGCCTTGGTCGGCGGCGAGACGGCGGAGATGCCCGGCATGTATCACGGCGGCGACTTTGATCTGGCGGGCTTTGCCGTGGGCGCGATGGAGCGGGGCTGCGATCTGCCGCGCGATGTGGCTTTGGGTGATGTGCTGATCGGTCTTGCCTCGGACGGGGTGCATTCGAACGGCTATTCCTTTGTGCGCAAAGTGGTGGAACTGTCGGGCCTTGGCTGGGAGGCGCCCTGCCCCTTTGGCGATGGCACCTTGGGCGGCGCCCTGCTGACGCCGACACGGCTTTATGTCAAACAAGCCCTTGCGGCGATCCGGGCGGGCGGGGTGCATGGGTTAGCGCATATCACCGGCGGTGGGTTGACCGAGAACCCCCCACGCGTGTTGCCCGAGGGCTTGGCCTGCCAGATCGACCTTGGCGCATGGCCGCTGCCGCCGGTATTTCGTTGGCTGGCAACGACCGCCAACATGGCCGAGGCGGAGTTGCTAAAAACCTTCAACTGCGGCATCGGGATGATCTTGGTGGTGGACCGCGCACGGGCCGAAGCGATCAGCGCGCTTTTGGCTGATTTGGGCGAAACCGTGATCCAACTGGGCCAGATCGTCGCCGGAGACGGCGTGATCTACCAAGGCACGCTTTTGTGATCCGCGTTGCCATCCTGATTTCGGGGGGTGGCTCTAACATGCGGGCCTTGGTGGGGGCGATGCAGGGCGATCATCCGTGTCGGCCTGTTCTGGTTGCTTCCAACGATCCAAAGGCTGCGGGGGTGGCTTGGGCGGCTGGGCAGGGCATTGCGACGGCAGCCTTCGATCACCGCACCTATGGCCGCGACCGCGCGGGGTTTGAGGCCAGCCTTTTGGAGCAGCTTTTAGCCGCAAAGCCGGATATCGTCTGCCTTGCCGGGTTCATGCGGATTTTGTCGCCCGCGTTTGTCAGCCAGTTTGCGGGGCGGATGGTAAACATCCACCCCTCGCTTTTGCCCAAATACCCCGGCCTGCACACCCACCAACGCGCCCTTGATGCCGGCGATGCGCAAGCGGGGTGCACGGTGCATGAGGTGACGCCCGATTTGGACGCAGGCCCGATCCTTGGCCAAGCCCGCGTGGCGGTTTTGGCGGAGGATACAGCCGACACATTGGCCGCGCGGGTTTTGGTGCAAGAACACAAGCTTTACCCCGCCGTGCTGCGCCGCTTTGCCCAAGGAGAGCGTTCGCGGATCGACTGGGCTTAAGGGGCCAACATGCCCCCTAGCGCCCCAAAGGCAATGCCAGTTTGCGGTGCACCACTTCCATGACAAAGCGCGAGCGCACGCCTTTGAGGTCAATCCCATCCGTCAGGCGTTGGTAAAAGGCATCGTAAGCGGTCATGTCGGGCACCACGACCCGCAGCATATAGTCTGACAGGCCGCCCAAGCGCAAAACCTCGATCACTTCGGGAAAGCTTGCGACCACGGCGAGAAACTTGTCACGCCACACAGGGGTGTGGTTCATCGCCTCGATCTCGCACAGCACCGTCAGGCCCAACCCCACCTTGCGCGGATCAACCAGCGCCACGCGGTTGGTGATGATGCCTGCCGCCTCCAGCTTTTGCACGCGCTTCCAGCAGGGGGTTTGGGAGAGGCCCACCTTGTCGGCCAAAGTGGCAATGGGCAGCGTGGCATCGCGCTGCAACGCTGTCAGGATCTTGCGGTCGATCTGGTCTAGGTCTTTGTCCATCGCCCTAGGCCGAGATAAAGTCGCGCACAAAGGCGCTGGCGGGGCGGGCGCGGATGTCTTGCGGGCGGCCCACTTGTTCGATGCGGCCCATCGACATGACCACGACCAGATCGGCCAGTTCCATCGCCTCGTCTTGGTCGTGGGTGACAAAGATTGTGGTCAATCCGGTGGTATCGTGGATATCGCGCAGCCCTTGGCGCAGGTCTTTGCGCACGCGGGCATCTAACGCGCCAAAGGGTTCGTCCAGCAGCAGCACGCGCGGTTCAATCGCCAAGGCCCGCGCCAAGGCCACGCGCTGGCGTTGGCCGCCGGACAGTTGGTTGGGGTAGCGTGCGCCGATGTCGGGCAGTTGGATCAGATCCAGCAGTTTGGTGACCCGCCGCGCGATTTCGGCGGTAGGGGGGCGGGTGGTGCGCGGTCGGGCGCGCAGGCCGTAGGCGATGTTTTCAAACACCGTCATATGGGCGAACAGCGCGTAGCTTTGAAAGACAAAGCCTGCGCGGCGCTCTTGCACGGTTAAAGCGGTGGCATCGGCCCCGTCAAACAGCACCCGCCCCGCCGTTGGAAACTCTAACCCGCCCAAGATCCGCAGCAAGGTGGTCTTACCCGACCCCGACGGCCCCAGCAGCGCCACCAGCGCGCCCGAGGGGATGGACAGCGACACAGGTGTCAGCGCCGCCGTGGTGCCGAATTCCTTGGAAATCTCGTCAATTTCAATCTGCATGATCTGGTCCTAAGGGCGATGGGTTGCGGCCAGCTGGTCGGCATAGCGCCATTCCAGCAGTGTTTTCAGAGCAAGGGTCACAAGGGCCAGCAGCGCCAGCACCGCGGCCAAGGTAAAGGCCGCAACCGAGGAATATTCGTTATAAAGCATCTCGATCGTGATCGGCATCGTGGCGGTAAGGCCGCGGATTTTGCCTGACACCACGGCCACGGCACCAAACTCCCCCATAGCGCGGGCGTTGCACAACAGCACACCGTACAGCAGCGCCCAGCGGATATTGGGCAAGGTGACGGTGAAAAACACCCGCCAGCCCGAAGCGCCCAAGGTCAGGGCCGCTTCTTCGCCAGCACGGCCCTGTTCGACCATCACGGGGATCAACTCGCGTGCCACAAAGGGGAAGGTCACGAACATCGACGCCATTACAATACCGGGCACCGCGAAAACCACGGGCATTCCCTGCGCCACCAACCAAGAGCCGACCCACGAATTGGCCCCGAAGGTCAGCACGATGCACAGCCCCGCCACGACGGGCGAGACGGAAAAGGGGATGTCGATCAGCGTGATCAACACCGCCTTGCCGCGAAAACTATATTTGGTGATAAACCACGCCGCAGCCACGCCAAAGACGGCATTTAGCGGCACGGCAAAGGCGGCCACCAGCAGCGTCAGCCGGATCGCTGAGTGCGATTGAGGGTCGGCAAGGGTGGCCAAGGACGCGCCCATCCCTTCGCGCAGGGCCTCGTAAAACACGGTCACCAGCGGGGCAAACAGCAGCACGGCCAAGATAGCCACGACCGCGATTGTCAGGGTGATGCGCGCCCAAGGGGCCTCGGTCGCGGCGGGGCGGAAGGCTCGAGAGGGCGAGATATCAGACATAGGCCATCCTTTTGCGGCTAAAGACTTGGGCGGCGTTGATCACAAACAGCATCCCGAATGACATCCCCAACATGGCAATCCCGATCGCCGCAGCGCCGGGTTCGTTATACTCTTCCAGCTTGATGACAATCAGCAGCGGCGCGATTTCGGTTTTCAGCGGGATGTTGCCGGCGATGAAAATGACCGACCCATATTCCCCCACCGCGCGGGCCAAAGACAAGGCAAAGCCCGTCAGCGCCGCAGGGGCCAGCGTCGGCCAGATCACACGGCGCAGCGTATAAGCGCGGCTGGCCCCGAGCGTGGCCGAGGCTTCCTCGACCTCGCGCGCGATTTCTTCGATCACGGGTTGCACGGTGCGGGTGACAAAGGGCAATCCCACAAAGATCAGCGCAATCAGAATACCCCATTGGGTATAGGCAATCTTGAAACCCCAGTCTTTTGCGATCTGGCCAAAGGCCCCGTTGGGGGCATAAAGCGCCGTCAGCGCGATACCTGCCACTGCCGTAGGCAGGGCAAAGGGCAGGTCGACGGCGGCGTTGAGAAGTTTGCGAAACGGGAAGCGGTATCGCACCAAGACCCAAGCCAGCACCACACCGAACACCAGATTGAACAGTGCGGCCACCAGCGACAGCCGAAACGACAAGAACAACGCCGCCCAAGTGCGCGGCGTGTTCACGGCCGCCAGAAACGCAGGAATACCCGCCGAAAAGCCCTGCACCAGCAGGCCTGCAATCGGCAAAAGCACCATCAGGCTGAGCATGGACAGGGTAATCCCGGCCGAAAGCCCAAGGCCGGGAATGGGGGATTTATGGACAAAGGGTTGGCCCATCACAGGATCATTTCGCCGTGTAGATCTGGTCAAACACCCCGCCATCGGCGAATTGTTCTTTCTGAACCTTGGCCCAACCGCCGAAATGGGCGATATCGACCAGGTCGAGCTTGGCAAAGCGCGCCACATCGGCGGGATCAGCCTTAGATGTATCCCAGCCACGGTAGAAATCCTTGAAGATGATCGCTTGGGCTTCAGGGGTATACAAGAAGTTCAGATAGGCTTCGGCCAGCTTGCGCTGCGCATCGTCGTGGATATTGGCTTCCACCACGGCCACCGGCGGTTCGGCCAGAACCGAGATTGACGGCACCACGATGTCAAATGCATCCGCGCCAAGTTCTTTTTGGGCCAGATAAGCCTCATTCTCCCAAGCCAGCAGAACGTCACCGATTTCACGCTGGGTGAAGGTGGTGGTCGCATCGCGCGCGCCTTTGTCCAGCACAGGGACGTGGTCATAGAGCGATTTGACAAAAGCCTGCGGGTCTTGCCCGTTCTTTTCCGCCCAAGCCCAAGCCGCCAGATAGTTCCACCGCGCCCCGCCAGAGGTTTTGGGGTTGGGGGTGATCACTTCCACGCCGTCCTTCACCAGATCGCCCCAGTCTTTGATCCCCTTGGGGTTGCCGTGGCGCACCAAGAACACGATGGTCGAGGTATAGGGCGAAGAGTTATGCGGCAGTTTGCTTTGCCAATCTTTGGGCAACTTGCCCTCTTTGGCGATTTTGTCGATGTCAGCGGCCAAGGCCAGCGTGACAACCTGCGCATCCAAGCCTTCAATCACAGCCCGCGCCTGCGCGCCCGAACCACCATGCGAGGCTTGAATTTCAGGGGCAGGATTGCCCTGCGCCACCCAGTAATCGACAAAGGCCTTGTCGATGTCTTCGTAAAGCTCGCGCGTCGGGTCATAGCTGACGTTCAGCAACGTTTGCGCTTGCGCCCCATGCGAAGCCCCCAGCGCCAAGATGCCGGCGACAGCGGCGGCCAAGATGCTGCGCGTAAAGCGGCGCACGGGCCAGCCGGTGAACAGCGCGGCGCCCGTGGGGATGGTCACGCGCCCGTCAGACAGGTCAGCGATTTTGCCCCCCCGCGCCAAAGTCTGTGCGGCCAAACTGATCGTGGTCAACTTATGTCGTTCCTTTCTTAAAATGCGCCCGTGCCCGGCACGCCGCCTTGGATGAATGACGCTGCAGACAAGGTCTGAGCGCTGCCAAAAGGGTTGGGCAACCCGTCTTCCCCCTTGCAGAGCCGCAGCCTTGCTTACCCCATAATATCGACATATACTGTCGTGTATTGCAACAAAATAATAACGCTCTTTTTTATCGTGATTTTGGAACCGCATTCTACGCGCAGGGCGACCGACAGGCCAAACCGCAAAGCCTGCGCGGGCTTGATGCGGCGCTTTAAAGCGACGGATGGACACCACAGGTCAAGATGGTCTTAAGCCAGCCCTTTGAAACCCCAGCCCCACCTGACGGGGGCAAGGCAGACCGAGGTTCTCTTCGCCGCTGGCAAAGGGCCTTTGGCCTTGCAAGAAACCGGCAAAACCTTTGTTGCGACGCAAGCAGCAGGCGCGGTCTTGCCCTAATAGCGCGCGTCGGGCTGGCCGCAAAAGGCATCGACGGGGCTGTGGGCATTCCACGGTGCGCGGCCCAGCAAACACTCTACCACGGCGCGCTGCATGCTTGGCATTGTGGCATAGGCGTTGACATAAGCGGGCGCACGCGGCGCATCGTAAAGGTAATAAGGATAGCCAAACGAGATCATCAGCGTGGGAATCTCATGCCAATGCCGCGCCATGGCCGCCTGAAAACCGCCGGTGATTTTCAGCCAATCCAGGAATATCCGGCCCCGCGTCAGCAGGGTTTCTTCGCCAAACAGATAGATCATCAGATCATAATCGGCGGCAGAGGGCGGCGTCTGCGCGCTGTGCAGCGTCACCTCGAACCCTTCGGCGGCAAGCATATCGGGCAGATCAAAGGCGATGGGTTGGGGGAAAAACGGCACCACAATGCCCGAGGTGACGATCAAAACCCGCCTGTGCTTGGCCACCGACAGCGGCAAAAGCCCCTGCACGTCTTTGACCAAGGTCGGCGCACGCCGGGTGATTTTCTGTGCGGTCAGCGCATTTTCTGGCAGCGCCAGTGCGGCGCGGTTCACCTTGTCTGCCCCCTCATGCAGCCCCGCCCAGGCCTTTAGGCCCAAAATGCGCGTTAGGGCCTGATCCAGACGCGCCGCACTGATGCGCCCATCCGCCACGGCGGCGGTGATCAGCGCCACATCGGCGGCGGCATCGATTGAAAACAGAATGATATCGCAGCCGTTTTCAATCACTTCCGGCAACATAACATCGCGCGACGCCCAAGAACCAAACCCCGCCATCGGCGTGGCATCTGACACGATCAGCCCGTTAAATCCCAATTGTCCGCGCAACAGATCAAGATTCAATGCCTTCGAGACGGCGGCCGGACGATAGGCCTCAACCCCCGCATCGGGGTTTTGCGCCAAGATATAGGCAGGCAGCGCGATATGGGCCGACATGACAGACATCACCCCTTTGGCGATGGCGGCACGGTACAGGCGGCCAAAGGTTGCCTCCCAGTCTTGCATCGGCAAGGGGTTCAGCGTGGTGACCAAATGCTGATCGCGGTCGTCATAGCCTTCGCCGGGCCAGTGCTTGACGGTTGCAGCCACACCTGCCGACTGGAATTCGTCAATCTGGGCAAGGGCTTGCGCTTCGATTGTGTCGAGGGACGCGCCAAAGCCCCGCGTCGCTACAATGGCGCTGCGAAAGGCGTGGTTGATGTCGATCACCGGGGTGAAGGACCAGTTGATCCCGATGGCGCGTGCCTCTTGCGCCATGATGCGGCTGATGGTGCGACTGGCTTGCAGGTCGTTTATGGCGGCCAAAGCCAGCGGATTGGGCACTTCGGTGCCAATCGGCAGCGACATCCGGCTGCCCTCAAGATCGGCAGAAACCAACAGCGGCACCTTGGCCGTGGCTTGCAGCGTGTCGATGAACTGCGCCTCGTAGTCCAGATCGGCCGAGAAATTCCGCGTTATTCCAGCCGGTTTCAGCAGAGCCAGACGGGCCAGTTCCTGTGGATCCTGCCCCATCGAATGAAAGACAAACAACTGACCGATCTTTTCCGCCAGCGTCATCTGCGCCTTGGTCGCGGTCACCCAATCAATCGCCGCTTGGGTCAAGCCAAAGGGCGCTTTGCGCAGAAGGTCGGTGCTGGTCATGATGGCCTTTGGGAATCGTTTTATAACGCGGGCATTAGACCGCTTTTGCCAGATTTTGCAAAGCCCATGGCGTCTTGCGCTTTTCCCTGCCCCTTTCCTGCCTCACGCCTGTGGGCAAGGAGCGGCTATTGGCGGGTAGATCGGGTCGCTGATCGTGATCGGGTGGGAAAAGCACCGTTTTCAGTGGCCATGGCCGGCAGAGAAAACCTTGCCCCCAAACCCAAAGCGAGCGCTTCAAGCGGCGGTTTTCCACTTGAGCGGCGTGAGGTTGACAATTCCATCCCCGACGCTGACCATCACATCGCCGTCTTGAATATTCACTTGCAGTTTCATCGTGCGGTTCGCCAGTTTTGCCAAAGCTTCGGTGTTTTGCTCGGACAGGCCCACCACCTGCAGATTGTCAAACCGGATCACGGTGTTTTTGATCTTATCCCACCAAATCTCGGCAGGTTTGCCACCGTAAGGATAGACAACCACCTTGCGGGCCTTGCCACAGGATTGACGGATCACCTTTTCGCTGGGCAGCCCAAGGGCAACCCAAACCTCCAGCTCGCCGCTGAGGCTTTTTTGCCAGATGTCAGGCTCGTCATCGGTGGACAGGCCTTTGGTCATCTCTAGGTTTTCATGGGCGTTAAGCGCGAAGGCCAGCAGGCGCACCATCATGCGTTCATCGGTTTCTGAAGGGTGCTTGGCCACGGTCAGCTTATGGGTTTCGTAATAATGGCGGTCCATGTCACTGACCGACAGTTCAACCTTATAAATCGTGGCATTTTGCGCCATAGTTTTGCTCAAACCTTCAAAGACCACTCAGCGCGGCGGCGCTAAGCTCTGACATAAAACCCGCGCCAGAGATATCCCTGACGCGGAGTTTTTGTAAGACGACAGGCCGTTTAGAAAAACGCCTGCAAGCCCGTAATCGCCCGCCCCAAGATCAGCGCATGCACATCATGCGTGCCTTCATAGGTGTTGACCGTTTCCAGATTCACCATATGGCGCATGATCTGGTAGTCTTCCTGAATGCCGTTGCCGCCGTGCATATCACGCGCCCAACGCGCCGCTTCCAGCGCCTTGCCGCAATTGTTGCGCTTGATGATGGAAATCATCTCTGGCGCGGCGTTGGCTTCATCCAACAAACGACCCACGCGCAGGCAGGCTTGCAGGCCCAGTGACACCTCTGTCATCATATTGGCGAGTTTCAGCTGGAACAACTGCGTCTGCGCCAAGGGCTTGCCGAACTGCTTGCGATCCAGCCCATATTGGCGGGCCGATTGCATGCAAAACTCTGCCGCGCCCATAACGCCCCAAGCAATGCCGTAGCGCGCACGGTTCAGGCAGCCGAACGGGCCTTTCAGCCCTTCGACAAAGGGCAACAAAGCCTCTTCACCGACTTCGACATCTTTCATCACAATCTCGCCCGTGATCGAGGCGCGCAGGCTGAGTTTCCCGCCGATCTTGGGGGCGGTTAGCCCCTTGGTGCCCTTATCCAGCACAAAGCCGCGAATCTTGCCGCCATGCGCTTCGGATTTGGCCCAAACCACAAAGACATCGGCGATGGGGGCGTTGGAAATCCACATCTTCGCGCCGTTCAGCACATAGCCATTGGCGGTCTTTTTGGCATGGGTTTTCATGCCCGCAGGGTCAGATCCGGCATCCGGCTCGGTCAGGCCAAAGCAGCCGATCCATTCGCCCGAGGCCAGCTTGGGCAGATATTTCTGCCGCTGCGCTTCGGTGCCGTAGGCATAGATCGGGTACATCACCAAAGATGATTGCACCGACATCATCGACCGGTAGCCCGAATCCACCCGCTCCACTTCCCGCGCGATCAAGCCATAGGCGACATAGGTCGACCCAAGCCCGCCGTATTCTTCGGGAATGGTTGATCCTAACAGCCCCATCGCCCCCATCTCGCGGAAAATCTCGGGGTCAGTTGACTCCTCGCGGTAGGCGGCGATCACGCGGGGTTGCAGCTTTTCTTGCGCATAGCTGCGCGCCGCTTGCGCCAACATGCGCTCTTCTTCGCTGAGCTGGTCGGCCAAGCGGAAGGGGTCTTGCCAATCAAACCGCCCCAGATCGGGCGCATCTTTGGCTTTCAGCTTCGGGCGGTCGGTCATGGCAATCTCCATCATTCTTTGCAGACATCTGCCACAGAATGGGGCAGAAAGCTACACAAACGACCTCACCATAGCATGAGGAAACCTCATATGCTGGCCCGCCGCTATCTGCCCTCGATCCCGTCCCTTCTGGCGCTTGAAGCGGTAGACAGGTTGGGCACCGCCTCTGCCGCTGCAGCCGAGTTGAACCTGACGCAAGGCGCTGTCAGCCGTCAGTTGCAGGTGCTTGAAGGCCAGTTGGGCGTGGCCCTGCTGATCCGCGACAAGCACCGCTTGCGGTTAACCCCTGCCGCCGCAGAGTTTGTGGCCGAAGCCCGCGCCGCCTTGCACCGCTTAGATCAAGCAGCACTCGCCCTGCGCGCCAATCCCAGCGGCGGGTCGCTGAACCTTGCCATCCTGCCCGCCTTTGGCATGCACTGGCTGGCCCCGCGCTTGGCCAAATTCGCGAGCCTTCACCCCGAGGTGACCGTGAACCTGTCAACCCGCCTGAAACCCTTCGATTTCACCGACAGCCGCTTTGACGCCGCCATCCACTACGGGCGGCAAGATTGGGCAGGGGTGGACTATCTGAAACTGACCGAGGAAGAAATCCTCGCCGTCGCCGCCCCCGCCTTGGCCCCGATCCCGGCTGCATCTGGGGCGCTCTCGCTGCCGCTCTTGCAATTGGAAAGCCGCTCAGGCGATTGGGGCCGCTGGCTGGCGCATCATGGCAGCACGGGTCTGCGCCCGCCCGCGATGCTGTTTGACCAGTTCGCCACCATGCAGCAAGCCGCCATCCACGGCATGGGCGCGGCCTTGCTGCCAGTGTTCTTAATCACCCGCGACTTGGCCGAAGGCCGCCTTGTGCCGCTGTTCGGCGGGCCTATCCGCGCCTTGGGCAGCTACTATCTGGTCTGGCCCAAAGATCGGCCAAGACGCGCGCCCCTGTCGTCGTTCATCACTTGGCTTGGGGGCGAGTTGGGCTAGGCCCACTTCCCCCGCCGCACCAAAGCGCGCGTCTTTTGCGCGCGCAGACCTTTACAGCGCAGGGCAAGGCTGGTTTGAAGTGGCGTGGGTAAGAGCTTTTGACCAAGATCGGGTGAGATGATGAAAATTGGCGATGTGTCCTTTTGGTACGCCGACATCGGCCTGCCCGAAACCCGCCGTCCGGCCTTGCAGGACGATGTGCGCGTGGATGTCGCGATCATTGGGGCGGGCTATACGGGGCTTTGGTCGGCGTGGTATCTCAAGCAGGCCAGACCCGATCTGAACATCCTCATCCTTGAAAAAGACTTCGCAGGCTTTGGCGCATCGGGGCGCAATGGCGGGTGGTGCATGGGCACTTTTGCGTGGGATCACGCGCGCTATGCCAAAACCTCCTCGCGCCAAGCCGTGCTGGACATGGCGTCGCATCTGCGCGGCACCGTGGCCGAGATTGCGCGGGTCTGCCAAGACCAAGGCATCGACGCCGACTTTTTGCCGACCGAAGAGCTGATGATCGCCTCGAACCCCGCGCAGATGGTGCGGCTTAAGGCTGAACTGGCGCATCGCCATCATTGGGGAGAGGTGGACCGCGTGCGCGAATTGTCCGCCGCCGAAGTGACCCAGCGCATCAGCGTGCCGGGGGTGAAGGGGGCTTTGTCAATCGCTGGCATGGCGCGGATCCAGCCCGCCAAACTGGTGCGCGGGCTGGCCGATGCCGTGGAACGCGCAGGCGTGCGAATTGTCGAGGGGACAGAGGTTCTCTCTTACACCTCGGGCCAAGTGATCACTACAAAAGGCACCGTCACCGCCCCCGTGATCTTGCGCGGCACCGAAGGGTTTACCGCCACGCTCAAGGGCCACAAACGCGATTGGTTGCCGCTGAACTCGGCCCAAATCGCCACGGCGATTCTGCCGCCCGAAGTTTGGGCCAAAATCGGCTGGGATGGGCATGAACTGATCGGCGATCTGAACAATTCCTATTGCTACTGCCAACGCACCCGCGAGGGCCGCATCACCGTCGGCGCGCGCGGGGTGCCGTATAAGTTTGGCTCGAAGATGGATAAGAACGGCGCGCCGGATGCCGAAACCATCCGCCGTTTGACCGAGGTGCTGCACCGCTATTTTCCGCAAGCGGCCGCCTATCCGATTGAACATGCGTGGTGCGGCGTGATCGGCGTGCCGCGCGATTGGTGCGCGACGGTGGGGTTTGATAAGGCCACAGGTCTGGGCTGGGCGGGGGGCTATGTCGGGGTGGGGGTGTCGACCTCAAACCTTGCGGGGCGGACTTTGGCGGATTTGGTCTTGGGCAAGGATACCGAGATCACGCGCCTGCCGTGGGTCAATCGCCGCGTGCGGGTGTGGGAGCGTGAACCGTTCCGCTGGCTTGGCGTGCATGTGATGTATACGCTGTTGCGGCTGGCCGACCGCCGCGAGGAGCGTTTGGGCATTGGCCCGTCCCGCTTTGCCAAGTTTGGCAATTGGCTGACAGGGCGGCACTGAGGCCACGATTTTTCTGCGAAAAATCAAAGCTGTGCCTGACAGGCGGCGCAGTGCATCCCGGTTGAGCGAACCGTTTGCACAAGCTCCCCGATTTTTCGCAGAAAAATCGTGACTCAGAGGCCGGTTAACAAAGTGTTCAGATCGGGAATGCTCCCCGTCGCCGTCTCGCCCTTCAAACATTCGGCAGCGGCTCGGTGGCCCAGTCCCAAGGCGCGCTCGGGCGTCCAGCCCTGATGAATGCCCCAGATCACCCCCGCGCAAAAGGCATCACCCGCGCCTAGGGGGTTGACGATCACCGCCGCAGGATCGGGGGCGCGGATCACAACCCCGTCCCGCGCCGCCCAAAGGCCCAAGGCGGGCGTGTGGATGATTACCGCCCGCTGCACGCCTGCGCCCAGCAACGCCTGCGCGGCGGCGGCGATGCCCGCCTGATCGGCGGGGCCTGTGATTGCAAGGCCGGTGGCCAATTCGGCCTCGACCTCGTTCAGGAACAGATAGTCAATCTGCGGCAGACTGGCCGCGACCACGGCGGCAAACTCCGGTCCGGCTTTCGAGACAAGGTCAACACAGGTCACCATCCCCGCCGCCCTGGCCCGCGCCAGCACCCTTGCGGCAGCGGTTTGACCGTCTTGCAAGCTATCCAAAGCGCCCAGAAGGTTCAGATAGCCCAGATAAAACAGCCCCGCCCCGGCTTGGGCCGCAGCCTCGACCGGCAGGTCGGCTTCGCACAAAAGGTCATTGCAGCCGGGGTGGTAAAAGAAGGTCCGGCTGTCGCCCTGCAGGGTCATGACATGGGTGTGTGCTGTCATCGCTTTGGGCGTGCTGACCAACCAGCGCAGATCGGCGCGTGATCCGGCAAGGGCCGCACGGCAGGTCGCCCCGTGCGGGTCCGTCCCCACCAGCCCCATGGCAAACAGCGGCACATCAACGCCAAAGGCATCGAGTGCCAGCAGCACATTGGCCGCCCCGCCGCCGATTCCTTCCACCTCGCGCGCGATCGTCACCAGTTGGGATTTTTCCGGCCAGCGGTCGATCACATGGACGATATCCACGATCCAGTTGCCAGCGCAGACAATCGCGCCGGTCATGCGTAATCCACCGCCACGGTGCGCCCTTCGGTCCCTGCCTGTAAAGCAGCGGTCAATACCGCGTGGTGATCTGCGGCTTCAGCGGGGGTTGCACAGCCAAAGCCCTTGGCATCGCCGCCCGTCATCTCGTCCAAAAACGCCGCCCACATCTGCAAAATCGCATCGGTGAAGCCGAATTCAAAGATCCCGCCCGTGATGGCGGGGAAAAGCGGGGTATAGCCCAGATCCTCGGTCGCCCAAGCCTGCGGGCCGCCAGCGGTGTAGCGCATAAAGCTCCACTGGCGGGGGGTTTTGGTTGAAAAGCTGGCCGATCCATGCATCCCCAAGACTTTGATTGACCACGAATTGGCCTCTCCGGGGGCGATGCGCCATGTCTTCAGCGTCATGGGGAAATCGCCCAAGTCGTGGGGCACATGGGCGTGGATCGTGGCATTGTCCCATGTGTCGCAGGCGACCATGGCCCCTTTGCCATCGGGCCTTTGGCTGACACGCTTGACCAGATCGGCTGACACCCGCGAGGGCTTCCACCCCAACCGCAAAGGCACATGCAGCACATGCATGCCCAGATCGCCAAGGCAGCCATAGTCGCCATTGATCTTGGACATGCGCTTCCAGTTCAAGGGCTTATCGGGGTTGATGTCGGAGGAATGCAAAAAATGCCCCTCAACCTCTAAAATCGGGCCAACCGCGCCCGAGGTGACAAAATCAATCACCTTCTGTGCGCCGGGGTAAAACGGCATCTCGGAAGAGCAGCGCACAAAGACCTCTGGATGGGCCGCGATGGCCTCGTTGATCACGCGGTTTTGCGCGCGGTCCATCCCGAAGGGCTTTTCGCCGAACAGATGCTTTCCTGCGGCCAGAATCGCCGGGTAGATTTCGGCATGCAGCACATGGGGCACAGCACAATAGACGGCGTCGACTTCGGCCAAGGCCAGCGTCTGGCGGTAATCGGTGGCGCAGTGCACAGGGCCAAGGGCGGTGGTGAACCAGTCCATCAACGCGGGGTTGGTGTCGCAGACAGCGACAATCTTTGGCCGCGCTTTCATCCCCGTCAGGTGCATCCACCGTGCGGCGGCCGAGGCAAACTCGCGCCCCATCAGGCCGCAGCCGATGATGGCAAAGCGGATCTCTTGCACTTATGCCTCCATCATGGCCAAGGCAGCGTCGGCAGACACCCCGTCATGCACCACCGCCATCAGCGCCTTGGTGATCGCATCAGGGCGGGCGTGTTGCACCACATTGCGACCATAGACGATGCCCTTGGCACCTTGTTTCATCAACTCCACCGTGCGCGAGAGAATTTCAGCATCAGACACCCGCCCGCCGCCGCGCACCAGAACCGGCAGGCCTTGGGCGATTTCGATCACGCGGTGATAGTCTTGCACATGGGTGCAGGGGTCGGCTTTGATGATATCAGCCCCCAGTTCCGCCGCTTGGCGCACCAAAGGCAGGATCAGGTCGATAGTGCCGTCGACCATATAACCGCCTTTAGAATTATCCTGCATGACCAAGGGTTCCACCATCAAAGGCATGCCGTAAATCTCGCACTCGCGCTTGAGCGCGTTCACGTTGCGGATGCAGGCACGGTACACTTCGGGCTGGTTGGGCAGCAACAGCAGGTTTACGACCACACAGGCGGCATCCAGCGTCAGGGCTTGTTCGACGGGTCGGTCGATCACTTCGGAAAACAACGTGGCGGGCAAGGGCGTTCCGTAGACATTGGCGATATCGGTGCGCAGCACCAAGGCGGGGCGGGTCTTGCCGGGGATGGCTTGCAAGATTTTGGCCGTGCCGGGGGGGAGTTGAATGGCATCTGGGGCGGCTTTGGCCACGGTGTGGATGGATTTGGTCATATTCTCGATCCCGCCTAGAAACGAGGTCTCGTTGAACATGCCGTGGTCGATGGCCACATCGAAACAATGGCCCGAGGCGGCGAAAAGGCGGTTCATGCGGGCTTGTTTCATCGGGGGACTCCTTGGGGGTTGCAGCGCGATCTGGTGGCGCGACTCTGACCAGATAGGCCCGCGCCCGTCAATCGCAGCCTTGCCGCCAAGGGCGCGATCAGGCCCCCAAAAGGGCCGCCTGCTTGTCGGCGGATCCTTGGATATCAGCCAAGGTCAGGCTTTCGATCAACACCAGATAGGACCAGAACACCTCGGCAAAGACCTTGCGGATGCGGCAGGTGTCTTCATCAGAGCAATCCTCGCAGCGCTGATAGGCGCGGCGCGACAGGCAGGGCAAGGGCGCAATCGGCCCGTCGATCATCCGCAGCAGTTCCGAGATGGACACCGCCGCCGCAGGTTTGATCATCTGATACCCGCCCGACCGCCCCCGGGTCGAGGCGATGTACCCCGCGTTGCGGATTTCCAGCAGGATATGTTCCAAAAACCGCTTGGGCGCACCCGAACGCTTGGCGATCTCTTCGATCGTCAAGGCTTGCGGATCGGGCTGGGTGGCCTCATCGGCCAGCGTCAGCAGCGCTTTGAGCGCATATTTCATCTTCTGCGTGATCATGGCCAAGACCTAAAAGGATGTGAGGCGGGAATCAACCGCGCTTAGGCCCGCAGCAGCGCCTCGATCTCGGCCCTTGCGGGCATCGCGGGGGCTGTGCCGGCACGGGTCACCGAAATGCCTGCGGTGGCAGAGCCAAAGCGCACGGCGTCAACCGGGTCTTGCCCTTCGGCCAAGGCCGCGGCAAAGCCGCCGTTAAAGGCATCGCCAGCCCCTGTGGTTTCCACCACGGGGCCTGCAAAGAAGGGTGGGACATGCACGGTGCGGGTGGCGTCTTGGTAAAGCGCGCCCTTTTCGCCCAAGGTGATGATAGCAGCCCCGGCCCCCAAAGCGCGCAGGGCGCGGGCGGCAATCTCGGCCTCGGCGATCGAGGTGACGGGCAGGCCCGTTAACGCCTCGGCCTCGGATTCGTTGGGGGTGATGTAATCGCACAGGGCGATCATGCCTTCGGGCAGGCTGGCGGCGGGGGCGGGGTTCAGGATTGTGGTCACGCCTGCGGCGCGGGCCAGTTTCAGCGCATGCACGGCAACGGGGATGGGCTGTTCCAACTGGGTGATAAAGACTTTGGCCGAGCGGATCAGATCGGCGTTGGCATCAACATCACCCGTGGCAATATCGGCAGCAGCGCCGGGGGCGATGATGATGGCATTGTTGCCGGTTGCGTCTTCGATGAAGATATAGGCCGCGCCCGTGTAGCTTTTGGGGTCTTGCGTGATGGCCGGTGTCACCCCCGCCTTGGCCCACGTTGCAAGCGCCATATCGGCAAAGGGGTCTTTGCCCAAGCGGCTGATAAAATGCGTCTCTGACCCTGCCATGGCCGATGCCACGGCTTGGTTAGACCCTTTGCCCCCCGGCCCCAAGGCAAAGCTCTTGCCCAAGATCGTCTCGCCCAGTTTGGGCTGGCGCGGCGCACGGTAGGCGGTGTCGGCGACAAAGACGCCAAGGATGACAACGCGGCCCATCTTAGTGAACCGATCCGACCGCATCCGGCGCAATCACGCCTTTGCGCAAGATAAAGCAGCCATAAAACCGCCGCTCGCCAGTTTGGATCACGGCATAGGCCTCGCGCGCGCGGTCGTAAAAATCGAACCGCTCGATCGAGATCATCTCGCGCACGCGGCCCTCGGCGGCGTTGATTTTGGCTTGCACCTCGGCTTGCACGGGTTCGATCTTGTCGGGGGCACCGACCACTTCCATGCGGCCTGCAAAGTCGTCCACAAAGGTATCCAGCGGCAGCACCGACAGCACGGCTTCGACCGCCTCGGCACAGGTCAGATTGTCCATCCGCAACAGCTCGCCCAGAACGGTCTGGCGGGCGATGGAATCGGAGGGAAAGTTGGTGTCCGCAATCACCAGCGTGTCACCGTGGCCCATGGCGCGCAGGGCATAGAGCACTTCGGCGTTCAGGCGGTTGTCGAGGTTCTTAAGCATCATTCCTCCGAAAGTTGGGCCTGCATCGCCCTTGGGCGCAGACGAAAAAGGTTGGGCAAAGGCCCGTCAGGCCAGTTGGGCCCGCACGGCGGTGGCTAGGGCAAGGCCCAGTTGCACTTGGGCTTCGGCCTCGTAATGAATGCCGTCAACGGGGCTGACAGCAATCACACGGCCTGCGTCAAAAAAGCCGGTGTGCAGGCGGGTGGTCATCGACTGGATCGCTGCGGCCAAGCCGTGCGATTTGGCGGCCCCACCGGCAAACATCTCGGCAAGGCAGCCCACCTCGAGAATCGGCGGCGGGGCTACGACCAACACCTGCGGCTCTACCCCATTGGGGCCAGCGCCTGCGGCGCGGATCAGGCGCACAAGGCGGTCAAGGAAAAAGGCGATGTCGGCGGCGCTGACGTGAAAGCAGCTTTTCAAATCATTGGTGCCCAGCTTTAAGATCACCAGATCCAACGGCTTGTGGCTTTCCAACAGCGCAGGCAGCACGCGAATACCGTTGCGGTATTCGCCTGTCGTCGGGTCATCATGCACGGTGGTGCGGCCCGGATGGCCTTCGTTGATCACCTCGTACTCTGGCCCCAAAGCCTTGCCCATGACAGAGGGCCAGCGTGCGGCGTGGTCAAACCGCCCTGCCCCGTCAAGGCTGGGCATAGGGCGGGTGCCGTGGGTGTTGGAATCGCCAAAACAAAGGATTGTGCGGGTCATGCGATGCGGTCTCCGGCTGCGTCAAACAAATGCACCATGCCGGGCTGCGGAGAGATGTGCAGGGTTTGGCCGGGTTGGAAGGCTTGGCGTTCGCGCACCACGGCGGTCATTTCCACATCGCCTGCGCGCAGCACCAGATGAATTTCGGCCCCTGTGGGTTCAACCACCACCACCGTGACGGGCTGGCCCCTGTCAGAGAGGGTCAGGTGTTCAGGGCGAATGCCGTAGGTCAGCTTGGTGCCTTGGGCAAAGCCAGACCCCGTAGGCATCGGCAGATCAACGCCGCCCGCCCTAAAGCGATCCCCCGCCACCTCGCCCGCGATCAGGTTCATCGAGGGCGAGCCGATAAAGCCCGCAACAAAGGTGTTAATCGGGCGATCGTACAGCTCTAACGGCGCGCCGACTTGGCTGATGCGGCCATCGCGCATCACCACGATGCGGTCGGCCATGGTCATCGCCTCAATCTGGTCATGGGTGACATAGACCGTCGTCGTGCCCAACCGCTGGTGCAATTCGCGAATTTCCGAGCGCATCTGAACCCGCAGCTTGGCATCCAGATTCGACAGCGGCTCGTCAAACAAAAACACCTGCGGGTCGCGCACAATGGCGCGGCCCATGGCGACACGCTGGCGCTGACCGCCCGACAGAGCGCGCGGGTAGCGGTCAAGATAGGGTTTCAGGCCCAAGATATCGGCGGCGCGGTTCACACGGGTGTCAATCTCGGCCTTGTTCATCCGCGCCATTTTCAGCGGAAAGCCCATATTGGCCCCCACCGTCTTGTGCGGGTACAGCGCATAGTTCTGAAAGACCATCGCAATGTCGCGCTCTGCTGGCGGCAGGTTGTTCACCACGCGCTCGCCAATGGAGATCGTGCCGCCCGACACGCCCTCTAGCCCCGCAATCATCCGCAACAGCGTGGATTTGCCGCAGCCGGACGGGCCGACCAGCACCACAAACTGACCATCCTGAATATCGACATTGACCCCATGCACGACCTGCATCGCACCATAAGATTTCGTCAGATCGCGGATCCTGACTTCGGCCATATTTCCTCCAGAACGTCTGATGCTAATTGGCGCGGCTGCCAAGCTTGACAAATTCGTACCCCAGCGCTGCGGCGCTGTCCATCATCTCGCGCACTGACATGTTAGAAGCTTGACTTGTGGGCGCACTCGCAGGAAACTCTGCCCAAGTCTAGACGAGTCTGGACCCTAGGGTGTGGAAAGCAAAGCGTATAACATGGGCCCCACTTGGGTCAGACCAGCTTTCCAAATCCTGAACCTGCCGCCTGACGCGGAACCATTTTGGGAGGAATGAATGAAGGTCGAACTTTACAACCATATCGTCAAAGCGGGCCTGACCCGTCGTGGCGTGCTAAAGGGGGCCGCTTCGGTGGGCGCCTTGTCGATGATGGGCACCATGATGAAGCCCACGGCCGCCTTGGCCGATGATGCCCTGCGTCAACAGATCCTCGCCATTCCGGGCGTGGGCAATGGGTCGCCGACCGATGCCGATTGGCAAAAAGTGGGCGAACTGTGCTTGGGCGCCACCAAGGCCAACGTCGCCGAGGGCGAGTTTGCCGGTGTTGAGCTGACCTTTATGGGTCTGAACAACCAAAACCTGCACAACCTGCTGTTCCGCGGCTTCTTGACCTCGTGGGAAGCTTACACGGGCGCCAAGATCAACTGGATCGACCTTGCCCAAGCCGACTATAACCCGCGTCTGCAGCAAGCCATTGCCACCGGCACGGTTGACTTTGACATCATCGAGATGGGCGCGCCCTTCGAAGGCGACACCGCCGGCAAAGGCCTGCTGGACGAGATGCCCGACTGGGTCAAGACCCAGATCGAGATGGACGATTATGTGAACTACCTCAAAGCGCCTGTCGGCACTTGGGCTGGCAAAACCTACCGCATCACGGTGGACGGCGACTGCCACACCTTCGCCTACCGTAAGGATTATTTCGGCGAAGGCTCGATCTCGGGCATGGCCGAGGCTCCGACCACTTGGGGGCAGGTCAACACCTATTCGGCCGCTGTCAAAGGCCAAAAAGACCCGCTGACCGGTCAAGACGCCGTTGGCTTCCTTGACCCGCTCAAAGGCTGGGGCGGCTTTGGCTTCTACTTCTTGGAAGACCGCGCCACCGCTTATGTGAAATACCCCGGCAATCCGGCTTGGCTGTTTGAACCGGAAACCATGAAGCCGATGGTCAACAACCCCGGTTGGGTGCAGGCGATTCAGGACGTGATGGACAACATCGCGAACCTGCCCGCCGACCAGATCAACGCCGACCCCGGCACGACCGCGTTCCAGCAGTTCTTGGCTGGCACGGGTTCGGGCATCTGCTGGTGGGGCGACGTGGGCTCTAACGCCAAAACCTCCGATTCGTCGGTTGTGGGCGATGTTGTGGGCTTCTCGATCAACCCCGGTGCAGACAAGGTCTACAACCCGACCACCGCCGCTTGGGAAACCCCCGCAACGCCGAACTTTGCCCCGAACATGGCCTATCTGGGCTGGGGCATCTATGTCACCAACCGCGTGTCGGGCGACGAGAAAAAGCGCAAAGCCGCATGGTCTGCCGCAGCCCACTTGGGCGGCAAAGACATCTCGCTGTGGACCGCCGCTTACCCGTCGGGCTTCCAGCCCTATCGCAACAGCCACTTCTCTTATGACGAATGGGCTGCGGCTGGGTATGACAAGGCCTTTGTCGAAGACTACCTTGGCTCGAACGCTGACAGCTACAACCACCCCAATGCCGCCATCGAACCGCGTATCCCCGGCATCTTCCAGTACTACTCGGTCGCCGAGGATGAACTGGCCAAGGGCTATGCTGGCACCTACAAATCGGCCCAAGAAACCGCCGATGCGATTGCCGCCGCATGGGAGAAGATCACCGACCAGATCGGTCGCGATGGTCAGATCGCTTTGTACAAAGCCTCTTTGGGCATGTGATCGGGCCGGATGGGTCTTTAGGCCCATCCATCCCATCAAGACCAGCGCGCCGGGAAACCGGCGCGCTTTTTGTTTGACCGCAGCCGGCCATAAAACGTCTTGAGGATTGGCCGGGCTGTCAGGTGAGGTATTCTTTAAAAGCCCGATGGCGGGACGTTTTTGGGATTTGACCGCCCGCCGCGCTTTTCTTGCACCCGAGCCCTGCGCCAAAAATCTAAAAACGCACCCTGCGCGCGCCCGTGTCAAGTCTGGCCGACACTTCCCCCTTCCAACGCAGGCCCCGCTTCGCTAACATGTCAGCAGACAATCTTGGGTGGGATTTGGATGAGCGAAGGCGACCTTCTGCATGTCGTGGCAAGCGACAACATCGGCCCGACACGGCGCAGCCTTGGGCTGGCGCTGATCTGGGGCTCTCCGGCAGTGCTGGCCTTGGTGGCTTTGGCGCAGGTGCTGCAGGTTTGGGGCGGCTATGACTTTGGCTTCACCAACTGGCGGCCGACGCTTTATGCCTATGTGCTTTATGCGGCCGCCCTGTGCTGGGGTCAGGTGCTGGTCAAGGGCGAGCAGGGCAAGCGTATTTTGTTCGTGCTGCCCGCCGCGCTGTTTGTGGTGTCGCTGACCGTCTTTCCGCTGCTCTTCGGGCTGATCATTGCCTTTTCTGACTGGAACCTGTCTTCGCCGGACGGGCGGCAGTTCAACGGGGTCGCGAATTTGGTGCAGATGTGGCACGATCCCTTCTACTGGAACGCGCTGACCAATATGGTTTGGTACGTGCTGGCGATCTTGCCGGAATATATCGTGGCCTTTGCGCTGGCCTTGATGCTGAACGCCGAGATTCGCGGGCGCAAGTTCTTCCGCGTGGCGTTTTTGATGCCCTTGATGCTGTCGCCGGTTGCCGTGTCGTGGATGATCGGCAAGTCGATGATGGAAACCCGCTTTGGCCCCTTGGCCAATTTGATGAAACATCTGGGCTGGGCGGAACCGTCGTTCTTTTCCTCGCCGTGGATCGCCAAGACCACCATCATGCTGATGGATGCCTGGACCTTCATCCCCTTCATGATGATCATGATTCTGGCCGGTCTTCAGGCCATTCCCAAAGAGCTGCAAGAGGCGGCACGGGTTGACGGTGCCACCGGCTGGCGCGCCTTTTGGGAGGTGACCTTCCCCTTGATGCTGCCCGTGTCGATCACCTCGGTGCTGATCCGGTTGATCTTTAAACTCAAGCTGGCCGATATCGTGATCAACGTCACCTCGGGCGGGCCGGGCGGGGCGACCGATACGGTGACCAGTTTCATCTTCCGCGAATACCGCGACCGCTCGAATGTGGGCTATGGGACGATGCTGGCCATGGTCTATCTGGTGATCATCATCGTGGTCATGACGCTGCTGATGAAAGCCGCCGAACGCTATATGAAATCGAGTTACTGATATGAGTGCACAAATCTTTCGCGACAGCGCCGCGGACCGTACCTTTCGCGCCAAGTGGTGGACGGGGCGGGTGGTGATCTATGCCCTGTTGATCTTTTGGGCCATCGTGGCGCTGTTTCCGATTTATTGGACCATGTCGACCTCGTTCAAAATGGCGCCGGATGTGATGAAAGGCAGCCTTGTGCCGTGGTGGGATTTCACGCCCAAATGGCTGGGCTGGAAGTCTTTGGGCCTGTCACCCGGCACGATCTTTGAACCCTCCACCGTGCGCGGCGAATTCCTGCGGCGGTTTTACAATTCGGCGGTGATTTCTGGCGTTTCATCGCTGCTCGCCGTGGCTTTGGGCAGTTTGGCAGCCTATGGGCTCAGCCGGTTCAGCTATAAGTTTTTGTGGATGAAGAATGCCGATATTTCGTTCTTTTTCCTCAGCCAGTTGATCCTGCCGCCGGTGGTCTTGGCCATGCCCTTCTTGGTGCTGTATAAGGAATTGGCCCTTTTGGACACGCAGGTGGGGTTGATCTTGCTCTACACCCTGTCGGTCTTGCCCATCGTCATCTGGATCATGCGCGACCAGTTCGCAGGCATCCCGACCGAGTTGGAAGAGGCCGCGATGGTCGATGGCCAGTCGATCTGGGGGGCCTATCTGACGATCATCCTGCCGATCGCCCTGCCCGGTATGGTGGCGGCCTTGATCTTGTCGCTGGTCTTGACGTGGAACGAGTATTTCTTTGCCGCCCTTTTGACTTCCACCTATGCCAATACCCTGCCCGTCATGGTGGCCAGCCAGACTGGATCGCAGGGGATTTCGTGGTGGTCGATGGCAGCTTTGAGCTTTGCAGCAATCTTGCCCTTGATCATCATCGGCATCGGGCTGGAGCGGTTTATCATCAAAGGCATGGCTGCCGGAGCGGTGAAGTGAAGCGTGATTTTTCGCAGAAAAATCGTAGCCACGAATTTTCTGCGAAAATTCTGGGGGTGCGACTATGTTAAAGGGCATTGACCAGCGGTTGAGCGCCGAGATCGTGCATGTGCTGATGCTCATGGGGCACGGCGACGATCTGGTGATCTGCGATGTGAACCATCCTGCCGTAACCATCGCCAAGCACACCACTTATGGCACATTGGTGGATATGCCGGGGTGCAATCTGCTGGCGGCGGCTGAGGCGATTTTAAGCTTGATGCCTTTGGACACCTTTGTCCCCGCCCCCGTGGCGCGGATGCAGGTGGTGGGAGACCCCGATAAGGTGTTGGCGTTGTTCACGCAAATGCAGGCGACCTGTTCGCGCATCGAGGAGCGCGAGATTGCGCTGAACCCCTTGGAGCGGTTCGCCTTTTACGACACCGCCAAGCGGGCTTTTGCCATCATCCGCACGTCAGACAGCGGGCCTTATGGCTGCTTTATCCTGAAAAAGGGCGTGATCGATCTTCCGCCGATTTAAGGTGAAGTGCCTCTGCGTCCTGTCTGCGCAGGGCTAAAGATTTAGCAATGACTTCAGGTGGTCCAAGATCACTGCCACCCCTGCCTCGCCTTGGGTTTTGGTCGCCCTTGGGGCGGTTTGGGTGTACCATGTGGTGTTTTGTGCCATGCGCGCCGCCTCGACCGTTTCGGGGGCAAGGGCCAGCATCAGGGCGGTTTCGCCTTCACCGGCATGGTCAAAGGGGAAGTGCTGTGCGACTTGCGGCGGCATCAGGGGGTGGATGCGGATCCAGTTGAACGGGTTGTCGCCTGCGGCATGGCCTTCGTAATAGCTTTCCATCGTGGGCGCTCCCCACCAGCCTTCGCCTTGGGTCGCCTCCAGATGGGCAAAGACCGCTTGGCGCGCGGCGAGGCGAAAGGCCAGATCGGTGGGCATGCCTTGGGCGAAGTTTTCGGTTTGGTGGTGGATGACGCCGTGGATGTTGCGAAAGCCGACCTTAAGCAGGGCTGCAAAAAGCGCTTGCGCCATGGGAGCCAAGCTTTGCGCATCGACATGCAGCGAACCGCTTTTGGGCCCCGCCACGGCATGGCTGGCCGCGCCATAGGCAAAGGCGGGTAGGATGATCAGGCGGTCGGGCGCCTCGGCCTCGAGCCGGTCAAGGCAGCGGGTGACGGCCAGAAGATCCACGCCAAGGGGCAGATGTTCGCCGTGATATTCCTGCACGCCAATCGCCATGACCAGCGGGGTATTGGCTGCCATCGCTTGGCGCAGGTGGTGCGGGGTGAGAAGCTCATACCTCATAGGGCTGCCATCAAATCCTTGGTTTGCGTGTAAAGGGCGCGGAAGATCGGGTATTGCCGGGCATAGGCGGCGTGGCTTTGGGCGGGGACGGTGTAGGCAACCGGGTTCCAGCGGGCGATGTCGCCGGGCTGGGCCAGCCCTATGGCCAAGGCCGCCAGATAGGCATCGCCGTAGCTGGCCCCTGTGGTGATGCCGCACACGCTTTGATCCAAGCCCGTCAGATCCGATGTGGCCTGCATCCACGGTCTATTCTTGGTGCCACCGCCTACGGCGAGCACGCGGCGGGGGGGGCTGCCGGCCTCGGCATAGGTGTCGGTGATGTGGCGCGTGGCGGAGGCTATGCCTTCTAGGGCTGCGCGGTACATCGCCCCCCTGTCATGCGTCAGGTTCAGGCCGAAGAAGGCACCCTTGGCGTGGTAATCGTGAAGGGGTGTGCGCTCGCCGGAAAAATACGGCAGGCAGATCAGGCCATTGGCCCCGGGCGGGGTGGCCTCGGCCTCGGCCGTTAAGGTGGCGAAGGCACTTTCCTTGGGCAGATCGCGGGCGAAATGGTCGCGAAACCAATGGGTCAGCGTGCCAGAGGTGGCAAGCCCCGCCATCGCCGCATGTTGCCCCGCCACCAGCCACGGCGCATGCCACAGGCGCGGGTCGGTCAGGCGCTTTTGGGCAATTTCGATGATGAAGATGGTCGAGCCGTACATCATCATCATATCGCCCGGCTCTGCCACGCCGACCGAGACAGCCTCTGCCGCCGCATCAATCGTCCCGCAGGTCACGGGCGTTCCGACCGCAAGGCCGGTTTCACGCGCAGCGGCTTCGGTCACATGGCCTGCAACCTCGCCCGACCACATCAGATCGGGCAGCATCGCGGCAGGGCAGATCTCGGCCAGATCAAAGCACCAGTCTTGGCGGGCGATGTCATAAAGCGGGGCGAAGTTGGCGGCGGTGTAATGGTCGATCACGAAGCGGTTGGTCAGTTTCCATGTCAGGTAGGTGGTCGAGGTGACAATCTTGGCCGTCTTGGCCCAAAGCGCGGGCCTTTGACGGCGCAGCCACAAGATCTTGGGGCCCACCGCTTGCGAGGTCAGCGCATTGCCGCAGCGCTGCAAGATCGTCTCGGCGCCGATTTCGGCGTTCAAAAGGTCGATCTCATCGGCAGCGCGGGTGTCAACGCCGTAAAGTACCCCGTTCATCAAAGGGTGTCCGTCCGCATCCAGCGGCAGCATACACGGCCCGATGGCCGAGGCCGCAACGCATTTGATATCCTGCGGATCGGCCCCCGACTGGGCTAACACAGCACGGGTGATAAAGACGAAATCTCCCCACCAGTCTTGCTCGGCGCGGTGTTCGGCCCAGCCGGCACGGGGCACGATCATCTCATGCGGGCGGGCGGCTTGGGCGACGATGCGGCCGGTTTCATCCACCAAGACGCCCTTGGATTCAAAGGTGCCGATGTCGATGCCAAGGGTTAGGGCCATGTCAGTCACGCTCCAGTTTCATACCCGCAGGGATACGGTCCAGCGCCCCGTCCAGCAGGCGCACCAAGCCTGCCAGATCGCGCAGATCGCAGCATTCCACCGTGGAATGCGAATGGCGCATCGGAAAGCCCACGTCGATTGCGGCCACGCCGTCGCCCAAAAGCTGCACATAGCTTAGGTCCGTCAGCACCCCCACTTGGGCCGAGCGTTGCAGGGGAAGCGAAAGGGCCTCCGCCGTCTGTTCCATCAAAGACACCAGGGCAGGATGCGGGATCACCCCGTTCAACGTGCCGCGCCCGTGAAAGGAATAAAGGCTGATTCCCGGCCCGCCGCCCATGACCATCTCGCCCCGGTCGGCCATATCGGGCGTGTCGGTGGCCAGCATCAGGTCGATCTGGATGGCAATATCGGGGTGCAGGTTTTGCGCCGCCACCACCGCGCCGCGCAGGTTGAATTCCTCTTGCACCGACCAGACCAGATGCAGGGTCGGCCCCACGCGGCCCTGACGGGCGCGGGCAAGGTCCAGCAGCGCCGCACAGCCTGCGCGGTCGTCCACCGAGGTGCCGGCGATGCGCTCGCCCGCCAGTTCGATCACGCGGGACGCATAGACCACGGGCGTGCCGATGCGGATGCCTGCGGCTTCGACTGCGGCTTTGCTGCCATGGCCGGTGTCGATGCGAATCTCTGGCGCGGTCAGGACTTTGTATTTTTCGTCGGGTGTCGTCGCATGATGGGCCTTGTTCATGATGATGCCCGCAATGTCGCCCTTGGCCCCGCAAAGGGTCACCTCTTGCGCAGCCATAGCGCGTTCGCTGACACCGCCCATGCGTTCGACCCTGATCAGGCCATCGGCTTCGATCTTGCGCACAAAGAAACCCAACTGGTCCATATGGGTAAAGATCATCACCGAAGGCTTGGCCGGATCGCCTGCAATCATGGCAATCAGATTGCCCAAGCGGTCGGTGCGGTTGGGCAGGCCCAAAGCGTTCAACTGGTTGCGCAGCCAAGCGGCCACGCGGTCCTCGTGGCCAGACAGGCCGGGAATCGTCATCAGCGCCTTAAGATCAGCGCGCAAAATGGCAGTCATTTGCCGCCCCGCGCGGCGCGGGCCTTGGCCATGAAATCCAAGGCGCGCTCGGGGTCGATGGCGTTCCATGTGTGGCCGTCGTATTTCAGCGCCGATCCGACCACGCAGCCATCTGCGGCGCGCAGCACATCGGCGATGGTCGAGTGTTTGACACCCGTATTGGCCAGAACCGGCGTGTCAGGCAGCACGCGTTTGACGGCTTCCAGATCGCTCATCGCCGCAGCCTCTCCGGTAATGGCACCCGATACCAGAACCGCATCGGGGATCGAGGAAAAGACCGCCGAGCGCGCCCTGTCAGCCAAGGGCCTGCGGTCCAAGCTATCGGCAAACTCGGCGCTGACATTGTACAGCATCGCCAGATCGGCACGGCCCAGACGGTTGCGATAGCGCATGGCAGCGCCTGCATTCGGCGTCCAAGGGCCCATGTCGCTGGCATAGGTGCCGGTGAAAATCTCGCGCACGAACTGCGCGCCGGTGGCGGCGGCAAGGGCCACGGTGGCCATCGGGTCCCACAGCACGTTCACGCCAAAGGGCACGGTGATTTCCGAGCGCAGCGCACCGATCACCGCCGCCATCGTGGCAGTCGAGGCGGTGTCGACAGCAAATTCATAAGGCCGGTCGTTCTCATTGCCAAACATCACGGCATCAAACCCCGCCGCTTGCAAGGCGCGCAGATCGGCCCGCGCGCCGCTGAGCAGCCCCGCAATCCCTGCCGTTTCGTCATACAATGGGCTGCCCGGCAAGGCCCCCAGATGGACCATCCCAATCACCGGCTTGGTCTGGCCAAACACTGTCGCAAAATTTCGCATCTTTCCCCCCGATGTGCCGCAAAAGACTGCACAAGCGTGCCAATTCATACTAGCATGTTAGCCACGCCGCAGGGGGGTTTGCAATTGAAGACACGGGTTTGGGATCGTTTGGGCAAGGGCGCCTTGCAGTTTAGCGAACTGGGCTTTGGCACAGCGCCGGTCGGGGGCCTCTATCGCCCTGTGTCGGGCGACGAGGCGCATGCAACCATGACCCGCGCTTGGGACGGCGGGGTGCGGTATTTTGACACAGCCCCGCTTTATGGGCTGGGGCAATCAGAAACCCGCCTGAACCGCGCCTTGGCGGGCAAGTCGGGGTTTATCGTGTCATCCAAAGTCGGGCGTCTGTTGCGCCCCACCCGCGCGGGCGAAGTGCGCGACGGAATCGGCAAATGGTTCGATGTGCCCCACCGCAAAGAGATTTTCGACTATTCCTATGACGGCGTCATGCGCTCGGTCGAATTTTCCTTGGAGCGCACGGGGCTGGACCGGATCGACCTGCTCTACGCCCATGATCTGGATATCTTCACCCATGGCTCGGCCGAGGCGATGCAGGCCCGTTTGGACGAATTCATGGCCAGCGGCTATAAGGCCCTTGTGGCGCTGCGCGACCAAGGCGTGATCCGCGGCTTTGGTGCGGGGATCAACGAATGGCAACCGGCGCAGTGGCTGGTCGAGCGCGGGGATTTTGACATCTTCCTTCTGGCGGGCCGCTATACTTTGCTCGAGCAAGAGGCGCTGGACAGTTTCCTGCCGCTTTGCCTTGCACGCGGTGTGGGGATTGTGATCGGCGGGCCCTATAATTCCGGCGTTTTGGCCACGGGCGCGCGGCCCGGTGCGTTTTACAACTACAACCCCGCCCCTGACTGGGTCTTGGCCAAAGTGGCCAAGATCGAGGCGGTCTGCGCGGCGCATAAGGTGCGGCTGGTCGATGCCGCCTTTCAGTTCCCGCTGCTGCATCCCGCAGTCGTCTCGATCATCCCCGGCGCGCAGGGCGTGGCCGAGGTTGACGCCAATCTGCGCGCTGCAAATGCCGTCATTCCGCCAGCGCTGTGGGCGGATCTGAAGGCCCAAGGCCTGATGCGCGCCGATGCCCCGACGGGAGCTTTGTGATGAGAATCGACAGCCACCAACATTTCTGGAACCCCGCACGGGGCGATTACGACTGGATGCCCAAGGGCGACCCCGTGCTGGATCTGGTCTATCGCCCGTCAGACCTGACCGCCAGCTTGGCGCGCCACCAGATTGACGGGACGGTTCTGGTGCAAGCGGCCGCCACCGTGGCCGAGACAGACTATATGCTGGGTCTGGCCGATGCGACCGACTTTATCAAAGGCGTGGTTGGCTGGGTGGATTTCGAAAAACCCGCCGATCTGGGGGTGCTGGAACGGCTTAAATCCCACCCGAAGTTCAAGGGCGTGCGCCCGATGATCCAAGACATCCCCGACGACAACTGGATGCTGCGCGCCGATGTGCAATGGGGCTATGCAGCCTTGGCCGATCTGGACCTGACCTTCGACGCCTTGGGCTTTCCGCGCCATTTGGCCAATTTCCTGACGATCTTGACGCGGTATCCAAAGCTGCGCGTGGTGATTGACCACTGCATGAAACCGCAAATCCGCGATCACAGCGCGGCAAACTTCACCTTTTGGGCCGAAGGCATGGCACGTTTGGCGGGTGAGACGGGGGCCTTTGTCAAATTCTCGGCCCTGATCACCGAGGCCAATCCCGATTGGTCAGTGGCAGCGCTGCGCCCCTATGTGGACCATATTTTGCGGGTGTTCGGGCCGGACCGGATCATGTGGGGGTCTGATTGGCCGGTTTGCCGCTTGCGGGCGGAATATGACGGCTGGCTGTCGGCGGCCCATAGCCTGACAGATCATCTTACGCCATCCGAACAAGCGCGCATTTACGGCGGCACCGCAGCGCAGTTTTACGGGCTGTAGCGCCAAGATTTTTCGCAGAAAAATCGTTTCTTGCGAAAGACTTGGGGCCACGATTTGTCTGCGAAAAATCGGCGCTCTTAGCGGTAAAGCTGCGCCGCGACGATCTGCATGGCTGCGGCAGCATCTTGCCGGTCGGTCGCCTTGGCAAGGTCGGCATCTGCTGACAACCGCTTGGCCGCAGCGCGCAAACGGTCGGTCATCACCACATTGGCGGCAGCCTCTGCCTCGGGGTTCAGGCCGGAATGGTCGGGGAAGGTGTCAAAATAAATAACTCCGTCATAGGCTTGGCGGTCAAGCTCGACAAACAGCTCCAACGTTTGCATCGGATGGACCGAGCCCACCATCAACCCATCGTCGCGCTTGCCATAGCCATCGTTCAAATGCACCCCCAAAATCCGCGCATACCGCCCCGCCAATTGCGCCGATTGGGCGGGAATTTCGCCGGCAAACAGCACATGGCAGAAATCAAGCGTGATGCCGGTATTGGGCCGGCCCAGGTCTTTAAGCGCCAGAAGGTTGGTGGCAATATCGGGCATCAGCGAAAAGGCGCGGGGTTCGTTGGGCTTATATTCCAACGAGATATCCACCGCCGGGTTATGGTCGCAGACTTGGGCCAGACAGGCCAAACTGTCCTCCCACATCTGCGCATAGTTGCCCTGAAAGGCGTAATCGACTCCGTCTTGGCCCATCCACAGCGTCATGACCTTGCCGCCCATCTCGGCCATGGCATCCAAGCCGCGCTTGGTGATATCGACAGCCGCTTGGCGCACTTTGGCGTCAGGGTTGCTAAAGGCCCCCAAGCGAAAGCCCGGGTCGGTGTAGTAGCGCATGGCCACGCCGTTCAGCGCAATGCCGTGATCACCCATGATGCGGGCAAGGGTGACGGGGGGAATACCCTCGAAATGGTCGGGAAAGTTCAGATCGGCGGCGTCGATCCCCGGCACCTTTGCGATGCGTGCCAAAAGGTCTGGCACGGTGGGAGTCTTTAGCCCCAGCTTAAAGGCGTTCAAGCGGGCGGCATAGCGGGGGCGGTTGGGAATCATGATATCCTAGTCGGGTTCAAACAGATCACGGCGCGCCAGCGCCAAGGGTTCCAGAAAGCCCACAAGTCGGCCTAAATGCAAGCGGGTTGCGGCACGCGCGGCCACAGGATCGCGCGCCTCGATGGCCGCAAGGATCGCCTGATGCTCGACATAGGTCGATTGCACCCGCCCCGGCGCAGGCAAGATCAACTGCCGCGCGCGGTTGACATGGACCCAAGCGGTATCGGCCAAACCCGCCACGCGGCTGTAACCGGTGAAGGACAAGATCAGCGCATGCATGGCGGCGTCGGTTTGGTAAAAGCCGTCGAAATCTTGGGCCTCCAACAGCTGTTCTTGCGCCGTCAGATTGCGCATCAGCTGATCCATCTGATCATCGGTGATGGTCTGGGCGACCCTTTCCACGGCAGCCAGTTCCAAGGCCTCGCGCAGAAAGGCACCTTCGCGAATCTCGGCCAAAGAGAATCGCGCCACATAGGTGCCCGCTTGCGGCACGATGCGGACCAGATGCTCGACGGCCAAGCGCGTCACCGCCTCGGACACGGGCGAGCGCGAGACGCCCAATTGCGCGCAAATCTCAGGCTTGCGCAGGATATCGCCGGGGCGAAACGACATCGACAAGATGGCTTCGCGCAGGCTGGCATAAACCCGCTGCGCCAGCGAGCCGCCAAAGGCATCAAGCGGGCGCAGCGGTTTGCGCGGCGGCAAGTGCACCTCTCGCACGGGCATTTGAGGGGGTTGGCGCGGGGCGTCTGGCATACTAACATGTTAGCTGGGGCGTGCGCCCTGTCAACCACCCCGTCTTGTCCGGCGCTGTGCCGCGGCTTTGTTTTCAAAAGGTCTGATGCCATGAACATTCCCAACACTCATTCTGTCATCCGCCTGCATCCGGCCGATAATGTCATCATCGCGCTGAAGGATCTCAGCGCAGGCACAGTGGTGCCCGAACTGCCCGCCCCCCTCGCCCAAGCCGTACCGCGCGGGCACAAGATCGCCACGGCCCCTATCGCGGCAGGCGCGCAGGTGATCCGTTATGGCCAAATCATCGGCGATGCCACCCAAGACATCGCGGCAGGCGCGCATATTCACACCCACAACCTTGGCATGGGCGCGCATAGCACCGATTACGCCTATGCCAGCGAAAGCAACCCGCAGCCGGTGGTGACGCAAAAGCGCACCTTCATGGGCTACCCACGGGCAGATGGCAAATACGGCACGCGGAATTATCTGGGGATTTTAACCTCGGTCAACTGCTCGGGGTCTGTCGCGAAATTCATCGCCGAAGCGGTGGAGCGTGAAGGCTGGCTGAAAGATTTCCCCAATATCGACGGCGTCGTGCCGATCGTGCACGGCACAGGCTGCGGGATGAGCGGCAAGGACGAAGGCTACGCGACCCTCTTTCGCACCTTGCAGGGCTATGCCCGCAACCCCAATTTTGGCGCAATCTTGCTGGTGGGGCTAGGCTGTGAAGTGTTGCAGGTCGGCAACCTGATCGGCCTTGACCGCCTGCGCAGCGATGGCAATTTCCGCCATATGACGATCCAAGACGTGGGTGGCACGCGCCGCTCGATTGAACGCGGGGTGGCGGTGCTGAAGGAAATGGCCGTCATGGCCAACCAGCACAAGCGCGAGCCTGCGGGTTTGGAACATCTGATGGTGGGCATGCAATGCGGCGGGTCTGACGGCTATTCCGGCATCACCGCCAACCCCGCCTTGGGTGCGGCATCTGACCTGCTCGTGGCGCATGGCGGCACGACGATCCTGTCTGAAACCCCCGAGATTTACGGCGCAGAGCACCTGCTCACGCGCCGCGCTGTCAACCAAGAGGTCGGCGAAAAGATCGTCGAGCGGATCAAATGGTGGGAAGATTACACCGCGCGCTTGGGCGGCGAGATGGACAATAACCCATCGCCCGGCAACAAAAAGGGCGGCTTGACGACGATCTTGGAAAAGTCGCTGGGCGCTGTGGCCAAGGGCGGCACGGCCCCCCTGACGCAGGTCTATAAATACGCCGAACCCGTCACCGAGCGTGGCTTTGTCTATATGGACAGCCCCGGCTACGATCCGGCCTCGGTCACGGGGCAGATCGCTTCGGGGTCAAACCTGATCGTCTTTACCACGGGGCGCGGGTCGGTGTCGGGCTATAAGCCCACGCCCTGCATTAAGCTCGCGACCAATTCGGAAATGTATGACCGCATGGCCGAGGATATGGATATCAACTGCGGCGATATCATCACCGACGGGGTCAGCCTTGAAGACAAGGGCCGCGAGATTTTCGAGATGTTCCTCACAGTGGCCTCGGGCGGCAAGACCAAGTCGGAAGAGTTGGGCTTTGGCGGGGCAGAGTTTGTGCCTTGGGCCATGGGGGCGGTGATGTAACAGGGGGCGACAGCGCCCCCTGTTGCGTTGCATTTTAATGGATCGAAATCTTCCGATCTAGGTGTTGAAATTAAGCAAGATTGCGGCCTAGGGTTGAGGGGGCTTTCTGGGCTGCTGCGGCGCATTTTCAAAGGACATGGTGAAACGCACATGGAAAATTTGAACTTTCCGATGATGACCTTTGTTGCCGTGATCTGTGTCGGGATTGTGGGGATCATCGCCTTGATCCGTCGCCCCCGCAGCGATGACTCGGGCCTGAAAGACGAAAAAGACCTGCTGCAGACGCGCTTTGCCACGCTGGAAAGCGAGCTTCGGGCTGCGCTGTCGCGGGCTGACAGGTCAGAGGGCCTGGCCGAAGACCGCAAATCAGAAATTGATCGGTTGAATGGCGATTTATCCAAACTGCGGCAGCGGATCGAGGAAGGCCAGCGGGAACAAAAAGTTTTGATTGCGGCCCATTCGGGGCTGGAGGCCAAAGAAAAAAGCAGTCTGGAGTTGGTTGCCGCGAAAATTGCCGAACATCAAATTGCGATAGCAGACATCAAAACCCTGCGCGGGCGTTTGGAAGACGAACAAAAATCCCATCAAGCGTTAAAAGCCACGATTGCAAGCCTGCAAACCCAGATCGACGCCGACCGCATGGCCGCCGATGAGAAAATCGCCCTGCTAAGTTCGGTGCGCGAAGACATGCAGACGAAATTCAAGCAAATGGCGGATGACTCGCTGAAAACCCAAGCCGATGCCTTCAGCAAGGTCAACATCGAAAAACTGGAAGCCACGCTGACCCCGCTGAAAGAACATGTCGGGCACTTTGAAAAAGAACTGCGCGAGGTGCATCAGGAAACGGTGAAAGACCGCGAACGCCTGAAGGCCGAGATTTTGCAATTGAGCAAACGGTCGGAAGAAATCTCGACAGAGGCGCTGAATTTGACGCGCGCCTTGAAGGGCGATCACCAGCAACAAGGCGCTTGGGGCGAAATGATTCTTGAAACGATCCTTGAGCGGTCGGGGCTGCGAGAGGGTGAAGAATACGAAACCCAAGCCCACCGGATGGACGCCGATGGCGGGCGGCTTAAGCCTGACGTGGTGGTGCGCATTCCGGGTAATAAGACACTGGTGGTCGATTCAAAGGTTTCGCTTGTCGCCTATGCCGAGGCGGTGAATTCGCAAGACCCCATATTTATCTCTGCCGCGCGCAAGCGCCATGTGGCGTCGATCCGCACTCATATCAACGGATTGTCCGCAAAAGGCTATCAGCGCGCCGAGGGGTCTACGGTGGATTATGTCATCATGTTCATCCCGATCGAAGGCGCTTTGTCCGAAGCCCTGCGCGAGGATGGATCGCTGACCGAATATGCCCTTGACCGCCATATCACCATTGCCACGCCCACCACCCTTATGATGGCGCTGCGCACCGTTGCGCATGTTTGGTCGGTGGAGCGGCGCAATTCCAATGCCGAGATGATCGCAAAGCGGGCGGGGCTGCTGTATGATAAAATGGCTGGCTTTGTGCTAAATATGGAAAAGGTTGGCAAGGGTCTTGGCAGTGCCCAGACAGCTTACGAAGGTGCCATAGGCCAGCTTTCGCGCGGCCCGGGGAATGTTCTGTCGCAAATTAACACGCTGAAAAGTCTTGGGGCCAAAACGTCCAAGGACATTGCTTTAGATTACGATGCCGAAACGATTTTAGCTATCGAGCAACACGATCTTCCCCCTGAGGCTGCAGAGCCGCCTCAGGGGGAAGAGTAATCGTCAAATATCCAGCGTGTTCTCGTTTTCCCATGTCGAGAAATGCGAGGCGTAGCTGTTCCACTCTCGCGTTTTAAGCTTGATGAACGCGGTCGAGAATTCCTCGCCCATCATAGCTTTGAGCGTCTTGTCCTTGTCATATTCGCGCAAGGCATCCAGCAGGTTCAGCGGCAGTTTGGGCGCACCCCTCACAAGGTGGCCTTGCTGGTACATGTCGATGTCATAGCGCTTGCCCGGATCGGCATTGGTGCGCACGCCGTCAAGGCCTGCGGCGATGATCACGGCTTGCAGCAGATAGGGGTTGGCCGCGCCATCGGGCAGGCGCAGTTCGAAACGGCCGGGGCCGGGCACGCGCACCATATGGGTGCGGTTGTTGCCGGTCCAAGTCACCGTGTTGGGCGCCCAAGTCGCACCCGACGAGGTGCGCGGCGCGTTGATGCGTTTGTAGCTGTTCACCGTGGGGTTGCAGATCGCAGCCAAAGCCGAGGCGTGCTTCATGATCCCGCCAAGGAAGGTGCGTCCACGGTCAGACAGCGACAGTTCTTTGGACGGGTCCGAGAAGACGTTGGTCTTGCCGTCCAAGCTCCACACCGAGATGTGCGCGTGGCAGCCTGACCCCGTTAGCCCTTTGAAGGGCTTGGGCATAAAGGTGGCGCGGTAGCCGTGCTTTTCGGCGACCGATTTCATCATGAATTTGAAGAAACTGTGCTTGTCGGCGGTCTGCATCGCATCGTCGTATTTCCAGTTCATCTCGAACTGGCCAATCGCGTCTTCATGGTCGTTTTGATAGGCTTCCCAGCCCAGTTCCAGCATGTAATCGCAGGCTTCGGCGATCACATCATAACGGCGCATCACGGCTTGCTGGTCGTAGCAGGGCTTTTCGGCCGTATCATAGGGGTCGGAAATCTGCGTACCTTCGGGGTTGAGCAAAAAGAACTCCGGCTCGACCCCGGTTTTGATCCGCAGACCCTCTTTGGCGGCTTCGCCGACCAGACGCTCCAGCACGTTGCGGGGCGCTTGGTCGACCAGTTTGCCTTCCATCGTCGCACGGGCCGCAACCCATGCCACATCCTTTTTCCACGGCAGTTGAATCGCCGAAGACGGATCAGGCACGGCCATCAGGTCGGGGTGGGCGGGGGTCAGGTCAAGCCACGTGGCAAAACCTGCAAAGCCTGCGCCGTCGTCCACCATGTCGTTGATCGCCTGTGTCGGCACCAGTTTGGCGCGCTGACCACCGAACAAATCGGTGTAGGAGATCATGAAGTACTTAACACCGCGTTCTTTGGCCCAAGCGGCCAGATCCTTGGTCGGAGCGTGTGACATTATAGTCTCCCTGTTCTCTTTTTTCTTAGAAACCGCCGTTACGGCCCGGAATCCAGTTGGTGCCTGCAAGGGGAACCCCGGCCATGGCAGCGCCTTCGATGGTCAGCGCGCACAGGTCTTCGGGTTCAAGGTTATGCAGGTGGTTTTTGCCACAGGCGCGGGCAATCGTCTGCGCCTCGAGTGTCATGACTTTGAGGTAGTTTTTCAGGCGGCGGCCACCCAGAACCGGGTCAAAGCGGCCAGCCAGTTCGGGGTCTTGCGTGGTGATACCAGCGGGGTCTTTGCCCTCGTGCCAGTCGTCATAGGCCCCTGCGGTGGTGCCGAGTTTGTTATATTCAGCCTCCAACGCCGGATCATTGTCGCCCAAAGCGATCAAGGCAGCCGTGCCGATGGCCACAGCATCTGCGCCCAAAGCCATAGCCTTGGCCACATCGGCCCCCGTGCGAATCCCGCCCGACACGATCAGCTGCACTTTACGGTGCATGCCCAGATCTTGCAGCGCTTTCACGGCTAAGGGGATACAGGCCAAAATCGGCATGCCGACGTTTTCGATGAACACGTCCTGCGTGGCCGCCGTGCCGCCTTGCATCCCGTCCAGCACCACAACATCGGCACCAGCCTTCACGGCCAAAGCGGTGTCGTAATAGGGGCGCGCGCCGCCGATCTTGATGTAGATCGGCTTTTCCCAATTGGTGATCTCGCGGATCTCCAAAATCTTGATCTCAAGATCATCCGGCCCCGTCCAGTCGGGGTGACGGCAGGCCGAGCGTTGGTCGATGCCCTTGGGCAGGTTGCGCATATTGGCCACGCGGTCAGAAATTTTCTGACCCAAAAGCATACCGCCGCCACCGGGCTTTGCCCCTTGGCCCACCACAACCTCGATCGCGTCGGCGCGGCGCAGGTCGTCAGGGTTCATGCCGTAGCGCGAGGGCAGGTATTGATAGACCAGCGATTTGGAATGGCCGCGCTCTTCTTCGGTCATCCCACCGTCGCCTGTCGTGGTCGAGGTGCCCGCCGCCGAAGCGCCGCGGCCCAAGGCCTCTTTCGCAGGGCCAGACAAAGCACCAAAGGACATGCCCGCGATGGTGATCGGAATATCCAGATGGATCGGGTTTTTGGCAAAGCGCGTGCCCAGCCACACATCGGTGGCGCATTTCTCGCGGTAGCCTTCCAACGGATAGCGCGAGATCGACGCACCCAAGAACAGCAGGTCGTCGAAATGCGGCAGGCGGCGCTTGGAGCCACCGCCGCGGATGTCATAGATGCCGGTGGCGGCGGCGCGGCGGATTTCTGCGTTCACGTCGTTGGAAAAGGTCCACGACATTTTGGGCGGGGTGTGGGGAAAATCGCTCATCTCTGCCTCAGTACGCCGCGGCGTTGTCAATATTGAAGTTGTACAGCTTGCGGGCCGACCCATAGCGGCGGAATTGCTCGGGTTTGGCCTTATGGTCGGCTTCGCCACGGCGCAGCAGGTCTTCGAGCAGGGCGTAATGCTCGGGGCGCATTTCCTTTTCGATGCAATCCGCGCCCAGCGACTTGACCTTGCCGCGCACGAACAGGCGCGCTTCATAAAGCGAATCGCCCAAAGCCTCGCCCGCGTCGCCCAAGACCACAACAGACCCCGATTGCGCCATAAAGCACGACATGTGGCCGATGTTGCCATGCACGACGATCTCGATGCCCTTCATCGAAATCCCGCAGCGGGATGAGGCGTTGCCCTTGATCACCAGCAACCCGCCACGCCCTGTGGCGCCTGCATATTGGCTGGCATCGCCGTCAATCACGACTTTGCCCGACATCATATTTTCAGCAACACCGGGGCCAGCCGACCCCTTAATAAAGATCGACGCCTGCTTGTTCATGCCCGCGCAGTAATAGCCGGTCGATCCGCGCACGGTGATTTCCACGGGCGCATCAACGCCTGCCGCGATGGCATGGGCCCCTTTGGGATTGATCACCTCCCAAGCCGTCATATTGGTCTGGCCCTTGAGCGCGTGCAGCGACGAGTTCAAGGCACGCAGGCCGTCTTTGGACAGATCAAACGTCTGCATTCCTTAACGCTCCCAGAAGTAAACAGTGGCGGGTTCCGGCTCCCAGATGCGGGCGGTTTCGATGCCGGGCAGGTTCACCAAGGCGCGGTATTCGCTGCCAAAGGCGACATATTGGTCAGTTTCGGCCATCACAGCCGGCTTGCAGGCGATGGGGTCGCGCACCACGCCAAAGCCGTTCTTGGTGCCGACGACAAAGGTAAAAAACCCATCCAGATCGGTCAGGGTCGCTTCCAAAGCATGGCCCAAAGTGTCGCCGCTTTGCAGCTTGTGGCTGATAAAGGCAGCACCCACTTCGGTGTCATTCTCGGTTTCAAACGTCATGCCAAGGCGCTTTAGCTCGCGCCGCACGCCGTTGTGGTTGGACAGCGAGCCGTTGTGGACCAAGCACTGGTCATTGCCGGTTGAAAACGGGTGCGCGCCCATGGTCGTCACGGCCGACTCGGTTGCCATGCGGGTGTGCCCGATGCCATGCGTGCCGCCCATTTTAGAGATTTCAAACCGTGCCGCCACATCCTTGGGCAGGCCGACTTCTTTGAAAATCTCGATGCCTTCGCCAGCGCTCATCACCTTTACCGTGGGGCGCAGGTGGGTCAGGGCGGATCGTGCGGCTTCCAACTGGGCGACGGGCACTTCCAGCACGGCGTGGGTGTCTTTGATCAGCATCAGCACCGGCGTGCCGATAGCGTCTTTCAGATCGGCGTCCAGATTGGCGAAATCGCGCCCGGGATGGGCGGATTGTACCGTCAGCTTGGCGCGGCCTTTGCCGGACCCGGAATAGATGGCGATGCCCGCCGAATCTGGCCCACGATCTGTCATCGTGATCAGCATATCGGCAAGCATTGCGCCCAACTTCGGCTCAAGGTTTGCGTCCTTTAAAAACAGCCCAACGATGCCACACATGGTGAGTCTCCTTGCAAGTTTGGATCACGCTAGCATTGAAGTTTGGCCATATCAACTGTCAGGAAACTTTTTTGACCAAGATGCAAGGCGGGGTCTTGGCCGCACCGGCGACCCAAAAACGGCTATTTTTCGGGCAAACAAGACTTTTCTTGACACAAGCGCCTTGGCAGAGTTTCCTGTAAGAAAAAAAACATGTCGGGTAAGGAAACGGGCAACAAGGCCAGCCCGTCCGATGAAAGGCCAAAGGGAGGGAAAAATGTCTGATCTGACTCAACGGATCGAGGCCATGCACAAAGGCGACATCCGTGTCGCTTGGGCTTTCGTGCTGGGCCTGTGGTTCGCCATTATCTTTGTGGCCATAGCCACTTGGAACCTAGCGCCGAACGGCACAGCCCGCGTGCTGCTGCTGATCGCGGGGGCTACGATCTTGGTGTTCAACACGGCCGCCATCTTGGCCATGCTGCGCCATTACCGCGAAGACCGCGATTTCATGTATGGGCTGGACATCAAGTTTCTTGATGAAGCCCGCGCAGCGCGGAGATAATCATGGCCCATTATGTACCGCCCAAACAGGGCAAACTCAGCCAGTTGTTCGATGTCATCGTGCTGATGGCGCTGACCTTCGGCGCGCTTTACATCCCGCTGCTGATGGGTCTGGCCGGAGGTGCGAAGACCGTTCCCGAAGGGGCAGGCCAAACGTGGGAAGCCATGGGCCAGAACGCGACCGAGATCGCGCAGTACAATGCCCTAGGTTTCACCGACCCCGCCACCGTGGCCAATATCATCAACGCCCGCTACGACTACAGCTTTTCTGTCACCGCCTTGCTGGTGATGGTGGTGATCATCGTGGCCTATTACGTGCTGATGTTGAAATTCTCTGAAACCGAATACCGCGAAGTCATCGCGGAAAAATTCGACAAGTGAGGGCGCGATGAGCATCTGGAATTACGCAGAATATGCCGCTTGGGCGCTGTCAGCGGCCTTTGCCGCCTATATGGTGATCGATTGGCTTAAAACCGATTCGACCTATTCGGAAGAGGTTCTCACCTCGTCGCGCGAGGGCGAGTTGGAAGCGATGACCGAAGCGCAAGGGGGTCATCATGGCTGAGTTTGACATCACCTCGAAAGAGCGTGACGGCATGGGGCCGCATGGCACCAATGTCGGCCTGCTGCGCGTGCTGGGGCCGGCCCATGTGTGGGCTTTGGGCGTGGGCATCGTGCTTGTGGGCGAATATATGGGCTGGAACTTTGCCGTGGGCAAAGGCGGGGCCTATGCCGCGCTGGTGGCCTGCTGGTTTGCGGGCATTTTGTACACCTGCGTGGCGATGATCGATTCGGAAGTCACCTCCACCGTGGCTGCGGCGGGTGGGCAATATACCCAAGCCAAGCACATCGTGGGGCCGCTCATGGCCTTTAACGTGGGCCTGTATCTGGTCTTTGCCTATACGATGCTAGAGGCTGCCAACGCCATCACGGCGGGGTATCTGATTTCAGAAGTGGCGCGGTTGTCGGGCTTTACGGGCACACTGGACCAGCGGCCTTTCATCATCTTGTCGATCATGTTTCTGGCATGGCTGAACTACCGCGGGGTTCTGGCGACACTGACCTTTAACTTGGTCATCACCGCCATCGCCTTTGCGGCGATCATCATCTTGTTTTTGTCGACCTCGGGGATCATTGCGCCTTCGATGATGCACCATGCCGATCTGTTTGCTGGCTCTGCCGCCCTGCCCTATGGCTGGATCGGCGTTTTGGCCGCCATGCACTTTGGCCTGTGGTATTATCTGGGCATCGAAGGCACGACCCAAGCGGCAGAAGAGGTCCGCTCTCCGGCCCGCGCGCTGCCCTTTGGCACGCTGGCAGGGATTATGACCCTGCTGATCGCCGCCACGCTGACATGGTATGTCTGCACCGGCCTGATCCCGTGGGAATATCTGGGCGACGGCTTGAACGGATCGGTCGCACCGCTGTTCACGGCCGCCTTGCTGACCAACTCGCAGCCCTTGGTTTGGCTTTTGGGCGTGGGCACGCTGTTTGCAACGCTGGCTTCGGCCAACGGCTGTATCAATGACGCCTCGCGGGCGTGGTTTGCCTTAGGCCGCGACAAGTACCTGCCGGGTTGGTTCGGCGCGGTGCATCCCAAGTTCCGCACGCCCTATCGGTCCATCATCTTCCTGGTGCCGATTGCGCTGGCCTTTGCGCTGAAAGCGCCGCTGGATCAGGTGGTGACCTTCTCGATCCTGTCGGGACTGTTGGAATATACTTTCATGCCGCTCAACATGATCTTGTTCCGCCAGAAATGGCCGATGGGGTCGATCAAGCGCGGCTATGAACATCCGTTCCACCCGCTGCCCTCGATCGTTTTGCTGTCGCTGTGCGCCATCACCTTCTTTGCGGTGTTTCTGGGCTACGGCACCCAGCTTGTGGCGATGATTGCGTTCTACATCGTGGCGTCGCTGTGGTTCCACTTCTGGCGCTACCGCTTCGTCAGTCGGGCGGCGCAGTTTACAATGCCGTGGCCGCGGCCCAAAGGCTACTAACCCCCTCCCCGGCCCGCTTGAAAAAGCGGGCCGGTTTTTTATGGAAAGGCCCAAGATGTCCAAGCTGATCACCCTGCTTATCGCGCTTGGATTGGGGCTGTGGTTGGCGCAAACCTTGGTGCAGATTTTACGCGCCGCCCGTGGTCGGGCTGGCGCGCGCGCCAATTACTTCGCCGCCGCTGAAAAGCTTTTGTCTGAAACCCAACGCCAAATTCAAGCCACAGGCTTTGCCCGCGTCGCTGGAACCTATCAAGGCTTGCGCTTTGACCTTCAGGCCCTGCCCGACACCTTAAGCTTTCGCAAACTTCCCGCCCTTTGGGTGATGGTTACCGTCACCGAACCCCAGCCTTTGGGCGCAGAGGCCCGCATCATGGCCCGCGCCAATGGGCAGGAAAGCTTTTCCACCCATGCGCAGATGCCCTATGCCGTGGCCCTGCCGCAAGGCTTTGCGCCCGATTGCACCCTGCGCTGCACTGACCCTGCGGCTTTGCCCTCGGCCACGGTCATGGCCCAGCTTGACGCCCTGTTTAGCGACCCAAAGATGAAAGAGGCCGTTCTGTCGCCCAAAGGCATCCGCCTTGTCGTGCTTGCTGAGGAAGGCGACCGCGCCAATTACCTGATCTTTCGCGATGCCGAACTTGGCCTTACCCCCTTGGCCGCACCCCGCCTGCAAAGCCTGATGGACACGCTGGCCGACCTTCACACAGCCCTTAAGGCCCACCCATGACAAAACCGCCCCATCCCTATCTGGTTCTGGCCGTAGCGCTTATCTTGCCCGGCTGCGGCCAAGTGCTGAACCGCCAACCGATGCGCGGGTTGATGTTTTTGTTCTTCACAGCGCTTTTGGGCACGATCACTTTTATCACTGCCCCGCCCACGGCATCGCTGATCGGGCATCTGGCGGGGGGGATTTTTGTTTATGCGCTGTCGATTCCCGATGCCTACCGCACCGCCCGCTTGCGCTGGACGATCTGGGCCAAGCGGTAAGTTACCCCTGCGGGTAAGCGATGACCGACAGGTAGCGGGCGGGCAGTTTGTTCAACACCTCTGGCCCATGGCGGGCGTCAGCATCGAAAAACAGGCTGTCGCCGGGTTTCAGATGGAACAGCTTGTCGCCGTGGCGATAGGTGACCTCACCTTCCAGCATGTAAAGCATCTCTAACCCTTCATGCTGAAAGGTCGGGAAAATATCGGCCTCGGTGGATAGGGTGATCAGATAGGGTTCGACCACCACGCCGGAATTGTTCGACCCGATATGGCCCAGCAAATTGTATTGGTGCCCCGAGCGTGTGCCGCGCCGTTCGACCTCGATATGGTCGCCCGCTTGCACATGCTGCACCTCGCGGCGTTCTTCGTAAGATTTGAAAAACGCGGTGACGGGTACCGAAAAGGCGTGGCTGAGCACCTGCAACGTCGTCAGCGAGGGCGAGGTGATGCCGTTTTCAATCTTCGACAGCATCCCGATCGACAGCCCCGTCACCTGCGCCAGATCGGCCACCGTCAGCCCCTGTTGGCGGCGAAAGGCGCGCACCTCGCGGCCAATCGCGGCTTCAAGGTTGCGCTCGGATATGTCGCGCACCTTGTGCGGGTCTTGGCTGAGCGCGGGCTTGCCACGCGGCACGAAGGCTTGGGCGTCATCGGTCATCGGTGCGTCCTTTGAGATCACTTTTTTCACTATAAGGAAAAAAGATCGCAAGGGACAAGAAAAACCGTCACAAAACCGATTGCGCCGCCACGATCAACGCATGGTGCAGGCTTTGCGCTGACGAGCGCGGGCCATAGACAGTCACCAGCGTGTCGGTGCGTTTGATCAGATAGCAGCCCAAATGCTCCATCACGCTGCGGGTCGCCGCCCCTGCGGGGGCCTTGGCCAGATCAACGTTCGACAGGCGTTCGAACAATCGGGGCAGATCAGCACCCGCCAGATCAAAGCGCACCCAAGCGTCGGTTTGTTCAGTGATAGAAGCGGCATCGCCAAAGGCCGGCAGCAGATGGGCGCGGATGTCTTCGTGGCTGGCAAAGGGCGCTTCGACCATCCACATCTCGGGCGTCATCCAAAAGGCGCTGTAGACAGCACCATGGGACGAGGCCCCTGCGGCGGGCAAAGGCACACCCGCGCCAGCAGCGGCAGCTTGCAGATCGCCCAACCGCCCGCGCCGCACGGCCAACGAGGCCAGCGCCACATCGGCGCGTTCGGTGATGGTCCAAGGGCCGATCATGTCAACCTCTGGCGCGGTGTGGCCAAGGGCGGTGATGGGGTTTAGGATGAAATCAGGCACGAAGACGCTCCCCTTCCGGGTCGATGAAATGTGGGCTGACGATTTCGATTTCGGTGTCAGTCCCGGCCAAAAGGTTCACGGCGCGCATCTTTTCACCCATGCGGTTGGACCCGTCTTTAAGGTACCCCAGCGCGATATAATGGCCCAGATGCGGCGAATAGACCAAAGAGGTCAGCCAGCCGTCGTCATTTTCCGCCCTAGCCGCCGCCCCGGTTTTCAGCAAATGGCTGCCCGCTTTCAGCTCTGCCGCAGGGTTGACAGGTTTGACCCCTACCAGCCGCAGGCCATCGTCGCGGGTCATCCCCTCGCGCTGCGACAGCAGCATCCCGATGGAATCTTTCTTGCGGCTGACCATCTTGCCAAGCCCCATGTTCAGCGCGGTGGATGTGCCGTTCAGCTCGTTGCCCGCCACATGGCCCTTTTCGACACGCATCACGCCCAAGGCTTCGGTGCCGTAGACCACGGCATCAAACTCTGCCCCCGCCTCCATCAGCTTGCGGATCATCGCATCGCCGTATCGGGTGGGCACGGCGATTTCATAGGCCAATTCGCCCGAAAAGCTGATCCGGAACAACCGCGCCCGCAGGCCGCCGACGGTGATATTGCCCGCCCCCATATAGGGGAAAGCCGCATCCGAGATGTCTTGGTCAACCACCTTTTGGAGCAATTTGCGCGCATTTGGCCCCGCGACCGAGAATTGCGCCCAAGCCTCCGTGGTCGAGATCAGTTGCACATCCATATCCGGCCACAGCACCTGACGGCAGAATTCCAGATGACGGAACACCGTCACCGCATTGGCGGTGGTGGTGGTCGTCACATATTCGTTCTGCCCCATGCGCGCCGTGGTGCCATCGTCAAACACCATGCCATCCTCGCGCAGCATCAGACCGTAGCGGCATTTGCCAACGGCCAGCGTGCTGAAGGTGTTGGCATAGACCTTATCCAGAAAGGCGCCCGCATCGGTGCCCTGAATGTCGATCTTGCCCAAGGTTGTCACATCGCAGATACCGACCGATTTGCGTGTGGCCAAAACCTCGCGGTCGACCGATTGCCGCCACGTCGTCTCGCCCGCTTTGGGCAGCCACTGCGTGCGCAGCCAATAGCCCACTTCGACAAAGACAGCGCCTTGTTCTTGCGCCCATGTGTGCGAGGGCGTCAGGCGGAGGGGCTTAAACTCTTGCCCCCTGCCCCGTCCGCCCAAGGCCCCCAAGGCCACCGGCGTATAGGGCGGGCGATAGACCGTGGTGCCGGTTTCGGGAATAGATTTCCCCGTCAGCCCCGCCATTACGGCCAGCCCCAGCACGTTGCTGGTTTTGCCCTGATCGGTCGCCATCCCAAGGGTTGTATAGCGTTTAAGGTGTTCGACCGAGGTGAAATTTTCCTGATGCGCCAGTTTGATGTCTTTGACGGTCACATCGTTTTGCGGGTCAATCCACGCGCGGTTGGACCCTTTGACGTACCACATGGGCGTAATCCGCACCGGCGCGTCTTCGGCCTTGGGCAGGTTGGCGGCTTGCGCCGTCAGCCCCAGACTTGCCAGCGCCGCCCGTGCGACCTCATCGCCCGTGACCAAAGCACCGTGGGTTGACAGCGTGCCCGCCGCGGCGCCTGCAACCGATAGGTTGGCAATCTCGCCCGAACCGGGCACGAAGGCCGCGATATCCTCGCGCCAGATCGGGCGCGAGCGGTGGTGCGAGGTGATGTTGACATTGGGGTTCCACCCGCCTGACACGCCAAGGGCGGTGGCCTTGATCACCTCGGTCTTGCCATTGGCGTGGCGCACGGTGATGGACGACAGGCCCAAACGGCCCGCGCTGTCAATCACCTCGGCCCCGCGCAGATGGCGGATGCCGGGCAGAAGATCACCGCCGTCGCGGCTGTCAATCACGGCCACCACGTCAACGCCCTTGGCTTGCAGATCGCGCGCGGTGCGCAGGCCGTCGTCGTTGTTGGTGAAAATCGCCGTCCGCTCGCCCACAGCCACGCCCCAGCGGTTGGCATAGGCGCGCAGCGATCCGGCCAGCATGATGCCCGGGCGGTCGTTGTTTTCAAAGGCAATCGGGCGCTCGGTCGCGCCACCGGTCAGGATCGCGCGCTGGGTATAGATGCGCCAGAACGTCTGGCGCGGCTTGCCGGGGGCGGGTTCGATCACATGGTCAGACACCCGCTCGACCGCGCCGTAAATGCCGTGGTCAAAGGCCCCCACCACCGTGGTGCGCGCCATCAGGCGCACGTTGGGCAGGCTGGACAGTTCCGCCACAGCCCCGTCGGCCCAAGCAGAGCCTGCCTGATCGCCCAGTTCAAAGGTCTCGGCGTTCAAGCGCCCGCCCATGCGGAAGTCTTCATCCGCCAAGATCACCCGCGCGCCTGACCGACCCGCTGTCAGCGCCGCCGACAACCCTGCAGGACCAGCGCCGATGATCAAGATATCGCAGTGCAAGAAGCCCTTGTCATAGGTATCGGGGTCTTCCAGCCTCGTCAGGCTGCCAAGACCCGCCGCGCGGCGGATGATGGGTTCATAGACCTTTTCCCAGAAGGACGCCGGCCACATGAAGGTTTTGTAGTAAAAGCCCGCCGTCAGGAATCTGTTGAAGCGGTCATTGATTGCCAGCGCGTCAAACTTCAAGCTGGGCCAGCGGTTCTGGCTTTGCGCGGTCAGCCCGTCAAACAACTCGGCCACGGTGGCGCGGGTGTTGGGTTCTTGCCGTGCGCCGCTGCGCAGTTCGACCAAAGCGTTGGGCTCTTCCGACCCCGCCGAGATCGGCCCGCGCGGGCGGTGATATTTAAAGCTGCGCCCCATCAGGCGCACGCCATTGGCCAACAGCGCCGAGGCCAGCGTATCGCCCGGATGGCCCAGATAGGGCAGCCCGTCAAAATGGAAGCGCAGGGTCTGGCTGCGGTCGATCAGGCCGCCGGAGATGCGGTTGGATTGGCTCATTTCGAACGCCCCTCGGCCCGGGCCACATCACGGGCCAATTCTACCTGCAAAATCTCGTGCGTCACCGTGTTGCGGGTCACAACCAGCCAAGAGCGGTCGCCCTGTTCGTGGTACCACAGCTCGCGGTGCGCGCCTGCGGGGTTGTCGCGCAGGTAGGTGTAATTGTGAAAGTCTTCGATGCTGGCGGTCAGCCCGTCCGGCCGCCCAATCAGGCTGGCAGCGCCCAGATAGACAAATTCCTGCGCATCGCGCGGCCCAAGGATCGGATGAGGAATGATCATGGCAGGTTCCTAGTGCAGGTTCGGTTGCGCGCCTTGGCCTTTTTCGTCGATCATCAGCCCTTTGAGGAAGCGATCGAAGCGATAGGCCTTGGCCGTCACATGCGGTTCGTCTTTGGCCAGCAGATGGGCAAAGCACCACCCGCTGGCGGGCGTGGCCTTAAAGCCGCCATAGCACCACCCGCCGTTGAAATAGAGCCCGTCGATAGGGGTCTTGTCGATGATGGGCGATCCGTCCATCGACATATCCATGATCCCGCCCCATGTGCGCAGCAGACGCGCGCGGCCGATCATGGGCATCAGGGCCATGCCGCCTTCGATCACGTCTTCCACCACAGGCAGGTTGCCGCGCTGTGCGTAGGAATTATACCCGTCGATGTCGCCGCCAAAGACCAAACCGCCTTTGTCCGACTGGCTGACATAAAAGTGCCCCGCGCCAAAGGTCATAACCCCGTCGATCAGCGGCTTAAGCCCTTCGGACACAAAGGCTTGCAGCACATGGCTTTCCATCGGCAAGCGCACTCCGGCATGGGCCATCACCTTCGACGACGACCCCGCCACCGCAACGCCGACCTTCTTGGCCCCGATAAACCCGCGAGAGGTTTCGACCCCCAAGATCTTGCCATTCTCGATCCGCATCCCCGTGACTTCACAGTTCTGGATCAGATCGACGCCAAACCCATCGGCCCCGCGCGCATAGCCCCAAGCCACGGCATCATGGCGCACCGTGCCGCCGCGCCGCTGCATCAAGGCCCCTTTGATCGGAAAGCGCGCATTGTCAAAGTTCAAGAACGGATACATCGCCCGCACCTGATCGCGGTTGAGCAGTTCGGCATCCGCCCCGTTCAAGATCATCGCATTGCCGCGACGGGTCGCCGCATCACGCGCCGCATCGGTGTGGATCAGGTTGATAATCCCGCGCTGGCTGACCATGGCGTTATAGTTGAAATCTTGCTCTAGCCCTTCCCACAGCTTCAGCGAGAATTCGTAAAACGGCTCGTTCCCATCGAGCAGATAGTTCGACCGGATGATCGTGGTGTTGCGCCCGACATTGCCGCCGCCCAGATAGCCCTTTTCCAGCACCGCAATGCGGGCCTGTTTGAATTCCTTCGCCAGATAATAGGCCGTGGCCAAGCCATGCCCACCGCCGCCGACGATGATGTAATCGTAAGACGCCTGCGGTTCAGGGTCGCGCCACGCATGGCCCCAGCCCTTATGCCCCGTAAGCGCCTCTTTGAGGATCCGAAAGCCGGAATAGCGCATTCTTGATCTCCGTTTGCTTGGGTCGAAGGTAGCGCGGGCAGCGCGGCTGCAAAGCGCAATTTCCGCCATTCGAGTCTTATTTCCGGCCATACGGCCCACATCACCCAGACGTGAGCCGCATGTGCCCCTTAGCTTTGCGGGCGCGTTTTCTTCGGATCATAGGCCGAAAGGGGTGTAATCACCGCAGGCAGACGCTTTTGGTGACCGTCCAGCTTGCCAACCTCAACCGCCGTGCCGACCTCAGCGTGGGCCACATCCACCCGCGCCAAAGCAATCTGCTTGCCCAGCAAAGGCGAGCGCATGGCCGAGCAGATCACACCAATCTGCGCGCGCCCGATGTGCAGGCAATCGCCGTGGCCCACATCGGTCGCGGCATCCACTTCGATCCCGACAAATTTGCGGGCGGGGTGGTCCTTGCGGCGGATCAGCGCCTCGCGGCCAATGAAATCGTCGGGCTTGGATTTCAGCGGCACGGTAAAGCCGATGCCCGCCTCGAACGGGTCGGTTTCGTCGGAAAAGTCGTAGCCGGCAAAGATCAGGCCAGCTTCGATGCGCACCATATCCAGCCCCAGCAGGCCCATCGGGCGAATGCCCAGATCGGCACCGGCTTCCATCACCGCATCGTACACCGCCACGGCATCTTTGGGGTGGCAGAAGATTTCATAGCCCAATTCGCCGGTATAGCCCGTGCGCGACACCACAAGCGGTGCACCGGTAAAGCTGTGCAGGCGGGCGACCGTGTGGCGGAACCAGCCCAGCTCTTCGACCGTCGCTTGGGCGGGGGCTGTCCAGATGATGCGCTTCATGATCTCGCGGCTGTTGGGGCCTTGCACGGCAAGATTGTGCAACTGGTCGGTGCTAGAGCGCACCATGACCTTTAGCCCCAGCTTTTCGGCCTGTTCACGCAGCCAGATGCCGCCGAAATCGTCACCACCGATCCAGCGGAAATTGTCGCGCCCCAGACGAAACAGCGTGCCGTCATCAATCATGCCGCCATGTTCATAGCACATGGCCGAGTACACCACCTGCCCGACCGCCAGCTTTTTGACATCGCGTGTCAGGGTATATTGCATCAAAGCTTCGGCATCGGGGCCGGTCACTTCAAACTTGCGCAAGGGCGACAGGTCAATCGCCACCGCCGCCTGACGGCAGGCCCAGTATTCCTCGATCGGGCCGGCGGCGGCATAGGCATTGGGCAGCCAATAGCCGCGGTAGTCGATCATATTGCGGGTGCGCGCAGCGGTGGCGGGGTGAAAGGCGGTTTCTTTGGTCATCTTCGGCTCTGCCTCGGGTGTGGCGCGCCAAGCAACCGCGCGCGAAAAGGGTTCAGCGCCCGAATAGGTGCGCACATGGATGTCAGACAGATACCAGCCATTGGCCGGAGAGGTATCGTCAGGGCAGGCAGAGTTCACGCAAACCAGATCGGTGAGAGCGCGGAACAGAACATAATCGCCGGGGCGGCTCCACGGTTCGTCGCTGACCAGAACGCCGTGGGCGTCAATGGCGGTGTTGAAGAACAGGTTGACCGCCATCCAACCGGGGCGGCCATCAATGCCGTGCGCGGCAAGCGCGCCGTTGAAATTGTCCGAGCAGTTGGCATGGCCGGGGTAGCCGATCTCGTCGTAGTATTTGCTCGCACAGGCCATGGCAAAGGCGTCATGGCGCCCCACGGTGTCTTGAATCACCTCGACCAAGGGTTCCCAATCTTGGTCGTAGTATTTGGCATGCAGGCCGGGCATGGAATAGGCGTGGCCCATCAAGGTGCGCGAGGTCGTCACATCCAAAGCGTGCTGGATGCCCTTGTCCAGCTTGCGGGCGGAAAAGCACTGAAAGTCGGTGCATTGGCGGCCATCGACATCAATGATCTGGATATAGTCGCCCGCCTTGACATGATAGGCCCGCGCCGTGGCCGAAGAGACGCGCAGGTCCAGCGTGGGGTCGGCCAAGGGTTCGGGCAGGTCATGCAGCGCGGCCCAAGCCGGATTGGCGCGGCGGATCGTCAAGATCAGCGGCGTCAGGGTGGATTGGTCCTGCGGTGACATGGGCGCGCCGGGGGCTGCAAGGATCACATGGCCCGCACGCTGCGCGTGAAAACTCGCCTCCTCTTTGGCAGGCGTTTCAGCGCCAAACAGCCGCAGGGCTTTGGCACGGCCCAAATCAATCCCGCGTTTGACCAACCCCGCCCGCAAGCGGCCCATGCCAGACCCACCCGCCGTGATCAGGGCCTTGAGCCCCTCGCCCGTACAATCGCCCGCAACGCCCAGCATCATCGGGTCAATCTGCCCCGAGGCATCGGCCGCCAAAAGCTCGGCCATCTGGCCGCCTTCAAGGTTGGTGATCGTGATCTGATCGCCCGTCTCAATCGCCACCATCAAAGCGCCGCCACCGGGCACTTCATAGCGCTCAATTCCCGACTTGCGCTGCATATCGCGGGTTGTCAGGATGCGGCTGGGCCGTGGCGGGCCGGGGATGACTTTGGGATAGGGACTTTCGAGCATGGGACCTCTCGCAGGGACGATTTCATTCGTCGTAAAACTTGTTCATTGTGAAGAATAACACGGGCTGCGCCCGGCACAAGCGGGAAGGAGAGGGATGCTCGCCCTAGGACTTGGATTGATCGCGGCCTTGGGCTGGGGCACGCATGACCTGTTGGTGCGCACCATTGCGCCCGGCGCGCGGGTGCTGCCGCAGTTGGCGGTGGTGATGGCGGTGGCAGCGCTGGTGACAGCGCCCTTTGGCTGGACCAAAGCGCTGCCTGATGTTGCAACGCTGGGTTTGGCGGTGGCGTCAGGCTGCGCCTATTTCGGGGCGAGTTTGGCGCTTTATGCCGCCTTTGCCCGTGCGCCTGCCAAACTGGTGGCCCCCGTGATCGGGGCCTACCCCCTGCCCGCCTTGGGGTTTGAGCTGCTGCGCGGCCATCCGGTCAGCGGCGTGGAATGGCTGGCGGCGGGGTTGATCGTGGCGGGTGTGGCGGTGGTGGCGATCACCGGGCAAAGCGACAGCCAGCGGCCCCACCCTGCCGCATTGCCCTTGGCTTTGGCCGCCTGTCTGGGCATGGCCACCAGCTTTGCCCTTGGGCAAGAGGCGGCAGGGCGGATTGACCCGATGCAAGCGGCGAGTCTGGCGCGGGCGGGTGGGGCAGCCCTGGCCTTGGGCCTTTTGGCGCTGCGCCCCAAGGGCAGCGGTGCGGCCCTGAAACGCTGGCCGGTTTTGCTGGCCATGGGATGTCTGGACGGGCTGGCGCTGTCGTCTGTCATCGCCTCGGGCGGGTTGGTGCAGGCGAGCTATGCCTCGGTCGCGTCGTCTTTGTTTGGGGTTGTGACGATCTTGCTGGCTTGGGCTGTGCTGGGCGAAAAGGTGAAACCCGTGCAGGGGGTTGGTATTGCCTTGATCTTTATCGGGCTTGGACGGTTGGCGGTGGGATGATTTTTCGCAGAAAAATCGTGGGCCCCCAAACGATTTTTCTGCGAAAAATCACCTCTCGGGCGGCAAAGCCCCCGAGAGGCCGCGCAAGCCCGCCAAGGCCTTGCGTTCATTCTGCGGGCTAACCCCGAAAGCCTGCGCATAATGCCGCGCCATCGGGCCAGAGCGCGGATAGCCCACCGAAGCGGCAATCTCTGCCAGCGAATCGTCTGAATAGAGCACCCTTTGCCGCGCCTTGGCCAAGCGCACCAAGCGGTAATAGCGCAGCGGGCTTTGCCCCGTCTCGCGCTTGAACAGGCGATCAAAGTTGCGCTCTGACATATCGACGGCTTCGGCCACATCGGGAATGCGCAAAGGGTCTTCGATATGGGCATCAAACAAGCGGATCGCCTCGCGGATGGGCTGGGGCAGGGCATCGGCGGTGCCACCCGCACCTTGGACCGGCACCTTCTGGCGGGCATCTTCATCGCGCACAAAGGGGTGCTGGAACCAACAGGCCACTTCGGTCATCGTCTCGCGGCCCAAGCGTTCCTCGATCAGGCGCAGCATCAGGTCAAACACCGCCCCGGCACCCGAGGCGGTGATGCGCCGCCTGTCGCGCACGATCACGGTTTCTTCGGCGGCGACATGGGAGAACTCGGCCTTAAAGGCCGTCTCGTAGCACCAATGCACCGAACAGCGGTGGCCTTCCATCAAGCCTGCGCGCACAAGGGGGAAGATTCCACCCGAAAACGCCCCCATCGTCACCCCGGCGCGGTCCAGCCGGCGCAACACAGCAGGCGTGTGTTTGGCGTCGATAAAAGCCCCGGTGGGGGGCGAGAGCAGATAGACCTGATTCAAGCCCTGTGCCTGATCCAGCACATCATCCGGCGTAAAGCGCACCTCGGCGGACGAGCGCACCGGATCGGCCGTCTCGCCCAGCAGAACCCACGAAAAGGCGCGGGTTCCGGTGATCTCGTTGGCCGCGCGCAAGGGTTCGATTGCCGAGGTCAGGCAGGCCATCGGGAAGCCCGGGAACATCAAGAACCCAAGTTTCAAAGCCTTGGTCATCTGTGGCGCGTCATTCCGGCGTTGGCCACCACCCCGGAGAGGTCGGCTTGCCGTCGTCGTATTTCGCCAGCCATTCCACCATTGCGGGTTGGTTGCGGATAAAGCCCTTATAGGTCGCAATATCAGGATGAATATCGCGCAGCACGCGGTGCAGACGGCGGCCCCATTTGGGCATGGTCACCAGCTCTTCAAACTTGCCCAGATAGGCGCGGATTGAAAAGGCGATGGCGTTTGATCGCGGCAGGCGGAACAAGGCTTGCAGTTCCACACGCAAGTGCTGTTTGTAGCCCAAATTCTCTTGCGTCAGGGTCGTCTTGGTTGGGCCCCATTTGGGATAGGTCTCGGGCGCTGTATCCAGCAAAGGGTTCACCGTCATCGTCCAGTTAAACCGCCGCACGGGTGCGCCGTTTTGCAGCTTGAGCAGGAATTTCAAAGCGCGGTCAAAGACTTGCTTTTCATGGGCCAAGGGCACGGGCGCGTGCCATTCCATGAAATTCATGCCCACGTCAAAATCCAGCGACCAGTCGGCCTGCGTGGTGATCATGCCGGCATCCATCCACAGGTTGCCATCGCGTTCGTCTTGCAACGAGAAATCGCCCTGCATCTGGCGGGTGATATATTCCATCGGCCCATAGGGCAGGGTCGATTCGTCCAAGAAGGTAAACTTCTGGTCGATCCCCAAGGGGCGGTTGATCCAGTGCCACTGATTGGCGTTCTTATGCAGCGAAAACCATTGCGGGTAATCGCGAGCATTGCTGTCCATGATCAGTTCCAGCAAATCCCAGCCCGCCAAGGTCATATGCGGCAGGCTTTGGCAGCGCAGCGGGTCTTCGCCCAGAACCTTGGCGCGGTCGACCATTTCGCTGACGTAATGCTCGTCGATATCGAATGTCTTTTCAAAGACCGATCCGGGGCGGCCGGGCACATGCGGCTCCATATTGACTGAATACATATATTCGTCGCGGTCAAACGGGAAAGGAAAGCGCGCGATCGACGCGGGCGAGTTCTTAAAGGTGAAATCGTCGCGGAAGGTTTCTTCCTTGAAAAAATCGCCAAGGTCGGGTTTGAAATCCAGGCTCATCTGGTCCTCCTATCGGTCCAGCACAAGGGTCGCACCCTCGAACCGGGAAACACAGGGCATGATCTTGGCACCCTCGGCCTGTTCGTCTTGGCTAAGCCAGTGGTCACGGTGCAAGATCGTGCCATGACAGGCCAGCACAGCCGTTTCACACTGCCCACAGGCCCCGCCCCTGCACATATAGGGCGCATCCACACCCGCAGCCTCAATCGCCTCTAGCAGCGATTGGTGCGTGCCCACGGTGATGGTCTTGCCTGAAGCGGCCAGTTCGGCCGTAAAGGCAAGCCCCGTGCCGGGGGCCAAGAATTCTTCAAAATGCACTGCATGGGGTGGCCATCCGGCAGCTTGGGCGGTTTTGCGCACCCAAGCGATCATCCCCTTGGGGCCGCAGACATACAGATGCGTGCCGATCGGCTGGCGGTTCAAAAGGCCCAAAAGGTCAATCACCATGCCATCGTCGTCGTAATACAGGTGCACCCTATCGCCATGCGCGGCCTTAAGGTCGCCCATATAGGCCCCCAAGGCCCGGTTGCGCGCAGCGTAGTGCAGTTCGAACTTGGCCCCGAATTGGCCCAACTGCTTGATCTGCGACAAAAACGGCGTGATCCCGATGCCGCCTGCGATCATCAGGTGCTTTCTGGCCCGCGTGTCCAGCGCGAAGAAATTCAACGGATGGCTTAACACCATCTCCATCCCCGCCTGCACATGAGTGTGCAAGAACAACGACCCGCCCCGCCCCGCATCATCGCGCCGCACCGAGATTTCGTAGCCCGATGTATCCGCCGGGTCCGACATCAGCGAATAGGGGTTCAGGCGGCGGGTGCCGTGGTCGTCCATTTCCACCACAACATGCGATCCGCCCGAGAATGACGGCAGCGCCGCCCCATCGCGGGACACAAAGCGAAACCGCTTGATCAGGTCGTTAACCACGACCACCTCGGCCACCTTGACCGCAAGCTTTGCCCCGCCGCTCATTTGAACCGCTCCACCGCTGCGGGCACAAGGCCCGGGTCTTCGGCATCGATATTGACGCCCTGAAAGGCCGCGATCCGGCGCGAGTAGTGGTCGCGCACGAACAGGTTCAAGCCGCAATGGCTGCACACAAAGGGGTCCATCGCCACGTTTTCGGTGATGCCCTTGCAATGCACGCATTGCACGCGGCGCAGCGTCGATCCGCGATGTTCTTTTTGCACTGCCGCAAAAGGCAGGCCCGTCATCATAATCTCGCGCTCGGCTTGGCCCATCAGGCCCTCGGTTCCGGTCACATAGAACTGGGTGCCCATATAGGCCTCAGCCACAACCTTGCTCAGGCGCGGCAGCATGGCCGGAATGGTCGGCGCGCGGTAGCTTTGCGCTGCGCCAAAGCCCTGCACCTTGGCCCAAAGATCGGTGCCATTCGGGCCGGGGGTGTACAGGATATGCATCGCCGCCAACATCCCCGCACGGTCGGGGGCCTTGTCCAGCAGATCGCCCAAAGCATCTGCCCCCTCGCCATCGGCAATGGCGATATGGGCCTTGCCGGGACGCGGTTCCAGCGTGGCATAAACGGGGCGGCTTTTGATCGAGGGGGGGAAGATCGTCTTGCTCATATCTTGCCTATCTTCACGTCTTTCATACGTGCCCAAATATCCCCGCCGGAGGCACGGTCCGCGCAACGCGTCCCGGCGGGGAATGGGCCTTGGCCTTAGCCCTGAACGGACCGGCGCTTTTTGTCGATGTCATAGAAGGGCAGCGCATGGCTGGTGGCCTTGATCGCCCCATGCGTGCCGCAATTCACCACCAGTTCGGTGCCGTTGTTGGCGCAATCGACCGGCAGGCGGGCGATGGCCACGGTGTGGTTGTTCAGCGGCGAATACATCGCTTGGGTGACAACACCGACCTGCTGGCCGCCCTGCATGACCGGCGCGCCGTTGCCGGGGGCATTCTTGCCGTCCAGCTTGAGGCCCGAGATTTTGAACCGCTCGCGGCCCTTCAGGCGGTAATGCTCTTCTGCGCCCCTAAAGCCCACTTTGCCGGGCGAGACGGTGAAATCCAGCCCCAGTTCCCACAGCGTATCGCCGGGGCCTTCGTTTTCAAACGGATACATTTCCGAATTGTCGAAGGGGAAGAACAACAGATAGCTTTCCGTCCGCAGCAGATCGAGCGTGGTAAAGCGGCAGGGGATGATCCCCATGGCAGCGCCCTCTTCCAGAATGCGGTCCCAGATCAGGCCCGCATCCTGGCCACGGCAGAAAATCTCGTAGCCACGCTCGCCGGTATAGCCGGTGCGCGACAAGGTGATGGGCTTGCCAAACAGGCTGGTGCCCATGTGGCCAAAGTACGGCAATTGGCGCACGCCGGGGATGTGCTTTTCCAGATAATCCACCGCCAGCGGCCCTTGCAGCGACAGGTCGTGCAGCTGGTCGTCAAAGCGCACCGAGACATCACGCCCCGTGGCCGCCATCGTCAACTGCTCATGCCCTTGGCCCGAGCCGTGGACGACCGTAAAGGTGTCCGGCCCAAAGCGGTAGATCACGCAATCGTCGATGAATTTGCCCGCGTCATTCAGCATACACGCGTAAACCGCGCGGCCCGGCATCAGCTTTTCCATGTTGCGCGTGGTGGCACGCTCGATCACATGGCTGGCCGCAGGCCCGGTGATATGCACCTTTTTCAGCCCCGACACATCCATCAAGCCCGCCTTGGTGCGGATCGCCATATATTCGGCTTCCGGATCGCCCGCATAAGACCACGCCGTGCCCATGCCGGACCAATCTTCCAGATTGGACCCCAAAGCCCGATGACGGTCGCCCAAAGTCGAGAATCGCCAAGAATTCGTCATAGTTCCCCCCGTGCGGTCAGATTTGACCGAAGTTTGTAGGGCGCTTGCGCAAAAAGCAATACTCAAGTGCAACATATTTTCTTGTCAGCAAACAAACCGACCGTCAGATGAAAAAAGGGGCGCCAAAACGGCGCCCCTTTTCGGTTGGGTTCGTTCTGGCCTTAAGCAGGCAGCACAAAGAACCAATTGGCCCAAAGCACCACGGCCGCACCGGCCAGAAGGGCAAGGTAGGGCAGAATCCCCGCCTTGCGTTGGCCCATATCGCCGTCTTTCAGCCCCAATTCCGCCATGGCTTGCGCCGGGAACTTGCCACCGTCTTGGTACCAGTGCCGGAAGGCAAAAACCGGGATGATCAGCGCGGCAAAAACCAGCCCTGCCCACAGCGCGGGCGGCGCATCTGCCTTGGCACCGACCGATTGCCAAACCTTGGCACCCGCGCCCAAAAACAGCGCGTTAACAAAGGCCAAGAGCGTGTTGAACCCGATCAAAATCGCCGGGGCTTTCCACGGCCGTTCGATATGGCCGCTGTCCATGCGGTGAATCCAACCGGCGTTCAGGTTCAAGAAGTTGAACAAGATATAGCCGACGTTCGAAATCGCCAGAACGTAGAAATACCCGCCCGCATCCGAGGCCAAGGCCAGAAGGAACAGATTGAAGCAGAAGTCTGTCCACATGGCACCCGTCGGGGCGCCGTTGTGGTTGACGTTGCTCAGATACTTGGGCAACCAGCCGTCTTTCGAGCCTTGGTACAGGGTACGCGACGAACCGGCCATGGCGGTCATGATCGCCAAGAACAGGCCAAGGATCATCAAGATCACGAAGATCTGCGTGATAACCTTGCCACCGCCCATCATGTTGCCCAAAGCCTCGCCCACACCGGTGCCATCAACGATCGGCGTGGCGAGCATCCCGGCTTGACCCAGAACGCCTTGGAAGGCGAAGGGGATGATGAAATAGAACACGCAGCACAAAAGCCCCGCAAAGAAGATCGCTTTGAACGTGTCGGTCTTGGGGTTCTTAAGCTCAGAGGTGTAACACACAGCCGTTTCAAAGCCGTAGGTCGACCAAGCGGCGATATACATGCCGCCCAGAATAAGGGTCCATCCGCCCAGATTCCAGGCTCCATCCACCCCCGTATAGGGGCCAGAGGGCGGCAAAATGCCGCTGACATTCGTTGTGTCAATAGCGCCGGTGAACAGCGGCACCAGACCCACCAGAAGCAAAGGCACCAGCACGATGATCGCCAGCCACTTTTGCGCCGAAGCGGTCGAGGCGATGCCGCGGTGCTGGATGGCAAACATGATCAGCATCAAGATCGCGCCGATGCAGAAGGTCGAGTTGAAGTGCAAAGCGCCAAGGCCCGGGATATTCAGGCTAAAGGCCTCAAACGTGCGGATCGCAGGCGTCAGGGCCGCAACAGCATCGGCGGGAGTTTTACCCGCATTCGCCGTCAGCCAATCCAGCACAAGTTGGCTGTCTGCCGCAGGGATCGGGAACAACGCATTCAGGATATAGCCCGATGCAATCACGCAGCCCAGCGACAAAACCGGGCTCCACGCAAACCAGTTACACCACACCGACAAGGGTGCCACCAGTTTGGAATAGCGCAGCCACGCCATCGCCCCATAAACCGAAGCCCCGCCCGACTTGCTGCCAAACATCCCCGCCATTTCGGCATAGGTGAAGCTTTGCAAAAAGCCCATGATCATCGACACGATCCAAACGAGGAAGGCAGCCTTGCCCGCCACGCCCGCGATCCCACCAATCGAGAACAACACCAAAGGCGGCACACCCGCCGCAACCCAAAAAGCGCCCTTCCAATCCAAGGCGCGCACCAGTTGGCCTTGGCCACCTGCGCTTGTTTCCATCGTCATATCTCACCCTCTCCCGTCATGTTTTTGCTCGCCCTTCGCCTGAGGATGGCCAAGGGTCATTCGCACCGAGCTTCAGCCCAGATGACGCATTACAAGCACGAAGGATGATTCAACGCTACAAAATTTTATCTGGCGGAAAAATTGTTTACCCCAATGCCGCAACAGCGGCGTGATTTTAGACAAAAGCGCAGCAAAAAGCCCGGCGCAGCGCAGCGCCGGGCTTTTGGAAAAGGCTGAAAAGCCTAGTTCTTCAGATAGCTTTCCATCGAATCTTCCAGCGCATCTTTCCACGGCGTGTGGTGCACCGGGGCCATCGTGCCGGTGATCACCGACTTATAGGCATGGTCGCGGAACTCCATGATTCCGGCCTTTTTGTGGTCTTTCCATTCAAAGAACGCCTCGCAGGCCCCGTCCACATCGAAAGACGGATAGTCTGTCTCGGCGATCAGTTCCTTCACATAATCGCCCTGATAATGAATGGCGTCATGCGCGTCTTGGCCCGCATCTTCACGCGCCACACGGTCTTTGACATCGTCCAGCATCACGGATTTGTCGGTCGGCAGGGCGATCTTGCCCATGATGGCATCGCGCACCCACCACGCTTGGGCGTCAAACATGTTGAAGGTGAACCACTGGTCCTGCATGCCCAGATAGAACAGCTTGGGGTTATTCACCCAGACCACGCCTTTATACAGATCGGCTGCGGCCAAGCGGTTGACGGTTTTCAGGCGCAGATCGTCGGGCAGGAAGGGGAAGTGGTGCTTGTAGCCCGTGCAAAGAATGATCGCATCGACCTTTTTAGACGTGCCGTCGATGAAATAGGCGGTTGTCTCATCCACATGGTCCAAGGCGGGCACTTCATGGAAATTTGCCGGCCAGTCATAGCCCATCGGCGCGTTGCGATAGGCCACCGTCACCGACTTGGCCCCATATTTCCAGCACTGGCTGCCAATGTCTTCGGCCGAGTAAGACGAGCCGAGCAGCAGAATGTCCTTGTCGTGAAATTCCATCGCGTCGCGGAAGTCATGGGCATGCAGCACGCGGCCGCCGTAAAGGCCAAAGCCCGGATATTCCGGCACATTGGGGGTCGAGAAGTGGCCCGAGGCGACGATCACATTGTCAAACTCTTCTTCATACATCCGGTCCTCGACCAGATCATGGGCCATAACGGTGAAATTGCCCTTGGCCTCGTTATACTTCACCAAGCGCACCGGATGGCGGAAGCGAATCCACGGGCGCACGCCGGCCTTTTTCACGCGGCCTTCGATATAGTCGACCATCACCGCGCGCGGCGGGTAAGAGGCGATTTGCTTGCCGAAATGCTCTTCAAACGAGTAATCCGCGAATTCCAGCCCCTCTTTGGGGCCATTGGTCCACAGATAGCGATACATCGAACCATGCACCGGTTCGCCGTATTCATCCAAGCCCGTGCGCCAGCTATAGTTCCAAAGACCACCCCAATTGCCTTGCTTTTCAAAGCAGACAACCTCGGGGATATCCTCCCCTTTGGCGCGTGCCGACTGGAAGGCGCGCAGTTGTGCCAGACCCGATGGGCCCGCGCCGATGACGGCAACTCTTTTTTTCATGAAACTCTCCCTAAGCTTGGGCCGTGCGAATCTGCCCTTGGGCATAACCCTATCCAGACCTTATGCTGAGTGTCAATTTTTCTTCCTGACGTGAAACGCGCTTGCGCAGCACCAAGCCATTCGGGCTTGCAGCGGCAAGCCAAGTGAGTACCAAGGGGGCACCCAGAAGGACCGCGCCCATGATCTCGCTTTCGCCCATCCACCGCGTCTTTGCAGGCTTTGCCTGTTATTCCTTTGCCATGGGCAACATTTTTCCGCGCTTGGCGGATGTGCAATCGGGCATGGGGGTGACGACGGCGGCCTTGGGTTTCGGGCTGATCGGCGCACCCTTGGGCACGATGGTGTCCTTTACCTTCGCCAGCCCCTATCTGGAGAAGATCGGCTACGGGCGGCTGCTGCCTTGGGCCTTGCCGCTGTTGGCAGCCCTTTATGCGCTGGCCGTCCATGCGCCCTCGCCGCTGATCTTGTTTGTCATGCTGCTGCCCGTGGGCGTGGTGATCGGCTGCATCGAGATCATGCTGAACGCCGAAGCTGACCGGACCGAGTTTTTGTTAGGCCGCCGGATCATGAACCGTTCCCATGCGTTTTGGAGCATCGGGTTTTTCTCCGCCGGCCTGTTTGGTGCGCAAATCGCAAGCTTTGGCCTAAGCCCACAGCTGCATTTGGCGCTGGTGGTGCCGCTGGTGGCGGCGGGCAGTTATCTGGCCTTGCATGACTATACCCCCTCGCCGCCGCGCGGGGTGGTTGCACAGGGCAAAGCGCCCTTGTTCGTGGCCCCCACCTTGGCGATCTTGCTTTTGGTCGCTGTCACCATCCCCGCCATGCTGCTGGAAGGCGCGAGCATGGATTGGTCGGCCATCTACATGCGCGACGCCTTTGGCGCGGACGAGTTCTGGCAGGGCATCGCTGTCGCCAGCTTTGCCGTGCTGCAAGGCTTGATGCGGTTTTATGCCGACGGCGTGGTGGAACGCTTCTCGCCCGCCGCTTTGGCGCGGGTGTTGTTTGTGGCCCTTGGGCTGGGCTGTGTGACGGTGGTGCTGTCGCCTTGGCCGATCTTGGCGCTGGTGGGGTTTGCGGCGATGGGGCTTGGCACCTCGGCCATCTTTCCCTTGGCCATGTCAGCGGCAGCGCAGCGCCATGACCGCGCCTCGGCGCTGAACATCGCGGCATTGGCGCAGTTTTCCTTTATGATCTTCCTGCTCGCCCCGCCGATCTTGGGCTATGTCGCCCATGGCTGGGGGATCAGGGCGGCTTACGGCATCGCTTTGCCCTTTGTGCTGATAAGCCTGTTGACAGCTGGGGCTTTGGGCAAACGGCGCTGAAAAGCACTGCACCTTGTGGGTTACGCCATCTTCAGGCAAAAGCGCGCTCCAATAGCCCCCTGAAAGGCCAAGATCATGGATTACAGCAAATCCGGCAACGCGAAGTTCGGCAAAGGCATCCCGCGCCATCTCGAAAAAGGCGCTCAGGGTCCCGACGACAAAGGTCGCGACACCAAAGCCGCCCTTCTGGCCCGCATGAAAGCCGCCGCCTTGGCCAAGGCTGACAAGAAAGCCGACTAACCCCCCGCCCTGCGCCTGAGTGTCATAAGCCCGTCACAAGCGCGCGCCAGACGTGGTGTCAAATCATTTCGCAGAGGCCCGCATGGAACCCTATGTCATCGAAGGTGCCCGTGTCATTCTGCCCCACGGGTTGGAAGAGCTGTCCGTACGGGTCGAGAATGGCCAGATCAGTGGCCTTGATACCCCGCGTGACGGCGCGCGCATCATCGACGGGCGCGGCAAGATCCTGGCCCCCGCCCTTGTCGACATCCACGGCGACGCCTTTGAACGGCAACTGATGCCGCGCCCGGGGGTTGATTTCCCCCTGCACGCCGCCTTGTTGGAAACAGACCGCCAACTGGCCGCCAATGGCATCGCCACCGCTTATCACGCCCTGACCCTGTCGTGGGAACCGGGCCTGCGCTCGGTCGCGATGGGCCAAGCGGTGGTAGACGGGCTTTTGGCCCTAGCCCCCCGCCTGACGGTCGAAAACCGCCTGCAACTGCGCTGGGAAACTTTCTGCTTCGAGGCGATTGCGCTGATGGAACGCGCCCTTTCAGGCCCGCTTTTGCCCTCTATCGCCTTTAACGACCACACGTCGATGGCGGTGCTGCACCCCGCCACGGCCCTGCAAGACCGCCCCTTTGACCATGACCCGGCCTTTCCCGTGGTCGATATGACCAGCGCAGGCTTTGCCGCCAAAATGGCCGACCGCGCCAAACGTTCGGGTCTTTCGCAAAGCGACTATGTGGCGCTGATCCAATCCATCTGGCAGCGCAGACCCCAAGTGCCCGCCGCGATGGACCAAGTCGCCGCCATGGGCCGCGCTGCGGGGGCCCCGATGCTTAGCCACGATGACAGCCAAGCACAAACCCGCCGCTTTTATCACGGCCTAGGGGCGAAGATCAGCGAATTCCCGATGAACATCGCCGCCGCCCAAACCGCCCGCGACTTGGGCGATTGGATCATCTTCGGCGCGCCCAATGCCGCCCGCGGCGGCAGTCATCTCGGCTCACCCGGCGCAGGTGATATGGTTGAACGCGGGCTGTGCGATATTCTGGCCTCGGATTATTTCTATCCCGCGATGCTGACCGCCATGGCCCGCCTTTTGTCGCAAGGGCGCGGCACACTCGCGCACCTGTGGGCGCTGATCTCGGCCAATCCCGCCCGCGCCTTGGGCCTGACAGATCGCGGCCAGATCGACGTGGGCAAACGCGCCGACCTCGTCCTGCTCGACTGGCCCGAGGGCGAGGCCCCCGCCGCCCGCCTGACCCTTGTCGCAGGCCGCCCGGCTTACCAAGCCCTGCCCTACCAAGCCCTAGCCTCCCAATCCCTGCCCTTTTCCCTTTAACCTTGCCAAAACCCTTTCATCTTGGCGCAAATACTCCGGGGGTGCGGGGGCTGGCCCCCGCGTTTTGTCCCCGCGTCTTGCCCGCTCTCACATATGCAAAACCGGCCAAAGCGAGGCGATTAACAGCCCCGCCATCGTCCAGTTGAAAATGGCCAAACGGCGCGGATCGGTCAGCAGGTGGCGCATCTGCTCGCCCGCCAGCACCCAGACCGAAATCGACGGCAGGTTGACGCAGGCAAAGGCCAGACAGACGATCACCACCGACCCGATCCCGCCCGTGGCATAAGCGCTGATCGCCCCCAAAGCCATGGCCCAAGCCTTGGGGTTCACCCACTGAAACGCCGCCGCCTGCACAAAGGTCATAGGCTTGCCCCCGGCCTTGCCAGAACCCGGAGCGGCAGCATGCGCGATTTTCCACGCCAGCCACAGCATATAGGCCACCGAAAGCCCCTTGAGCACCAGTTTGGCAGGTGGAAAAGCCTCAAATATCCCCGCCAGACCCAATCCCACCAAGAACACCATCAGCCCGTGGCCCAGACTGATGCCAAACATATGGGCCAAGCTGCGGCGAAAGCCAAAATTCGCCCCCGAGGCCATCAACATAAGATTATTCGGCCCCGGCGTGATCGAGGTCACAAAGGCAAAGGAGAGCAGCGCAAGGAAGATGTCATAGGTCATAAGCACAGCATCCAATGAAACAAAAAACGGCTCACGCCGCAGGCTGTGCAGGTTTGACCAAACCCTTCTGCCAAAGCAAGCGCCTATCGTGCAGCCCCGTCATGCGACACCGACTGTTTTGACGCAAAAGAATGGCTTGCCCAAAAGACGACTTCTTTTGCCGTGTTTCTTCCCCCACCCCGCTGCTTTCCCCGTTGCCCGACGGCCTGCCTTGCCCTAGCCTTGCCCCATGCATTTCATCCGGAGAAAACCATGACCCTTGGCTTTAACACCCTCGCTATCCACGCCGGTGCCGAACCTGATCCCGCCACCGGCGCGCGGCAGGTGCCGATCTATCAAACCACGGCCTATGTGTTTCGCGATGCCGATCACGCGGCCAAATTGTTCAACCTGCAAGAGGTCGGCTATATCTACTCGCGCCTGACCAACCCGACCGTGGGCGCCTTGGCCAACCGCGTTGCCGCACTGGAAGGTGGAGCGGGGGCGGTGTGCTGCTCTTCGGGGCACGCAGCGCAGATCATGGCGCTGTTTCCGCTGATGCAGCCGGGCACCAATGTGGTCGCCTCGACAAAGCTGTATGGCGGCACGATCCAGCAATTCAACAACACCATCCGCAAATTCGGCTGGTCGGCCAAGCTGGTGGATTTTGACGATCCCAAAGCCATCGCCGCCGCCATTGACGACAACACCCGCGCCTTGTTCTGCGAAACCATCTGCAACCCCGGCGGCGCTGTGTCAGACCTTGACGCCATCGCCCGTGTGGCCAACCAGCACGGCCTGCCGCTGATCGTCGACAACACCACCGCCACGCCCTATCTGTGCCGCCCGATCGAACACGGCGCGACACTGGTCGTGCATTCGGCTACCAAATACCTGACCGGCAATGGCACGGTCACGGGCGGTGTTGTGGTGGACAGCGGCAAGTTTGACTGGTCGGCCTCGGGCAAGTTCCCCTCGCTCGCAGCACCGGAACCTGCCTATCACGGCCTGAACTTCCATGCCGCTTTGGGGGCCATGGCCTTTACCTTCCACTCTATCGCCGTGGGCCTGCGCGATCTGGGCATGACGATGAACCCGCAAGGGGCGCATTACACCCTCATGGGCATCGAAACCCTGCCTTTGCGGATGGAGCGGCATGTGCAAAACGCCCAAGCCGTGGCCGAATGGCTAGAATCCGATCCGCGCGTGGATTTTGTGACATATCCGGGCCTGAAATCCTCGCCCTACCACAATCTGGCCAAAATGATCGTGCCGGGTGGCGCGGGGGCTTTGTTCACCTTTGCGGTCAAGGGTGGCTATGACGCCTGCGTCAAGCTGGTCGACCATCTGAAACTGTTCAGCCATGTCGCCAATCTGGGCGACACGCGCAGCTTGGTGATCCACTCGGCCTCAACCACGCACCGCCAGCTCAGCGACGAGCAACGCGCGGCGGCGGGGGCTTCGTCGAACGTGGTGCGCCTGTCGATCGGGATTGAAGACGTGCGCGACATCATCGCCGATCTGGATCAGGCTTTGACGGTTGCGACGGCGTAAAATTGGGCTTGGGGCCGCCGGACAGGCGGCCCCAATAGTTTATTGAATCATTCTAAGGAGATGTGTCATCCAAGATTCTACTTCGTCGATAGCATCTCTATTTTTTAAACGTTCGTAGGTCATAAACTGAAAAGCATCTACCAGTTTCTTCTTTGCATTCTTGTCATTCAACGGGTTATCTTTCCCGACCGATTTGCTCCACTGGAGCGCAAAGGCTCTTGGTACCGCAGGATTTTCGTTCCCGTCTGGCCAATCTACAACCGCACATTCAACACCTGACGATTCGCGTATAGCATCGGAGTGTAAATAACATTCAATCTCATATTTTTTTGTCTTCACTGCCCACGATCTATCATCACGAGCATTCACAAGGTCAATTGAATCTTTAGGAGCAGTATCTGCGTCATAAATGTGAGCTTCAGGTAAACCCAACGGCTTTAGATAGTGGTTGTCAGCCCAGTGTTTCAAGGCGCTTCCACCGAGCGGTATAAAAGCAAACCGCGGGTCAACAGATAAATCAGGGAGATTCTGGTCGTTGGAGTGGACAACTCGACTGAGCTCCTTTATCGCGACAACGTCTGTATATCCCTCAACGCAAATCAAAGCCTTCACGCGTTGATCCGCAATTAAGCCAAGAGTTGAAACAACCTCCGCCAACACGTCTTCACCTGAAAGAATTTCAGGACAGCCAGAGATAGATCCTGCGTTGATAAAGCGAATGCCGTCAGTCGGAAGTTCGGCAGCAAGGGTAGGGCTGTGGGTAGTAAGAATCACTTGAGAATTAGAATTCAAGGCCAAGTTCTGAAAAGATTGCAAAAGGATTTTTTGGTTGTTCGGGTGCTGAGCAGTTTCAGGCTCCTCGATTGCATAAATAATGTTAGTCCTACTGCTGGTTTGCAGCAGACGTTCAGCTTCCGCCTTGAAAAAACCGACTAGGATCATGCGACGAATCCCACTTCCGCGTTTGTTCAAAGGGATTCCATTGTTTGTCTCCATGCCAATTGAGAACAAATTTGCCCATTTTGATGAAGCTGGAGTTGAAAATTTCGGTCGAAGAGATTCCGCAAGTTTAGGATCAATTTCCTTAAGCGCAGATAGGGTCCTTGTTGCAATTTCTTCTGATTTTGATCGCACCAACTGTTCGATTTCACGTATCGAATCTTTTGCTTCCGAAATAGCAGTCTGAATGGCCGCATCTAATGGATTTTGCACCTCATCGTCATCATCAGTATTCGAGCGATCACTTTGAAAAAGTACATAAATCGGAAGATAACTCTCAAGTTTTTCCCAAACTCGTTTTCCGTCCTCTTTTGTCTTTCCAAGTTCAAGGCTAGATTCTGTGCACTTAAGATCAGCAGCGCTTTCATAGATTGCCTTTCGCATTCCTGGGTTACCTTTTAAGCTAACATTCAAGCCAAACTCATTTATCTTTGATTTAAGCTCACTTTCCTTTAACGCAAGTAAATTCGAATATCCATCAATTGACGGATGATTACATATAACAAAAACTTGTTCTGATGGCTTAGATTTTGAACAATCGTATACCTTCTTTATTCGCAAATTACCGTTCTCAGCTAATAAAAACTCGTCGGCAAGTGTCGTATCAGCACCAGAATCCAGAATGATCTTTTCCGGGAACTCAGAAAACTCACAAATAATAGAAACTATTTGACTACCGGTTGCGACACAGGCATCCGAACTGTCAATCTTCACAACTTCATTGTTGAAAAAAATTTCTAACGCTTCAAGTAGTGTCGACTTACCAACATCATTTCTTCCTATGATAGTGGTCAAATCTGAAAACTCGATTCGGCTTTTTTTCGAGTATGAACGGAAATTTTCTATTTCGAGTGCCACTAATCTCATTTTACCAATACCTCTTAAAGTTGTAATAATTAAACTTTAGTATACATATTTTCTCTAAGGTGTCAACTGCCAGACAATCGTCACCTCGGCCGAAACCCCGACCTCGCCCGCTGCCAAAGGCACCGCAGAGTCGGCGGCGGATTTGTACAGCATTGGCATGGGCTGCTGGCCGCCGCCGCCTTCGCTGATCGACACAATCGGCCCCAGATGCGTGCCCGCCGCCAGAGCCAAGATTTGCGCGCGCGCCAAAGCATCCGCGACAGCGGCTTTGCGGGCCTGATCCTCGACCGGGCGGGGATCGGCCAGACCAAAGCTTAAGCCGTTCAAGGTATTGGCCCCGTCCGCAATGGCGGCATCTACAAGCCTGCCTGCCGTCTCTAAGGCCGTGATCCGCACGGTCAGCGTGGTGCTGGCGGTATAGCCTTGAATCTCTTGCGCGGTGCCTGCGGCATTTGTGCCCCAGTTGGGGTTCACCGACAGGCCCGTGGTTTGCATATCGCGGTCGGCCACTTTGGCCGCAATCAGCCGGGCGATCACAGCCGATGCCGCATCCGAGTTCGCCGCCATGGCCGCCGCCGCCGTGGCCGCCGTGGTGGTGACGCCCAGCGACAAAATCGCCTGATCAGGCACGGCGTTCAGGGTCGCCGTCCCCGTCACGGTCAGGGTGCCACTGGCCTCGGCCCCTGCCGCCAAGGGCCACAGCAAAGTCGCGACAAGCGCGCAGGCGATCAAAAGGCGCATCGGATTCTCCTTTCAAAAACGAGGTGCCCAAGTCATGCCCCCTCGTCAGCGCTTTTGCAGGGGGGCTTATGGGCTTTGTCTTTCAATCGGCGATTTTCTGCTATAAGAAATCCAAGACCCCTTAGCATCGTTCCCGCCTGTTTGATGGCTGTTATAGACAAAGTGCATGAAACCCTCATTCGCCCTTGATTTGCGCTTTAGCGTTATCGCGCTGCTGCACCGCACCGCGCGGGGCTGGATCAAGGTGGGCGACGCGGCGATTGAGGCGCCCGACTTGGTCGAGGTTCTGGCTGCCCTGCGCAGCACGGCACTTGGCTTGTCGCCCCAGGGGATCACGACCAAGGTGATCCTGCCAAATTCGCAGCTTTTGTACACTCAACTCAAAGCCACCGTGGCAGAGCCTTCGGCCCGCAGCCGCCTTATCGCGCAAGCCCTTGACGGGCTGACCCCTTACCGGCCCGACGAGTTGGCTTATGACTGGTGCGTGAGCGGTTCTGGCCTGCAATTGGCTTTGGTGGCCAAAGAAACGCTGCAAGAGGCTGAAACCTTTGCCCGCACGCACCGCTTCAATCCGGTGTCTTTTGTCGCCGTGCCCGAGGCGGGCAGCTTCACAGGCGAGCCGTTTTTTGGCCGCTCTGAACTGTCCTTATCGCTGCTGACCAAGGACGAGATGGTCGAGCGTGACAGCGAACCTGTGGCAGAGGCCCGCGACGTAACGCTGCCTTTAGCGCCCCGCGCCACCCAGATGCTGCCGGAAAAGCCTGCCAAGACCGACATTCCCGCGCCACCTGACGCGCCAATCCCGCCGCACTTGGCCCAGCCGAGCGCGGCAAAACCAGATGTGCCGGTGCTAAGCGATGTAACAGGTCCGGCCGAGGCAGAGGCCCAAGGGCTTTTGCGGTCTTATCCAGCCACCGCGGTCCAAGCACCACCGGCCCCGATGCTTATCGACGCGCCGCCGCCAGAGGCCGAGGACGCATCCCCCACGCCCTTAACCCCAACGGCGCAACGGTCTGCACCCCCAAACCCGCCGCGGGCTGAGGCAGAGCAGCCCGCCAAACTAATCGCCCTGCGTGACGCGCCTTTGCGCATGGTTGGGTCAGCCGTCCCGACAGGCACGCCAGCGATTGGCGCGCAAGGCAAGGCTGCGCCGGTGCCGCGACCGTCGGCGGCCAAACCCCTGCCCGTTGCACCGACCGCACGCCCAACTGTGGCGCGGCCGTGGCAAAGGGCAACCGCGCAGACGGCCAAGACAAGACCCTTTGGCGGGGCCGATCTTGGCAAATCAAACGCCCTGCCTGCCCAAGGGCGGGTCAGCTCTGCAAAAACGGTGGCGCAGCAACGCCGTTCGATCATCGTGATCCTGACGGCCGTCTTGGTCTTGTTGCTGGGAATCGTGGCCCTATGGGCCGCGCTCAGCCTCAGCACGAACGAGGCGAACAACCGCGCACCAAGCCCCGTCCCCGTGGTGGTGCAAGAGCCAAATCTTTCGGCACCAGACACCGTGCCCGCAGCGCAAAGCGCCCAAACGCCCAACCCCTTGGCCACCCCTGACAGAAAAACCCCCGCCGTCGACGAGCCGCCCTTGCCGCAAACGGCAAAGTCCGAACCGGCCCCTGTCAGCCAAGATGTCACCAAGACCTCGGCCGCTTTGGCAGAAGGGTCTGACGGGCAGGACGAGATCTTTTTGGCAAGCGCAGATACGCCGCCCCGTAACCTTGACCCCATCGCGCTTCCCGCCCTTCAAGGGGCGGCAGATGCCGCTCCGGCCATTCCTGACTCTCCGCCGCCCTATTTGGCCTTAGACCCCCCGCCCGCCGCTTTGACCCCCTCACCCCAAGGGATGACAACGCCCAAACTGGCTTTGAACGCGGCAGAGTTGCCGCCGATCGACCCGATCGGACGCCCCCAAGATCTGACCCTTGCCCCGCCTTTGGATCCTTCGGTCAATAGCCAAGCCGCCCCGCCAGAAGAACCAACGCAGCCCCCCCTATCCCCACCACAATTGGCGCAGGATCCAACCTTAGCCGACAAACGCCCCCTTGCGCGGCCCGGCGATTTGGTCGCGGCGCAGGCCGTGCCAAATGCCGCCGATAGGCTGGCCCCCTCTGACGCGCTGGCCTCCTCTGACGTGACAGCGCCTGACAGCCGCTATGCCAAGCTGCGTCCAAGGGCGCGCCCTGCCGACCTGGAGCCTGCGCCCGCCGCCGAACCCACTGGCACCGCGCCTTTGGTTTTGACCAGCTCGCCCATCCCCCAAGCCCGCCCGACGAACCTCACCCCCGGCGTTAACGACGCCGTGGACGTTGCGCTGAACCAAGTCCCCCAGACCGAATCTGCGGCCCCGACGCTGCCCAGCAATGCCTCTGTCGCCAAGCAGGCGACCGAGAGACTGGCGCTGAACGCCAACCGCGTGGCGCTTTTGGCCGTCTTTGGCACCCCGACCAGCCGCTACGCGATGGTCAGGCTGGCCGGGGGGCGGGTGAAAAAGGTGCAAGTGGGCGATCAGGTCGATGGCGGCAGCATTGCAGGGATCACGGCCGATTCGGTGCAATACCAAAAGGGCAGCCGGATCGTGACGCTGTCGCTGCCGCAGGGCTGATCGGCAGGGGCCCTAGCCGGCGGCCACCCCGGCCTCGGCAAAGGTCGCCATGCCGGAATGACACGCCGCCGCAGCTTTCACCACGCCAATCGCCAAAGCCGCCCCAGAGCCTTCGCCCAGTCGCAGGCCCAAAGACAGCAAGGGCTGCTTGCCCAAGGCTGCAAGCAAGCGGCTATGCGCCGCCTCGGCGCTGGCATGGCCTGCAACGCAATGGTCAAGCGCGTTCGGGGCGGATTTGTGCAGGATGGCCGCAGCGGAACAGGCGATAAAACCGTCCAAAATGACCGGAATGCGCAGCAGACGCGCGCGCAGGATAGCACCGGCCATAGCGGCGATCTCGCGCCCGCCCAAAGCCGCCAGAACGGCAAGGGCTTCGCGCGAGGTCAACCGCGCCACACCGGCGCGAACGGCCTTGGCCTTGCGGGCAAGGCCGGCATCATCCACGCCCGTGCCACGCCCCACCCAATCCTCTGGCGCGCCGCCGAACAAGGCACAGGCAATAGCAGCGGCGGCCGTGGTATTGCCTATTCCCATCTCGCCGGGCACCAAAAGGTCGGCTTTGGGGTCAACGGCATCCCAGCCGACCAGAAGGGCTGCCAAAAGATCGGCCGCAGACATCGCATCGGCTTGGGTGAAATCGGCGGTCGGGCGGTCAAGGTCGATGGCATTCACCGTCATTGACGCGCCAAAGGTCTTGGCCAATTGGTTGATCGCCGCCCCGCCATGGGTGAAATTGGCCACCATCTGCGCCGTCACTTCGGCCGGAAAGGCCGAAACGCCTTGGGCCACCACGCCGTGATTGCCCGCAAAAATGGCAATTTGCGGCGCTAGGATGCGAGGCGTGTCGGTGCCTTGCCACCCTGCCAGCCAGATCGCCAATTCCTCTAGCCTGCCCAAAGCGCCCGGGGGCTTGGTCAATTGCGCGTTACGCGCAACCGCCCCTTGGGTCGCGGCGGCATCCGCCACGGGAAGATGCGCCAAAAGGGCGCGAATATCGGTGAGAGTGGCGGGCCTATGGGTCAATCTTGCCTCCGGTGCAGATCGCCAAGCGGTAGCTTGCGCAGCAGCAAATGGCCAGACGCGCAGGACGCTTCAAGAGGCTTTCGCGACATGAAAAAAGCGGCCCCCAAGGGCCGCTTTGTGCCATGCGAAACTGTATCAGGCCGCACGGCCAATCAGCACTTCGCCGACTTTCTTTTGCGCACCAGCCTCGTCCACGCCGGCCACAGCCGCCACTTCACGGGTCAGGCGTTCAAGTGCAGCTTCGTAAAGCTGGCGCTCGGAATACGACTGTTCACGCTGGTCATCGGTGCGGTGCAGGTCGCGCACCACTTCGGCAATGGCCATCAGATCGCCGGAGTTGATCTTTTGCTCGTATTCCTGCGCACGGCGCGACCACATGGCGCGTTTGACACGGGCCTTGCCCTTCAACGTATCCAGCGCCTTCGAAATCAGATCGGGCGACGACAGCGAGCGCATCCCGATATCGGTGGCTTTATGGGTCGGCACCCGCAGGGTCATTTTGTCTTTTTCAAACGAGATGACAAACAGTTCCAGCCGAAGGCCGGCGATGTCTTGCTCTTCGATCGACACGATCTTGCCAACACCATGCGCGGGGTAGACAACAAAATCGTTGGGATGAAAGTCTGGCTTTTTGCTTTTGGTCATGGTGTCATTCCTATGCGGCACAGCCTGACCGACCGAAAAGAGAGAAGCGGGCCCGAAGTCCCGCTGTCATGCACCCTCAGATCCGTCGGTAAAACCTTCCCTCAGCCACAGGCTGAGATCGGGTTTCAGGCATCTTTCATTTATTGTAACGATTCTATAACACAAAATTTGCGATTTTCCAAGAACAGCTTGGCGCTGAAACGTGGTCTTTCGCGCAATCGCCATAAAGTTTTCATCAATTTTGCGGGAAAACACCGCATTGCGGGAGCGAATCAGCCACCCAAGCCTGCGGCTTGCGAAAAATAGGTTTTCAGCTTGTCCTTTTCGCCGTCGCGTTCGGTGGCGTCGGGCAGCGGGTCTTTCTTGGTCACGATCACCGGCCAAAGCAGGGCATATTTGCGGTTGAAGGTGACCCAATGGTCCAGATCCGGCTCTGTGTCAGGGCGGATCGCGTCGGCGGGGCATTCGGGTTCGCACACACCGCAGTCGATGCATTCGTCAGGATGGATGACGAGCATATTCTCGCCCTCGTAAAAGCAATCCACCGGACAGACTTCGACGCAGTCGGTGTATTTGCAGGCAATGCAGTTGTCGATCACCACATAGGTCATGAGGGCATTCCATCCTTAATTCGCAGCAGAGTCTGAGTAAACGAGGTGCCCGCATCATTCAAGGGAGGATGCACCGCCGGCCCCACTTGGCGCATCAAGGTCGGCAAAAAGCGCTTGGGCTTCAGGGGCAGGGCCGCGCCGCTGGCCAAGGGCCAAAACCCGCACGACCCTGATCTGGTTGCCTTGGGGAAAGGTCAAAACATCCCCCACCGTCACGCCGTGGCCGGGTTTGGAGCATCTTTGACCGTTCAGGCGCAGATGCCCGCCCAGCACCACCTCGGCGGCAAGGTTACGCCCTTTGAAGAAACGCGCCTGCCATAGCCATTTATCCAGCCGCAGTTTGGGGCTGTCAAAGGGGGTAGTCTTTTCCCCCGGCCCCGCCAATCACTTCTGCAGCTTAAGCGCTGCCAGAACAGCGAAGGGATTGTCTGGGTCAATGGGCTTTTCCACCCGCGGCGGGCGGGCTTCGAAGCTGCGCTGGGGTTTGGCATCGGGCTTTGCGCCGTCGCGGTTTTCGCGAGTCTCGCGGCCAGAGTCACGCGCGTCATCCTTGGGGCGCGGTTTGCGGTCAGCGCGGGCTTCGCCTTGGCCATCGCGGGGCTTATTGAATTTATAGCCGCCACGCTCGCCATCGCGGCGCGGGCGCTGTTCGGCGGCGGGCGTTGCGACGTTCACGACAGCGGCTTGGCCGTCGACCACGGGGGCGGGGTCTGAGGTTGCAACACGGTCTGGGCTTGCCACACGGTCTGGGCGGGGGCCACGATCTGGGCGGGGTGCACGGTCGCCGCTGCGCTCAGGGCGCGGTTCGGCGCTGCGCTCGGGGCGCGGTTCGCCGCTGCGCTCGGGGCGCGGGGCACGCTCAGGGCGGGCCGGGCGTTCGGGGCGCGGGCGGGGCTTGGGGGCCCAAGTGAAGGTGAAATAGGTCTCCATCTCGGGGGCCACTTCGGCCTCGGGCTCGACCAGCGGTTCTTCGACCACGGGGTTGATTAGCGACACTTCTTCGGGCACCGGATTCATCGACACCGGTTCTTCGACCTTCACGACGACCACCGGAGCGGCCTTGGCCTTCACCCTTTCGCTCTTTTCGCCCTTATAGCCCAAACCGGCCATCAGATCGACGAATTGGTCCAGCGTCATGCCGGTGATCGACAGCATTTCCGGCGTGGCTTCAAAGCCTGCGCGGCTGTCTTTGGTGCGCAAGATATCGGCCAGACGTTCCAGCATATCAATGCGAATCGCCCGCGTGCCCGAGGGGTGATAGCCCGACAGCGTGTAATGCGTGCGCGGCACCATGTCCAAATTGGGGATCGTCACCAGACCGGGCGGGGGGCTTTCGGGAAACTCTTGCAGGCCCGACCACAAGCTCCACAGCACAAGGCGCAGGCGGGTGGCGGCGGGTTTCAACAGCAGGGGCAAGAAGATGGTGAACTGACCAAAGCGCACACCGTGCTTGCGCAAGGCAGCACGCGAGTCTTGGTCCAAGGCCTTGACGTCATCGGCCACATCGTCGCGCGGGATTACCCCCATCGCTTCGACAAGGCGGAAGGCAAAGCCGCGGGCAAGGCCCGTCAGCCCCTCATCGCGCGACATGGCGGCGAGGGGTTCAAACAGCGCCGCCACTTTGCGGTCAATGAAATGCTGCGCACGGCGGCGCACCTTGTCGGCCACATCGGGGCCGGCCTCTTCATCGACAAAGACTTCAACCTGCGGGCGCAGGGCCTCGGCCCCTTTGACCAGCTTGCCCACGGCAAAGCTGCCCCACATCAGGCCACCTTGGGTGGAATAATCCATCTCGGTGTCTGGCGCGTTATAAAAGCGGTCCGCGCGCAGGTGAAACTCGGGCTTAAGCGCCCCAAGTGCCGCCTGACGCAGGGTCTGCGCCTCTTCGGGCGACTTGGTCGCGTCCTGCCGGAACCGGAACCCGTCCAGCTTGCCCACAAATTCGCCACTTACCGTGACTTCGCCTTTGTCATTCACCTCGGCCACGAGGGTCTCCTTCTGCTTCAACCGCCGCAGCAACACGCTGGTGCGCCGATCAACAAATCTTTGCGTCAGCGCCAAGTGCAGGCCATCTGACAAACGATCTTCTACTGCACGCGTTTCGTCGCGCCAATGGCTTTCATCTTCAAGCCACCCTTTACGCTGGGCTACATAAGTCCAAGTGCGGATATAGGCCAGACGTTTTGAGATGGTGTCAATGTCACCGCCCGGTTTGTCGATGCGTTCGATGGCTTTTTTCAACCAATCCGAGGGGATTCGCGTTTGCGACAGGCCACGACCGGTCATAAATTCGAAAAGGCGGGTCAAAAGCGTGAAGTGTTCGTTATCCGAAGCGCCACGAAAATCGGGCACGCGGCAAACATCCCACAACAGGCGCACCCGCTGCGGGCCGGTGAGTTTTTCGATCACCTCGGGCAGGCCTGACAGGTATTTCAGCGCCAAGACATCATCGGCATCGCGCGCGCGTGACAGCCACGGGTCAAAGGTCGGCTTTTCCAGCGAGCGGATCAACCGCTCGGCCGAGGCGAAATCAAGCTCGGCATTGCGCCACATCAGTTTGCGCACCGGCTGAAAGCGGTGGGCTTCGATTGCCTCGATTTCTTCCTCATCAAAAGGCCGCGCTTCGCCTGTGACACCGAAGGTGCCGTTTTCGGTATGCCGCCCCGCGCGCCCCGCGATCTGGCCGATCTCTTGCACCGTCAGCATCCGCATCCTGCGCCCGTCAAACTTGGCGGTCGAGGCGAAGGCGACATGTTTGATATCGAGATTCAACCCCATACCGATGGCATCGGTCGCAACCAGATAATCGACCTCGCCGTTTTGATACATCGCAACCTGCGCATTGCGCGTGCGCGGGCTGAGTGCCCCCATCACCACCGCACAGCCGCCCTTGGTGCGGCGGATCAGTTCTGCGATGGCATAGACATTTTCAACCGAAAAGCCCACGATGGCCGAGCGTTCTGGCATGCGACTTATCTTTTTCGAACCTGCAAAGGTCAGGGTCGACATCCGCTCTTTGCGCATAAACTGCACAGCCGGGATCAAGCCCGCAATGGCCGGGCGCATCGTATCTGACCCCAAGAACAGCGTTTCCAGCAATCCGCGCGCGTGCAGCAATCGGTTGGTAAAGACATGGCCGCGTTCAGGGTCGGCACACAGCTGGATTTCATCGACGACCACGATATCGGCGCCAATTTCCAGCGGCATCGCCTCGGTCGTGGCCACCCAGTACAGCGGGCGGTCAGGGACAATGCGCTCTTCGCCCGTGACGAGCGCCACCACCGAGGGGCCGCGCAGTTTGACGATGCGCTCATAAACCTCACGCGCCAACAACCGCAGCGGCAGGCCGATCACGCCGGTGCGGTGCGACAGCATCTTTTCGATGGCGAAATGGGTTTTGCCGGTGTTGGTCGGCCCAAGGACCGCCGTCACCCGTGAAGGTTCGTGCACTTATAGCTCCTGCCCGCTCTGTTGCGCGTCTAGGCGTTTGACGGCGTCTTGCACGTCTTTGAGATGCGGGTTGAGTTTGAGAGCTTCGCGGTACACCTCCAGCGCTTTGTCGGGTTCGTTCAGCGCTTCGAAGATCATGCCAAGTCCCGACAAAGCGCCAAAATGACGCGGGTTCAGCGCCAGGGTCTTGGCCACATCGCCCAAGGACAGGCCCAACTGGCCCATCTGAAAATAGGCCGTCGCGCGGGCGTTGTAGCCTTCGGCAAAATCGGGCGCGTGGTCAATCAGGGCAGAGAAGTGGTCAATGGCGGCGCGCAAATCCCCTGCGGCCAAGGCGGCCTGACCGCGTTTGAGCAGCAAATCCATCGCAGCCGAGCCGGACTTAGACCATTCCAGCCATATGTCTTGGGTGATCGTGGCCGCATCCGCGTCATTGGCGCTTTGCAACTGGTCAAATAGCCGATCCAGCCGCGCCGAATCTGCCCAAACCGGCAGCAGTCCCGCCCCAAACAGCAGAACGGCCACAACGATACCATTGGCAAGCGGGCGCAGGGCTTTCATACAGGACAAACTAGCGTATAGCGCGGCAAACACCAGTGCCCGCCTTGCAAGATTGGAGCCTTTGATGAGCAAAGTGATCGACGCCGCGATACAGGCCCTGTCGGCCAAACTTGGCGCAGGCTTTGACGGCGTGGCCAAGTTTGTCTTTCTGGGCGAGGGGGCGATCATGGTCGATGCCAACGGTCTGCGCGCCGCCGATGACCCCGCGGACGTCACCCTGACGGCCACCACAGAAGTGTTCGAAGCGCTGCTTGCGGGCGAACTTTCTGCCGCTTCGGCCTTTATGTCGGGCAAATTGGCCTTAGACGGCCCGATCGGTTTGGCCATGAAACTGGGCCAAGCCTTGCGATGACCCAAGCGCCCTTCGACAATGATCTGGCCCAAGGCCCAGCGGATGGCCGCGCCTTTTGGCTTAAAACCGCTGACGGCACCCGCATCCGTGCGGGCTTTTGGCCCGTCGCCGCGGCTAAGGGCACCATCTTCCTTTTGCCCGGCCGCACGGAATATATCGAAAAATATGGCCGCACCGCCGCTGATTTCGCCAAAGCGGGCTTTGGCACCCTGTCGCTGGATTGGCGCGGTCAGGGCCGCTCGGACCGCGCGCTGAATGACCCGATGGTCGGCCATGTCAACGACTTTGCCGACTATCAAGACGACCTTGATGCGCTGCTGGCCTTCGCTCAGGCCCAAGCCCTGCCGCAGCCCTATTTTCTTCTGGCCCATTCGATGGGCGGTGCCATCGGCCTGCGCGCCTTAATCCGCGGCCTGCCCTTTGACGCGGCCGCCTTTTGCGCCCCGATGTGGGGCATCCTTTTGTCGGCTTGGACAAGGCCCTTGGCCAATATCCTGTCGGGCGCCTCACGCTATCTGGCCTTTGACCACCTTTATGCCGCCGGCACCGGCGCAAAACCCTATGTCCTCGCCGTGCCCTTCGCCCTCAACCGAATGACCCGCGACGCGGACCATTGGGAGTATATGCGCGCCCAAGCCGTGGCGCATCCCGACATGTCTCTCGGCGGCCCCAGTTTCGGCTGGCTGCGCGCCGCCTTGGCAGAATGCCACGCGCTGCAAACCCTACCCGCGCCCGCCCTGCCCTGCCTGTGCGCCTTGGGCAGTCTGGAGCGCATCGTTGACACAGCCCCGATCCATGCCCGCATGCGCCTTTGGAAAACCGCCCGCCTGACCGTTTTTGCGGGGACCGAACACGAAATCCTGATGGAGCGCCCGATCCCCCGCGCCGCTTTTATCGCCGACTGCGTGGCGCTCTTCCAATCCCAAAGCCCTTCACCGCGGTAAAAATACTCCGCGAAGTTCGGGAGGGCTGGCCCCCCCCGGCTTTGGGGCAACGCGCGGCGCTATCATAAATCTTCTTAAGACCACCAGACATGTGAACAGGGCGAAAATTATCCGGGTCTTGTGGATATTCCGCATGAAACCACCCCCGCCTTTGCGATAGTCTGCCCCCATGGCACGCGCCCCCGTCATCTTTCAAACCCCTCAGGGCCTATACTGCCCCGCAGGGGATTTTCACATCGACCCGATGGGCCGTGTTCCCCGCGCCCTGATCACGCATGGCCATTCCGACCACGCTGCCCGCGGGATGGGGTCTTATCTGTGCACCACCAAAGCCCTGCCCGTCATCCGCCACCGTCTGGGCAAGATCACGGCTGAGGGGATGGCCTACGGCGAGCCGCGCCAGATCGGCGGCGTGCGCGTCAGCTTTCACCCCGCAGGCCATGTGCCCGGATCGGCCCAGATCCGCATCGAGCGGGACGGCGAGGTCTGGGTCGCCTCGGGCGATTACAAAACCGCCCCCGATGCGCTGTGCGAGCCGTTTGAAGCGGTGCGCTGCCACACTTTCCTGACCGAAACCACCTTTGGCCTGCCGATCTTTCACTGGCAGCCCGAAGCGGTCGTGATGGGCCAGATTGCCCGCTGGTGGCAGGCCAATGCGGCGCGTGGGGTGGCTTCGGTGCTGCTGGCCTATTCCTTTGGCAAAGCGCAGCGGTTGATGGCGGGCTTGGCGGGCTTGGGGCCAATCTGCACCCATCCGGTGGTCGAAGCTGTGACCGAGGTTTTGCGCCGCCAAGGCTACAACTTGCCGCCCACCGTGGCCCTGACAGGCAGCCCGCCGCCCGCAGGTGCCTTGGTCATTGCCACGCCCAATGCCATGGCGTCCGAATGGGCGCTGACCTTGGGGCCGCATCAGGTCGCCGCCGCCTCTGGCTGGATGGCGCTGGCGGCGCGGCGCAAGGGGGTGGGGGCGGCCTTTGTGCTGTCTGACCATGCCGATTGGGCGGGATTGAATGAAGCCGTGTCAGCCACGGGGGCAGAGCAGGTCTATACGCTGCACGGCTCCACTGGTCCCTTCGCCGAGTGGCTGCGCGCCCAAGGGCTGTCGGCGCAGGCCCTGTCATGATCCGCTTTGCCCAGCTTGTCGCCCAAGGCGCACCGCAGCCGCAGGCCTTCGCGGCCTATCAGGCCCAAGTCGGCCCCGAAGACGCCGCAGCCGCTCTGCGCCTGCTCTGCGGCCAGCGCCCCAAACGCTTGGGCCCGCCGGCCACCTTGCTCGATTGGGTCGCCCAAGCCACCAACACCCCCGCCTTCCTGATCGCGGCTTGCCTCAAAACCTGCCCCGACAAGGCCGAACTCGCCGCCCTGCTTTTGCCCCCACCCCCCCCAGGCCCCCCGCCCACCCTGTCCCAGGCACCCCCCCGCCTCCCCTCGGCCCCCCCCCCCCCC
>Ga0114958_10000076_pt1 | contig 79508 bp, 62 predicted proteins | sample C_130208_EF_Meta_FD_89577 | JGI IMG/M metagenome (GOLD analysis project Ga0114958, IMG submission 89577) | Freshwater microbial communities from Lake Croche, Canada to study carbon cycling - C_130208_EF_MetaG | ecosystem: Environmental > Aquatic > Freshwater > Lake | place: Lake Croche, Canada...
ATCTCTGAAGAAAAAGGCGGTATTGAAATTACTAATACTTTAACTAAAAGGAGTATTATAATTAGTCCAGAAATAGGGATTATTGGTGGACCTTCAGGTATGTTTAATAAAGGGGCAACTGGTTCAACAGGAGCTACAGGTACTAAAGGCGATACTGGATTACAAGGACCAGCAGGACTAGCTGGTACAGGCTCTTTCTCTTTTACTGGACCAACTGGTGTAATATTATATTACGATGGGTCTAAAGTAACTGGATCTTCTGGTTTTATGTATACCAATAATGGATTACTAATTGATAGATCTATAATTCCTCTGAATAAAAATGTCAGTTTAGGTGCAACTGGTAGTGGATTTTATTCATTATATATTAGTGGCAATACTATTTATTTGGGTGATTTATCACTCATTTCTAGTTCAAGTACTTTAACTATTAAAGATAAAAATGGTAATATAATTAATGTTATTGGACAAGGTTCATCTGGTACTACTGGTGGATCTGGGACTGGTTATACTGGACCAACTGGATTTACAGGAAGTAAAGGAGATACTGGTGATAGAGGTCCTACAGGTGCACCAGGAACATTTTCTTTTACTGGTCCAACTGGTGCAGTATTATACTTTGATGGGACTAGAGTAACTGGATCTACTGGATTTATGTATACAAATAATGGATTACTAATTGATAAATCTATAATTCCTCTTAATAAAAATGTCAGTTTAGGTGCAACTGGTACTGGGTTTAATTCATTATATATTAGCGGTAATACTATTTATTTAGGTGATCTATCAGTTATTTCTAGTTCAAATACTTTAACTATTAAAGATAAAAATGGAATTATAATTAGTGTTATTGGACAAAGTTCATCTGGTACTACTGGTGGATCTGGCACTGGTTATACTGGACCTACAGGAAGTAAAGGAGATACGGGTGATAGAGGCCCTACAGGATATGCTGGCCCTACAGGTGCACCAGGAACATTCTCATTTACTGGTCCAACAGGAGCAATATTATATTATGATGGTACAAAGGTAACTAGTTCTAGTGATTTTACGTATAAAAATGGAAACTTAATGATTACTGGATCTATTATACCTAACTTAGATATTATTTCTGATTTAGGTTCAAAAACAAATAGATTTAGAAGTTTATATTTAGCTGGCGATACTATACATCTTGGAACCACTGATATTTCTGAAGAAAATGGAGGTATTGAAATTATTAATACTATAACTAAAAGGAGTATTATAATAAGTCCAGAAATAGGGATTATTGGTGGACCTTCAGGTATGTTTAATAAGGGTACCACTGGTGCAACAGGAGCTACTGGTACTAAAGGTGACACTGGCGATAGAGGCCCTACTGGTGCACCAGGAGCATTCTCTTTTACTGGACCAGTCGATTCAATATTATATTATGATGGATTTAAAGTAACTGGATCTACTGGCTTTATGTATACTAATAATGGTTTACTAATCGATAAATCTATAATACCACTGAATAATAATATTAATTTAGGTTCTACTGGGAGTGGGTTTAATTCATTATATATCAGTGGTAATACTATTTATTTAGGCGATTTATCACTTATTTCAAGTTTAAATAGTTTAACTATTAAAGATAAAAATGGAAGTATAATTAATGTGATTGGTCAAGGTTCATCTGGTACTACTGGTGGATCTGGTACTGGTTATACTGGACCTACAGGATCTACCGGAAGTAAGGGTGATACTGGTGATAGAGGTCCTACAGGTGCGCCAGGAACATTTTCCTTTACAGGACCTACTGGTGTAGTATTATACTATGATGGCACACAAATAACTGGTTCTACTGGATTTATGTATACATCAACTGGTATAATAATTGATAAATCAATAATACCAATTAAATCTAGTATTGATTTAGGTTCTAACGAGAATGGCTTCCGATCTTTATATATAAGCGGCAATACTATACATTTTGGTTCAACAACATTAATATCGACATTAACAGGTATTACTATTAAAAATTCATATGGAAATAGTATATCAATTAATGCTTCAACTGGTCCAAGTGGATCAACTGGTGTATACGGTGGATACACCGGTCCAACAGGTATTAGAGGTGATACAGGAGATACTGGACCAACTGGACCAGCCGGATCATTCTCTTTTACTGGTCCCACTGGTACAATATTATACTATGATGGTTTACAAGTAACAGGCTCTATTGGATTCATATATACAGAAAATAGTATAATAGTAGATAAATCAGTTATACCTTTAGATGATGTCATATATGATTTAGGTAATAATTCAAACAAATTCCGTAATTTATATTTAGATACGATTTATTTAGGAAATAACAGTATTTCCACAAATTCAAATAATTTTATTAAGATATCTGACAATTCAAATAATAGTATATCATTTGATCCTGCTGTTGGTATCATTGGTGCAAAAAATATTAGTACGATTGAATCTGGTACAGAAACTACATCATCTGGGTTAAAAAATATAATATTTATTAAACAATTTGTAAATATACCAGTAGTAACTGCAACAGTTGCTGGCATATTTCCAAATTTTATATCTGTCGCAAATATTACAACCAGTGGATTTACAGTGTATACATTTAAACCAGATGGTAATACATCTAATATTGCATTTAATTGGACAGCAATATTATAAAAACATATGAAAACATAATTTTTAACTTATTTTTATAAATTAAAAATAGATTTCAAATAGATTTTAAAGAAATATTTATATATAATTTATATAAATATGTCATTTACATTTGTAACATCTTATTTTAATTTAAATAATGAAGCCAATGATATTAATTTTAAATTATTTGATAAATTAGTTGAAACAAACTTTCAAGTAATATTATTTCTAGATAAAAAATTAGAGGAAAAAAAGAAAGAATATGAAAAATATTCAAATGTTCAAATTATTTTATTTAATTGGGATGATTTATATCTAAATAAATTATTAAATTCTAGTAAAATAGATCAAATAGAAAGACCCAGTGACTATAAAGATGATCTAAATTCCTTAATTTTAAGTAATTCAAAGACATATCTACTAAAACTAGCAAAAGAATTATTTGATTTAAAGATTCTTGTATGGATTGATTTAACTATTATCAAATATTTAGATACAAATGATACCATTGAATGTTTCAAGAGGAACTTTGCAAAACTAAGAAATTATAATAAAATAGTAATTCCCGGTGGTATTGGATCTTTAAAATTACTTGTTGAAGATAATGTATTTAAAGGAATTAGTGATCGTTTTTTAAGTGGATTACTTGTATGTCCAGAAAATCTAATTGATAAATTTCATGATTCCTATATGAATGAAGTTGAATTATTATTAAAAGAAAAATCAATAAAACAATTAACATGGGATGTAAATTATCTAACAAATATAGAACAAAAAAATCCAAATTTAATTCATTATTATCGTACTAGTTATGGAAAACAGCTGTTTAGTTTCTATGATAAAAAAGTAATTCTAGTATCAATGATTAAAAATGAGGAAAAAATCATTAGAAGATGTATTGATTCTGTTAGATCAATATGTGATGCATTTTGCGTATCTGATACTATGTCAACTGATAATACAGTAAATATAGTAAAAGATTATATTACTGAATTAGAAAAACAAAATGTACCGGGTAAAATATATCAAAATCCATGGTCTGATTTTGGTTCTAATAGAACGATTGCCTATAGAAATACGGTTGACTTTTGTAATCAATTGGGATGGGATCCAGAAAATACATGGGGATTATTATTGGATGCAGATATGAAATTAGTAATAACATCTCTTTTTAATAAACAAAATTTATCTCATAATGGATATAAAATAATCCAAGAAAATTCTCATATGGAATATCATAATACACGATTTGTTAAACTAAATAATAGTTGGAAATGTGTTGGTGTTACACATGAATATTGGGATGGACAAGATGTAGGTACACTTGATAAATCACATATTTATATAAATGATATTGGAGATGGTGGTTGCAAGGATGATAAATTTGAACGTGATATGAGATTATTAGTGAAAGGAATCGAAGAAGAACCTGATAATGCGAGATATCATTTTTATTTAGCTCAAACATGTAGCGATATGGGTAAATATCGTGAAGCTATTCAATTATATAAAAAAAGAATTAAATTAGGAGGATGGGATGAAGAAGTTTGGTATTCACATTATACAATTGCAAAATGTTATTTAAAATTAAATGATATTCATAAAGCAGAATTATGGGCAAATCGCGCATATGATTTTAGAAAAAGTCGTGCAGAACCGGTATTTTTATTAACAAATATATTTAGAGAAAGAGGACAAAATATTAAAGCTTACCATTATTATAAAATTGGAAAAGCCATCCCTGAATCATTTGATTCATTATTTGTTGAAAAGAAAATATATAAATATATGTTTGATTACGAATATACTATTATACAATATTGGGTATTTAGTAATGAACGTCTTGAAGGTTTAAAGCATTGTATCAATTATATGAATAAGTTTAATTTTAATGAAGATAATGTTTTTTCAAATGTTGATCACTATTTACAAAGATTAGCAGATAATGGATCTTTAACTTTATTATCAACACCAAATTTAGATAATTATACAGTATCGTCTCCATCAGTAATTAGTATAAATGATAAAATAATGTTAAATTTAAGATATATTAATTATAAAATTGAACCAGATGGTGGATATTCAATGTTTGAAAATGGATCATATAGCCATGATAATAATGTAATAACAAAAAATGCAGTTACATATTTAAATGATCAGTTTAAAATAGATGAACCAGTTTTATTTGATAATGAAATAACTGATTTAATTAAGCGTGAATCAAGAATTAAAGGATTAGAAGATGTAAGATTATTTAATTTTAAACAAAAAGTATATTATACTGCAACTACTAAAGAATATTCAAATAGTGATATTTATCGTATTATATATGGTGAGTATGATATTGAAAATCATAAATATATTAATAATAAAATATTATATCCACCAGTTGAAACAAATTGTGAAAAGAATTGGATACCAATAAATCACAAAGATGATAAATTGTTATTTATTTATAATTGGCATCCATTACAAATTGGAACATTAAACGATTTGAATAAGCTTAATATCATTATAAAACATGAAACACCTACATTTTTTAAACATTATAGGGGATCAACTATTTTATGTGAATATAAGAATGAATTATGGTGTTTAACACATGGAGTTAAGTACAGTAAACCTCGTAAATATTTCCATCAATTTGTGGTATTAGAAAAAGATACATATAAACCAATTAGATTTACGGTACCATTTTATTTCAGTAATTATAAAATTGAATATTGCAATGGTCTCATTATAAAAGATGATCATGCAATTATTGTTTTTTCACAAAACGATAAAGATCCAAATATATTAAAAATAAATATGGATAAATTAAATGAATTAATTATAAATGTATAAATTAACTGTTTGAATCCCCTACAGACTTACCAACGAGAATGTTGTAATATTATGATCTATAATTTTTGAATCTCTCATATGTAGAAAATTAGAATCATTATTTTTTGACGATATAGTTAAAGATATTTTATCATAATCTTTAATACATCTTAGACAACCTTCTACAGAACTCTTTACAATTTCTTTCGGTATATCTTTTAGATATTTCTGAATATATCTTTCACATTCTTTATCAATATGTGTTTCTACATACAGAATATCTGGTTTTCGAGTAAAATTATTACTATTAGAATATAGACATAACTCAATTGCATGATCAATTGAACCATGTATCTGATAATAATTCTCAAGTTCAAAGATCTCTCCAATAATTGAATTATAAGTTGGTACAATCATGAAATCAATCTCTTTACGTTCAAGTGCTCTTTTTAGTTCACATAGAGTTGGAAATGGGATATGTTGACCTCTTAGATTTTCAGTAGTTACTTCATATGAAAATGTTCCTTTTCCAAATAGATAGCCAATTTTAATATCTTTAGTATACTTTTCGAGATATCTTACTTGAATATTCTTAGATACCTCCATAATCTTGAGATAAAATGCATCTTGGAATAGTTTTAGATTTTCTTTTTCTACATCACGTTTAGTAATTAAACTTAGAAAATCCTTATATTTATTAAGATAATCGTACGGATTATTCTTAAATTTAATTTCAGCGACTCTTTCAGAAAGAGCAAATCGTAGACCAGTCATCATAATTAGTTCTTCTTCATGTTTCTTACCTTTACACATTTCTGCAGTTTCTTTATCTTCGTGCATCATATATTTAGTAAGAACAATGGTATTGAGTAATTTATCAATCTCATTATCATTTAGAAGAGAATGGACAGTTTCGTCATAATTACGAATTAGTTTTCTAATTTCACCAAGGGTATTCGCTTCACATATAGTTGTGTTATTAAGTCTCATAAGTAGTACTCTAGTAGTATCAAAATCAATGCAAGCATCCGTAATACTTACACCTTTCTTCATATTTTCAGAAATCTTTTGATTTCCTTTTTCAATATTGGATTCTAACATGATACCACGAATAGGATATTTATTTAGATGACGAAGACGGTTTACATAAATGGCTACTGCAAGTTGACGATTATATTCTTTTTGAGAATTACCATGAGAACAATCTATAATAATACCAGAATTAATTTTTTCTTTTTCTAATGCTTTAGTGATTTTTATAATATCTTCTTCATCATAATTTGGTTGATCACCACCACGTAGAATTAGATGACTGTTTTTGTTTCCTTTAGTAATAATATGTGTTGCTTTACCTTGATCACTAATTCCTAAGAAATTATGAGGATACATTGCAGACATAATACCATCAATTGCTTTATCATAGTCACCCGATGTTAGATTTTTAAAACCAATTGGCATTGAAAGACCTGATGCAAGTTGTCGATGAATTTGACTTTCACTTGTTCTTGCACCAATTGCACCCCAACTAACTAGATCAGATAGATATTGTGGAGTAATAGTATCAAGAAATTCACATCCAATTGGAATCTGTATTTTAGTAATTTCAAGAAGAAGCTTACGAGCAAGTTCAAGACCTTTATTAATATCAAAAGAATCGTTTAAATCGGGATCGTAGATAAATCCTTTCCAACCAACACGAGAACGAGGTTTCTCAAAATAAACTCTCATTACAATATACAGATTAGGACTATTTGTAATTTCATATTTTAGCATATTTGCATATTCAATTGCTGAATGATAATCATGCATTGAACAAGGACCAACAATCACTAGAAGACGTTTATCTTTACCTTGAAGAATGTCTTCGATTGTTTGTCTTGATGAGGTAATAAATTCTGAATCTTCTTGTGAAGGTGCATATTTATTTGTTAATTCAATCGGAGTTATAATTTCTTTAATAGCAGAAATATTGGTATTAGATAACATAATGTTTTATAATATTATTAAATTTATTTTAAATTATAGTTATTCAATTTTTTTAATTATACATATATATAATTCTATGAATAGTTTTAATTCTGATATATATAGAAATAATAATAATGATTTAAAAAATTTTAACGATACTGAGTTATTAAATCATTTTAATAATTATGGAAAGAATGAAAATAGAATCTATAGTATAAGACAATATCTTGAGGAAATATATAGTTTTAATGTAAATATATATCGTGAGAATAATAAAGATTTAGAAAAACTTACAGATAATGAATTATTTAAGCATTTTTATGATAATCGAAAAAAAGAACAAAGAATCCATAGTATAAACCAAGCACAAGCACAAATTCAAAGAATGACAGGTACTACTTTAAGACAAACTATCAATAAAATTCTTTATAATACTCCTAAATGTGATGATATGGCAATCGGATTTGTATTTTTTAATCCTTGTAATTCAAATAGATTGTTAATGAATTATTTATATACTGTAAATAAATTAAGGTTGTCATCAATACCATATTATACGCTAGAATTAGTATTTAATAATCCAGAAATCCCCGAAGCAATTCATATTAAAGGAGAAGATATTATGTTTCAAAAAGAACGTTTATGTTATCTCTTAGAAAAACATATTCCAGAAAAATATACTAAACTATTATTTTTAGATTGTGATATTGTATTTGGAAATTTAAATTGGTATGACGATACATCTATATTATTAGATAAATATGAGGTAGTACATCCATATACAATATGCAATAGATTAGACATTACTTACAACAAAAGTATTATATCAGATATTTCGGGACTTATTAAAACAAACGGATGTCCAGGATTTGGATTTGCATTTCAACGTATGTTTTATAATAAATTCCCTCCATATCAATATGCGATTGTTGGTGGAGGGGATTCATTTTATATTAGTTGGTTATATAAGGATACAAATAGGGTTTCACATGTTGTAGATAATCTAAAGTGTAATGCATTTACAAATACATTTAAAATTAATGAAGATACTAAATTTTTATTTAGCAACACACCAGGATCAATATATCACTTATATCATGGGCCTCCATGTAAGCGTCAACAAGATGAAAGATATAGTATATTGAAAAATATATCAGATATTAGGGATATTTTAGTAATTGAAGAAAATAAACCGTTTATATTTAAAGATAAATCCTTTAATGATAAGATAAAAAGATATCTATTAGATAGAGAAGATGATGAATCTTAAACTATTATGATTTAACACATAGATACCGTAAAGTACCGAATGGAGTTTTTAACTTTATTTTTTGATAGTACATCTTTATAAGTAAATTTTAATTTTTATAATTTAACTATAACTTAAATATATTTAAGTTATAGTTATGTATTTTTTTCATATATATATTATACATATAAGTTCTATGAAAAGAATACATAATGAACGAATAAGACATATAATAAAGCAAAGAATAAATAACGAGATAAATGAGGATACTGCTGTAAATAACGAAATTAATATCGATATTACTGTAGGTAACGAAAAGTTTAAAAATATAAAACCAGTTATCGTCGCTATTGCAAAATTAGAATCAGATTATATTGAAGAATGGGTAAAATATCATTTATATATTGGATTTGATTATATCTATTTATATGATAATGAAGATGTACCAACATATGAGAAATTATTAATAAAATATTTAGATAATATAAAAGTGATACATCTTCCTGGAAATAATTATAGTAAAGGTGTACAATATGTTGCTCTTGATAATTTTATCAATTCATATATGAATAAAGATACTATTACACATATTGCACATATAGATATTGATGAATTTATTGTCTTAAAAAAACACAATAATATTAAAGAATTTATTAATGAATATATTATTGGAGATTGTGCAGGTATTGGAATTAATTGGAGATTTTTTGGAGATTCTGGACATACTGCAAAAACATCAAATTCTGTACTAAGTAGATTTACTAAATGTGAAAAAGATGGAAATAAACATGTTAAAACTCTATTTAATAAGGAATATTTTAAAAAGTTTGATATTCATCATATTGAATTTATAAATGGATATTATACTAAGTCAATAAAAGGCAATATCATAAAGGGACCATTTAATGATTTAATTGATCTTAGTATAATTCAATTAAATCATTATAAGTGTAAGACTATTGAAGAATGGTTAATAACTTCTAAACGAGGTAGAGCAACATTAAATACAGTAAGTTATAATAAAGTGTATAATCCGAATAATAATAAAGAAAATGTAGTTAAATATGAGAATATTCAAAAAACATTCGATTTATTCAATAAGAATGATGTAGAAGATTTACATGCATATAATATATATTTAAAAATGAATAACATTGATTAATTAAAAATATTTTTTATATCTAATTGCGAATATAAAAAAATATTAATAATATTAATAATAAGAATATGATTTTCCCAGATAGTTTTAATATAGATATTTATAAGAATAAAAATATTGATTTACATAATATGGATAAATTACAATTAATAGATCATTATAATAAGTATGGTATAAAAGAAGGTCGTAAATCATGTGAAATTACAAATAGAAATAATTTAATTTCTTATATTCCAGATGATCAAAAATGCTTGGAGATAGGACCATTTGATTGCCCAGTTTTATCTGGAAAAAATGTAAAGTATTTTGATATTTTATCACAAGATAAATTAAAAGAAAGAGCTATAAAAATAAATCGCATAAATAATATAAATAGTATCCCATATATTGATTATATTAGTTCTACAGGAGATCTATCAATAATAAATGAAACATTTGATGTAATATTATCTTGTCATTCAATTGAACATCAACTTGATTTAATAAAACATTTAAATGATGTCTCAAAAATATTAAATCTAGGTGGACATTATGTGATTATCTTACCTGACAAAAGATATTGTTTTGATCACTTTATTAAAGAAACGACGATTGCTGATATTATTAATATGCATAAAAATAATAATAACAAACATTCTATTAAATCTGTTATAGAACATAGAGTATTAACATGCCACAACGATACAATTAGGCATTGGAACAATGATCATGGTATTGAAAACGTTGATTTTAATTCACTTTTAGATTCAATTAAGGAATATGAAGAAGAATCATATATAGATGTACATTCAATGCAATTCACACCTAAATCGTTTGAAAATATTATTAATATATTAAATTCAACTAAATACATTAATTTACAAATAGATAAAGTATATAATACATTAAAAAACAGTAACGAATTCTTTGTAGTTTTAAAGAAAAATTAATTAATATTTAAATCTAATATTACTTAAATATTTTTTAAGATATTCAGGTATATTATTATTTTGTATTTTTTTTAATTTTATAATTGGATAATTTAATTTATAAAGATATTCTTCTGTTAGATCATCAATAAAATGTATATTTACTAAGTGTTTATTGGTGTTTTTATATAATATTTTAACATCATTAAAAAGTATACTACTTTTTATCTCATAGTTTATTACTACTGACCAATAATCATATATTTTATTTTTATTTTCATTATAAAAATCTAATACTTTTTTAATACCATTTTGATTATAAGCTCTAATAAAATCGGGATAATGATATTCTTCTTCGTATGAATCTAATATGGCGACTAATTCTGTATCAAGATTAATTAATTCTTTATAATCATGAAGTGATCGAGTAATTAAAAAACTATCATTCGCTAAAATAATATTTTCATAAATTGAATAATCAGTTTTATTCAAATAATATATCCATTTACCATGACATAAATATTTATCATTTTCAAAATAATCAAATATAATATTACATTTATTATATCTTTTTTTTATTCTATTTTCTAAATTACTACTCATAAATTCTTTAGAATTTACTATTATAATATTATCACTTAATTCATTAAAATATTCTAAATTAGATAAAAGTGCGTTTATCTTTAAATTACTATTTGTATGACATGCTATTATTAATAGTATTTTATTATTTTTAGTTTTTTCTTTTTCTAGATCATATATAAAATATGCTTTATTTAGTCTTTCTAAAATAAATGGTAAATGTGGGTAATATGGTTTATTCCATAGTTTAATTAAAGCTTCTTTATTCAATTCACTATTATGTGATGATTCTGATAATATTAAAGGATGCTCTAATAAAAGTGGTAAACAAATATTTAAAAACCAATTAATAAATTTATACATTTTACATGGTGTACACATCCAATAATTACAATAAGATACAGTAAAATCAGGTATACTAAGTTTATCCAATATATATAGCCATATTTCTTTAAAATTTATATGTATGTGCCATGTATCACTTTCTAAAACAAGAGTATTAACATTATAAAAATGAATATAATCTTTTCCATTATATTCTTTATTCATAATGATTTTATTAACATTATTTAAATCTATCTTTTGATAAGCTTTCCATGATAATGTACCAACCATTTCATAATTTATCCATTCTTCTTTTATCTCTAATAATTGTTTCCAAAATGCATTTTCAAATGTATAATCTTGATATTTTATCATTATAGGTTTGGTCCATAGATATTTACTATAGATACTGTTAGCTATTCTATATGTTTCTTCTGAATAACATAAAATATATATAATTACATTTGGTAATAATTGACAGATATCATTATTATATATATTTTTATTGATCCACAATTCATTCAATTGTTCATCTATTTTAGTTTCTTCTGACTTAATATATATATATTCTTTAGATTCATTTTCTAAACCATAATATGTTCTAGTTATATCGTTAATATTTAGTCCATAAAAATTATTTACAACATTTTGTACAATTCTATCTATTAAATTTAATAGAATCTTATTATTTTTTTTACATACTATAAATTTAGTATCAATATACTTTTTTCCATTAATTTCATTTACAATAAAATATTCTTCATATTTATAATCATTTAATTTTATATCTAACTCACTATCAATAAATATACCTCCATTTTTATATAAAATACAATATTTCCATAAATCTATTTTACATATAGATGGTACTAATTTATCATATGCCCATAATACTTTAGTTTCAAAGTTATCTTTTATAAACCTTCTACAGTCATATTCTGTAAATGATATAAATTCAAATCCTGAAGTGTTATCTTTAAATTGATCACTACTTATAGAATTCCACGATTGGTATACTTTTAATGGTATATTTTGTTTTTTTAGACTTTTTATTAATAATTTACTAAATAATTCTGGATTATATTCTGATAATTTATGTGATCCAAAACATTCTTCATTATAATTATATAATTCAATTGAAAATAATGAAGCAGAATCTATATCTGCTACCTTATAACCTAATTGATTCATTGCATATGCATAAAAAATATCTTCTGGATTATCACCTAATTGTTCATGCCAAAATTCCATCTTATGATAACTTGGAATTATTATTTTATCTTTATTACTTAAACAATCCATTATTGCATTTATACTTCGCAATGATAAACCTCCATTACCAACACTTGTTGATATATTATCAGTTGGATACCATGGTGCGCCGACATAATCTAATTCATAAAATTGTTCAACACCTCTACGGTATAACATTGTATCAGATTGAAATATTAATACTTTTTCAAATTGTTTTAGTAAGTTCCAAAAAGATATATCTAACATTATATTATTATAATCTTTAACTGATTTTAGTGAAAATAATTGAGGTAATCGAAGGATATTAATATTATTATTTAATTTTTTTGAAATTTCTAAATATAAATTATATACATTTTCAGTAACATATATCTGCATAGCAAAATCATCGGGTAAAAATCTAGAAAATTGTCTTAATATAAATTCTGTATTTAGAAATATTCTTGATTCTAACATTACAGCAACATTTTTAGAACTATTATTAAATTGACTTAATCTAAAATCTTTTATTAGATCCAGCGGTAATTTCTCAAAATTTAATAAATATGATATATCTATTTTGGAAATCATTTCATGATTATCTTTTACAATTTTATCAATTACTAATTCATATTTATTAAAAATAACATAATCAAAAATATATGTTTTATTATATATTCCAATTTTTGTAGTATTATCAGACGTACTATAAGATATTATCACTCGATTATCTTCTATAATTAAACCTAAACAAAAGTCAACATTTTGATTCTCAAATTTAAATGGATTTGAAAATCGTAATAGTTTCATATCTAGATCAAATACTAAGAAAATATTATAATATTTACGAAATGTATCATTATCGTGTGAATAATGCGTTATAAACCAAATTTCATCATTATATTTAAAACCATTTGTTGATCCTTTCATTGTTTGAAAAAATATTGGTACATCATTATTTGTTTTATCTAATTTTAAGTTAAAACAGTTAAAATCTATTTTACAAATTTGTAAAGGAAACCATTTATATACTGTATATAATGTATCATTTACTACAAAATTTGACCAATTTTTCTCAAAATTATTACTATAATTGAAATTTATATTAATTATATTCTTCGGTATTATTGGATTATTAATATCAAATTTAGATCCAATTATAAGTAAACGATCACTTTTCTTATCAAACCACGTGGCATTAAAATATATATTATCTTTTAAACTAATTATTCGTATGTCTTCAATTCCTTTACAATAAGAATCTTTATCAGATGCATAATTATCGTTATATATTCTCTCATCTTCAGCTATATTAAATTGTGAATCTAATATTGTTATACTATTTACATTTAATATACAATTATATTGATTATTTATTAACCCATCTTGATCAATCGTATAATTTACATATCGAGTTATTAATATATACATATTTAAATTAGTTGGATGTTGTATGATACAAGAATTTGATGAATACAGAGGTATATCATTTGTGGTATTAGATAAATGAATTGTCTTAGAACGATCTATTATATTTTCTGAAATTAATTGAAATGAATTATTATTTTGGTATATTTTTTTTTCATTCCATTTATCTGCATAATGTGGACCTTTTCTAACTGATTCTAATTCATATCGATATTCATTATATTCAATTATAATATCAACATTCTTATATCGTATTACTTGATATTTATTAAATAGTTCAAAATTTATAGTTTTTGAGTATGATCTATCATATAATAATCCGAGTAATCCAGGACCAGTTGGACATAAATGATTGTATCCATAATATGAAAATCTTACATTATTAACAATTTCATTAATTGCTACAAACAATAACTCATTTTTTGGTAATACACACAATAATGCATTAAATATTCCAACACCATTCTGAAAATATTCTGGATTATCTTGTATAAAGTATTCTTTATCAGTTAAATAAATTAATTTAAAATCATTAATACATTGTAATTTGATATCCATATATATACCACCATTTATATATAAAATACAATATCTCCATAGATCAGCTTTATATGCTCCAGGCACGAGCGCATCATATGCATATAATACGTCAGATGTAAAATTTGATCCAATATATTCTCTACACATCTCATCATCATATAAAAAATGTTCAAACTCTGGATTGTCATTTTTTAATTTATCAACACATTTTTTCATATAAGGGGGTAAGTCTTTTGTTACCCACGTTTGATATATCTTTAATGGTATAATCTGTGTATCAGGTATTTTAAATTCATTCATTATAAATAGAAATACAAATTTATAGTCTTGTATAATAATAATATTTTATATCGACAATAAATAAACTTAAATAAATAAACTCTATATATTATATATGTCAAGTTTCTTTTTATTAAAGTTTCTAGATTTGACAGATGAAAATCTAACTACCTTTAATTCGGATAAATACTTTAATATTAAGGATCCAACAGTTTATGATAATTCATATAATAATGATACATATCATATATCATTGAAAAATAATAAATTAAAAAATCTAAAAATTAATAACTTTATAAAATTAAAACAATTAACTTTAAGTGCTAATAGTGATTTAGAATCCATTGAAATAATAAATTGTCCAGATCTATTTATATTAGATATTTCTTATTGTCCAAAATTAAGAAAAATAGATGGATTAGAGGAAAATACTGTAGAAACTATTATATGTCAAGATACAAATGTTGATTTTCTTGAAGAGAAATATGATTCAAATATTGGATTTCAAAAAGATAATAACGATATAAATTATATTATTGATAATATTTATCTAGGAAATTCAAGTCATTCTGAAGAAGAATTAAAAACAATTGGAATATCATATGTGTTTAATATTACTAATAATCATTATCGTGAGTACAATAGAATAATTGAATTAAGATATCCTACAGAAGACATTTATACACAGGATATTATGGAAACATTCCCAGACATTGTTAAAAAAATAAAAGTAATAAATGATGAAGGTTTAAATATATATATTCATTGTCATGCCGGAATTTCTAGAAGTTCAAGTGTTGTAATATTATACCTAATGACATACCATAATTATAATTATGAAGATGCATTTAAATTTGTACGAAATAAAAGAATATGTATTCAACCAAATAGATCATTTATTGAACAACTAAAAATTTTAGATAAGAAAAATTGATAATTTAAATTTATATAATATTAATCTAAAATATTATATAATTACATAAATAATATGTCAGATAACAATGATAATAGTGGATGGACTACTGTTGTTACTAAGAAAAAGCCAACTGGTGTAAAGAAAGAAGGAACTGGAACTGTAAGCTTCAATCAGACAACCAATTTTGTTCATACAAATACTGATCATCAACAATGGGAACCTACAATCGTTCGTAGTAATAATGCTAGCAGTAATACGCGGAATAAGACTGGTCCTCGCGTAATTGTTCCACGTACTAATACTGCCGAAGCAGCCCTTATGCAAAAACTAGATTCAAATGAAATTGTTAAACTAAAAAGTCTTTCAATGGAAGCCAGACAAGAACTTGTTACACGAAGAGTTGCAAAAGGTCTAAATCAGGAAAAGCTTGCTCAAGCACTTTGTATTCCTGCTAATCTTTATAAAGATATCGAAAATGGTAAAACAAATCCTCAACAAAATGTACTATCTAAGATTAATAACTTTCTTGGATGTCGTGTAAAACTTACATAAATTATTTAATTTTTAACTATTTACATAGTTAATTTTCTTCTTCTATTTACTTCAGATCTAATATAGATTAATTTTGTTGGTTTCTTTATATTATTTACAGATATGATTGAACCTTTTTTTTGATCTTCTGCTAAATGAGTATATTGCATAACAAGTGTATAATTATAAATATTTGAAAATTCGGCGATGTAATCAAATGATTTACATAATGAATCAAATTTTCCTAATAATTCAGAATTATCATCACGCGAATTCACTAATTCCACGATATAAATAAAACTCATTATTAATCTAAATTAGAAAATTTTTTTATTAGTTAACTTATTTCTTGTTTATCAATAATCGGTTTATTATTATCATCGTATTCTTTCTTATTAATATGAGATAGAGCTTCAACTGGATCATTTCTATATTGCATAAATGTACATGTTATAAATGCAGGAGAATACATATTTTCATCTATCTTTTGTAATGCATCTTCAGATATTTCCACATTAAAGAAATTTTTATATAACTTACGAATCATTGTATGATCACATTCGGTAAACTTAAATTTACGATCTACTCTACCAGGTCTAATTAGTGCTTCATCTAATACTTCTGGATGATTAGTTGTCATAATTAATATTCTACCTTCATGACTAAATACACCATCAAGTGCATTTAATAAACCAGATAATGTTAACTGAGTATCCATTTTTACATACATTTGATCTTCTTTTAGAGAATGTGATCTTTTACCTCCAAGAGCTTCAATCTTCTTTTCGAGTAACTCTAATTTGAGATTATTTAAATTAGATACATCTAATGGTTCTTTTTCTTTAATATCAATATTACGTTTATTTGTAATATTAGTCATTGCATCTATATCTTCAATTACTAATATTGTTTCTTTAAATGTAATAGAATTTAGTAATTCATTTAGTTCACGATCAGATCGTATTTCATTTAAGGATATATAATGTATATGTCTCTTACATTCATTTGAAATTGCACGAATTGTTGATGTTTTACCAGTACCTGGATTTCCATATAATAGATATCCGCGTGTATATGGATGATCCATTTCATTATAAAATTGTTCCGATTCAATAAACGTTCTAATATCATTTTTAATCTGAATATTAATATCATCTTTTAATATTACTTTTTCAAGCTTTCGACGATTATTGCTATCTTTACCTTCCCAGCGACCATCTTTATGAATATAAATTTTTTGACTCCAATTACTTTTAGTTAGGTTTTTGATATATTCATCTAAACAATGATGACAAAAATCATTTATAATATCATTTGTAGTATTTTTTAAAATATTTGTATCTAATGTAATAATATAATTTTCTTTTTGTTTCTTTTCATTACCATATACATCAATTACTTTCGATGAAAGCGTATAGTTAATACTATGGTCTTTATATTTGAATGAAATAGGTCGATTATTTCCAATAATTTTATCAAATTCTATATTTTCATGATTAATTGTTTTTGCAGAATCCTGATCAATTTCTTTTTCAAATGAAAAATCAATTGGTGATTCTTTTACAAAATTCACATAATTATTATGTGCTAAATACCAATGTACTGCATTATATAGACTATTTCTATTTTTATTTTCTGTAATTGACTTAATATTAACTACTTTACGAATTACCTCTGGTTCCTGATAAATATACTTTCTAATGTAATAATAATAATAATTCAAAGTTGGATAAAAATAATCATATATCCTTTTAAATACTCCCATACCATTCATAAAAATTGAAGCAACAAATGATGATATTAAAATTGATAAAAATGCATTTAAGATTGGACTCTTAAACGCAAACGCCTTCATTAATTCAGTCTGTGTTACGTGCATTGCATGAGACATCCCTGACATCATACCCATGTTTGCCATCATATTATTTGAATCAGTAGACATATTTTATATATATAACATTAATAATGGATTGGTGTCATATTATAATAATATCAATTTTATCAATTTTTTATATGAAAAAAATTAGAAAGATTTTTAATTTAAAAGATAGAATATATATTATTTATAGTATTAATAATGGTAAAACAAATAAAAGAACTAACTCAAATTCCACTAGATAAAAAAGTTGTTATTGATTGTTTCGCGACATGGTGTGGACCATGTAAAAAAGTTGCTCCTATATTTGTAGAATTATCTGAGAAGTTTCCAGACATTGAATTCTTAAAAGTAGATGTTGATGTAGCAGATGAAGTTTCTGAAGGCTTTGAAGTCACATCTTTACCAACCTTTATTTTTTTAAATAAAGGTAATATTTATAAAAAAATAGAAGGAGCTGATTTAAATAGTGTAATTGCCGCTTTACAAGAATTAGTTGCACTTGAATAAGTGTCAATTAATTGTGTAACTTTTATATAATTAAATATATAGTTGTCATATGGAAGGTTACATAAATAAATATGAACAATTTGAATCAAGTATTGTATATGACTTTAGATTGGGGGCTGGTGAAATTGGCGATTGTATTAAATATTTTATATTTATTCTTGAATTATGTATAAAAGATAATATCAGGTTATATTATAAAAAGAATAATATTATTATTGAAAAATACATTAAGTTAATACATGATAAAATGTATATTAATGAAGAATCAATAAAAAAATTAGATAATTATATCATTAAAGAACCATCTGAATATTATTCTAAATTTAATTATAATTTTAATCTAAAGATTGAAGACGTATTTATTTTTACAGATGAAGTAAAAACAAATTATAATAATTTATTGGAATTTAATATAACTAATTATATTTCAATACATTTAAGATTAGGTGATAAATTTCTAGAAACTGATAAAAACTTTATAATTTGTAAAAGTAATACTAGAAAATTTTTAAAAGAAAAATTATATCAATTTATTGAAGACAATCATAATAAGAATACATTTTTTTGTTGCGATAATGAAAGCTATAAATTAAAAATTAAAGAAAAATATAAAAATATTATTATAACTAATTGTAAAATTGGACATACTAGTTTATTAAATACAACTGAAGAACAAGTTTTAGATTCAATTACTGAATTTTATATATTAACAAATTCAAACTTAATATATTGTGCTTCATTTTCTGGATTTCCAATAATAGCATCCAAATTTAAGAACATTCCATTGATATGTGATAGAGATGATAATAATTTTTTTCCAAGTTATTTTAATAAAGATAAATTAATTTGTTATAGATATTAGTTTATATATATTATTATAAATATATTTATAATAATATGAATAGTGAGATCATAGATACTAAAGATCTAGCAAAAATATGTTCAATGCGTTTAGATGTTTTCATTAAAATTCTATATACACAATCAATCTTACGCAATGATCCTCCAATGTTGCTTGAAAAATTTAGATCAATGTATCGAGAACATTTATATGTATGGAACAATTTTAGGGAATACGATATAAATAAAAATCTTATTAAGAGTACATTTGAGGATTTTGATAATGTTTTTAATGAAACTATTTTAAGTATTAAATTAAATGATTTTAATAAGGAGATATCTTATGTGTATATAAGAAGTATTAATGGAATTCCTTCTTTAGTAAATGGATCTCATCGAGTGGCTGCTGCATTAGTATTAAAGAAATCAGTAAATGTAATATATAACAATTTTGGAGTAATTGGTGCATCATGGAATGGAACTTTTAAAAAGTTAAATCTTTCAAGTACAATTGCGAGTTTAGCATCAATTGAAGCAGTACGATTTTTGAAAGATGCATGTACTATTATCATTGCTTTTCCGAAAAGTAATTTAAACGAAGATTATTTCATAAATGAATTATTAAAATTTGAAGGAAAAACTTTATTTTTTAAAAAAATAAAATTAACTGATCAAGGTGGATTTAATTTAATTAAAAATTTATATTATGGTGAATCCTGGATTGGAAATATATCTAATAATTTTATTGGAGCAAAATCTAAATTTAATTATTGTTTTGATTCAGATAAATTAAAAGAATGCTTAATTTTTGTTACTACCTTTAAAGAACCAAAGAATATAATTTTAGCAAAAAAAAATATAAGAGAGTATTTTAATCATGGTAATCATACAATGCATTCAACTGATAATTTTGAAGAATCATTTAGAGTTGCAAGTACATTGTTACATGACAATAGTCTATGTTTTCTTAATAAAAATTTAAATAACTCAATTGGACAAAATTGTTTGGATAAATTCTTATCAAAATTTAAGGAAATTTTAAATGATCAAAATAGAGATCCTGCAGATTTTTGTATTGTTGGAAGTGCTGTATTAACTGCATATGGACTAAGAGAATGTAAAGATTTAGATTATATTCAAATAGGAGAATCACTTAAAGATACTAATATACATTGTATTGAAAGCCATTTACCTTTACATATAAATTGGTATTCTAAATTTGGTATCTCTGAAATAATTTATGATCCTAGTTTATATTTTTATTATAGAGGAATAAAATTTGCATCTCTGGAAGTAATTAAAGATGCAAAAATTATAAAATCAGAATCAAAAGATTTAATAGATATCAACCTAATAGATGAATACTTAAAAAATAACTAATCAAAATAGTATCCGCTGTAAGACAGATTATTATAGAATATGAAACTAGTTAAACGATTCTACCAATCTCATCCATTCATTTAATACATCTAATTCACTTTTATCAACTATATTATTATCAGCTAAAATACTATATACTTCTTGTATAGTTGCATCTTTATTTTGTTCTAATAAAGATATTACTTGTTCAGCAGTTTCATACATTGAAACTTCACTATCATAATCCTTCTGTAAATCATGTTCATTTCTTTCTTGAAATGCAGTTGGAAAAGTAAATTTAATTGTCTTATTATTTTTCCATAATTGGTATAATGCAACAAATCCATGCAATATATCAGTATATCTAAATGTAACTGTAACCGGTAAGTACATTGCATAGAACATAGATGGATCAGTCCAAAATGTATTTTGAGTATTAAATGGACATACTGAATTTTTATTTAAAATGATATCATATCCTGGATCTTTTTCAAAAATAAAAGGTTTATTATTAATATTTATTCTATAATATGCATCTACATCCGGATCATTATTAACAAGCCCTTGTATAATCGATACTTCTAATACCTTGCCATTTACCTTAGGTAGTTCATCACTTAATTCTGGTACTATATCAATACTAGAATGTTCTGGCGGTATTCCTCTAGGCCATATATTAGCATCAGTATAATTCTTATATAAATTAACAAATCCTTCTGTATTTGAAGTTTTAACTTCGCGAAATATTCCAGAAATACAATTTTTATTAGGAGTTGCATTTATACTAATTCCTAATTTATTATCTTTTAACCATAATTTATTATTTCTTTTATCAAATGTAAAATTAGATGGACATATTGAATTTATCTTTATGAATTCATTCATTTCATCATTGATTTTATTATGATGAAATCCTAAAATAGTACTACATTTAATGTCATATCCAGGGAAATCAATGTTTTCATTTATTTTAAAATTATTCTCATATGAATTTAATATTTCAGTATATTTATTATCATCATCAGTATCATAAATTGTAGTATATTTATTTTTAATTGCATATAAATAACCAAACATTTTACGAGTATATGATTTTAATGGTATTTTATCATAAATAGATGGAAATAATTCCTGTTGTTCTTTTAATCCTAAATATCTACAATTGATATCTTTATATAATTCATCATTTGTTTTAGAATCTCCAACTATTATTAAATCCCAATCTAAAATATCTGCATAGTATAAAATTTGTTTTGTTGGTTGATTTATAGTTGTTATTATTATACATCTATCATTTTTTATATATCTAATTTTATTATTAAAATAATCATCTAACCATAATTTACTATTTGGATTTTGATTAAACTTAATTGGATGTAAGAATAAATTTTTTTTATTTAATGAATTATATACATAATCTTTATTAAAAAATTTTTGTCGATCATCCCATAATATTTCAGATTTAAATATATTATATTGTAATTTATCTGTTTCAATGTTATGAATTACTGAAGGAATTGCTATTTCTAAGAAAACATCATGTTTTCCAAATAATTCGAATAACTTAAATAATTTCTCAGTTAAGTATTTTTTTGGCAAATAAAAAAAATCTGAAAAATTACCACTAAATTTATCAATTTTAAATTCTTTAAACTCACTATCATTTATTAAATTATTAACACTTTTTTTTCCAAAGCCTATTTCCCAATTCCAGCCAGAATGATTATTTATGTAATCTAATTTAAAATTATTATTTTCTGTAGGATTTGAATAATAGATAATCTTTGAATTATCAAATAGATTTAATATATTAACATTAATAATATTATCATCCATGGTATAAAATAATCCATCAGATTCATCTATAAGTATTTTATATTTATTATAAAATTCATTAAATATTCGATGTGTAAAATATCCTTTTTCAATATTTATAAAGTTCATTTCATTATCTTCTATTATTGGATAATCTGAATAAAAGATTATTTTCTTAAAATATTTTGCATATATATTTTTTATAAAATCTTTATTAGATATACAATTAGAATAATTAAATACTACAAGTAAAATACAATTATTAAATGTATTCATGTATATAATATATATAGTATGTATATAATATATTTCATATAAACATATCATAATTAACTTCACTATTATCATCTACATCATTCTTAATAATATAATCAAATTCTTTTGAATCTAATTCTGTTTCAGAGCGATGACTTTTAATTATTTTTAATTTATCAATATCATTATTGGATTCCTTTAAATATCTCAGTTCCGATCTATTTGGTGCTTCAATCCGTAGAACTTTTCCTCCTTTTGATTTTATATATTCATATTCATTTGTAAATCGAACATCACATACTATTACAAGACAATCTGATTTACATCTTCTACTAAATGTTTCAATTTGAATATCTAATCCTCTGATCCAAATATCTTGATGATATTTATCTCGACCATTTTCTGTACCATATTGTTGTAACTTTTGTCTAGTCTCAAATGTTTTATGATCATATAATTGATCATATGACAGTGTTAGATCGCGTGCATATAATTCATTTTTCATTAGATCGCCAAATCCAATGATTAAAATATTATATTTATCTTTAAAATAAGGATAGAGTAGTTGTTCAGCTAAATAATTTTTTCCACAACCCATTTTACCAGATAAACCAATAATTTTCATTGTATATATAATTTATAAAGAAATAGTAATTTAATTTTAATTTTTCAACTTTTATCTGCTTCAATTTGATTTTCTTGTTCAAACCTTAGTTTGTTTACCTCTTCAAAACTTTCTATAAATTGTTGAAACATTTTATGATCTTTATTATTGAATTCAAATCTAGCATTTTTACAATACATTTTTATAAGATCAACCTGAAATAGTTGTAATTTATGTCTATACACTTCATCAGTTTGCATACTAATTACATAAGGTTTATTTTTATATTGGATAGGTATCTTTAGATTTATTAATTCTTTACCATAATTTGACATTATTATTAGATTATTATCATTGAAAACCCTTACATGGTATACTTCTCCACGATTGTCTATAAGTGTAAACCAATTAAAGTTTTCTGGAATTGTTGCAATAATACAACGATCTAGATCAAAATAATTTTCCATAAAAACAAATCCTATTTGAAAATCATTCTTATTATAAAATCTATTTGCAAGATCTAATTCACCATAAAATTCTGTTTCAATTCTAAACTTTTCGGATTCAATTTGATTTTCCATATCTATTAAATCATCAACTAAATCATACATCATTTCCTTAATATTAGACTTATATTCATTTAATCTTGTCAATAATGCGGACATTTTAGTTAGATATAGATTAATAATTAAAAATTATTATTATCAATTTTTATAAATAAAGAATAAATAAATAAAAAATAGATATTTTTTATTTATTTTTTGGTGGTATACTCTTGCGAGGAACTTTCATTCTTTCAACCCATTTTAATTTCTTTTAACAATTATTACATAGGATTCGAACCCATATTTTCAGTTTAAAAGACCGACGTCCTACCGTTTAGACGAATAATAATTAATTAAAATACTTTTAAAATGTTTTCGCACATTTCTGTGCTTTTTACATAGGATGGGATTCGAACCCATGTGCTTTCGCAGACGATCTTGAATCGTCCTCCTTAACCGCTCGGACACCTATGTTCGCACACTTATATTTTACTATAAGTGTGCTATGAACTATTTAATTCTAGAGTTGGTTCTAGATTATTAATGTGTTCATGATATATACTAATTAACTTGTAAAATATACTTTTTTCAATTTTTTTTTTAAATAAAAGAAACAATAAAAAATAGATATTTTTTATTGTTTTGGGGCGGCATACTCTTTCGAGGAACTTACGTTCTTTCAACCATCATTTTAATTTCATTTAATGAATTACTATATAGGATTCGAACCTATGACTTTAGCAAAAAGCGCTAATACCTTATCCACTTGGCTAATAATAATTCATTAAAATTTTTAAAATGTACATGCACGGACATGCATGGAAATCTTTGCTTGGCTTGCTCAGCTACAGATCTCTACTCTATAAGAAAGAAATATCATGTAATATTTTTTTCAATTTTTTTTAATTAGTTTTTGAAAATGTTTAATAAAAAACAGATTAATTTATAATCCTATAAATAAAGAAACAATAAAAAATAGATATTTTTTATTGTTTTGGGGCGGCATACTCTTTCGAGGAACTTACGTTCTTTCAACCATCATTTTAATTTCATTTAATGAATTACTATATAGGTTTTGAACCTATGACTTTAGCAAAAAAAAGCGCTAATACCTTACCAATCTAGGCTAATAATAATTCATTAAAATACTTTCAAAATGTACATGCAAGGACATGCATGGAAATCTTTGCTTGGCTTGCTCAGCTACAGATCTCTACTCTTTAAGATAGAATCATCATATAAATTTTTTTTCAATTTTTAATTAGTTTTTGACGATATTTAAGAAAAAAGAAAATTAGTTTATAATCTTATAAATAAAGAAACAATAAGAAATAGATATTTTTTATTGTTTTTGTGCGGCATACTCTAACGAGGAACTTACGTTCTTTCAGCCATCATCTACACTTCGTTATAGTTATGGGAATCGAACCCATTTCTCCGACGTGAAAGGTCGACATCTTAACCAATAGAACAGAAACACGATATGTAAATGTATATGCACGACCATGCATGGAAATCTTCGCTTGGCTTGTACCGCAAAAGATTTCTACTATATTTGAAAGAATTAGTATATAAAATTTTTTTCAATTTTTATATTATCCTACATAGATTTAGTTTTTTGTGGTATAGTAAAATACCTTAATAAATAAACACGTTACATCCTACTCTTTGATCCGCTTAGAGGTCGTCAACGTTCACATCACCGTCATCATCCACCCCGGTCCGCTCCTTGCGAGAACCCGTCTTGTCAACACGCTTGACCTTAAGCTTCTTCTCGACAACCTCCCTCAACTTTGGAATCGAACCGCCGCCTCCACCAGCTGCTGCGTTCTCGTCACCGTCCTCCTCACCGTCCTCGTCATCACCCTCCTCAAAGACGTAACCGTTAGTCTCCTCCTCAAGAGCCTCTGCAGAGGATGCTCCCATCCTGAGCAAGAGACTCTTGTAAGTCTCTCGATCGATGATCTTCGCGTCAAGGTATGCTCGCAGATGTTCCTCAGTAACCATCTCCTCGAGCACAGCAGTACAAGCATTTGAAAGCTTAAACGGGCTGATGGACACAAGACCCAGACGCGATCGAGTACGAGTAAGAATACCGTGCGCACCACGGCCACGTGAGAACGCAACCATAGTAGGACCCGTAAGAGTCTTGCCATCCTTACCGACGGCTTGGGTGTAGATCATCTGTGTAGAGTAACAGCTTCCACCGTTCTTCTCCACAAAAACAATCCCAGTGTTCGACCAATCAATCTCAGTCGACACATGCGCAGACTCATCGTCTGCTGCATCAAGGCGCTTCTTGCGCTGATTCTTAGAAATACTATACTTGGGCATTCTAAGATACCCTATTTACCATATGCTCAATATATAAATGAAATTTCAATTTTTTTATTCTGAATTTCTACGTATACGTCTAATATATACTTCAGAAGAGTCTTCTTGTTCAATGTCACTGTCAGAATCATAATATAAATGATTGACAGTAGTACATTTACAAAAATAGTTGAATGTAAAATAGAGTATCATATATATAAATATCACTAGAATTACAAAATAGAATAGCTGCATTTGATTAACTAATTTTTAACATATCAATACTATAAAATAAAAAAAATTCATTTTTTTCCAAACTATTATAAACTACTATTATAATGGAGGAATTTGAAAATTATGCCAATAGAGGATTTACACTTGATAAAAAAATATATACTCGATTTCAAAGATTATTACAAAAAAATGAACCATACAATAATATATTTATAAAAAGTAATGAAAAGATATTTATATTTGATTCAAATAATTATATCCGACTTGCTTTAAGAGTTACACCGATGTTAAGTCTTATAAAAAAAGATGATAATAAATATATTATAATTACATGTGTCGGTGAAAGAAATAAATCAAATAAATTATATAGTGAATTATCAAAATATAGATATAGTCAAGCATTACAAATTCTAAATGAATTAAATAAGAAAGATGAAGAAGATTTAGAGCCTATTTGGGGTATTCGTAGTTTAGTAGATAATGATTATTTTAATTATATGTCATTTAATAAATCAACTAAAGTAAATGGACTACAATCAAACTTTGAAAATCTTAATACATACTGTAGAGATTTAATATTGTATATTTTAGGAAAATCTCAAAATAAAGGATATATAAATGTTAATCAAAATGATGTTTCAAAATTCTTTTTAATATTAGATTATGATATTATAAAAAGAAATACATATAAAATTAATGATATAATTTAAATTATATAAATAATTTAAATTATAATTATCTTGCGATAGACTAGTCTGTATCATTATCAACTGGTCTCTTAGGTTGGATTACTGGTATTGTAGGAATTAATATAGCTGGTTTTTGTTTATAGATACCAGTACCAGATTTTACTCTTCCATTTACTAATTGAGCTTTTATAAATTCAGCAGGAAAATTACATGCTGCCATTATTCCACCAAAAGACGATATTGTTCCTGCAAAGTAGCTTCCTTTTGGACAATAAGGTTGACACTTTCCTTTAACTAATCCTTGTCCTGGTGGGCATTGGCATAAACCATTTGGTCCGACAAATGTTCCAGGGGGGCAAACGATCGGTGGTAATTTTGTTAATGTAAATATTAATCTTTTATCATTATTTGGATATCTAAATTTTATTTTATATTCACCTCCTAATAATTGTTGTGTTACTTTTAAATGAATAGGAGGACCTTTGTAAAATTGATCTAATAATGGCACAATGTTAGAATATACAACTTTTCTTATTATAAGTGGAGCATCTTCAGATAATATCTTTTGGATACGAATGAAATCAGCTTGTATATCTTTTGCATATGCAATCTGTATTTTACTCATATTAATAGTCTTAATTGTCCTTTCGTTGACTTCGGGTAATGAACTTACAGTATTATTTAATATATCCATGTATTTAATTACAATTGTATCATACAAGTTGCTAATCTCTGATAGTTTATCTCTAGGTATATTGGGTGCAATTGCTAAAAAAGGATATATTTGACTTGGTCTAACAGATGTTCTTATTCTCTTACTTGTATATACAAAATTTATTGGACCGATAAGTGTTGGTATACTTGGGAAATTAATATTTGGTCCAACATAGTAATTATCTAATAATTGGAATACTGATGATTTTATAAAGTGTTTAAGAAGAGTTTGACCAATATCTTCTGGATAGTCTGATCTAATTTGACTAAAGAATGCAATTAAATCACTATTAATTGTAATATCTCTTTGTAACAATCCAATATTTTGAATAGTTATTTTTTTAAGTTCAGTTCTATTTACAATATCAAATATTGTTAATATTAATTTATTATAATCATCAGTTATACTATTTAGATAACTTTTATGTATTCCATAAACTAAATCTTTAAATGGTCTAAAACTAGATGGTAATATTTTAGGAAGTTTTATATCCGAAACACTCGATCTTGATATATTAGAATCATATATACCTTTTGCAATATCTGCATTATAATAATAATATGAAGATATTACGGTTACTGCTGATACTAATATTATTACTAAATAAATTTCATACATCTATATATATTAACATTATATATTAATATTATAAAAACTATATATAAAAAAATAAATCTACATTAGAACGAATACAGATTAATATATGATCTAAATTCAATAATATAATATTTATATTATTAAATGATTTAATGATTCAATGATTCAACTATTTAAATATCTTTATTTTGCACTAGATGTTGAAGTTGTTGTAGCAGTTGCTGAAGTTGGTGGAGTTGGTGGAGTTGGTGGAGTTGCAGCTAATTTAGCTGCTGCTGCAGCTTTAGCATCTGCTCTAGCTTTAGCTGCAGCAGCTTTAGCTTCTGCTTCTTTCTTATTAGCTACATCTGCTGCAGCTGCTGCAGCTGCAACTGCAATAGGATCTGAATAAGGATTAATGTCTACTTCGGTATCAGTATCGGGATCAAGTATTTTTCCTTTAAGTATAGGAACCACTACAACAGGTAATCTGTAATCGTTGGGTTGACATGTTACTAATTGTGGTCCAGCGAAACCAATGAATCTAGTGCCTACTGCACAATATGGTTTGCATACATTATTTGCATCTAATCCAAATCCAGGTAGGCAGCGGCATAGACCATCTGGACCCTTATAAGTACCAGATACTGGTGGGCATACAAGAGTTGGCATTGTTATTATTGTAAATATAGACTTTCTATCACTATTAGGATAGTGGAATCTCATCTTTAATGTATAAAAGGGACTATCTATAATTTTCTTAATATCAATTGGAGGACCTCTATAGAATACATCTAAGAATGGTACAACATTTGCATATACAACTTTTCTTGCAAAACTTGGTAAGATATCTTTAATTGAAATCTTCTCTTGTATTGTTGCAAAATCATCAAGTACCTCTGGCATACTTGCAGTCATAAATGATTTTATGTTAAATGTAGTTTCATTTACTTCGGTTAATCCAGCAACTGCTTTATTTAATAATCCCATATACTTTGCAACAAGTGTATCATATAAATCACTGATTTCAACTAAGTTTGCTTTTGGTATATTAGGCGCAATTATTAAAAAGGGATAGAGTTGACTTGGCTTTATTGTATTAGATGCCTTTTTACTTGTATATTCAATTGGAACTACGCCAACAACTGGTAATACTAAAGATTTATAATTAATATTTGGTCCAGTATAATAATTATCTAATAATTGTGAGATTGTTGCTTTAATAAAATATCTTTTCATTTTATCAATATTATCCGAAGGTAAATTCATTTCTGTTTGTTTTTTGACTTCAGTCATTTCAGGGTTAGATAGAATATCATTCATGACTAATTGTACATTATTAACATCTATTTTTTGTAATGTTAATTTATTTGCTCTATTAATAGCAGTTAAGAAATAACTGTTATAAGCATTTTTTACTGCATGTAAATATTTAGGATTGATACCGTATACTAAATCTTTGAATGGTTTTAAATCGCTTGGTTTGCATCCATAAACAGGACAATCGGGATTTTTTAAATAAAAATAACCTCCAATTATTGCGAGTACAACAACAACTAATGTTATTCCAATTATGAGATTCCAAGACATTATATATATAATTGTATATCATTTTTATTTTTAATAAATAAAATATTTGAGATAATCTATATATTTTTTAGATTATACTTATTGTAAAAGAACAAAATTAGACGACAGGATATGATGGATCCATTTGAATACCACATTGACCAGCATTTCCATATTTAGATCCGCGTCCAAGAAGAATATAACCTTTCATTCCCCAATCTACACCCCATGAATTTTTAACAAGCCAATAATCAAGTTTAGTGGTATTATCAGTACCGTAACCAACTGCTAGCACTCCATGATCAAGATTTGTTCCACATGCTGCAGTCATTACACCACTACTATAGAATTGAAATGAATTTTGATCAGCTTCTACTGCAACAGATACTGGTTGTTGAACAACTGCTGTCATTAGGGCAGTTTCTGAATTAGTTGGCACATCTTTGAATCCACTAATTGTAACTACAGATGATACCTTTTTACAAGTACCATCTGTTGCTGTATAAGGATAAGATGCTTCAGAACCAATTCCTTTATTATCAATAATATATTGAAATCCGTAATCCATTAGACCACCATTACATCCCTGATTGCCTTCAGCATCAGAACAATCAACGAGTTGTTGTTCTGATATACTTACAAGAGCACCAGTTTTTAGAAAGTGTGCACCTTCAGTTGAACCTGTTGTAGAAAATGCCCAACAGGAGCCGCATTGACCTTGGTCTTTAACTGGTGTTACTGCACCGACAGATTCCCAATCAACAGATGGAGGAAGAGCTTTACTGGATGATTGAAAGAAAAGACCAAGAGTATTTAGTGGTACCATTCTGCAAGCTGCATAAGTATTTTTAAACTCTTGAGGAGATAGATCTGCAAATTTATTTACAGCCATGGTCCAAGAATGTTGTTCTAGATTATGACGTGTAATAGTTGCTACATTTGTATCATAAATATCTTTACGAATTACAAATTCATCAATGGTAGAGTAAGTACGATTATAAGAATCAGTCCATTCAAAGAAAGATGGATATGCATAAGCAGAAACAGCAAAAATAGAGAGAATTACAGAGAACATTTTAATATATATAATATATATTTTAAAGTGCAAAACATTCACTTATCAATTTTTTTATTTTATAAGTTCTTTACCATTTTCCAAACTATCTTATCTTCACTAATTTTCATTTTTGAATCAACATTATAATTATTTTTCTTATAGAATTTAATCAAATCTTCCTCACACCATAAATGAGATGTATCAAAACCCATCTTCTTAATATATTTTTCACCATATTTTAATGTCTTTGTTCCGAATCCACGTTTTCTTAAATTTGGATTTACATATAAATGTGAAATCATTGGAGCAAAATTTTCCATATCTACTGCAAACGTAGATATAAAGTCTCCTTCATCATCAAATAATACAAAAAATGAATTATTTTTGTCCTTAAAATTATGTAATATAAAATTTTTTACACCGACGTATGTACTAATTTTTTTTAATGCAAAATCATCAGACCAAATATTAATTAATGCATGTGCAATCATATCTTGTATCTGATCTGGACAATTCTTAAATTGAATAATTCTTCCTTTAACCTGACTTGAATTGATTTTCTTTGATGGCATTCTTAATACGGGTTTTGTATCTTCTATCTTTAAATCTTTTGGATTTTTAACTTTATTAATAATTCTCATTAAGTCTGATTCTGTATTCTTTGATTCTTTTTTCATAACCTTAGAACTAGATGATTTTATAATACTTTTGACATCCATGTCAAGTTCATCATCATCAATAATAAGTGAATCTTTATGTTCTTCGCGATTATTATTAATTTCATTATTATTTATATCTGTATTTCCTTTTAATAAAGGATGTACGTTTGGTGAACTTGTGCCTAATTCTAAATTTCTATTTAATTCTCTAAATTTAAAGTTTTCATAATTTGTTTCTTCAAAGTTTCCTAAATTACTACTAGAATCTAATCCAGGTAATACAGATTGAATCTTTAAGTTTTTGTTATTATTAAGTTGTCGCCTCGAATCATCTCTTGTATTACTTGTAGTATATCTAGGATCTTTAAAAATTGTATTACCATGATTGTCGTCTTTTTGAAACATATTTAATCCAAAAAAATTATCATCCTTTTTATTAATACCATCTAAATTCTCAAAATTTTGAGATGCATTTTTATAATTCTTGATATCTGCTAATTGTCCTTCTAATGATTCTTGAACTCTTGTCTTACCACCATCTACTTGAAATTCTGAATATTTACTCATAAAAATATAATTTAATTAAAGATTTAATTTATTGAATTTAAATGAAATTATAATCTAAACCTTTATATAAATAATGCACGATATCTTTATTGATAAAAGATTATATATTTCAAGATCACCTTTAAAAGGAGCTGATTGGGGTGTATTCGCTTCAGAACCAATTCCTAAAGGAACTACAATTGAAATAGCAAGAACTCTTAAAATAAAAAATAGTCATTTATTTCAAGATGATAATATGTTAAATGATTATGTATTTAAGTTAAATGATAAGTATTCATTACTAGCATTAGGGTTTGGAAGTTTATTTAATCATCATAATGATCCTCATATAAATTATAATGTTACAGATGGTAAAGTATACTATGTTACTGTAAAAGATATACTTCCAAATGAAGAAATATTTATATCATATGGTGATCACTGGTGGAAAGATCGTAAAATAAAACCAGTAAAATAAAGAAACTTATAAACCAAATAATTAATTTATAAACTAATTAATAAATTTATAAACTGATCAACCAATTTGTGTAATCATTAATCGATATATCTATATTTGATAATTTCATATTTGGGTGGTACTAATATTAAATACTTATTAATATCAACTTTAATCATTCCAGTTTTATCATAAAAATTAATGTGTTCTAATGGATTACGATCACCCATTCCAAAATTAATTTTAATTTTCAACTTATACTTAAATTTATGACTTAACAAAGGATCTTCGGAATCCTCAATGAATTTATATAATTTTCGACTTCTTAAGTCTTCATATATTTTTTTTAATTTTTCACTTGTTGAAACTTGATATAGATAATTTATATAATCATCTGTTAAATTTATAAATTTATCAATATCAGTAATACAATCTATTTTGTTTTTATCTAAATCACTATTCTTAAATATATCCAGTATCATCATTTCAGCACAACTAATTACTGGATGTTGATATATACGCTGATGTAACTTATATCTTAATTCAAATAATTCATATACATTTCCAATTTGTTTAATTGGAAAACATATTTCATTATCAATAATTTTAATTTGTTTTAAAATTCTTGTATAATCATATTTATAAGGGAGTCCTAAATGATGACAATCACGATTAATATAATCTAATTTATCACAATCATATCCACTCTTTTCATTTGCGACAATTTGATATTTAAATCCATCATTAAAATCTGGCATAATCATTCTTTCAATTTCTGTAATATCAGTATCTGATAATCTTAAATTATATTTTGTATTCATATGTTTAAGAATATAGATTGATCTTTTTTCATGATCTTTTAAAGGGTTATTAATTTCATTTAAAAAATAATGGTCAAAAAAATGCGAATAACAGGCATGTCCTAAATCATGAATAAGTGCTGCAATTTTAATTCTGCGTACATCATCATCACTAATATTTAATTCTGGTTGTTTTTTTTGAATTGTTTTGATAAATATACCTGCTAAGTATGAAACTCCTAAAGAATGTTCAAATCGAGTATGTGTAGCAGATGGAAATACATATGCTGCACATCCCAATTGTTTAATATCTCTGAGTCTCTGAAATTCGCGTGTATCTATAATATCAATTAAATAATTTTCAAAATCAATATAACCATATATAGGATCGTAAATTAACTTCATTACTTTTAAAATATGTTTTTATATAATGTTATAATAATATGATTAATTTATTATAAAATCAATTTTTAATAGAAATTTTAATTAATATAAAAAGAAATTAATATTATTAGTAAATGAGTTTAACAATTATAACACCTACAATTGGAACTAAATATTTAGAAGATTGTGTTAAAAGTATCCAAAAACAGACAAACCAAAATTTTTTATATTATATTGTAATCGATGGTCATTCATATAACGAATCTGTTAAAGAAATTCTTGATAAGTTTGGTGCCTTGCCAACTAATTATAAAATAGTTTCATTAAATGAAAATACTGGAGCAAATGGATGGTGTGGTCATAGAATTTATATTAGTATGGCTTTTTTAACTAATTCTGACTATATTATGTTTTTAGATGAGGATAATACCTTTGAATCAAATCATGTAGAATTAATGTTAAATAAGATGAAAGAAAAAGATCTTGATTGGACATTTTCCTTACGAAATATTATTGATAAAGAGAATATGCATATATGTCAAGACAAATGTGAAAGTCTAGGAAATTTACATCATGTATGGAATAATGTAAATGATTATTTGGTTGATACAAATTGTTATTGCATTAAGAAGGAATTATTAATTAAATATTCAAATGATATTAATAAAATTGCAAGACCAAAAGATGGATTGGGATTTGATCGTATGTTATATAAATGTTTATCAAAGAAAGATACACATAATAACTATGTTTATAAATTTGAAACTTCTGGAAAGTATACAGTAAATTATCGTGTTGGCGAAAATATTAATAGTGTAAAAGCAGAATACTTCTTAAAAGGAAATCATATGATGCAAGAAACAAATAAATCGATTTATGTATTTCACTTAGATCCAACTTGGACAAAACTTCTATTAGGTACGAATGAATTTGATTATGATTCAAAAAAATATTTATATGAGGATGGTAATAAAACATTATTATATCAATTATCAAAAGAATATAAATTAATTAATGGTTATGAAAATATGATTCCAAGTGGATCTATATGTTTATTTATAGTATTAGATCTAAGATTATTTCCAACTCAAGTATTAGAAAGAAATGATATTAAAAAAATATGTTATCTATTAGAGGGACCAAATTCATGGCATAAAGATAATTATAACTATGATACACTTAATAGATATTTTAATAAGATTGTTACATATTGGACTCCTTTATTAAAATTAGGAAATAAAAAAATAGAATACTTTCCATTTGTATCTCGTTTAGATATATCTAATAGATATCATAAAGAAATGATAAATAAGAAGAGAAAATATGATAAATCTATTGGTTTAATATTAGCAAATAGACCAAATAATGAAGAATATGAAATTAATGAAGTAAAATTAAAAAGACTTGACTTTTTAAGAAAACAAATAGTATTATCACTAAATAATATAACAGTACATGGACAAGGATGGAATGAATTAGTTAGTTTAGATAATTCAAGAAATATAACTATTGAAAATATAAAAAATAGATTAGAAGATACTGATAATATTAACAAATTTTATAATAGATTTAATTTTGCACTTATTACTGAAAATTGTAATGGAGAAAATTATGTATCTGAAAAGATATATGATGCTTGGATTGCAGGATGTATTCCAATTTATCTTGGTAATAATATAAGTTGTATTCCATCAGATTGTTATATAAATATCCTAGATTTTGATAAATTTGAGGATATAAATATATTTATAAATAATCTAACTAGATATGACATAGATAATTATTATAATTGTATTCATAAGAATATCGAAAATATATTAGATCAAGTATCGCCGAATAAATTTTGTAAAAAAATCATAGATATAATTAATAATATTAACAAACCATCCGAAAAACCAACGGAAAAATCAACAGAAAAACCAACGGAGAAATCAACAGAAAAACCAACGGAAAAATCAACGGAAAAACCAACCGAAAAACCAACGGAAAAATCAACAGAAAAGTCAACAGAAGTAATAATAAATAGAAAATTAAATTTCTCAAATGATAGTAATATAAAAATAGCATTTTATGAAGATTGTTTATCAGAAAAAAGTTCATCAATTGCATTATATGATTATGCATATTACAATAAGAAATTATTAAATAATCAATCAATTATTATATATAATAAATCAAAATTAAATAATAACGAGCTAGTAGAAAGATTTAAAAATGAATTTGATGTATTTAGTGTGGATAATTTTAATGAAGTCGATAGTATATTACAAAATATAAAATGTGATATATTATATATAATTAAGTCCGGACAAAATGATAATCAAATTAGTAAAATTATAAAAACTGTTGTACATTGTGTGTCTAATTCTACTCAATTCCACGGTGATGTGTATGCTTCAATTTCACCAATATTAAAAAATAATAAGAACTATCCAATAGTTCCATATATAGTTAATCTACCGGATATAAATACAAATATTAGAAATTTACTAAATATTTCAGATGAAGCAACCGTATTTGGAAGATATGGGGGTATAGATCAATTTGATATTAAATATGTACAAAATATTATATCTAATGTTGCACGTAATAATAAAAATATATATTTTATATTTGCAAATACTGTAAAATTTACAGTAGATCTACCAAATGTAATATATTTTGGACCAATTATAGATCCAAATATTAAAACTGCATTTATCAATACATGCGATGCAATGATATGGGCAAGATCTAATGGAGAAACATTTGGATTATCAATTGCAGAATTCTCTTCAAGAAATAAACCGATTATTGCATCTAAAACGAGTAAAAATTTAGGACATGTATACCATCTTAAGGATCAAGCAATTTGGTATGATGAAAATAATTTAGAATCAATATTAACTAATTTTAATAAAGAAGAAAATTCAAAGAAAGATTGGAATGCATTTAGAGATCATAATCCTGAAAAAGTAATGCAAATATTTAAAAAAGTATTCATTTGAAATCTAATAATAATAGAAAGTACATACATATATAATTTTATATATGTATATATATAGATACATATAATGGCGGATAGAGGAAGAGGAGCACATAGAGGAGGACCGGCAGTAAGAGGAGGACCGGCAGTAAGAGGAGGACCGGCAGTAAGAGGAGGACCAGCAGTAAGAGGAGGACCAGCAGTAAGAGGAGGACCGGCAGTAAGAGGAGGACCGGCAGTAAGAGGCGCACATGGAGCTCCACATGTACCTGCCGGAGGACCACCAGGAGTGGCACCAGTAGATCCACTTGTTATTAAAGATATTAGACATGACAAAATAAGACCAGAATTAATTGATCGTGCAATAGATGTTTTAGATGGAACTATTGGTGATTGGAAAGATCCAAGATTAAAATATAATGGAGGGCCATTTGAACATGTATATGCATTTGATTGTGAAATGGTTTATGCGTGTAAAAGAACAGGAGCTCCTGATAATCGCCCAGAGATATCTATAGGAAAAAAAAATTTAGAAGACCATTCAGCAGATAATGATAAAGGATATAGACAAAGTAATCCTGTACATGGTCTACCACACCATGATCTAAATGAGGTAAATTCAGCAGTTGAATTTTATGGTAGAGCTGATTTTAATAAGGGAGTTGATAAAAATAATTGGACTGACGAAGAAGCAAAGACAGCTAAACAGCATTTAAAAACAAAACAATTAGTTAAAGCACTTGCTCAAATTTCAATAACTGATTGGTGTGGCCATGTTATATATGAAAAATTTATTACGCCTGATACAGAAGTGGTGTGGACTAGTAAAGCATATAGTGGTATACCGCAAGGATTTTTTACTGTTGGACATGATGCGTATCATAGATTAGCAGATATTGGTGTTGGTGCAATGGGACCAGATGTTCCACTTACTAATTTTGCAACAAAAGAAGAAGTACATATGTGTTTAGATAGTTTATTTGCACACCACGATGCAAAAATAATCGGCCATGGTGTAATCACTGGTGATTTTCCATGTTTAGAATATCAATTAGATGCTAATAAATCCAGTAAAATAAGAGATACTGGATCCTATTATAGAAAGGAAGGAGGGAATGAGGCACCGCTAGGATGTGCAGAATTATGTAATAATTTACTTGATAAAAGAATTCAAGCAGCACATGGTGGCCACGATCCATCAGAAGATGCTAGAGGTTCATTAGCTTTATATAAATTAGATTATGAGAATTGGGAAAGAAATCCAGTGCCTTCGAATGGGTTAGTTAATATGTATGCCATTATGATACCAGAACCTTGGCAAATGCCACCAAATTTGTATTTACCTGTTGGTGGTGGTGGTCAATTAGATCTATCATCCGGTGCTGCTCAATTGCAGGCAACAATTGATGCATTAACTCCAGAAGAAATGTTTAATGCATTAATACTAGTTAATAAAGACAGTCCATTATATTTACAATTGTCTCGTAGAAATATTGAAGAATTTGATAGCTTCTAATATAAATTCTAATATTTATTAATAATGTCTTTCCCATTTATCATTATCTTCAATTTTTGGATTAAATGATACTGATGTAACCGCATATGTATCTAATACATATGTATCATCTAATGGTAATAAATACTGTAATACAAAATATTTACTAGATAAATCAAATTTATTAAAATATTTTACACATAGTTGCTCAATATATTTAGCATCTTCCTCAGTTCTTACATGAAATCGTTTCATTTTTACACATTTATTTTGATAATTCATCCAACTAATATAATTAATATCATCAATTATATCAGGATTGGCTAAGTATTTATATGCAACCTCTTTAGTTTTCATCTCTTTTTTTCCATTATTATATTGAATTACAACTAGTTCATTATCGGTATCAATACGTCTTAAGATTATCATTTTTATATTTTATGTATATATTTATGTTTATATATATTAAATCTATTAAATTTGTTAAATCTATTAAATTTGTTAAATCTGTTAATAAATAAAGGTAGTTTAGGATGTTAGTGCCAGATCCATAATAATTTCCTTATAATCGGTACCAGGAAACATATCAATCTCTCCAAGTACTGTATATGATAAAGGTAGATCTTTAACTTCTTGCAGAAAGCTTTTCATATTACAAGCAATATAAATGAGTCTATTAAATTTTTTTACTAGATCTAACTGTCTGAACCCATTACGGCTTGCACTAATAATGATTGTCTTCTCCGCATCCTTATTAATATTCTCAAAAAATAATTGTCTTGATTTATCATACAATAGTTCAATGTTTGAGAGCTTTTGATTCTTTAGTTTATTTGTATCCAATGATTTAATACCATCATTATATGATATCTTGCAACTACTATATCCATACAATTTTTTAAAATTCGAATGCAAAATATGACATACTGGAGTCATGCCTCGACCATAGTAGTGTAGAACTGATGTTTGTGAACTTGAAGTAATATCATTTAAAATCGTATACAATTTAATCATTGAATCATAATTTGATTGAGTGAATGAATTTGGTGAAATAAAGATACGATAATCCATAATATTCTCAGCAATATCGAGTGGACCATCAATATGATGTACTGGAACAGAATCACTTGGTTTCATCTTTGAATCTGTCAATTGATAATACAATGAAATATTATCAAATGTAGTTTTTGTTTTAATAAAATTATAGAGATCTTTTAGAATTTGAATGTTTGTTTCATGAAAAGAGTCTATAGTTTGAGACACAAATATAATAAGAATATAGATCTCATTTAATGAAGTAAGTTTAGAGGTTACTGAATAAAAGTTTAGTGTATCTGATTTATATATTTTATTATAAATATGAAAATCATTGGTTTGGATATATTCTATGAGAATATCTTTCAAATCTTGGATACAAGGTAGCCAAGTATGTGATAACTTAATGTTATCAAAGTCAAATTTAATGTAATTTCTTGATGGTTGGGACATTAGAATAATTTAATATATGTTTAGTTGATGGATTATATATTTCAATTTTTTACTTAAAAAATACGATGAAAAAAGTGAGATTTATATAAAATTGATAATATACACTAGACACTATTTTTTTATTACATATTGATTACCAATTATGGTACCAGAATAATTATTTTTTTTACAAAAATCGCGAAACGCTTTAACAACACCATAATGACCATAACTTCCAGGACTCCATGTAATTAGAACATCTCCATTTTCATTTCTCTTTGAATCATCTATGTCTACAGCATCGTCACCTATTATATAACAATTATTTTTAACCTTCGGATAATATAATTCTAAATCTTTTAAAACATATGTTGATCTGTGATTACCATCTATGTATAAAAAGTCGATTTCATTTGGAATATCATGTATCGCTACTTCTGAAAATTTACGAATGAATATAACCCTATCACCATATTTATCTTTCAAATTATTATATGTACTATTGTATGCACTATCACCAGTGGTATTATTTATAGCATCATCATAAGTATCATAACTAGTATATGGATCAATACAATACAATGTAGAATTTTTACTATTTGATAAAATATGATCTGCAAAATGACCTTCATGTGTTCCAATTTCTACAAAGATACCATTATTTATATTTTCTACAATATTTTTTACTAAAGTATTCCTATTCATATATTATTATTTATATATATTTATTTTCTAATTATAGAAATTTCTTTACAATACCTTCAAAAACTAAAGTGAAAAACTCTTCTATAGGAGAGTTCTTTACTTTAGTTTTTGACGGTACCTTAAGGTACATTTATTTTCTATATCTACTTTTTTCTCTAGATAATCTTAAGAGATTTATATTTACCTTTATTTTTACTTCTTCTTCTTCCTCTTCCTCTTCCTCTAAAATATCATAATTTTTATTAAAATATAATCCTGATGTATCCATTGAAGGATCATTAAACCATTTATCCGGAAAATAGATTGGACGATTTGGGTTTAAATAAGCACCCCACCACGAAAATGATGAATTACTACAAATACAACCTTTTGATTGCGACATTAGATAAAGTGTATCTACTTCATTTTCTTCAATTATTTGAAAATTTGGTAGAATACTATTTGCATATGAAATATCATTTGTAAAAATAATAAATTCTTCATCTTTATGTTTTTCTATACATTCATTATAATATAAACATAAATCTATAAAATGAAAAGAATTATTTAAATAATCTCCACCTCTAATATGAATAAAAAATTTATTTTGAATATCTGGATATTTTTTTAAAATCGATTTATTAAATGTTAATCTTGATATAAATTCATCTCTAATTAAATTAACATATTTAAATGTTTGAAAATATCCTTTTAATCTAATATTTCCTGAGACTGAATTTATTTTTATTTTCCAATTTTCATAAGCTATTTTAGAATTTTCTTGTAATGTAGTAATTATTGGTTTTTGAGAATAATTTGATTTCCATTTTTTTAATAAAGTTTCAAAATATTGCTCAGAAGAATGTATAGATTCTGGACTAGTTAAAGTTTCAAGAAAAATTGGATTTTCAGTTATCCTTGATGCATATAATAAAAATGCTAATTGAAATAGTTGATTACCTAAACCAGGTTGTAGATGAACTGTTAAAAATTTTGGATTTAATGTTAAAATATTTGTATCATTATGTAATTCTTTATCAGTATTTTTTTTATCGATATCAGAATAATCACTTATTTGTTTACATAATACTGGAAAAATACAATACCAATTATCAATACATTGGAGTTTATGCCAGTATTGATCAATTGCATATAGATCTGATAGGTTATAGTTTTTATCCAAAAGAAGAGCTCCTTCTTCAAAATTTTTTAATAGCTTTGAATAATAATGATTCGAAACTATATATGCAGTTGTACAACAACAATTATATAATCTGTATGATTTCATATCACATGATATAGATGTTCCTCCTAATATAATAACATCATAGGTATTATCTACTAAATTTTCAAGAATTTTATAACCTTCTTTAAAATTAGTAAATTCCATATCATCTTCAACAACTAAATAATTTTTCCAGTTATTTTTAATAGCTAATTTTAAAACTTCAATATGAGATTTTGAACAACCAAAGTGTCCTCTTTCGGGTTCATAAATTGCATTAAATCTTTGTACTTTTTCTTTTGGAAAAATACTTAATTCATTTTCAATTCTATCTTTACGATCCTTACGATGTTCTAAATTAATATATATTACTTGATCAATATAATGTTCAAATTTAAATATAATTTCTTTTGAAAACAAATATGTTAGATAAAACCATGGATCTCCATATTTATAAGTTGGACTAATTATTATAGCATTTGAATTATTTAATATTCTTTGATAAATAACTTGATCTTTTCCATTGATACTTCTTTCTAATTCATTTAAATAATCTCTTGAAAAATTAAACCATGCATTTTTATCACCCGCTAAAATAGTTCCACCTATTAATTTTTCTCCATCACATAATAATGTAACATCTAAACATGTGATCTTTTCAGGACTAATAAACTTTAAAGTATTTTCAAAACTACCATTTCGTTTAGTTCTAAAACAGCCAGCATCACACCAAATGTATACATTACTATTTACTAAATTTATTGCTTCTCTAATAAATTCTTGTTTAGCAGCCCAAATTGCATATAGTTCAGGTGAATGGATATCTTTTTCTGGATCAATGTTATGCCATTCTTTCCATTTATTCATCTGAGGCTCTTTCATCATATCAAATGTATCGAATTCTTTTTGTACAAATTGAACATTGGACTTTGCCATCGAATATATTTCTAAATATGTTTCAGAAGAACAAAAAAAGATAACAGAACATGTTACACATTCAAAGAATATAGATAGCCATGAATTATAAGTATCTAGATTATATTTTGATTTTTGAAGAGGGTAATAAGCAGTTACTAAAAGTATGTCCATTATATAATTATATAATTATATATATATATCTTTTATAAATTTATAATATGAAAAAAGAATTATATCTAAAGAATTTAGTACATAAAAAATATTCAAATAAACCATCTGATGTAAATACAATATCATATTTAAATAAAGAAGTACCTTATATTGAATATAAAATTGAAGATATATGTAAATTACCATTTCTAGAATGTGATCTAGATAAAATTCCAAAAAAAATATTTACAATGTGGCATACATTAGATTTACCACCAATTATGAATAATATTGTAAACAAAATGAAAGAAATTCATAATGATTTTGAATATCATATTTATGATCAATCAATGTGTGAAAATTTTTTAAAAGAAAATTTTACAGCTGAAGTATTATGGGTCTCAAATAGTTTAATACCAATGTCATATAAATCAGATTTATGGCGCTTCTGTTTATTATATATATATGGTGGTATTTATTATGATATTAAATTTCAGGTAATAAATAATTTTACTTTTCATAAGTTTTTAGATAAAGAATATTTTTGTAATGATACATTTGAATTTAATAACGGATTTAATACATTAACTGGTCTACTAGTATGTAAACCACGAAATCAATATCTATTAATAGCAATAAAATCAATTTGTCAAAATATTCATGATAATTATTATGGAGAGAATTGTCTTATGCCAACAGGCCCAGGATTATTAGGGTTAATTTTTCCTCCGAAGGATTATAATATGCGTCTAGGAGATAGAGATGTAGATAATACAAATACTATATTTTTAGATGATAAACCAATAATAGTAGGGTATAAAGAATATAGAGATGAACAAAAATTATATCCATCTCAAATACATTATTCTGAATTATGGAGTAGACGTGAGATTTATTTAAAATCTTCTATTCAAAAGTTAATATAGAAAGTATCAACATGAAACATATGAAAAAGTAGTATAAAATATTGGAAAACAATGTTGGCTGAAAGAAGTATATATAAACTAGAAAATTTTAATATTTATTCATTAATAAAGTATTAATTCATATACCAATATGATTAAAAGTTACATAAATAATAATACAATTAACCTAAATATTTAACAATAAGTAATTAACTTTTTATAAACTTTATTATATGAAGAATTATTATATTTTAAAAAATTTAAAAAGAAATATTCAACAAAATAATGATAATAAACAAATAGATAATATAAAACAAACTCATATACCAAAAATATTACATTTAACTTGTAAGGATAAAAATAATATTAATAATTTAATATGGCAAAACTGTATTAAAAAATATAAAGAAATATATTTAGATTATAAAATAACTATTTATGATAATGATGATATATATAATATTATAAAAATTAATTTTCCAGAATATCTAGAAAAAGTAAAAAAAATAAAAATTGGTGCAGTATTAGCAGACATATTTAGATATTTGATTTTATATTTAGAAGGAGGCATTTATTCTGACATGGATTGTGAGCCATTAAAGAAAATTGATGAATTATTAAATGATCATACTTTTTTCCATGGGAATACATCAAATAATTTTTATATTTATCCTGAAGATCTTAAATTAAAAGATATTAAACAAGATTTTAATATTAATCCCTGTAATAATTGCGAATTAATTAATAATGATATTATTAAAACTTATAAATGTTTAGGACACGATATTAATAAACCATCAACAATTTTATGTTATGAATTTCATAAAGATTGGCATAATAAGTGTGAATTTTTAAGTGATAATAAATGGACATCTAATAATGTTGGAATATGTCAATGGTTTATTATTACTAAACCTAAACAAGAAATATTTTTAAATATGTTCTTAGATTGTATTAAAAATATTGACACTTTAATAGATTTAGATAGAAATGATAAAGATTACCATAATTTGGTTATAAATAATTGTGGACCACTTGCATTTACAAAACTAATATTAAATAACTTATCAGATAATATATACATATTACCTTCAGATTTCTTTTGTGCTGGTTCATGGAATAATATGGTTCCACAAACTAAAAATTCATTTGTAAAACATCATTTTACTGCTAGTTGGTTATAATTATATATATATAATTTTATCCACTAATAAACTCACTATTAATATACATCTTTAACCCATAATGAAATGAGATATGTTCACATGTTTCATCACCATTATAAACTCGATCTTTCATTATTAAAGTTTTATACAACGCCATTCCTCCAAATGCTGATTTACATTCAATAAATCCATAATTACGTGGAATATTTTTTAAGAATTGTCCATAATCTTTTATTACTGGTATCCTACGATTTTTATCATGTTTTATTATAGGTTTAAGACAATCATAATCACAATTTAATATTTCTGAATTAGATCTCAATGCCCATATATCATAATATTTATCTTTACGATTCGATGCAATTGCATCCCATTCTGTAATTTTAAAACATGATTCTAATTGTTCTATAAAATTCACTTCAATATTTAAAACGTCATCTAAATCTATTACTAATATATAATCAAATTCATCAAACAAATTATTTTCTTTAAAATATTGCAAATACCTATTTCTACATTTTGCAATACGAACTGTTCTCGAAATATCTGTTAAATTTCCTAATGATAAGATTGTTCTTCTACTATCAGTTGAAGCCCATTCTTTCATACAATTTAATGTATTATCTGATGAATTACTTTCAACAAATACACATTGATAATCTGCAATAGAATTAAATATTATATCAAGAGATTTTACTGTATTTGGCCAATATTTTTCTATATCTCTTGCAGTACCTGCGATTAGTAAGTCCATATAATAATACAATATATTATTATATTGTTATACAAATTATAGATTAATAAAATATAAGAATACCGTCAAAAACTAAAGTTAAGAACTCCCTTTAGGAGTTACTTTATTTTTTGGCGCTAGCGTGAAGTGCTGAAACTTTGGCACTTCACGGTACTTTAGTTTTTGACGGTATGTTATTAATAAATAATTACTAACATGAGTTACTAAAATGTAACACTTTATGGTATAACAAACTTTAGTTCATTATTTAACTCGAATAACTTATGATCTTCATAAATATTATTAGTTTTTATTAATAATTTATGTATTGTATTATTAGTTAATTCATATAATATGTCATAATCTATATTATCTCGATCATCTTGCAATATAGTACTTCTACCTGTAAATTCATCTTTATTGGTATTTTTTATTTCAATATAAATTGGTTTTTCATATTTATATTTATTTGATACACTATTAACAAAATTAATACTACTTTCACAAATATTTTGATTATTATTATTAAAAGAATCACTCCAGATTTTATGATTACTATTATAAAACATACGATATTCATCATAATATGAATAATTCTTATAATAGGAATGACTATTATGTATAAATAATGTTAATCCAGAAAACCATACTGCCATTAGATCATTCATATTTCGATATTCATTTAACATTTCTAATAGATTTTCACGAATAACGTAAAAATCACCATCCCATTTAATTTTTTTATTATATGTTGCTTTTGATAATGTCCAATTATAATAATTCTTTAGGGTATTATCTTTATTTAAACTTTCAGCATGTTCTCTACCAACCCGAGGAATATTAATTCTATATTGATATACAAAAATATTACTATATTTTTTTTCTAAATCTAAGATAATTCTTAATGTATTATCAGTAGAATTATTATCAACAATTATTATTTCATCTGCTAGATCAACAATATCTAATACGCATCTTTCAATAGTATCTTGTTCATTTTTTATTCTTAATAAAAATGAATACCCATTCTTAATGGTATTTAGATTCGCATTGACTTCATATATGTTTTTTATGTCAGCTAATACATCATATATATTAGTTACTATTATATTTCCAATTTTAATTTTATCATAATAATCTATTAAACTTTTATTTATTTCTACTGTACATCTTCCTTCGATTTTATCTTTATAATTAACTATTGCATTATTCTTTCTCTTATCTAAATATAATATAAAAATATTTGTAAAATCATTTATTCTACATTCTGGTACATGATATGTGATATCTAATAAATAAATATTATTGTTATTCTTAAAGTAGAAATAATTAAGATGTGATTCATCGTGCCAACATGCAATAAAGTTATTTTTTAAATCTATATTAATGTTATCATAATTTATATCATTTAATTTAATAAAATATTGAATTGTTGCACCATAAAATCCTCCACCAATATATGTATATTTATAATTATCAATATATGGTATATATGAAGTTGATACATTATTTTTTTCAAATGTTATTGAATTATATGATTGATCAACAAAGCCATTATGTTGTGTAAATATACAATTATATCTATCAATCGGAATATTAGTCATATCTATTCTTTGTTTTATACGTGCATTTGAATTTAAGAAAAACATATAATTTATATTATTTAGTTCACTTAAAGGTATTTGTTTAAAGTATTTAAATCTAAATAATGTAGGACATGGCCAAGAAATAAAATTACTATCTATTTTTATAATATAAATATTTGGTTTCTCAATAACCTCTTGATCAGTCACTATAAAATATTTTTTTGTTATTCCTGGGAAAAAATATTTTTCAATACTTAATAAAAAGTCATCTAAATAATTAATATATAATCCAATAAATATACCATATATTCCAATATTATAATTTGATAATATATTGTACGGTCTTACTGAATAAATTACATCGTTAAAAAACTTAATATTTTTTTCATATGATAATAAAGTTTCATAAAACATTCCATCTCCACCATAAATATATCCCCATACACCTCTTAAATTTAGATTATATGGAATTATACCACATGGTGTACCAATATTGCCTACTTTAATTTCGTGTATAATTGGATGTGGTAAGTTATTTACAAATAATTTATAAATATATAATGTATTCCAATCAATAATATTATTTCTAATAGTATTTAATGCACTAGGTAAATATATGTCATCATCATCTGCATGCATTACAAAATCTGTTTTTTCTAATAAAGTTGCATATTTATTTCTAATACCATGTCCCCAATATTTCAGAGCTTCTGGTTCAAAGTATTGTAATACTTTACATTTAAAATTTGATATATTAAAATATGGAATAAATTTATGACCATCATATACAATTGTTAAACAATCATTTTCATTTAATTGATATACTAATGAATTTAACATTCTCTGTAATGTTGATCTTCCAACGGTTGCAATCAATATATTTATTGTTGTATTTCCAAATATACTTCTCTGTAATAGTTTATCATACAATTCATAGTTATAATCATATAATTTATGTGATCCTAAGCTATTTTCAGTATATCCATAACTTTCAATAGAAAATGATAATGCAGTTTCTACGTTTGCAACTTTATATCCAAATTGATTCATAGCATATGAAAAAAATACATCTTCTGCAATATTATTATTATTAAAATTTCCAGTTTGTACACTTTCTCTATTTTGTAAACAATATATCATAGCTTGAATATTTCTTAATGATAATCCTCCATTACCAACACTAGTAGCTATATATGAATTAGGATTCCATGGTGCGCCAATATAGTCATATTCATAATATAATTCTATTCCTTTACGATAAATCATTGTGTCCATTTGAAATATGAGAACCCTTTCAAATTGTTGTAACATTGTCCAAAAAGATATATTTAACATAATATTATTGTAATCATTAACTGAATTTAAAATATATTGACTTGGTAATTGTACAATATTAATATTATTGTTTAATTTATTAGCTAAATCTACATATGAATTATATACATCATCAGTTACATAAATCCATAAAGCAAAATCTTCGGGTAAATATCTAGAAAATTGTCTTAATATAAATTCACTATTTTCAAATATGCGTGATTCTAACATTAATGCAATATTTTTAGAACTATTATTAAATTTACTTAATGGATATCTTTCAATTAATTGAGAATCTAAAAATTTATATTCTTTTTTAAGTACAGGTATGTTATTCTCTAGTAGTAATTGTGTATTTTGTAATAATTTATTGTTTTTAGATATATATCTTCTTCTTCCAACATATTTAAGATTAATATAATTTACATTATGTTGATTAATTTGTTGAACATCTTCTAATTTAACTTCCATCATAGGTTGTGGTTCTACATATATTATAGTTTCCGATTCTACGTGCATTATGGGTTGTGATTCTATTTGCACCATAGATTGTGGTTCTACATGCATCATAGGTTGTGGTTCTACATGCATCATAGGTTGTTGTTCTATATATATTATAGGTTCTGGTTCTACATGCATCGTAGGTTGTGGTTCAACTTGTGATATAAAAGTAGATGAACTATCTACAATATTTTTATTATATAATGTAACATCATCATATGTTAATCCAATACTCTTTAATAGTAACTTTGTATATAATTCATCATTATAAGTATATAATTTATATGAAAACATACAATTGTCATTATACATATAATTTTTAATTGCAAATAATGATGCGGTTTCTATATTTGCAATATTATATTTAAATTGATTCATTGCATATACATAAAAAATATATTCTGCATGATTATTATTATATTTTTTAATATTATCTAAATATGTTTTATATCTTAATATTCGTACTTTACTTTTATTTCTTAAACAATAGATCATTGCATTAATATTTCTTAAAGACATACTTCCATTTCCAACATTTGTAATAATTTTATATTCAGGCTTAAAAGGAGATCCAATAAAATCATATTGATAGTATTGTTCAATACCAGAATGATACATCATGCTATCTGATTGGAATATTAAAACTCTTTCAAACTGTATAAATAAATTCCAAAAATTTATATTTAACATGAGGTTATTATAATCTTTATTAGAAGCTAATTTATATTCATCTGGTAATATTTTAAGATTAATATTATTATTCAATATGTTTACAATTCTTAGATAATCATTATATATATTACTGGTTACATATATCCACATTGCAAAATCATTTGGTAGAAATCTAGAAAATTGTCTTAATATAAATTCTGTATTATAGAATATACGCGATTCGACTAATAATGCAACATTTGGCGCATTATTATTGAACTCTGTAAGATTATAATTTTTTATCAAATCATAAGATAATTCAGACGGATTAAATAATATTGTATTTTTTTTTATTGGTTCATTAAAGTTAATATACTCATATCGCTTTCTTTGTAAAGAATATCTTGACATTTATATATTTTATATAAAAAATAAAAAAAATTAACTAAAAATTGAGTTAAAAATCTTATATTTAAATAATTTATGAGATTATATAGAAAAATGCGAAATGTTACTGTATTTGGAAGTATATGTATAAATAAAATTATTAATTTTTATAATGATAATTTCTATTATAAATAATATCATTTAAATTTATTCATTATCACTTGGAGCTAAATTATAATAATCTTCTTGCAATTTTCTTGCATATTCATCGTCATCTGATGTATCCATTGGTTCAATTGGAATATCAACTTCACACATTGCAAATATTTCTTGGACAATTTTTTGAATTGTTGCAACATATGAAGAACTTTTTGTTTTTGATGCATGAAGTTTATTTAAAATTTCAACTAAAATAGTAATCTTAGTTTGTAGTTCAGTTAGTCTATCATTATTTTTAAGCACACTAATAAATGAGTCAATGTGTGATTGAATCATTTGTAAATCTAACTCAATATCAGTTGTTGTTTCAAGATTTGTAATTGAAACATCAAGATTTGTAAAAAATAATTCAATAGATTCTTGTTCTTCTTTAATCTTTAGTTCATCCACAATTTTTTTATCTTCGATCGCTTGCTTTTCATTTACATATTTCTGATGTCTTTCTTTTGCTAATTTTCTGTATTCATCAATAGAATTCATGTTTCTAATATAATAATACTATATATACAAATCATGATATACATTAATCAATTTTTTTATAAAAATTGATTAATTTATTCATTCAATTTTTTATTTTATATTATATTATATTATATTTATAGTATTTTACAATGAAAAATATACAACCTTGGATTAATGGTCCATATAATCCAGAGAATAGTCGCGATACTGTTGATGATCAAAAAGAGATACCTCAGAAAGATAAAGTAGAAAAACAGCAAAAAGTCTATATTAATATATTGCATAAAGAACCTTGGAATACCGGTCCTTTTTATAATAAATCAACAAAATGTTTTAAACAAGATTCTGCCTTTAAATTTGCAAACTTAGAAGGAACTCCTTTTTTTAGAGACTATAAAATTAAAAAATAAATCTTAATATGGTTTATGTGCAGAAATTGGAGCAGGCGCAATTTTTGGCACCTCTAATAATTTTTTTATATTACTACCAATAATTCTAATAGCTTTTACTATTTTTCCAAATAATGTTTTATCTACTTTTTCTACACCAATATATGAATTTTCATCCATCAAACTTTCATCTAAATTATCAATTAGTTTATTAGTTACATCTGTTCTTGATAGACATTCATCTGATAAATGATTATCTCTTCCACATCTTTCACAAATATTTTTTTCCATATATTGATTTATAAATTATTGTTTATAAATTAGTTAAAAAATTATTATAAAGATATTATTTATATATTATTAATAATGTATAATAACTTAAAATTACCTATACCATTACCAAAAGATCTGAAATTCTGGAAATCCAAACAATATCATGAAGCCGCTTTACTAACACAAAAGTTAATACATAATGAAGTATCGACCGACTTCAAGAGATATTTTGATTATGAAAGTATTAATATAGAGTATAATGAAAAGACAAACTTTATATATTTATATGATAAATATATTAATTATGCAATGATTATAAATGATCAAATTGAAATAGTAGATGCTTTAGGAAATATAAGAGATTTTGATGATAATAACTTAGGATGCTTATCTATACTATATCAGTAAATCCAGGTTTAGGAGATGGACAATATTCATTAGTTCCATATACTGTTTCTAATGTTGGTGAAATTCTAATAGATTCTGTAGGGGTTTGAACCTTATTCTTTGGTTGGATTCTATTTTTACTATTAGGGATTACACGTATATATCCTCGCCCAGGATTACATAAAATACATTTATATAATAGATTTTTGTTATCAAGTATTTTTGCATTTAGATGTTTACACATCCATTTAGGTCTTGGTGATTTTGATACTAATGTGTCTAATGGATTTGTGATCACTATACTTGGTTTCATTCTACTATATACTAGCATAACAAAATTATAAAAAAAAATAGAAAAATTAAATTATTAAACTAACATTTTAAATTAATTCATAGGATGATAATGAATTATTTAATACCATTTATTATAATAGGAATGTCATATGTAAATATTATACGAGGAAATGATGTTTATTTAATTGTAGTGACAAATAGATTAAATATAAATATGTATTCATCATTTGATTTTGGATTTATGTTTCTATATATAGTTTTAGTTACATATAATATATTATTGATAAATGTATCAATTAAGAAAATCAATAGATTTATCAAAGAATATAAATCTTATATCGAGATTGATAATATGTTTATAAAAATAGATTATAATCAAAAAGATATAAAATTTATAGAAAACACACAGTGTTCAATATGTTATATTGAATATAGTGAAAGCAACGAAAACAATAAAGATACCAAGAAAAGTGATATTTGTCAGTTAATTCAATGTACACACATATATCATAGAGACTGTATAAAAAAATGGTATATACATTCAAAACAATATAGTTGTCCAACATGCAGAAGTGAAATTATTTTATAAAAAATAAAAGAATTAATAAATTAATTTTTTTGTCTTATAGTTGGACATTACTGTACCGTCAAAAACTAAAGTTAAGTTTTCGGTACTTCGCGGTAGTCAAGCGTGCGTCTCTCACCAAAGTAGGACAATAAACAAAATTAATTATAAAGTCACAAACCCAAAGTTATTAATAGAGAATGGATATAAAATTATTTTTAATAATTTAATTACCCTTAATAATTATATAAATATAGTATATATATATATGTCTTCTCAAGTTTTAACCGGTTTACGTATTTCATCTGCAGTATCAACTTTAGCTTTTATGATAACTTCTATTGTTGTAATTGCATTTCAAATTCAAGCAGCAAGTATTCCAAAAAGTATTCCTTTAACAGATAAAGAAACACTAACTAAAGCAAGTGATTTAAATAAAAATATTATGAATTCATATATTGCACTACTAGTTACATTTCTATTATCAATTGCATTAGTTGGTGTTACTTGGTATATGGCAGACCAAAGCTTTGAAAAGGTTTTTAAATTTGAATAATTTTATTTCTAATATATTATATGGAACAAAAATTAACTATAAAAATTCCAAAACATAATGATTTAACCGAATATATATCTTCAAATGACTCAACACCACCACCCCCTCCTCCTTCATTAGACGTCGAATCTCCAATACCTCCCCCACCATTAGATGATTCACTATTTGATATATCAGATGAGGATGTATATAATGATATATCAAATAATAAACACATGGTTGATCAAACTAATCAAGAATCTCCATATGGATTCGAATTATCTGCACCAACACTTATCACATCAAATCATTTAGTATCTGAATATATTGAAAATAAAGAAAATGATTGTTCATGTTGCGATTCAATAATATGTAGTATAATAGGATTAATTGTATGTAGTCCAATTATGATTATAGTTTTACCATTTTATGGTATCTATAGAATACTCAAATTTATATTTTAATAGTTATAGAATTTTTAGTTATTTTCCAATATTTTAAAATTCTTTCTTTATTTTCAGGATATTGATCATCCTCACAGAATTCAATTTTAAACCCGGGTGAAAATGAGTTTGATAATATTTTAAAAGATTCATCTCGATATGATATAGTATTTTGAAACATACTTTGATCAAAATTTCCATCTTCATCCATATTATCAAATAGTTTATACATATCTACATTTCGAAATGTATTTCCAGATTCATAATCTCTAATACCAAATTGAACTCTTTGTCTAGCAAATATATCTTTTTCATTTTTATTAACCTTTCTTTTTTCCATTGTATAATGTTGAACAGTTTCATCATATGTTTGCGTTTGTAGGATGTATTTATTACCTATTTTCGTAGTCCATAATAATCCAATACATCCACCATAAGGACATGAACTAAACTCATCAATATATAGTAAACCTCCAGGTTGTAATAGATTTCCTAGTTTAGGAAGAATCATTGATAGATCATCATTTTTGATAAATTTAGTTACGGACCAATCAAAGATGATTTGACTAAATTTTTCATTTAGAATTGGCAGTAGTTTATCATACACTGTATTCTTTTCAGAATCAATTGTTAGTAATCCATCATCTGTATCAGGACAATGAGATTTACTATCATTAATTGCGATATCATATTCTTTTCCAAGTCTATCAACATCTCCAGAATATACATCAGTTGCACCAATTACCATTTTTAAGTTTTTTAAATTTTGGTTTTCAAGTTGATCACAATATTCTAAAAGCGTTGGAAGAAGATTGTAATGATGTCTAAATCCAACTGTTATTGGAAGTATTGTCTTTGGCATTGATTTAAATTATAATTAGATATAATTTAAAACATGTATTTAAATATTCAATTTTTAGTCTAAAAATGGATTTATATCAATACATTCAAATTTAATATTAATGATATTTTCTTCAGATTCAATTAACTCAGATTCAATCTGATAATCTTTTGCTAACATTTTTTCTTGTAAACTTATCATATAATCAAATAATTCCTTACCACAATTCCATTTAGATACATTTGCTACCATTAATTTTCCATTTAATACATTAAATATCCCAATTTTATTTATTGTATAATTTTCATCACGTAACATTTGTGTATAACATAATAATTGTACTACCCAATCTATTTGAACAAAGTTCTTCTCAGAACATTTATAATCAATTAACATATCATCGCATACTAAATCACACTCTCCGTGATATATATCATAGCTTACATATTTGTGACATTCAATTTTCTTAAATTTTAAAATATATGGTATAAATGTATTCTTAATAAGTCTAATCAATAATTGATAATCATCTATATTTTCCTCAATAATATTTACATATAACATTCTTAATCTATTTTCAGTTAAGGAATTACATTTTGATACATTAAATATATCTAATAAGATATCCATAGTTTTAATTTGAGGATTTGTAAATTTAATATAACTATCATTTATTTCTTTTATCTTAGTTTGATCATAGTTAAATCTAGATAAGAATAAATCTTGAGATCCAATTTGATAATTCTTAATATATTTTTTAAGATGTTCTATAAAATTTTTTATTGGTTGTTTATCTTTTTCATCTAATAATTTTATACACTTTTTAGCCTCAGTTGATTTAATCAATTCTGTATCTGAAAAATTATCAATATCATTTAATATCTTTGAAAAGTTATAAACAAAATTATATTTGTATCTTTTAAGTAATTCTAATTGATCTTTCTCTAATGGTATATTATGTAATACTTTAAATGCGGATCTATCATAAATTTCTTGATTTGTTTCTTCTAATATAAATCTTGTTATTAATGTATCAAAATATGTACCAAAATCAGTATATAAATTTTCTTTCTTAACAAATTTTGTCCATTGAAATGTTGTATTTATTATTTGTGGTTCATCGTCTACTTGAGTCTGATTTTGATTTGTTGGTATATTGTTTTTTGTAAGATTATGATTATTATAAACTGAATTTTCATTTATTGATTTCATATTAATACGAACATTTGGTAGAATACCTTTATTCCTTAATCTGATAAAATCTTCCCCTCTTAAATTTTTAATTAGTTCAGTTATACCTGTTTTATAATCAACTGTTTCTAGATCCGATAATCTTTTATCCTCTATCTTAGCATTTGTCCAGTTAAACAAATCTGGATCAACTTCGGTTATAAATCTACTAATATATTCAGATAGATAAAAGTAATACAATTTAGTCTTTGCACGCGTTGTTGCTACATAAAATAATCTTCTTTCTTCTTCGATTCGTAAAAAGTCTTTTGTTCTTGGAAAAAATGTATCATCACAACCTATTACATATACTAGATCAAATTCCAATCCCTTACTTTTATGGATTGTTGATAAAGTAATATGATCTACTTTCTTTTTAACACGAATATCATCATCTCTTAGTAGTACATTTGCAATACCATATTTATATAATATATTTTCTAATTTTAATAATAAAAAGTTATTTCTTGATAAAATTGCTATTTCATGTAAAGGATATGTCTTTATTTTCTTTAGTATACTTGTTAAAATTAGCATATCATAATTATTAAAATTCGCTTTAATAACCATAGGAATTGTATCAGAACGATCTGTTCCAATCATTGGTTTATCTAGCTTATTCTTATTTATTTTTATAGATTCATTTGCTAGTTTAATTATTTGATTAGTTGATCGATAGTTCTTTGTTAGGTAAAATGTTTGGGTATTTGAAAAATATTCATCAAATTTTATTAAATAATTTACATCACTTTGTCTGAAACTATATATGTTTTGATTTGGATCACCAACAACTGTTATTATTACTCCTAATTGATTTAATCTTTTAAAGAATTTAAATTGTGTATAATCAATATCTTGATACTCATCAATGAAAATATACTTAAATTGTTTAAAATATGCAGCGCCTTCGGAAGTATTTGAAAATTTTATTACTCGATGAATATATTCTGATACCGATAATAGTTCAACCTGTTCATCAACTATCTTGTTAACGTGTAGTATTTTACGAGCAATTGCATCAATAGTACCACACATAAAATTATAAAACATATGTATATTTTGTTTTATTTTATCTTTCATAACTTCTGTTGCATCTTTAGTAAATGTAGTTAAAATAATTTGATGTAAGTGTATATTATGATGCTTTATTAGATATAAAATTCTAGAAATAAGAGTCGTAGTTTTTCCAGAACCTGCTGCAGCAATAATACGAATATTCTTATCTATTGGTGCATTTACTATTAGATTCTGTTCATCGGATAATTTATTCATTATAGTAAAAAACAAAATATAAATATTAAATGAACAAAATTTTGAATATATATATATATAAATGATTATAAAATATGGATTAAAAGATAATAATATAGATGTTACTTCAATTTGTTATGATAAATTAAAATCTGGGATCTTTATTATAATTCCTAAATCTGATCACGAGCGTGCTAGATATTTTACAGATCCTTATATGGGAAAATTAAAATCTGTTTTTATTATTAATGAAACTGATAATAATAATCAAATAGAATATGATCATAATAAAACTATTTATATTAATACTATATTAAATAATGTATCAATATTAGATGAAATATCGACAATAGATCAAATATTTATAATAAAACCTAAACAGGTAACTATTGATTTAGAAATACCTATATACATATATTGGCATATTTTTATAGATTCAAAAGGACATTTAAAAGCAATAAATATTATTCAACGTCAATTTAAGAAAATAAATGATAGTGGTCTATTAGATAGATGTAATGCAATTTATATTGGATATGTTAGTGAGATTGACTTTCCATGTGAAAACATAATAAGTCATCCAAAAGTAAAGATTGTAATAAGAGAAAAGTCGGGCGATGAAGGGGTCACTTCAACTAGTTTAAAAAAATTTTGTAATGCTGAAGAAAAAGAATCATTAATATTATATATTCATAACAGAGGAATGCGACATAATGAAGACTGTCCTGCTTGGAAGTGGACATATATGATGGAATATTTTGTAATTGAAAAATGGAGAAATAGTATAAGTCTATTAGAAGATAAATATACTTGTGGATGCGAATTATTTAGTCATAATCTTAGAAATTTAATAGGACAACAGGTTCCAAAAGAAAACAAGAATGATTACATATTTCATTATGCTGGTAATTTTTGGTGGAGTCGTTCTTCATATATAAAATTATTACCATATCCAAATTTAGCAAATAGATTTAGTGTATGTGAAGATTGGATTTTACAATTAGCAGAACATATGATTCCTAAAGAAAATTTTGGAATATTACATAGAACATCTAAAAATAGATATGAAAAAGGATTAATTAATTCTTATAAGCATAATTATGATTTTATTTATTATGCATCTGGTAAAGAAACACCAGATTTAGAGATAAATTTAGAGTTATTATTGTAATAACAAAACATCTAATTATTAGTTTCTAGTTACTTTATAATATATATATATTTATATATATATACATATATATGATTATAAAGTATGGATTAAAAGATGCTAACATAGATGTTACTTCTATATGTTATGAGAAATTAAAATCAGGGGTTTTTATTGTAATTCCTAAATCAGATCACGATCGTGCTAAACATTTTACAGATCCTTATAAAGGAAAATTAAAATCTATTTTTTTAATTAATGAAACTGATATTAATAATCAGATAGAATTTGATCATACTAAGAATATCTATATTGATACTACATTAAACAAAGTAATAACAATAGATGAAAAACTATTAGGTATACATAATAATTTGAAAATAAAATATGGTACATTTAAGGATGAATTACCAGAACAAAAAATGGTAATTCGTTATTTAACTGGAGATGAGAAGATTCTTGAAATAGGAGGTAATATTGGTAGAAATTCTTTAGTTATTTCATCTATTTTTAAAAAAAAAGATAATACAAATTTTGTAGTATTAGAAAGTGATACAAACATATCTAATCAATTAAATGAAAATAAAAGTTTAAATAATTTAGAATTTCATATAGAAACTGCAGCTTTATCTAAAAGAAAATTAATTCAAAAAGGATGGAATACTATTGCGAGCGATGTCTTATTAAATGGTTATAAAAATGTTAATACAATTACATACGATCAATTGATCCAAAAGTACAATATTGAATTTAATACACTTGTCTTAGACTGTGAAGGAGCCTTTTATTATATATTAATGGATATGCCAGAAATATTAAAAAATATAAATTTAATTATAATGGAAAATGATTATAAAAATATTGATCATAAAATATATATAGATAATATCTTAAAATTAAATAATTTTATAGTTGATTATACTGAAAGTGGTGGATGGGGACCATGTAAGAATAATTTTTTTGAAGTTTGGAAAAAATCTTAAGGACAAACTTTTAAAAAATCATCTATATTCTTACTACATAATAAATGTATATGATTATTTATTTTTGTATCATCCCAATTCCACCATTTAATTTCTAATAGTTTTTTTATTTGTTCTGCTGTAAATCTATATTTAATAAATTTACATGGATTTCCACCAACTAAACTATATGGTTCTACATTCTTAACAACATGTGAATTATTTGCTATCATAGCGCCATCTCCAATAGTGACACCAGACATTATAGTTACATTCCCACCGATCCACACATCACTTCCAATTATTACATCTCCTTTTGTTGATGGATGTCCTTTTCCATGCCAACTAAATTTATCTTTATATATATGTCCAAATGGATATGTAGTTATCAAGTCTGTGCGATGATTACCTCCTAAATATATATTAACATTTATTGCAATTGAACAAAAATTACCAACTATTAACTTTGCATTAGGATTCCTCCAATTAATATTTGGTTTAACATATGTATACTTTCCATATATTTCTTTATTTTCCATATAATATAAAAATATAAAAAATTAAAATTTTTTTAACTTTTCTAGGAAATTCTATTTTTGATTTTTCTGAAAATCAAACTTTTTTTTTCTTTGAAATGAATTCGTATTTTGGTAAAGTTCACTAAAATACAAATTTATCGTTTAGTTCTATAGATTATTTATTAGTTTATATCTTTATTACATCATTATTATTTTCTCTAAATTACACTCTAAAATACTTAATACTTATGTAAATTTTATTAAAATAATATTATAATTATATCATTATATACATATAAAAAATATTATATTTTATATAATATGATATACTGTATTTTCGTTTGTATTTTAGAGAAATAATATTTTTTTTAATGTTACTTATTAACATAAGTAACATTAAAAAAATTGATCTTTTATTTTATTCAAATTACTTTTTAAACCTATAATTAAGAAAATGACACATTGTTGTATTAAATCAATACTACATACAGTAAATGATTTTGTATCATTATATAAAGAATCAATATGTTTTAGAGTATTTGTAATAATATATTTACTAACAACAATTGGAACTACTAGTTTCGGAACCTTCTGTTTATCAGCGGGTAATTACTTTCCGCAAGGTTGTTGGATAATATTTACAATAGGTTGCTTACTATGTATGATGCTAGTTACCAATCTATTAATATTTTTTGTAGCAGATTGTGTACAAACTTGTACCAACGACGATTTAGATTCTGCTGAAAGAGGAGAATCTACACGTAGAAGAGAATCAAGGAATACAAGGGAATCAAGAAATACAAGAGAATCAAGAAATACAAGAGAATCAAGAAATACAATAGAATCAACAAATGTACTATCATCTACAGATAATATAAAAAAACTATCTAAAAGAGAATTAGTACAAATTGTTGAAGAACTAACAGAAGATGATTCAGAAGGTACAAAAGAAGTAACAGAATCAAAATATAAGAATCCAAAGAATTTAAAAAAGAAAAAGAAAGTGGTTGAACCAGAAACAGAAGAACCTGAAACAGAGGAACTAGAAGATTCTGAAAAGAAAGAAAAAAAGATAGAGAAAACAAGAAAGAATAGTGTTTTATCATCTGATTCAAAAAGTTTAGAAAAAGTAAAAGAAGATACTATAAAGTTTACACAAGAAAATCCAATTGTAAAAATTAAAAAAGAGGATAAAGTAGAAAAAGAAACTAAAGTTGACAAAGAGACTACTAAAGTAGAGAGGACTGAAAAGAAAAAATAATCATTTAATTTATTTAATAAAAATTGATAATTTTTAAATATATAGATATATGTATATTTATACATATATATAGATATTAATGGCCCTACTAAATATTAAAAGGCCAAATTATAAAGAGTGTGAACTAGGAGATTCACAAATTGATCCTCAACTTGTTATTAAAAACAAGTGTTTTCATTTAGATGAATTAAATGATGATTTTACAATAAAAGATACTAAACGAGATGAATTTCTAATTGGTGGAGTCATCAAGTTTAGAAATATTTATACATTTGGAAATAATGATAAAGGACAAGAATTATTCGAATTTATTCCGATTAATTGGCGCTATCCCAAATTTCTAGTTCCTTCTGCAATCAAAAAAAATCTTATTAAGAATAAAGAAAAGGTTGTTGATCATTTCGTAGTTATTAAATTTAAAGAATGGAAGTCAAAGTTACCAATTGGTTTCATTGATAAAAATATTGGTTCAGTCGAAGATGTATCAAATCAATATGATGTTCTATTTTATTATTATCCAACAATGCCAATTGTTAAACCAAAATCAATTGAACTAGAATACAAGGAACCTAATGAAGTTACATTAACCGATGATATCTATTCAATTGATCCTGATGGATGCATCGATATTGACGATGCAATTTCATATGACTTTGCTAGATGTAGAATTGGTATTCATATTGCAGATGTTGCAGAGATTCTAAATCAATATGATCATAAAAGATTTAGTACAGTTTATGCACCTCATAAAATTGTTCATATGGTTCCAGATGAGATTGCAACTGAAATGGCATCTTTGAGAGAAGGAAAAATCAAGAATGTAATCAGTTGTTGGTTAAATCAAGATGGATCATATAATTTTGAGTGTAATAAAGTCCGATTAACAAAGAATCTGACTTATGATCAAGCTGAAAAGCTAAAAGAGTCAAATGAAAGTTTAAAAATTCTATATGAGAAAAGTATTGAATATGGAACCAAACTAAACATCAAAGTTATTGATACACATAAAATGGTTGAAGTTTATATGATTACCTATAATAAACTTATTACAGAATTTCTTGAAAATAAAGAGCATATGATTTTTAGAAATCAAAAACTTTTTAAGAAAGCAGTCTATCAACATGAACGTGTTGGACATGAAAGTCTCGGACTAACTCATTACACACATGCAACATCACCAATTCGTAGATATACAGATTGGATTGTACAGAAGATATTCAAAAGTCTTGAAATTCAAAATATTAATTTACAAAAAGTAAATGAATATGAGAAAGATGTTAAAAGATTAAGTAGAATGTGGGATTATCTTAAGGCGAGTAAAGAAATGACAAGTGGAGATGAATATGAAATTGAATTTAGAGAAGTTCAAGATAATCGTTTGATCTTCTTTTGTGAAAAACTAAATATTCAGATTGCAAATAAAATTAGTTTTAGTGTTATTGAAAACGGAGTTACAGTAAATGGAATTGAATATAAAATTGGATCTAAGTACAATATGAAGTTGTATCTTGTTGATGATAAGAAAAATATTCTATTCTATAAAATATTGATTCAGTTTTAATTTATTTATTAACATAAGCTTCAAATAACCTATCTAATACTTTCTTTACATCATCTAAAAAATAATTATTATTATCATATTTATAAATATCTATAATTTCTTTAAACGTTATATATGATACAAAGTTATCATATACAAAATGTATACCACCCATATTTCGATGATACCCGATGTCTAACGATATACATACTAATCTATTTAATTCATAAGGATTATTATCAAAAAAGTCTTTTTGAGAAATATAAATTAAATAACCTATCATTATACCAAAAAAACAATGTCCTGATGGTGCAGAACCACTAATTGCACCAGCAGAATATTCAACTTTCAGTTTAATATCTAGGTAATATGGTAATAATTGATATGGTCTTGGCATATTTAAATGATCTTTGAGTTTTAGTATTAAATTAGTAAAGATTTGAGCAGATTTAATTATATTAGTTAGATTAATCATAAGTCTATATTTTCCTGTTATATATTTAGTATAATACTTAAAGGTATCAAAATCATAATCTTCAACTAATAGTAATTTTGAATGATTCATTAATCCAAATATTGGAACATGATTATAATCTGGATTATTTTTAATTAATTTTTGAAATGAGTATAGTAATTCTAATTCACGCTTATACCAACTATATGAAGTTTTGGTATTTATTTTTTTTAATATATTTAAAACATTTTTATAAATTGTTTCATCTTTATTATTTAATTTCTTTGGGCAAAACCTTGTATTACATTGCCCATATTTTAAATTTCTAATTATTTCATCCATTATATAGATAATTATATTTTTAATTTAATTTAATCTTTTGTATGATTTGTTATTACACGTCCAATAATATGATAAAATGTTTCAATAGGTAAATATTCATCCTCTTTACTAGATGGAAACATTGGTTTTTTTAATGTATAATACCAATCTAATTCTATCCATTTATTTGTTAATTCTTCAATAGATGATTTAAAAATGTGTTTTTGACTATCAACTGGAACTAAATCAAAATGCATTCCAATTATTTTTTTTATATTATCTGAATGTATGTATGATTTAAAGAGATCTAAGATATGTATATCATGATTAATAAAGTCCTCATAATAATAAATATCATGAAATAAGCTCATCATTATTAATTCATCGAGTTCTGATTTACTTATTGATTTAGGAGATTTATTATACCAATAAGTAGCCATAGCAAGACAATGTTCTGCAACACTAATTATAGATGTAGCATCTTTTTTATCCGAATCTTTTATTAAATTACATCCTCTTTTTTTCTCTTCGTGTAATATGCTTATTACAGAAAATGGTGCTGGACACTGACTGCATAAAAACCACTTTGTAAATGCTTCTTTTAATACATCTTTATCAACATTATTTAATTTATATCCTAATTTTTCGATTGATGATATATGTCCTTCAACAAAATTAGATATAACTAATTCACGCGTTATAATACTTGTAGAAATATTTTGTTTATCTAAACATTTATATATAATATTTTGCCATAAACTTGTTATCTTTCTGTGCACATCCTTGTATTGATTTAGATACACTTCTTCACATTTATCTTTGCATTTTAATTTTGTTATTACAAGATTAGTATAATCTAACCATTCATTTAAAAATACTATATAATTACTAGATTTACAAACAAAAGTATTTAAAAGACATTCTAAGTCATCATATCTTTCTTTAATTAATTTTTTATCGTTAATTATATTAGATAACCAAGTTTCATGATTTGAAATATTAGGAGATAATTCATGATACATACTAGATAGATATCTTTCTTTTAGTTTCAAATACTTATTTTTGTATTTTATATATTTTATATAATACATTAATTAGTATAATATACAAATATAAATTATATTTATATATATATAAATATGGATTTCAAAGATAAAATAATACATTCGCATATAGATCATTATTCAAGTATATCAAACGGTTACAATTCTTTATATCATGTTGGAAATGATTCTTATCAACAATGGATTTTATCAATTATTATAAAAGAATTAAGTATTAGTTCAAATAGTTTAGTAGTTGATGTTGGTGGAGGTACTGGAAGTTTTAGTAAAAAAATATTTGATATTTCTAATCTTAAGCAACCAGTATTATGTGTAGATAGTAGTGATGCAATGTTAAAAATTGCAAATGATTATAACGGAGTTATTACAGAATGTTTAGACGCTCAACAATTTGCAGAACAATCTAAAGTAAGATCACAAAAATTTGATGGTATATTATTAAAAGAAATGATTCACCATATCCCTAGAAACGAAATACAAAAACTATATTCAGATCTTGGTAACTGTTTAACAGAAGATGGAATTATTTTAACAGTGACAAGACCAAATAAAGTTGTTTATCCATTATTTAGTGCTGCGCATAAAGTTTGGAGTGAACAACAACCATCTAAAGATGAATTATTAAATTATATCGAAAAGGCCACATTAAATGTAGTATGTAAAAGTGTTTTTATTGATATTAGTATGCCAAAAGAACGATGGTTTCATATGATTACATCACGATTTTGGTCAACATTTAGTCATTTTAATGATAGTGAATTAGAAGATGGTATTGATGAGTTAAAAATTATGCTAGCAAATCAACTAAACGTATCTTTTACCGAGGAATTACTTTTATTTATTGCAAAAAATTGAGATATAAATTTATAAACTATTTAATTATATTTATATATATAAATGAGTCGTTTTATAACAAAAATTGGTGAAGAAACACAAAAAATTATGGTTCATAATTACAATCAAAGATATCCTACTATTTTAGGTAGTTTATTTGCTGGTGCTGGAATATCTTATATTCTAAGTAATAAAGATTTTAATCCATATATACATGTACCATTATTTGTTCTTTGGCCAATTACATGCACAGGATATCATCTTTTTGAAAATAAAGAAAAAATAATTGAATACATGCATAAATGTCCAAAAATGAAACGGACCGAAATAAAATAATTATTGCATATAATAGTCTTGTAATTCTTTAGTAATATTAATACTAATAGTTGGTGGAAATTTAAAACAAATTATTTGTTTATTTTTAATTTCATTTATTTCTTCATTTGAAAGTATGTTTAATTTTAATATTCCATTTGCATCTGCTGTACGGAAAATCTTAAACATTGATGGTAATGGATTACAATAAATTACTTTTGATAATGGTAATAGATTTGATGCATAACTATGTAGAGGAATACTTAATTGTTTCTTTTTATCACTATTTGATTCAGAAAATATTTGCATTTTTATATTATTACTAATAAATATATGTTCCTGTAAGTATTCATTTGTTTTATTATCTTTATATTTATTTACGATCATTCCTAAGATAATTTGTTCAGATGCATTGGTTTCTTTAATATTTACTTTATTAATATTTACTTCGTTTACACAACAATAAAATTTATTATATTCAGATACATCATTTTTAATAAATCTCTTATTCATATATCCTTTTTGTAAATAAAAACGAATACCTAAATAGATATTGCGCAAATGATGTAAATAGTTATCAAAATGCAAAATATTTTTAGAGTAAATATATTTTAAGATTTTTCTTTGTGTACCTTCTATTTCATTCTTAATATTATCCTTATTGTAATCAAAGACATCTCCTGTATAACTAAAAATATTGTCTATATAATTATATGAAGATGATTCTGTAAATAATTCTATCTTATTAATAATATCTATTTGCATCTTACTTATATAATCATGATAATCTATAATACTTTGTTTCTTATACACTGATTTTACTATATCATAAAACATATCATATACACCTAATTGTTTTTTCTTTATTAATTCAGAATTATCTACAAACTTTAATGTTTGGTCACTAATTATATTTCTAATTTTATCATTAAACTTTGAACTATATTCATTTACGATTGATTCTATTTTAATCTGAGGATTTTCATCAAATTTTGACTTTATTTGATTAAGTATATCACATATATCATTTCTATTTAACATAATATTATCATAGTTATAATAGATATTAACAAGATTATATATCTGGTTTAATCTTTTAAAGAATTCAGGAGATTGTACTTTATACCATTTTTTAAATTTATTATTAAATAATATAAGTTCTTTTAAATATTCAACCATATAATCATACATTTTAAAGTATGATTCTTTTGTATCAGTTTCATCTCTTAAATTTATTATGCTAAACTGATAATTATTTATTTTTTGTTCTGGACAGGGATGTATTGGAGTTAAATCCATTCTAATTATAAATTATTGTAATTTATAATTAAAGTTTTAATAAATCAATTTTTTAAATTATAAACTAATTATACAGATCATCATCTGACAGGAAGTTATAATTTGTATTTGCATATTGAGATATAATTGCAAATCCTGGTGGTGGAATTGAATTATCATTTTTGAATAAATCATTAATATAAGTTAAAGTTGGAGATGAATTAGATGATGGTGTTGGTGAAGAAGTAGGTGAAGGGGGCAGTAATTCAATTACCTTTAACTTATTAAATACACCAACTGTAAACATAATCTTTATGTTAGATTGATCAAGAAATGTATAAAGAATCTCATGATTTTCTTTAGCAGAATGAACAAGAGACAAGGTCATTTCGGTAGTAATACCGCGGGGAAACCCAATAGAATATTTTTTACCAATATTTAACATTCTATATAGTTGGTATAATCATATGAATTTATAATATAATATTTCAATTTTTTAGTTCTATGGATTTGGAAGTAGACTTTCAAATCTTGTATACAGCTCATCAAATGTTATTACTGGATTTGCAAAATATAAATTAACTATTTCTCTAAACATACTGTTTATTCTTCTTCTTTTTTCCTCCCAATGAAGTGCTCTATATGGTTTTAATCTTGCAACTTTCTCAGGATATCCAGTTTGATTATTATATCCATATTTTCGTTCTTTTATATTTTCAATAATCTTTATGATGTCCTCTCGAAAATCTACTACATCATCTATATTATTCTTTCCATACATATGATTATTAGTGATTAATTTATTAATTATAGTAGTTACAGTATTATCTGCATTCACTTCAAATAGCTTAGTTAACATATATTCATTTATTTCATTTCTATCTGAATCACTTATAGTTATATCTGATCTATCATAATAATCTCCTAAATAACTAGGATGAACTCTTTGTAAATAAAATCTTTTTCTAGATTCTATTTCCCTTATTGCTGGATCTCTAATAGATCTAAATATTTCATATGAATATTTTACACAGTTATGTTCATTTACATTTTCATAAACATGTGCTAAATCTATTAAGATATATGAATGAGTCATTCTTTCAACTTCTTCAGTAGGTAAATAATCTGAACTAAATGAACTTTCTACACGTGGTTTTGTATTATCTAATCTTACTAATTTATGATTTATAAAAGCACTTATTCTAGTTCTTTCTTCTGAGGTTGGTTCTCTAAAAGGTAAATCTTCTGGATTATATGGAACAGATGGTGTAGCAAATTGTTGTAATGTATCATGATGGTTTATTCTTATTCTTGTAAATCTTTCTGGTATTAAAGTTAATAGATGATTACAAAATACATCATTCCATACTTGTATTGTTCTTGATATTTCAATTCCATTTGTCCAATCTGCTATTCCTGTAGTATAAATTGTAAAAACAGTACCACCAAATTGATTTTCTAAATCTAATGAATTCTTAAGATTAAGATATTTTTGTCGATACTTTAAATATTTCTTTTGATATTCCATATATATATATTAATTATAAATTATAAATTAAATCGTAATATACAGTTTTCTCTTCCAATTGAATATAAAATATTATAGGTACTCGGACAACTATCTTTACCAGTTAGCACAACACGTAATAGATTTGTAATATCATTAATTGGATATTTGGTTTGTTCAGAAAATGTTAGCAGGTCTTGTTTAATTGTCTTACTTGATTCAAAGTTAATACTGTGTATATAATCTTTTAGTTTATCATATATTTCTCTATTAATTGTGGATGAATCGTATTGATCTGGTTTAAAATACATTTCTAATAGATTTACACATTCAACTAAATTCTTACATCTTGAAATTATATCAGGATATGCTCTACTGATAACATCTACTTCACTCTGCGTCAATATATTCCCCAATTTATTAACCATAAATGGCATCATATATTGAATAATATCTTTAGGATTAGATGATTTCATAATTTTTTGATTAATAATATCTAAAAAATTAATATCAAATTGTGTAGGTGATTTAGATAATTTATTTATCTTAAAATTCTTAATTAATTCATCGAATGATCCAGTACTATTTATACTAGATCCCATTGTTGCCAAGTATATTTTTAATCCATCCGGTAGATAACCCATATTCTTATAATCATCAGTTCCTACTGCATTAAGACGTTTTGATAATTTTTTGCCATCTGACCCATAGATTAGAGGAAGATGTCCAAATTGTGGAATTGTCCAGTCATTTAATTTATATAACATGATTTGTCTAAAAGTATTAGTAAAGTGGTCATCACCTCGTATAACATGTGTTATACACATATCATGATCGTCTACGACTACACTTAACATATATATTGGAGTATTGTCAGATCTTAGAAGAATGAAATCATCTAATTGATTATAATGAACTGATACTTTTCCTTTAATCATATCATTAACTGTTATATATTTATCTTCTTCTGGAACTTTTAAACGAATAACTGGATTTGGATTATTTTCGAGGTTGCGAGTCCTTTGCTCTCCAGTTAAATTTCTACACTTTTTTGAATAAGTTGGCGGAATATTGTTTTTTGTACAGTATTCGCGATGAACATCTAATTCTTCTTGTGTACAAAAACATTGATATGCTCTATCTTTTTGTAATAGATCGTTTGCTACTTCTACATGTCTATTAATATTTTTAGATTGAATAACTGCATCTCCATCATATGAAATATTCAACCACTTGAGACTATCGAAGATAGCATCAATACATTCTTTTGTATTTCTCTGATTATCAGTATCTTCTATTCTTAATAGAAACTTACCATTATTTTGTTTTGCAAATAAATAATTAATTAATGCTGTACGAGCTCCACCAACATGTAAATATCCAGTAGGACTTGGTGCAAACCTTACAATAGTCTGATTCATTTTATATATGAATAATTATTAAATGTAAAATTTATTGATTTCAATTTTTGTATCTTATATATATATATAATGGATTATGAACAAAAATATTTAAAATACAAGATGAAATATCTTCAATTAAAAAGTTTAATTAATGGTGACTCAGAAGTGTCTTTAATAGGTGATACTATGTCTGGTGGAGGAACTCATCGTATGAATTTCTTGAAAAAACATAATTTAAAAGATAAAGGGTATTCATTACCAGAGTTGTCTAAAATATCTGGTGTTTCTCTTGCTACAATTCAAAAAGTTTATGATCGCGGAAGCGGTGCTTATAAAACTAATAGAACGTCTGTACGTATGAAAGGTTCATTTAAGAAAAATATTAATGCCCCTTATAAAATGAAACTTTCTAAAGAACAGTGGGCTATGGCTCGAGTCTATTCATTCTTGGATGGTAATCCAAAACATGATACTGACTTACGTTAGAAATGTAATTCAAATCTTATAATTAATTACTCATTTTATATATATTATAAATATATATAGAATGAATTATGAACAAAAGTACTTAAAGTATAAAACAAAATATCTTCAATTAAAAAGTATAATTGACGGCGGAGCAGAAACACCATTTACTGAAACAACTCTTCGCCGCATCTGTTTTGATTTACCTCTGCAAGTAACCAAAGCACAAGTTGCTGCAGTAGGACCACAAAAATTTAAAAAATATGAACATATGTTATATTTATCTGCACAATTATCTCGTTTAATTTATTGTGATTCTGGTATATTATGGCACGTAATTGAAAAATCATTAGGTATGTCTAATGATATAGTTAATAAAGTTATTACCGCATATGATACAGAATTTAAAGCAAAAAGAACTATACCTATTACATCTCAACCAGGAGAAGCAGGTCTTCCAATGGAATCTTATTCTTTAGTTGTTGCTAAACCTAAAGATCCAAAATATGCCACATATATTTCTACACATGGTGATATGACTTGTTTAGTATTAAATGCATCTAAAGTAAAATCAAATCCTAATAGTATCTTATTACCAACTGATGTATTTGTTGTTTTTAAAGGATCTAGTACAATCAAGAATTTTAAACATGATTTAGCTTCTCAATTTTCAGCAGCGGATTTAGGAGCATTAGTCGCTTCAATTGGTGTAAAAATTCAAGGAACAAAGAATACTGTAACTGGATCTTTTGTAAAAGAACTGGTTAAAGGATGGAATACTATAATGAGTGCTTTAATAGAACAAGTTAAAGCACCAAATACAAGATTATTTTTATCAGGTCATAGTTTAGGTGGTGCATTTTGTACATTATTTGGATTAATATTAGCAGAAGGTAAAGTAACAAATTCTATTCCAATAATGAAAAATGTTAAAAGTATTCATATTGTATCATTTGGTTCACCAACTGTAGTTTCCAATACTGCTCGTAATTTATTCAATAAGCATCTTGATTCTGGTCTTGTAACTCTTGACCGCGTAATCAGTCAAAGAGTTAGTGCAAGATCTACTGCTTTCCAAGGTGCACAAGCAGTACTCGGTGCAATAACATTTGGTGTAGGTATGCTAGGACCAAATGATGTTGTTCCATCTATTCCATTAGGATTCTCTCATCCTGGATATAAACCAAGTGCAATTGATTTTAGACCTGAGGCAAATGGTCGCCCATATTCAATTGATAATATACGTAAAACATTTGGTGCATCTAAATTAGGAGAAAGATATCGTGACCCTGCAACATGGCCATTTACAGAGGATTTAAAACTTGGTGACAGAAAGAATAAAAAAGAACTTGCTGCAGCAGTTGAAAAAATATTAAATATTAAAGTATCCGTTGATGAATCTGATAAAGAAGATCCATTACCTCAAGATATGAAAGGAGGTGAATCTGAAAAATCTAAATTTAATGAACTAAATAAAACACATATGTCTAATTTTGTATCTCATAGAGGAAGTGTTTATGCATATGGTTTTGCTCATGCAGAATATTTAGGTATGTTTTTCTTTGGTGGATTTAGATTATTAGGAATGAAGAATCCTGCTCCTAAAGGAAGAGTTGCTTATTTTAGTCTATGTAATTCTGGAGTTGAAATTAAATATGTAGACCAAAAAGCAGAACCTGTATGGCCAGCTGAAGCACCATTATCTAAAGAAGAAATGGCTGATTCTGAACCTACTACACCAAGTGAAAATAATTAAAATTTCTATTAATTTAGTTATCCGGTTTTGATCTATTTATAATATACCCACTAATATATCCTGTTATAAAACCAATTGATAATCCAACTGATAATCCTAATATTCCACCACATACAAACCAAAAATTAGTTTGTTTTTTATTATATTTTAATATGGTTTGTCTTAGGTTATTCTGTATTCTATCAACGATATTATCTATAAACTTATAAATATCTATAGACTTAGAAATATCTATAGACTTAGAAAGATCCATACAAATTATATATGTATTTTTCTATATTTAATTTTTATATTTAATTTTTTTTTATAAAAAATTGATTATTTTATTCTAATTATTATACCAAATAATTAGTATATAAATATAATGGTATCAATTATAAATACCCCTTTTGAGGGTGAATTAAAGCACCCCTTTAAACTTGAATTGGATAATTTTCAAAAGCATTCAATTAATCTTATGAACACTCAGAGTCCATGTAATATTCTAGTTACAGCTCATACTGGTTCAGGAAAATCTCTAGTAGCAGAATATGCAATTCTTAAAGCAATTGAACTAGGCAAGAAAGTAATCTATTGTTCTCCTATCAAGACTCTATCAAATCAGAAGTTTTATGAATTTACTCATAAATATCCTGATATCAGTTTTGGAATTATTACAGGAGATAATAAGCATAATCCAATGGCTGATTGTCTAATTATGACAACTGAAATTCTAATGATCATGCTTGCTAAGAATGAAATTAAAATTAATGAAATCAATTATAATATTGATATTGAAAGTGAGGTATATGCAATTGTATTTGATGAAGTACATTATATCAATGATGTAGAACGTGGTAATGTCTGGGAGAAGTCACTAATTACGATTCCTAAGAATATTACGATTGTAATGTTGTCTGCAACTATTGATAAGCCTCAAAATTTTCTAAATTGGGTTTATACATGCAATAAGAATCCAAGTTATCTACTTTCAAATGAAAAGCGTGTAGTTCCTCTACGCTTTAGTTTTGGAATTTTTGTTACAAAGATCCCAAAGATTCTTCAAAAATACCAAAATAATATGAATCAATTATCATTTTTGATGAGTACTGATTCTAAGCAAATTAATGAAGATATGTTAAATACATACTTTGTCTTGTCAAACTATTTTAAAGATAATAAGTCAAACTTTAGATGGTTGATTAACCAAGCATGTACATATCTAAATGAACAACATATGTGCCCAGCAATTTTCTTTGTTTTTTCAAAGAAAACTTGTTTCTATCTTGCCGAATCAATTTCTACACATTTTAACGATGATAATGAATCTAGACAAGTTGATAAAGATATTGCATATTATCTATCTAAGCTAGAACACAAGGATGATTATATGAAGACTCCTCAATATTACCAGATGGTTTCTCTTGCTAAAAAGGGTATTGCTGTTCATCATTCTGGTCTAATTCCAGTATTTAAGGAAATTATTGAGATGTTGTTTTCAAAGAATCTTATTAAGATTCTATTTGCAACAGAGACTTTTGCAGTTGGACTAAATATGCCAACTAAAACTGTTCTCTTTACTGATATCTTTAAATTTGATAATGCTGGTAAAAGAATGTTATATTCACACGAGTTTATTCAAATGAGTGGTCGTGCAGGGCGTCGTGGTCTAGACACTGTTGGTAATGTTATCTTGCTTCCACAAATTTTTACTGATTCATTGGATAGAACTGAATTTAAAAGTCTGATGCTAGGCAATCCTCAAACGATTAAGTCAAAGTTTTATGTAGATGAAAACTTAATTCTTGATTCAGTACGTAGAAATAATCTAGATCTTACTAAAATTGGAGACTTTGTTCGTAAGACTTTGATGAGTTCTGAAGTAGAAAAACAAAAGGTATTCCTAGATGGTAAGATTGTCGAATATGAAGCTAAGGTAAAAACGTATGTATTCAAGTATATGGATCTTTATGAACAACATGAGAAGATCATTGCTGAACTAAACGATCAGATCCAACCATCTAATAATCAACGAAAGAGACTATTACTAAGATTGAAAGAAATTGAAGGAATGCCAGACTACAGATCTGAATATCCTCAATATGCATCATTTAAAGATGTTAACAAGAATCTTGAAACTTGTAAGAGAGATAGACAAAATCTTGAAGAATTTATTGAACTAGACATCAAAGATAAACTAAAGTTTTTGAATGAAAATGGATATTTTGATGATGTTTTACTAACTCTTAAAGGTACAATTGGTCTAGTTTTTCGTGAACTAGATAATATTGTTGGAGCTGAAATTATTTATAGTGAATTTGTAGATAGTCTAGAGGATCGCAAATATCTATCATTGCTAACTTTGATTACTGAAGGTCGTAATGCTGAAACTTTTGAAATTCCTGATTCTCATATTGAAATTTTTAGTTTTGTTGATCAAATGTTTCCAGAACTTGTACCGAATAGAGAATATGTATATCCAGTACTTGATTGGTATGATGGTAAACATATTTCGGATATTATCACACAGTATAAGATTTTTGAAGGAGATCTTATTAAGACTATCAATAAAATTATTAATTATATTGAAGAATTAAATGAAGGTTATATTATGAAAAATAACTTGAAGGTTGTTGAAATGTTAAATAAGATTAAAGACAGACTTCAAAGAGAGATTGTTTCAACTGAATCTCTTTATTTGAGACTATAAGAGGTTTATTTATATTTATTTATTTTGTTTATTTATTAGTTTATTTGTTTAATCTAATCATTAAAGTTATATATAAAACTTGAAACTGGTGCACTAAATGTCATTGTAAAGGTTGCAGTTAGTACTCCCTCATTAAAGTAAAAGTAAGGTGGATAATATCCAGTGATATTTCCAGAAAAGTCTGTATATGCAACTGACACACCAGGATCTAAACCTAAGATACCAAAAGCTGTTAACATGATATCAGGAGATGAAATACTTATGTAGTATACTGTTTGCATAATACCATTATTATATGTAGTACCTGGACCAGAACCAACTGTATTTTCTGTAGTACGTTCTAAATTAATCAATAATGTTTGATATCCTTGCCCCCTTATAGATCCATACCATCGAGAACCTCCATTAAATGTTAATAGTTCAATTATATCCATTAGTCCAAAAGCTGTGGATAATACTGGTGTTCCAGCTGTTCCCCAATCAACTATATTCGACCATGTAATTAAATGTGAGCCTGTACCAGATTGAATAATCATTAATGTTAATTTATACATGATACCAGATTGAGGTAAATTAGTAAATGCAAGTGTTATATTTGAAACCAATGTTAAATCTATATTACTACTTAATAAACAATCAATTGTATATGTTGATGTTGTATTTGTTGCAGTAGTTAATATATTTGTACTTAAACGAGTTATACTTGTTGTTTGATTATTAGTCATAATATATGGTAAAACATGTCTTGATGCAATATTATTAACATTAATAGAACTAGTATCACCCAGTGTCCAATTTATTCCATTAATACTATATGCAATTGTTTGTTGATAACATGCTATCCAATTGGTACCATTCCAACTTAGGTTAACTGCACCAGATGGAAATATATCATTTCCATTTGCAGAATTACTCCAATTAATACCATCATAACTATATATAATACTATTTGTACCATTACCAGCAGCTACTAATATTGTTCCGTTATATGCAACTGTAGAAATATTATTTGTTATGTATGATGAACCACTTATAGAATTTGTCCAATTAATTCCATCCGTACTATAACCTACTACTCCACCACCAGAACCACCACCATTTGATGTTGCAGCAGCAACACCAATCCAATATGTTCCTGTCCAGCAGATACTATTTAAATTACCAACAAATAGTGAAGTTCCAGATACAGAATTATACCAATTTATACCATCATAACTATACATACAAGTGTTATTAGGTGTAGATCCATTTGCACTTCCTCCAATAACCCACATTGATCCATTCCATGCAATTGATGATATTCCAACTACATTTAAACTATTTATAGATGATGCGTGTGTCCAATTAAATCCATCATAACTATATGCCAATATTTTTGTACCATATCCGCCGATTAACCACATATATCCATTCCATGCAGTACATATAATAGCTGAATCAAATATTGTATTATTTACTGATATCCAATTAATTCCATCAGAACTTTTTAAAATATCTCCTTGATTACTAGTATTATGTCCACCTACAATCCAATATGAACCATTCCAGGCAATTGCAGATAATGAATAATAATTAGTAAATGATGTTGGCGAAGATAAGAAATTTATTCCATTATAAGAATATAAAATTTCTACACCTCCCGGAGATGATCCTAATATGACTGTAAAATTTTCATTCAATATATTACTTGTACCAGATGGACCTGTCGCTCCTGTTGCACCTATAGATCCAGTTGGACCAGCTTCTCCAGTTGGTCCAGTATCTCCTATAGCACCTGTTTCTCCTATAGATCCGGTGGGACCTGTGTCTCCAGTTGAACCTGTTAATGCAATTAATCCTCCATCTACAAATTCAGTACCAGTATATACATATATATGCGAATCTGCTAATATTATATATGCATCTCCACTAAATGGTAATGTAATAGAGGATAAATCAGATGTATTATTTAATGTACCCTTAAATTGAATTCCAGTCCCAATTGGACCTGGTGGACCCATTATAGATCCACCATTTACAAAAGTAGAACCATCATATAAGTACACTTGAGAATTAGATAATATTATATAGGCATCACCATTATAAGGATTCATAATTGATGATAAATCTATTACATCATTGACAGTTCCCTTAAATTGAATTCCAGTACCAACTGGTCCAGTAGGTCCAACTATAGATCCACCATCTACAAAAGTAGAACCATTGTATAAATATACATGCGAATTTGATAGTATTATATATGCATCTCCATTTTTAGGTAAAATAACTGATGCTAAATTTGATATATCTTGATATACTCCTTTAAATTGAATACCAGTACCAACCGGCCCAGTTGGTCCAATTATAGATCCACTATCTACAAAAATAGATCCATTATATAAATATACATGAGAATTAGATAATATTATATATGCATCGCCATTTACAGGTAATACTATTTCTGATAGATCAGTTATATTATTTACAGTACCCTTAAATTGAATACCAGTACCAACTGGACCGGTTGGTCCAACAATAGAACCACTGTCTATATATTGACTTCCATCATATATATACACATGCGAATCTGCTAATATTATATATTGATCTCCAATCGTTGGTGACATAATTGATACTAAATCGATTGTATTATTTAATGATCCTTTAAATTGAAATCCCACAGCAATGGGTCCAGTAGGTCCAGCCTCTCCAGTAGGTCCAGTATGTCCAGCTTCTCCAGTGGGTCCAGCTTCTCCAGTGGGTCCAGTATCTCCAGTAGAACCAGTTGCACCAAGCGCACCAGTTGCACCATTACTTCCAACAATTAATTCACCCGTTTGACTTACTGATAATGTTGTATTTCCTAAATGTAATGTACTACCCGATAAATATAAATCTTTGAATCTTAATTCAGGAGATCCTAAATTATAAGTTATATCAGTTGTTGGTATTATAGAATTGCTGACACTTCCAATATCTCCAGTTGGACCTGTAGGACCAAGTATAGATCCGCTGTCAATAAATATAGTACCATCATATATATATAAATGAGAGTCTGCTAATATTATATATCCATCCCCAGATACTGGTCCAACTATTAATGATAGATCACTTATATTATTTAATACTCCTTTAAATTGAATTCCAGTTCCGACTGGACCAGTATACCCAGTTGGTCCAATATCTCCCGTATATCCAGTTGGTCCAGCTTCTCCTGTTGTACCTGGAGTACCTTCAACAACAAATACATTAAAATTTTCTTCAATTACGGCAGGTATATAATATTGAAAATTAACAGAACCATATACAGGATTACCTGCTTGACTTAAATATATGATACTTACTGCACCATTCCAAAATGTGTTTGGTAAGACTGTGGTACCTAGTAATAAACCTGAACCAATTATAGGTGAACCAACGATAGGAGCAAATGGCATTACATCTAATGGTGGGGCCAATGCATCTAATGTGTTAGGATAAAATTGACCTGATTGAGAATTTGTAGAATAACTGAGTGTATACATATTTGGCGTAGTACATATATATGTAAAACCATCAGTGTATCTAACTACATCATTAATATTATAAAATGATGACGGATTAAATGCACCTCTCCAAGTAAATCCTAAACCAGTCGGACCTGTAGAACCAGTGAATCCAGTTGGACCAGTATTCCCTATAGCACCCGTTTCTCCAGTTGATCCTGTAGGACCAATACTATAAACATAACATTGTATATTATTAAAAGTTGCTGGTATATTTGTATTATCATAAATGAATAATCTAACATTTAATGTTACAATAGAAGATGACTGTAATAATGTTGAATCTAAATAATAATTAACTGATGTTCCGTTCATATAAATACGAGCGGTTTGTCCGGCTGTATATGTTACAGGTGTTCCTAATACTGGGCTTCCACCAGGACCATATATTGGAATTATTTGATTTGTTGCAGTTATTCGAAAAGTATGGATAGTACCAAGAGTATCATCTTGTAATCCTAGACCCATATCATTAGAATAATCTACACAATCAGGAATTGTGAAACTAAAATATAGTCCTTGATTTGATGTATTAAATGTTTCTGCTGTTTGAATACTATTATATAAAGATACTGTTACACTATTTGGACTATTTATTATAGCATTATTTTGACCAGTTTTCTGCAAAGTAAAGATACCAGCACCGGCCTGTCCTGATGCACCAGTTTGTCCAGTTGGTCCAGTTGGTCCAGCTTCTCCTGTTGGTCCAGTGTCTCCTATAGCACCAGTTTCTCCACTTGCACCAGCTTCTCCTGTTGCACCAGTTGCACCTGCTTCTCCTGTAGCACCAGTTGCACCAGCTTCTCCTGTTGCACCAGTATCTCCAATAGCACCTGCTTCTCCACTTGCACCAGTTTCTCCTGTTGCACCAGTTTCTCCTGTTACGCCAGCCGCTCCTGTCGCACCAGCCTCTCCTGTAGCACCAGTTTCTCCAGTAGCACCAAGTGCGCCCGTTGCACCATTACTTCCAATAATAAGTTCACCTGCTTGATTGACTGATAATGTTGTATTTCCTAAATATAGTGTACTACCAGATAAATAC
>Ga0114958_10000077_pt1 | contig 78780 bp, 80 predicted proteins | sample C_130208_EF_Meta_FD_89577 | JGI IMG/M metagenome (GOLD analysis project Ga0114958, IMG submission 89577) | Freshwater microbial communities from Lake Croche, Canada to study carbon cycling - C_130208_EF_MetaG | ecosystem: Environmental > Aquatic > Freshwater > Lake | place: Lake Croche, Canada...
CTGAGTAATCTCAAGCAATTGGGGTTCGCAGTGATGCTATACTCCGACGACCAGCAATACTATCCTGCGGGAGTTGATGCGAGCGACTCCGCCTGGATCTGGCCGCCGTTATTGCGCTCAACCATGAGCAAATCTCAATCCACGGAGATTTTCAAATGTCCTTCCGCGCCGGCCCAAGCCCAGTGGGTGCCGGCATTCGGCAGCGGTCTGCCATCCACCTACGGCTATCTTCCAAACGAGAGGCATCTGGTGCCCGGGGGATCCAGCTTCATGAGCTACGGCTAAAATGCCTGGGGTTCCACTGTTGGCGAACAGCCCAATCAGGGCCTGGGTGTTTGGACAGTCGGCGTCAACGCGACCAAGCCCGGTTCCGTGGTCAAGCCCACCGATTGCATTGCGCTGGGTGACAGCAACTGGGATGTTGGCAGGAGCGGAGACCGGGACTGGAGCGGGTTTATCGGCATGTATGCCGAGCGTCAATACCCGCTGGATTTGCATTCCAAACGCGCCAATATCGTCTTTTGCGATGGCCATGCCCAGTCCCTCAAGCGCGCGTCTTTAGTTTCCCAGCTCAACACAGGCGGCACCGCCACTTGGCCCAATGAGCCGAATCGTCTTTGGAATATTGACAACAAAGTGCATTAGGCAAACGCGGACATTATCATTTTACAGCCTCCACGGAGCCAGTCAGTCCCGCTTGGATCTGCGCCATTCGGAAATAGCTTTCGGTAGTCGGGGTGTTTTTTTGAAATGGAGATTGAGTTGGTCTTATTCGTAGCGAAGGGATTCGATGGGATCCAGGTTGGCCGCCTTCCACGCTGGGTAGGAGCCAAAGATCACCCCTACGGCGGAGCAGATCGCCAGGCCGATCACTACCCAGTCGAAGGGGATGGCTGGAGGGAAATGGAAATACCAGGCGGCCCCATTGCCACCGAGGATGCCCAAGGCCACGCCGATGGCCCCGCCCAGCTCGCAGAGCACGACCGCCTCCAGGATGAACTGGGCCATGATGCTGCGTTTTTTGGCGCCGATGGCCCGCCGGATTCCAATCTCCCGCGTTCGTTCCGTGACCGAGACGAGCATGATATTCATGATGCCGACGCCGGCCGCCAAAAGGGCGACAGAGCTGATGAGAGCGACTCCCAGACGCAGCACCAGTGTGAAGGAGTTGAACTGAGTGATCATGGAGTCGTTGGAGAGGATTTCAAAATCATCGGGGTCGCCGGGGGCTACTTTCCGGACCGCCCGCATGAGGCCTTGAGCCTCCTCCCGGCAGGCTTCGTAGCCGGCGGCATTGGGCGCCTGAACCAGCAGATCGAGCGTTCTTCGTCGGTCGTTTCCGTAGCGGTTCAAGCCGGTGGTGATGGGGATGACTGCGAAGTTGTCCTGGTCGCCGGAGAGGGATGCCCCTTGGGATTCAAGCAGGCCGACGACGAGATAGTTAATGCCGTCGATTTTCACCCGTTCGCCCAGCGGGGACGCGGAGGGGAAGAGGTTGGTGGCCAGGCTGTGTCCCAGCACGCAAACATCGCGCGCTCCGGCCACGTCGACGTCGGCCAGAATGCGGCCTTCGGCGAGATTCCAATTGCGGGCCGAGAAGCTGCCCGGGGTTTCGCCCAGCAGTTGGACCTCCGGGGAGGATCCGGCCCGGCCGGTCTGGACTTCGCCCGACCACAGGGAGGATTGGATGCCGATGCTGGCGGCGCGGGTGGATTTTTCCTGGACCTGCTGGCACTGGCGGAGGGTGAGGTTTTTGCGGCGGCGGATTTTTTCGATGCCTTCGGGACGGGAAAAAAAGATCGCCGGCCATTTTCGGATCATCAAGGTCTGGCTGCCCAGCTGGCTGATTTGGGTTTCAATGCGCCCCTCCATGACGCGCAGGGCGGTCATGACGGCGATGATCGAGAAAACGCCGACCAACACACCCAAGAGGGTTAGGACGGAGCGGAGTTTGTGTGCGGCGACGGCGGCCAGAGCCATGGCCACGCTGTCGCGCAGCTCTCCGGATAGGATGGTGAGGCGGCTTTTTTTCACTAGCTGGTTTTGCGGTGGGGTGGAACAAGCGGGTTTGGACGCTCGATGGCGGTGGGAATCCAAGGCGGATTGGCCCCGCGGCCGGTGGCCGTAATGGCCGATGGCTGTTGCCGGGCATCGAATAAAGGAGCGGGGTGGGAAGGCACCGGCAGATTTGGAGGAGGAAGGTTCATTTATTCGTTGCGCAGAGCCTCCACCGGATCCATGCGGGCGGCGCGCCAGGCCGGAAAAATGCCGGAGATCACCCCGGTGAGCAAGGACACCAGCAGGGCGATGCCGGCCACGTCCAGTGACATGGAGGCTGGCAGAACCCGCTGCATGAGCAGAGTCAACGGCCAGGCGATGCCTAGTCCGATCATTCCGCCCAGAAAGCAGAGGGTGGCGGCCTCGATGAGGAACTGGAGGAGGATGGTGCGTTGTTTGGCGCCAATGGCCTTGCGGACGCCGATTTCGCGGGTGCGTTCCGCGACGGAAACGAACATGATATTCATGATGCCGATGCCTCCGACGAACAAGGAGAGGCCTGTGATGAAGAGGCCGATGGCGGCGATGGTGCCTGTGACCTTTTGGACGAGTTGCAGCACCTGATCCTGCTGGTTGATGGCGAAGTCGTCGGGCTGGCCGGGGGCCAGATGCCGTATTTTCCGGAACGCGCTGTGCAATTCGTCCTTGGCGTCCTCTAGATCGATGCCTGGCTTCACCTTGACTTGGATTTGATCGAGATTGTGGGAGTTGCGATAGCTGGCGATGAGCTGCGGGAGGGGGATGATTGCCTGATTATCCATGCTGCTGGAGAGGAAGGTGCCTTGTTGTTCGAGCACGCCGATGACCTCGAGGGGTTGTTGATTGATTTTGATTTTTCGGCCGAGGGGCGATTCGCCATGGAAAAGGTTGGTGGCCACGAGGGAGCCTAGAAGGCAGACGGGGCGGCCGCCGGCGGCTTCGGCCGAGGAGAAAAAACGGCCTCGGGCCAGTGAGACGCCGCCGGTGAAGAGGAATTCCTCCGTGGTTCCGACGATGCTCACTCCCGAGGCGCTTTGTTTGCCGTAGCTGAGGGTTTCGCGCACGGTCATGACCGGTGCCACGGCCTGGGCGGTGGAGAGTTCCGGTTGGAGCCTGCCGACTTGGTCCAGAGTCAGCGGTCGCCGGCGTTGCATTTTCTGCCATTCCAGCCGCGAGTGCGGCGCCCAATCCTGAAGCTGCACGTAGAGAACATCCGCGCCGATGAAGGAGATGGTTCGCAGAAAGGACAGGTGCAGTCCCTCAATGGCGGTGCCCATGAGGGTGACGGTGACGATGCCGATGATGATGCCCAAGGTGGTTAGGACTGAGCGCAGCTTGTTGGAGCAAATGGCGCTCCAGGAAATGCCCAGTCCCTCCCTCAGTTCGCTCAATGCGTTCATGGAGCCATTGGTGAGGAAGCGGCCGCGTGCCCGTCTGGGTCTGGAGGGTGGGTTCCGGTTGTCGGGTCGTGGCTTGCCACTGGTTCGTCGCTTGCAATCAGGCCGTCGAGGATGCGGATGATGCGGCGGGCGTTGCGGGCGACGGATTCCTCGTGGGTGACCACGATGATGGTATGGCCTTTTTGGTGTAGTTCGTCGAACAGGGTCAAAATCTCGCGGCCGGTTTTGGAGTCGAGATTGCCGGTCGGCTCGTCGGCGAGCAGCAGGGAGGGGCGGTTGGCCAGGGCGCGGGCGACGGCCACGCGCTGGCGCTGGCCGCCGGACATCTCATTGGGTTTGTGGTGGACGCGGTTGGCCAGTCCCACGCCGGCCAAGACCTCGAGCGCGATGCGGCGCCGTTCGCCGGCCGGCTTGCCGGCATAGATCAAAGGCAGTTCCACGTTGCGCAGCGCGTCGGCGCGGGGCAGCAAATTGAAGGTTTGAAAAATGAAGCCGATCTCCCGGTTGCGGATTTCAGCGAGCTGGTTGTCCCCCATCTGACTGACGGGCACGCCGTTGAGATCGTAGCTCCCCGAGGTGGGTGTATCGAGGCAGCCGATCAAATTCATCAGGGTCGATTTGCCCGAGCCGGAGGGGCCCATGATGGCGACATACTCGCCGCGCTGGATGTCGAGGGAGACTTCGCGCAGCGCATGAATGGTTTCTCCGCCCATCTGGTAGCGGCGGGAAATTTTCTCAAGTCGGATCAAGCTCATGGAAGAGGATCTCGGAGGGGCAATTCAAATGGCAAAGAGGAGACGGCAGAGTCCGGGGAAGGCTCATTTTTTGTCGCCGCTGTTTTTAGCCGGACCCTTGGTGATTTTCTTTCCGTCCTCCAGGTCGCGGCTAATGGCGCGGAAATCGCCGGAGACGATCTCGTCCCCCTCATTCAAGCCATCGAGGATTTCCCAATGGGCGTCGTCGCTCAGGCCGGTTTTGACGGGGGTCATTTTGACATGGTCGCCTTCGACGACAAAGACGACTAGCACGGGTTTGTCTGGGGCGGCAGGTTTGCGGTTTGGGGTGTTTGGGGCTGCGGCTGCGGCAAGAGGCGGGGTTTTTGCCGCGTTGGCCGGCTTGGTTGGTGTCTTAGGGGGGCGCGCGGTGACGCTGGCGAAGGGGACGCTCAGTGAATTTGTGGAGGAGCGGGTCTCGATTTCCGCGGTGACGGACATGCCGGGGCGAAAGGGTTCTTTATCCTGGATAAGGATGCGGATTTGGAATTTGGTGGCTTCCTGACTGGAGGCTGCGCTGGAGCCGGTCAGGCCGGCGCCTTCGGAGGAGTTCGCCACGTCGGTGACGATGCCGTTGAAACTGCGGTCCTTGTAAGAGTCTACCTCCAGTCGGACATGCTGGCCGGGTTGGATCAAGACCACGTCCATTTCGCCGACATCCACCCGGGCCTCCATGACATTCAAATCGGCGATGATCATGAGGTCGGTGCCGGCGTTTTGGACCGTGCCGAGCACCCGTTCGCCGAGCTGCGAGTTTAATTTGCTGACGGTGCCGGTGAGCGGGGAAGCGAGCGTGGTTTTGTCGAGGGAATCCTGGGCGCTGGCGACGGAGGCTTTGGCGCTTTCGACCTGATGCCGGGCGCTGTTGAGCTGGGCGGCGGCGATGGCGTTGGCGGTTTTGAATCCGATGAACTCGGCGTCGGAAAGGAGCTTGTGTTCAAAGAGGTCCTTGTTGCGTTTGAAGTCGGCTTCGGCTTTTTCGACGTTGGCGTTGGCGGTGGCTTGGCCTGCCAGGGCCGATTCATAGCCCGCCCGGGCCTGGTTGAGGGAGGCGTTGTAAAAGTCCGGTTTGATTTTCAAGAGCAGGTCGCCCTTGGCCACGTGCTGGCCCTCCTTGACCGCGAGCTGAATGATTTCACCGCTGACTTCCGGGCTGATGTGGACTTGCAAGACCGGCTGGATTTTTCCGTTTGCCACGACCCGCTCGATGAGATTGGTGCGGTTGACCCGCTCGGTCTGCACTGTGATGAGAGGTTCTTTTTTCCGGTAAACGGCGGCAATGGCGAGGGCTGCGAGCGCGCATCCCGTCAGGACGACCAACCAGGTTCGGAAGTGTTTTGTTGGATTTGCCATGGGGTTTTTATCAACGGTTTGGTGATGGGGTGTTATTTGGCGCCGCTTATCATGCCACCCGCCGCTGCGCCCAAGGAGAGCAGAGTCATTTGCTGCAGCAGCCAGCCGGCCGCCACCAGTGGAAAGGTGCGGAAAGAACCCACGCCTGCAAGCCGTGCCAGGCCCGCCGCTGTGACTCCGATGAACCAGAAGCCGAACAAGTTGAGTGCGACAGCCAGGGGGAATGCATGGGCTTCCGATTTGGCATCGCTCAATGCGGTCACCAAGTGCGTTGCGGCCGGATTGGAAAAATTGACCGTGAGAAGGAGGGTTACGATGGATCCCAGCAGGCTGATCATGCTGGCCAAGCCGGCCACTTCGACGGCCTTGTGATAGGGGAATTTGGTTTTGAGGAAAAGGCGGCCCAGCAGCCACAGTACAAAGCCCCACCACAAAACGCCCAGCAGGCTGCCGGCCGCGGCGATGAGGCTGCGGCCGGTTTTCAACACGGCCGGGCTGGAGTAGGTCTTAAGCGCCTCGTCTGCCTGGGCCTGGTTTATCAGGCCGGATTTGACGTATTCGCCGAAGAGCTTGGCCTGCTGCGCGGTCACCTGTTCCACCACGGCGGGCTGGGAGAACAAGATGAATGCGGTGAGCATCCCGACCAAGGAGGCGAGCAGGACCGGGACGAGCCAGTTGGCTTTGCGGGTTTGGCTGGCGTTTACCTCGGCAAACACCTGGCTTGGTATGGCGAAAACATTGAGCAGTCGCGCCAGGAGTGACGTGGGCTGGGCTGCCGGGGGCTGGGGTGGGGATGATTCCATGAGATCAGGCGGGAGGCGTCTGCTGGCGTTTACAGATCTGGTCCGGAAAAAAGTTTGGGGTGGACTGCCGCATCAATCGGTCGAAAAACACCTCGTCAGAGTGAGGTGGTTTTTGGAGTTTGTCGAGCCACGAGAACAAGCTTGGCGGTTTTCAGATGTAATACATCTTGTCCTTCAGTGCGCTTTCCTCAAGCAGTTGTTGAAACTCAATGGAGTCGGCGGTGGTGTCCACCGCGGTCTTCAACTGCAGCCAGGCTGCCCTCAATTCAGGCGCGCATTGGCTGTCGCTCAATGCGGGGGTGTCGAACAGCTCGCCATGCACCGCGCGGAGCACATGGCCCAAGGTGATGTCCGCCGGGGCGCGGGCCAGCAGGTAGCCGCCCTGTTTGCCGCGGACGCTTTTGGCGATGCCTTGGGCTTTGAGTTCGAGCAGGATTTGGACGAGATAGTTCGGCGGTATTCCCTGTTCTGCGGCGAGTTCATCCACGCGCAGGACTTCCCCGGTGTGATGGTGCCGGGCCAATCCAAGCACCGCGCGCGCCGCATAATCGCTTTTCACCGAGAGTTTCATCGGGGCAAGGCTAGACCGGGGCGGTGGCGATCGCAACGAAAAGAGCCGGGCAGGGGGGGTGGCGGCTGCGGGGGGTGTTCCGAAAAAACTTGTTATGAGCCGGCTGGTCCCCAAGGTTGTTTGGATGAAAAGAGCAGGGGGGGTGCGGCTGGTTTTATTGACCGCCCCGGATTTGAGAACGGCCCGGCGTTTGGTGCGTGCGGCTTTGGGAGCCCGTCTTATTGCGTGCGCCAATCTGGTGCCGAAGGCCGAGTCGCACTACCTGTGGCGGGGCAAGGTGGAGAGATCCTCCGAGGTGCTTCTCGTTTGCAAGACGACCGTGGTCCGCCTGCCCGCGCTGGAACAATTGGTGGCCGGGATGCACCCCTATGAAACCCCGGAGTTCGTGGTGGTTCGGCCGGCCGGAGTGGACTCAGGCTACCTGCGGTGGTGGATCGATGCTTGCTCTGAAGCGGGCGAAAGTTAAACTCAACGTAACAAAAATGACATCAAATTGGAACATTGGCCCGTGAAGCTATGGATGTGAACACAACTTTGGAATCAGTCCGGCTCAAGGTCAGTGGCTCGGCGGAGTATCGCACCCGGCTTGCCCGCAATCCCGAGGAGGTGCGTTTGGCGCAGGCGTTGCGCTTCGAGGTTTTCAATCTTGAACTGAATGAGGGCCTGGCCCAGTCCTATTCCACCGGACTGGACGCAGATCCCTTCGATCCGGTTTGCGATCATCTACTGGTCGAACATACGATCACGGGGCAGGTGGTGGGTACCTACCGGTTGCAAACCGGTGCCAATGCCGCGGTGCGCCTGGGTTATTACTGCGCCCAGGAATTTGGGTTTGGCTCTTTTGAGCCGTTCCGCGGCGAAATGGTCGAGCTGGGCCGCGCGTGCGTGCATCGGCAGCATCGTAATCTGGTTGTTTTAGGGTTGCTCTGGAGAGGCATTGCCGATTATGCGCGGCAGCACGGCGCCCGCTACCTGGTGGGATGCAGTTCCATCACCTCGCAGGATGCCTCTGTTGGCGCCTCGGTCTACGCTGATTTGTGCCGCAAATATCTTGCTCAGCCGCAGTGGCGCACCCTGCCCCTGCCGGAATACGAATGTTCGCTGAGCAGGCTTTCAGCCGAAGCGGTGGAAATCCCCAAATTGCTCCGGGCCTATCTCACCCTCGGCGCGAAAATCTGCGGTCCGCCCGCTCTGGACCGGGGGTTTCAGACGATTGATTTTCTGACATTTCTGGATTTGGAGGCGATGCCGGCGCTGGCGCGGCAGCGGTTTTTGGGCTGAGTCCGTTCCAGACACAGGCAATGAAGGGGATTCGAGAGCAACCACTCCGGGTGATGTTCCGTCTTGTGTGGCTGGGTTGCACCATTGTGTGGGTGGTGCTGGATTTTCTGATCTGCGTCTTGTTGCGGCGGGGCGGGTCACTGCGGGCCGTTCGTGCCGCATGGCAGCAGGATTCCGCGCGGCGGCTCGGTCGGGTTTTGGGGCTGGAGTGTTGTGTGTCCGGGCCGGTTCCCGCCCGGGGCCTCCTGGTGAGCAATCACCTGAGTTATTTGGATATTTTGGTGCTTGGATCGCTGACGCCGGCGGCGTTTGTGGCCAAGAACGAGGTCAAATCCTGGCCGGTTTTCGGCTGGCTGGCCACTCTGGCTGGAACCGTTTTTATCCATCGCGAACGGCGGACGCATGTGGGGGCCGTCTCGGCCCGGATGGAAAGCATTCTGCAGCAGAATGTCCTGGTGGTGCTGTTTCCCGAGGGCACCAGTTCGGATGGGAGCGGCGTGCTGCCTTTTAAATCGGCCCTGCTGGAGCCCGCCGCCAGACAGAGCCATCCCCTTTGCGCCGGACTCATTCAATACGAGTTGGCCGACGGGGATGTGGCCGAGGAGGTGTGCTACTGGAAAGACATGAGTTTCGGGCCGCACCTGCTCAACCTGCTGAGCAAGCGCTCGATCCGGGCAACCGTCCGGTTCGCTCCCTGGACGGGAGGCGCTGCGGACCGCAAGGAGTTGGCGGTGGGGCTGCACGCCCAGATCATGCAGCTGCGCCATTCTGCGCCCAAGCCCGGCTAATCCCTCAAAAGGGAATCATCCGGGGTGTTAAGCCGGATCCGCAACCGGCTGGGAGCGACAGGTCCAAGCCTCCGCTGCTATCGTTGTATTCTTGCCGAGCCGCCGTTGGCGAAGGCTCTGACCTGTTCGAGCGTGGCCATGGTGGTGTCTCCGGGGAAGGTTGTGAGCAGGGCGCCGTGGGCCCAGCCGAGATTCACCGCCTCCTGTCCGGTTGCCCCTGAGAGCAATCCGTAGAAAAATCCCGCCGCATAACCGTCTCCTCCGCCGACCCGGTCCACCACGTCCAGTTCGCACATGGGGGACTGGAAGGTTTTTCCGTTGATCCAGGCGACGGCGCCCCAGGTGTGGCGGTTGGTGGAATGCACCTCCCGCAGGGTGGTGGCGACGGCTTTGACCGAGGGGAATTTCTTTACTGCCTGCTCGATGACGGCGTAAAATGCCGAGGGATCAAGCTTGGAAGTGCTCTCCACGTCCTGGCCTTCGATGCCGAGGCCCTTCTGTAAATCCTCCTCGTTGCCGACGAGCACGTCGACGTGTTGGACGATGCGGCTCAAGACATCGAGGGCCTTGGACTGGCCGCCCCAGATGTCCCAGAGTTTCTGGCGGTAATTCAGGTCGAAGGAGGTGATGGCGCCGGCGGCCTTGGCGGCCTGCATAGCTTCGACGATGAGTTCGCCGGTGGTGTCGGAGAGGGCGGAGAAGATGCCGCCGCTGTGGAACCAGCGGACGCCCCGGCCGAAAATTTCCTGCCAGTTAAAGTCGCCCGGTTTGAGTTGGGCGGCGGCCTCGTGGCTGCGGTTGTAGAAAACCACCGGCGCCCGCACCCCTTGGCCGCGGTCCGAATACACCGTGGCCATGTTTGGTCCCCGGACTCCGTCGTGTTTGAAGGGCTTGTAGAAGGGTTTGACGCCCATGGCGCGGACGCGCTCGGCGATGAGGTCGCCGATGGGATAGTCGACCATGGCTGAGGCGATGCCGGTGTTGAGGCGGAAGCAGTCGGAGAGGTTGGCTGCGACGTTGAATTCGCCGCCGCTGACGTGGATGTCGCAGCGGGCGGCTTTGCGAAAGGGGAGGATGCCCGGGTCAAGCCGGTGCACCAGCGCGCCGAGGGAGAGAAAGTCGAGGGTTCCGGTTCCGGGGATGCTGAGGCCTGTATTCATTTTTCACAGTTGTTAGATTTAAAGCCGTTAAAAATCAAATTTAAAAACCTTGCGGTTAGGGGCTTTTGCGCAGGGCAATCCGTGATTAAGGCAGGTGGTTGACCGGATCCGGGGCCGGTGTTTGGGAATAAACAGGTGGGGTTGATCCGCAAGACAACGGCGGGATGCCAAGGCACAGGCGGGGGTTCAGCTTGGTTTTACGCGGGGGGATTTTCAAAAGGGGAATGAAAGGAACGGGCCTCATTGGGTGGGAGGAAAAGTGGGGGTGTGTTTCGATTTGGAGGGGAGGTTTTTGGGCGGGGCTGCCGGATTCCGGGGCATAGGAGTGCTTGCTGTCAAGAGGGGTTTGCGGTTAAATCGGAGGGCAGCAGAGCAAACCCAAAGTGAAAATTTTTATGAACCAATGGCGTGCAGGATTAATTTTGGCAGCGGCAGGTGTCTTTCTCTGCGGAATTGCCGGTTGCGGCCGGCCGGCCGGCGATGCCGCGTCCGGCGCTGATCCCATTAAGATCGGCGAGTTTGCCTCGCTGACTGGGGAGGAGGCGACCTTTGGTGTTTCTTCCCATGAGGGAACGCTCATGGCGGTTGAGGAGATCAACGCTGCGGGGGGGGTTCTGGGCCGCAAACTCCAGTTGTTGACTGAGGACGACCAGTGCAAGCCAAGCGAGGCCGCCACCGTCGTCAACAAACTCATCGCCCGCGACAACGTGGTCGCGGTGCTGGGGGAGGTCGCTTCCACCCGCACCATGGCGGTGACGCGCATTTGTCAGGACAGCAAAATTCCGCTGGTGTCGCCCTCGTCGACCAATCCAGATGTGACCAAGACCGGGGACTATATTTTCCGGGTTTGTTTTATTGATCCGTTTCAAGGGACGGTGATGGCCAATTTTGCGAGCATGACACTGAAGATCAAGCGGGTTGCGGTCTTGACGGATGTGAAGAGCGACTACAGCAAAGGGCTGGCGAAGTTTTTCAAGGAACGGTTCAAAGCCTTGGGTGGGGAAATAGTTACTGAGCTGGATTACAACGGCAGCGACAAGGATTTCAAGGCGCAGCTTACCACCATCAAGGCCGCCAATCCCGAGGGTGTTTTTGTGCCGGGCTATTACACGGCCTGCGCGCTGATCTGTTTGCAGGCCCGGCAGCTTGGGTTGTCGGTGCCGCTCTTTGGCGGTGACGGATGGGAGTCGTCCAAGCTCACAGAGATTGGCGGTGCGGCCGTGGAGGGGAATTATTTTTCTACTCATTACAGTTCCGAAGCGGGCAGTGAGCTGAGCCGCCGCTTTGTGGAGCATTACCAAAAGCGCTGGAATGGGCAAACCCCCGACGCATTGGCGGCGTGCGGTTATGATTCGGCGCTGGTGCTGGCCGACGCGATCAAGCGCGCCGGGAGCACGGACGGCGGGAAAATCCGGGATGCGCTGGCGGCGACGAAAAATTTCCCGGCGGTGAGCGGGACCATCACGATCGATGCCAACCGGGATGCGTCCAAGGCGGCGGTGATTCTTCAGGTCAAGGGCGGCAAGTTCAAGTATTTGGGCACGGTTGAGCCTTAGGCGGCTTGTGATGGCAGGCGGCGTGTCAAACCCTGGTAAACGTTATCAACGAAATCCTCCAACAACTGCTTAACGGCCTGGCGCTTGGCGCTGTTTACGCCCTTATCGCCTTGGGTTACACCATGGTTTACGGGGTTCTACGCTTCATCAATTTCGCGCACGGCGACGTGTTCATGCTGGGGGCCTTTGCGGCCTATTACCTCGCTCCGCTGGTGGCCCGGTGCCTGCCTGCCCAGTCCTGGGCGGGCGGGTTCTGCGTGCTGGTTCTGGCCATGGCGGTCTGTGCCGCCCTGGGCATGCTCATTGAATTTCTCGCCTACCGTCCACTTCGGCGCCGGCCCAAGCTGACGGTGCTTATCACCGCCATCGGGGTTTCACTTTTCATTGAATACACCGGGCAGCATGAGGCTTTGTTCGGCGCCGCGCCGCGAAAGTTTCCCGATCTTGTCCCGGTCAGGAGCCTGGACTGTGGCGGGCTGGTTTTCAGTTCAAACCAGTTGATCGTGCTGGCCACCACGCTGCTGCTCCTGTGGGTGCTGAGGTTTATCGTGCAGCGGACCCGGATGGGGCGGGCCATGCGGGCCGTTTCCTTCAACGAGCAGGCGGCCGCCTTGATGGGCGTCAACATCAACTCCATCATCTCCTTCACCTTCGGCCTGGGTTCCGCATTGGCTGCGGCGGGCGGTGTGCTCTATGCCATGAATTATCAGAGCATCGAACCCCTCATGGGCGTGCAGATCGGACTGAAAGCATTCATTGCCGCCGTGTTCGGCGGAATTGGAAATCTAGCCGGAGCGGCTCTTGGGGGTGTGATTCTCGGTGTGATAGAGACTTTTGCGGGCGGCGTGCCCGGGCTTTCCAACTACCGGGATGGGATCGCCTTCGCGCTTCTGATTCTGGTGCTGCTCTTTAAGCCGGCCGGCTTGCTGGGAACGGCGCAGGTGGAGAAGGTCTGAGTTGGGGGCCGTAAAATTTACCATGAAAAACACACCCACCTCCCGGCAAGACCTGTTGGTCTGAATCTGATCCGATGCAAACCGGTGCCAAACGCTATTTGATTCTGGCTGTCGCCGCGGCGGCGCTCGTCTCGCTCTTTTCCGCCCACTTCAATCGCTACTACCTGGGCATTGCCATCGACATTGCAATCAACGTGATCCTGGCTGTCAGCCTCAACCTGATCAACGGCCATACGGGTCAGTTCAGCTTGGGTCACGCGGGCTTCATGGCGGTGGGCGGATATACGGCGGCATCGCTCACGATTACGCTTTCGAAAGTGCTGCCGCCAGCGGTGATGCCGGTGGTTTTTGCGCTTGCGCTCCTGCTAGGCGGCATTGCAGCGGCCTTGGCCGGCTTGGCGGTGGGTGTGCCATCGCTGCGGTTGCGGGGGGATTATCTGGCCATTGTCACTCTGGGTTTTGGAGAAATCATCCGCGTGGTTTTGCAAAACATGGAGGCCGTGGGCGGGGCCAGCGGGCTCAAGGGGATCCCCTCCCACACCACGGTTTTCTGGGCATGGTCCCTGGTCGCCGTGGCGGTTTATGTGGTGGCCTGCCTGGTGAATTCCACCTATGGCCGGGGGTTCCTCGCGGTGCATGATGATGAGGTGGCCGCCAGTGCCATGGGCATCAACCCGGTGCGCTACAAGGTGACAGCGTTTGTCGTGGGCGCTTTTTTTGCCGGGATCGCGGGCGGACTTTATGCCCACCAGAAACAGTTTCTTTCCCCGGTTGGTTTTGATTTCATGAAATCCATCGATATCGTGGTGATGGTGATTCTGGGGGGGATGGGGAGGACGGCAGGGGTGGTTTGCGCGGCTGTGATGCTCACGGTTTTGCCGGAATTTCTTCGAGGGTTCGCTGAATACCGGATGATTGTCTATGCGCTGATGATCATCATCCTGATGCTGGCCCGGCCGCAGGGGTTGTTTGCGTTCCATAAGCCCCGCCGAACCACTGCATGAGCAAGGCACTGCTGCAACTGGATAAGGTGACCCTCCGGTTCGGAGGCCTGACGGCCGTCTCGGATCTGGATTTGGCGGTGGCGGACCACGAACTCATCGGGTTGATCGGCCCCAACGGGGCGGGGAAGACGACGGTTTTCAATTTGATCACCGGCGTTTATCAGCCCACCAGCGGGGGGCTGAGGATGTCGGGTGAAACGATTGGCGGACTCAAGCCGCATCAACTCGCCCGACGCGGTCTGGCGCGCACTTTCCAAAACATCCGGCTCTTTGGGTCGATGAGCGTTTTTGACAACGTCCGCGCGGCGCTTCAACTGCACCGGCCCCATGGCATCCGCAACGCCCTCTGGCGGGGTCGGGGTTTCCGGGAGGGCGAGGCGGCGGTGGCCAAGCAGGTGCTGGAACTGCTGGAGATTTTCAACCTCGTCCGGCATCGGAATGAGCCGGCCAAGAGCCTGCCTTACGGGGATCAGCGGCGTCTGGAAATCGTCCGTGCCCTCGCCACGCAGCCGCGGTTGCTCCTGCTGGATGAGCCGGCCGCCGGCATGAATCCCACGGAGAAGGTGGAATTGACCCGGTTGATCCGGTTCGTGAAGGAAAAGTTCCGGATTTCGGTGCTGCTGGTCGAGCACGATATGCAGGTGGTGATGGGCATTTGCGAGCGAATTGTGGTTCTGGATCATGGGGTGAAGATCGCCGAGGGCGGCCCGGCCCAGATCCGGGCCCACCCCAAGGTGATCGAGGCTTATCTGGGCGATGAACCGGCCATCCAGCCGCCTTCGTCCGCTCAACCGGACTAGCAACCATGCTGGAAATCAAGAATCTGACCGTCGGTTACGGCGCCATCACCGCCTTGCATGGCGTTTCTCTGCGCGTTGAAAAGGGCCGGATCGTCACGCTCATTGGCGCCAACGGCGCGGGCAAGAGCACCACGCTGCGCGCCATCTCGGGTTTGGTCAAGCCTCAGGGGGGTGAGATTTGGTATGACGGACAGAACATCGCCGGCCGGCCGGCGCATGAAATGGTCAAACGCGGCCTCTCCCATGTCCCCGAGGGGCGGATGATTTTCTCCAACCTTACCGTCCACGAAAATCTCATGATGGGTGCTTATCTGCAGCGGGATGCCGCTGTGATCCGGCATGAGATGGATCTGGTGTTTTCCGCCTTTCCCCGTCTGGCCGAGCGCATGGCGCAGGTTGCGGGCACGCTTTCCGGCGGGGAGCAGCAGATGCTCGCCATCGGCCGTGCTTTGATGAGCCGGCCGCGATTTTTGATGTTGGACGAGCCGTCGCTGGGCATTGCGCCGCTGCTCGTGAAGAGCATTTTTCAGAAAATCGTCGAAATCAACCGCCAGCTCGGCCTGACCATCCTGCTGGTGGAACAGAATGCCAATCTGGCCCTGGAGATTTCCCACTATGGTTACGTGCTCGAAACCGGGCGGATACTGCTGGCTGACGACGCTGCCGCGCTGCGCCGGGATCCGAAAGTGCGCAGTGCTTATCTGGGCGGATGATCGGGCACCAGACGAAGATTTCATCAGGGTTGCAGCTTTAAAAAGATTTTGCCCATGACTGATGCAACTGAAAACCGGCGTTCTTTTGCCAGCGACAGTTATTCCGGTATTTGTCCCGAGGCTTGGGCCGCTTTGGCTGAAGCCAATGCCGGCCACGAGGTGAGCTATGGTGACGATCAATGGACCCAGCGCGCGGCGGACCTGATCCGCGAGGTTTTCGAAACGGACTGCGAAGTCTTCTTTGTGTTCAACGGCACGGCGGCCAACTCGCTGGCCTTGGCCACTCTTTGTCAGCCCTATCACAGCGTGTTGTGCCATGAGTTGGCGCACATTGAAACGGCCGAATGCGGCGCGCCGGAGTTTTTTACCAACGGAAGTAAAATCCTCCTTCTTCAGGGGGCCAACGGGAAGGTGGATCCGGCGGAAATCCGCCGGGCCGTCCAACGGCGGGCCGATATCCACTATCCCAAGCCCCGCGTCTTGAGCCTGACTCAATCCACCGAGTGCGGCACGGTTTACTCTCCGGATGAGGTTTGCGTGCTGGCTGGGCTGGCGAAAGAGCTGGGGTTGCGGGTGCAAATGGATGGAGCGCGTTTTGCCAATGCGGTGGCCTCGCTGAAAGTCACTCCGAAGGAAATCACGTGGCAGGCCGGTGTGGATGTTTTGTGTTTCGGCGGCTCCAAGAACGGCATTGCGCTGGGCGAGGCGGTGGTTTTTTTCGATCGTGAGCTGGCGCGTGAGTTCGATTACCGCTGCAAGCAGGGCGGTCAGCTTGCGTCCAAGATGCGGTTTCTCTCGGCGCCTTGGACCGGCATGCTCAAAGACGGGGCCTGGCTGCGGCATGCAGGCCACGCCAACGACATGGCCCGACGTCTTGAAAAAGAATTGCGCACTTTGCCTGCGGTGCGCATCTCGCATCCAGTCGGGGCCAATGCTGTTTTCGCCAAAATACCCCCTGCGGCGGAACAGGAACTGCACAAATGCGGCTGGAAATTCTACACCGGAGTTATCACACCGGACGAGTCCCGCCTTATGTGCAGTTGGGATACCCAGCCTGAGGATGTGGATGGTTTTGTGGACGATCTGCGGAGGATTCTCGCCGGGACGAGCCTCTGAGCAAAGGTCCGACGCACCGCTCCCAAAGGGCAGGGCGGTGCGCTTCGGGTTTGGTCATTTCCAAAGCTGCGGATCCACTTCCTGAAAAAGGTTGTCGCGCGATTCGATTTTTTCCAGCCACCGCTCGTTTACGCCGGCACCGGTGAGTTGCTCGTGCAGAACTGTGAATCGAAACAGGTGGTCCGTGACCCTTTTGCGGCCGTAATCCGGACTGGTGCCGGTCCGGAGGAGGAATGCCCAGTCGCTTGACTGGGCCAAGAGTAGTTCCCGTGCCGCCTGTTGCAGGGCCCGTTTTTCCAAGGGTGGGGGGGAGGGGAATTGCTGCGCCAGCTGCGTCATGCGTTGCTGGGCCACCCGCAGATGCGGATAAATCCAGGCATTGGTTTCATTAAGCCAGACCCGCCAGTCGCCGGATTCACCCCAGCTTGAGGCGGCGGGTTGGGCCAGCTGCCCGGCAGGGTGCCGTTGCAAATAGTCGCCGGGCGTGAGCATCTTCAGGGGTGTCGGCCCGATTGCAGCAGCTCGCACCAGATGATCCAGAAACTCTGGCCCCTCATACCACCAATGCCCGAAGAGTTCCGCGTCATACGGCGCAAGTAATATCGGCGGCTGGTCCAACAGGCCCGAGACTTGGCGGATCTGTTCAATTCGGGATTCCAAAAAATGCCGGGCGTGATCGGCGGCGGCCTGTAGCGCAGCCGCCCGATCATAGATTTCTTTTGCGCCCTCCTTGCCGGTGACTCGATGATATTTGATGCCTGTGAAGCCTCGGATTTCAGGTGTTGGTAGACAGGCTTGGACGTAATCCAAATCCAGATCGAAACCGATATCACGGTAAAAATCACGGTAGCGCGGGTCTCCCGGGTAGCCATGCTGCCGGCTCCAGACTTGTTTGGACGATGCCTGATCGCGTCCGAAGGCCGCCAAGCCTAGGGGGGTGTGGATTGGGGCAAAAACGCCGCGTCTGGGCTGCGGATTTGCATGAAGAATCCCCTGTGACTCGGTAACGAACCAGCTCACTCCGGCCTCGGCCAGCGCCGGTTCCACTCCGGCCTGGTAGGCGCATTCGGGAAGCCAGAACCCGCTGGGATCGCGGCCGAAACAGGCCCGGTAGTGGCTGCAGCCGGTGAGGATTTGAGCCCGGACCGAAGGCGGGTGTTGCAGCAGGGGTAGCAAGGCGTGGCTGGCAGCGCAGCCGATGATCTCCAACCGCCCGCCATTTTGCAGCCTCCGGAAGGCCCCGACCAGATCCCCTTCACAGTTAAGGTACAAGTCGCTTAGAGCGGAAAGGCGTTTGAGATAAAAGTCGGCCAGCCGGTTGAATTCCGGCTCGTTCCGGGTGCGGAGGATTTCTTTTTCAGCCAGACCGGTCAGCGCTTTGAGATGCCGCTGATAGCGCTCCTGCAAGAGTGGATCGAGCAGCATCGAACAGAGCGTGGGCGTCAACGTGAGGGTTAACCGTGCCGGCAGTCCGTCGTGTTCCCAGCCTTGGAGGATCTGGAGCAGTGGAAGATAAGATTCAGTAATGGCTTCAAACAGCCAGCTTTCCTCCAGGAATTTTTCGCGCTCAGGGTGGCGCACAAACGGCAGGTGTGCGTGCAGCAGTAGCGCGAGATACCCGGGTTGGCTGACAGAGCCCGAAGCGCATTGCCTCATTCGTCGTCGTCGATCAGGTGTTTAGCCAGCCGTCTGCCGCCAGCGAACAGCCCCACTCCGCCGGTCAGCAGGGCCGCGTCCAGCGCGACTGCCCAGAAGCCTGGTGCCGGGCCGCCTGTGCGGTGTTGCATCCAGCGGGCCGCGTCCACCGCCAATCCGATAACACCCAAGAAAACCAGCCCGGCGGCAATGAGTCGCAGGAGACTGCCGTAGGCGCGATTCATGGGGGGGATGGGGGTGTTCCCAGTTCCAGCGAGCTCAGGCTGCGGCTTGATTCCGCTTCAATACCCGCAAGCCGGGCCAAGGTCTCCGCCAGATCGGGGCCGGGCATGGTTCTTGTCGGCCCGACTGGACAGGTTTCTTCCCCGCCGCCCCGGCTGGTCAGTGCCGGGTCGATCCCGGGATGCGGGAAGTTTGGAGGAAGGGTTCTAAAGCGGGCCGAGGTGTCGGAGGACCAGCGATTGGGTGGTGTGGATGCCCAATTGGAGATGGCCAAACTCACCCAGTGCCGGTCCGGGCGGTAGTAGCCCAGTTCCGTGTGGTAGTTTCGGCCCGCCTCGGGCACGTGGATGAACCAATGTCTGGATTCCGGTTGCAGGCGGGTTTCCGATACTGGGTGGGGGGCTGTTTTCTCCGGGTGCAGGCGCAAGACGAACTGCCGGTCCGCCCGAGACTCGGGTCCGGTGCCCGGATTTTGAGGGGGCATATCCCAGTGGGCGAAGACCCAGTGGGGGTCGCGGGCGGCGAGGAACAAATCGCAGGCCCCATAAGTTTCGGGCAGATCCCCCTCAGTTTGCAAACTCTCGGATCCGAGGTTGAGAAGGGGCGCGGGGCGCGGGACCGGAACACTACCTGATAATGGAGGGAACAAAGGTTCGTCGCCTTCCAGCAGAATGGGCGGGATGGGGGTCGGAGGTGGCTGGGGACGGGCGGGCGGTTGGTCGGCCAAGGCTGCCGGCACATCGGTGGCGGACGGATTGCTGGATTTCATTGGGCGCACATAAACCTGAGTTCCGGCCTCGTCGTCGTGCCGGAGCTTAAAGGGGGGCGGGTGCCGGGCGCAATGCTTTTCATAATTCACGCAGGTTCTTGACATGGGAAGGATCACTGATACTTTCCCACGTTCCGGGCCATGGAAAAACCCCGGTCCGCTGCTGCCGGCAATAAATTTGCCGAGGCAGACTTTAAACTTTTATGAAAAGACAGTATCAGCCGTCAAAAATGCGTCGTAAACGCCAGCATGGTTTTCTGGCCAGAAACAGTTCCAAAAACGGCAAGGCCACCCTCGCCAACCGCCGCCGCGTGGGCCGTAAACGGTTGACGCCGGTGTAGTCTGGGAGGCCGGTATGGCCCCGAGCTTCGCTCCGTCACTCCGTTTCACGGCCGCCATGCGCCTGAAGCAGGGACGTGATTTCTCGCGCCTAAAACAGGATGGCCAGCGCCATGTTTTCGGTTGTTTGATCACCAACTGGTGCCGACTCCCAGCCGGGTCTCTCTCCAGACTGGGGGTTGTCACCAGCGGTCGGATCGGCCCGGCAGTGGTAAGGAACCGCGCCCGTAGATTGATGAGGGAGGCTTTCCGCCTTCACCAGCATGATCTGGCCCAGCCCCTTGAGTTGGTTCTTGTGGCGCGCCCATCCATCGCGGGGAAGGGGTTTGCCTCGGTGGAAAAAGATTTTATTACAACACTGCGTAAGGCGGGCCTCCTCAAGCCGTCCGCCCCGCCGAAAAACGGGTGAATCCGATCCAACTCATTTTAATCGGCGGGGTGCAATTTTACCGGTGCATCCTTTCGCCCGCAAAGGCCTTCGTCTGCGGGCCTTTCGCGCATTGCCGCTTTGTCCCCAGTTGTTCTCAATACGCGCTGACCGCCCTCCAAGGCCACGGTTCTCTTGCCGGCACGGGCTTGGCTGTCCGCCGTATTTGCCGTTGCCACCCGTGGGGCGGCGGCGGTTTCGATCCAGTCCCCCCGGTTCCCCCCCAATCAATCAAGGTAGCCAACTGTTTTCATGGATAGAAAATCAATCGTCGTCATCGCCAGCTGCATCGGCATGCTGTTTTTATGGTCTGCGTTCATTGTGCCGAAAATGTATCCGCCCAAGCCGCTGCCAGCCGGCCTGCCCCGCACCTCGGCGCCTGCAGTCTCCAGCTTGTCCGCGCCGGGCGGTACTGAGGTTTCGCAATCCGCTCTGCCCAGAGCCTCCATCACTCCGGGCGCTCCCGAGACCCTCCTCGAGATCACCAACAACACCGCCCACTACACTTTCTCTTCTTACGGCGGCGGGTTGAAGGTTGTGGAGCTCTTGAAATATCCGGAGACGGTGGCTTGGAGGCGTGATAAAACCGCCCCCAAGAACCGCCCCTCCGTTCTTAACTCCGCCGAGCCCAGCCTGACGCTCCGCGACGGCGCACCGCAGGGCGATGGCGTTTTTGCCCTAACGCGAACCGGATCAGGCGTTCGGGCGGAAAAAACCCTTACCAATGGCTTGGTGATAGTCAAAGATTTTTCCATCAGCTCGAATTACATCGTGCAGGCGGTGGTGCGGCTGGAAAACCGTTCATCCCGGCCTCTGGCGCTGCCGGGGCAGGAATGGATTGTTGGCACGGCATCGCCCATGAATGCCCAGGATCACGATTGGATGACGACCGTGAGCGTTTTATGGGATGATGGTTCCAAGACGACTTCGACCGGAGTGCCCTATTTCAACACAAACACCTCCACCCTTGGCATCTTTCCCCGTGTGCCAAAGACCGAATATCGCGCGGGCAGCGGCAACGTTGCTTATGTCTCGGCACAGAACCAGTATTTCGCTCTCATCCTCATGCCCCAGACCAGCGCGCCGGCCGTCACTGTGCGCATGGTGGATTTGCCTCCCCCCAGCCCTCAGGAGCTTGTGGAGGCGGCCGGCACCATCGCCGCACCGAAGGGTTTGGAGGGTGCCTTGAGCTATCCGCCCCAAACATTGGCGGCGGGAGAGGTGGTGGAGCAGCGCTTCACCTTGTTCGCCGGCCCCAAGGAATACCAGTTGCTGGCGCGGTTGGGCGCGCAGTTTGGCAAGGGGTTGGATCGTGTGATGGGATTCAGCGTGTGGGGCATGGAGACGCTCAGCTTCTTTTCCAAGGGGCTTCTGCTAGGGATGAACTGGCTGCATGATGGTCTGAGGTTTTCGTACGGTTGGGCCATCGTTGGCATCACGGTGCTCATCAAGCTGGTTTTCTGGCCGCTCACCGCTGCGAGCACCCGCTCCATGAAACGGATGCAGGCGCTGGCCCCGGAGCTAAAGGCCCTACAGGAAAAATACAAGGATGACATGTCGAAGCTCTCGCAAAAGCAGTGGGAGCTCTACCGCAACAACAAGGTCAACCCCATGGGCGGATGCCTCCCCATGCTCATCCAGATCCCTGTTTTCATCGGATTCCTTAACATGATCCGCAGCGCCATTGAATTGCGCGGCGCCCACTTCCTGTGGATCCTTGACCTTTCCAAGCCCGACACCCTCTTCATCATCCCAGGGCTCAATCTCCCCTTCAATTTGCTGCCCATCATCATGGGGGGCACGATGCTTTGGCAGTCGCACCTCACGCCGCCCACCCCGGGTGTGGACCCTGCCCAGCAGAAAATGATGCGCTATCTCCCGTTGATGTTCATGCTCTTCCTATACAATTATTCGGCGGGCATGGCCCTCTACTGGACGATTAACAACCTGCTGACCATCGCGCAGACTAAATTGACCAAAGCCCAATCAGGACCCGTTGTTACACGCTTGACTCCGGTCTCCAAATCCAGAAAATAGGGAACTGACAACCGATAACAACTGCAACCCGAAAACTTGCGCCCATCCGATGTCTGCCCAACCCAAAGCCACGCTGGAAAAAATCCTTAACCTCCTAGGTTTCGACTCCACGGTGGAAGAGCATTCGTTGGAGGACGGCGTTCTTTTGGATGTTAAAATGCAGGACTCCGGCCGTTTGATCGGGCGTCAGGGCCAGACTCTGTCCGATCTCCAGTATCTCACCAATCGATTGCTCTTTCAGCAAGATCCTGCCGCGCCCAAAGTTCTCGTGGATGTCGGGGGCTACCGCGCTCAAGCCCGCGAGGTGCTCGTGAAAAAAGCGCTGGACGCCGCCGAAAAAGTGCGGCGCTGGGGGGATGTGGTTGAACTCGAACCGCTCGGGGCTTTCGATCGACGCATCATCCATCAGGCACTTCGCGAGGATCCCCATATCGAGACGCACAGCGTGGAGGTCGAGGGCACGGATCGTAAAGTGATTCTGCTTCGTCCCAAGCACTAAGGCTGAATCGCACCGCTGGCCTTTTTTACAAAAACCGTCTGCCGCCGCCGGCGTAAGGAGGCGATGGATGGCAAAGTAGGAGAGGTCCGATGGCGGCGGACAGTGGGCGGCAGTCAGCCCGGAGATCTGACGTCGAAAACCCCATGTCCTTTTTGCTCTGCCTTTCAAGCGCCGCAGGCGCTACCTGTCTATAGATTCGCATTCATCCAAAAAACTTCCCCAGCCCCGCAGGGGTTGGCGCGGCCGAAGCGCGGTGGGCGGACCAGTTCGGCCATAGCCCTGGCTCATTCGATCAATTAATTCCACGCCATGCCCTACGTCTTGCGCCACAGGAACCTTGCTTCCGTCCTGTGTTGGCCGACACAAGAAGATGAAATACGCCGACACCGAGTTTGGTTTTGACCCTGAGCTGGAACCGGGATTAACCGACAACGTAGATTTGGAGAATGATTTGCAGTCTTTGCTGGAGGCTGCAGGGGTGGAGGCACAAAAAGCAGGAAAAGGGGCTGGTGATGTTTGTCGATGAGCTGCAATACGTCGAAGAAGACGAGGTGGAGGCGCCCAGCACGGGATGCATCGCGCGGCCCGGGGCCGTCTGGCTCTTGTATTGGTCGGCGCGGGGCTGCCGCAGTTGAGGGGCAGAAGGGGCCGCGCAAAATCCTATGCGGATCGTCTCTTCTATTTCCCCGGATATTCGGGGATGCCGGTGGAATGGGACGGCAATGCTTATCCCAAAAGCAGCCAACTTTCAAAGCAGTGACAGCAGCCCCTCCCGCCGCGGGTTGCAGTCACAAGCGGGTGAGAGCGGCCCGCATTAGGGGCACAGCCAAACCATCGCCTGCAGCATGGGCAAATCTTCCGTTGAATCCAGTTGACCCGGCCCGCCCGTTCGCGTCAAAATCAAATATTGGTTATGCCGATGATTTTTCGGCAAGTAAACGCCACCATGGCCAATTGCCTCAACACATGAAAAACAAGCTTGGAATTCTCGCCGTCATTCCTTTGGTTTTTGTCCTCGCTCTGGCGCAAAATCTGGCCGCACAGCAGGTTGGAGGTAAGCCCGCCGCCGCTCCAGCTGCGGCTTCCGATGCGTCCGCCTGGATTCATATCAAACAAGTCCGTCTCACTGCCCGTGACCGGCTCGTGGATGTCCGATACCAAGTTGTCGACCCCAAGGGTGTCGCGCTTCTCCATGGAGACAATCTGGAGCCGCTGTTGAAGGATAAAGTCACCGGTCAGACGGTCGCTTTGCTTTCCAACGCCAAGACAGGCAGCCTGCGCAACATGGACATTCATGCCAATCCCGCTCGGACCTATGTGCTGATGTTTTCCAACCCGGACCAAGTCATTCATTCCGGTAGCGTGGTGGATCTGGTTCTCGGGACGATGACGATCAAGGGCCTTGAGGTGGAGTGAAACTGATCCGGGCCGATTTTTTCGGATCTAATCACCGCGTAATGGGTTGGGCTCCAATTTAATCCCGCTCCCTTTTCTCCCTCATTGAGCAAACGGATCTGATTGAAACTCGTTTGGTTGGAGGTTTAGGGCTAAAGCGTCCCCAAGGAGCACCAAAAAAGCTTTTTCACCGCCCTTTCGTTTTTCACCCCCTTCCCCGGCAACCCGACGCGGAGGTATCCTCAAACGCCGGTTTTGACAGGGCGAAGCCCAATCCCCGAAATCATCTCTTCAGGTTAAATCCCTTTAACCTGCAAGAGGTGCAAGTCATTAATGATGGGGCTGAAGATCCTGAGGTGCGGGGCGAGGGATGCCGCAGGGCAGCTGGTCCTTTGCGCGTCTGGATTTCAGGCTGAGGGGCGCTCGGCAGTCTTAGGAACTGGCGCTGGTGTAGCGTCGCAGAGACACCCGCCAGCCCAGTTCCGAGAGGAGAAAGCAGAGCCCGCTCATGCCCAGCAGCAGGAGAACGGGTCCGGGTTCATCACACTTGTTGGTCAGGACACGCACAGGGACATTGGAAACCAGCAGCATTGGGAGGGCAAAGGTGAAGAAAGCCTTGAACAAGCCGTGAAAAGCCTCGTCCGGCAACCGGGCGATCTGGAAGAGGTTGTAATAGCCCCAGACAATACCCTGAGCCCGCACGGTCCAGAAACTGATCGATGCCAGCAGAAACATTAATGAGTAGTGGACAAGGATTCCGCCCAGGCAGAGTCCGAAAAAGACCAGGACCTGCACCGGGCCCGGGACGAAATGCATCTGCCGCGCCGCATAGCCGATGACTCCCAGTGCGGAAGCGGCATTGACGAAGGCCCCCAAATCCACCTGGCGCAAGGAGACGACAAAGCGCGTGTTTATTGGCAGCAGGAGAAGGAAGTCGAATTTGCCCGTCCGGATCAGCTCGGAAAGGTTCGTGCAGTTGACCAGAAAAAAGGCCTGGAACATCTGCTGAATGAAATGGCTCGTTCCGATGAGCATGATCACCTGCCATTTCGTCCAGGTGCCGATATGGTCGGTGTGCAGATAGAGGACGCCGATGAAGCAGAGTTGAAGGCCGAACCAGAGCACCTCGACGAGGATCCAGAGGAGGAAATTGCCCTTGAACATCGTTTCGCGCATGACGGAGTTTTTCCACAAGGCCGCGTAAATCAGCCCGTAGCGGGCCAGGGTGCCAGGCGCGGTGCGGTCCGGTTCCAATGGTCCCGGCTGTTCTGTTTTAGGGTTCCGGCTCATTTCAACCTCCTGCCGCGGCGTATTTTCTGATACCCCGGTTCCAGGCAAAGCGCGCCACGCCCCAAGCCGCCATCACCCAAGCCGCCTGAATCAGGAGGCCGTGGACGATTTCGGTGCCCGTGTTTTTGCCGAGATAAATGCTGACTGGAAAATAGAGCTGATAGGGAAAAGGCGTGAAGGAAAGCACGCGCTGGGCCAACGGGGGCAGAACATTCAACGGAAACAGGTGGCCGCTGGCCAGATATTCCAAGGCGTAGAGGATAAAGATAAAGGTCGATACCTCCATCACCCAGAAGGCGAGCATAGCCATGGTGTAGGACATGAAGAACTGAAGCAGCGCGGTGAGCAGCACCGAGACCAGAAAACAGCCCAGTGTGGCGAGGTCCGGCGGTAAGACAAAGTAGTGGCGCAGAAAAACAATGAACAGCGCCAGAGGCAGGGCGGCTACCGCCAGATAGGTCGCCCGCCCCGCAAGAAACAGGCAGAGCCGGTACCACAGGAAATCAATGGGCTTGAGCAGAAAGTGGCTGATGTTGCCGTCCTTGATGTCCGCCGCGATTTGCCAATCATCTTCGTTCACAGCCGTTAGAGCATCGACCACCGTGACCAGGATGTAGTAGGAGACCATTTCGGCAAAACCGTAGGGTCCGACCATCCCGCCGGAACCTTTTTCCGCGTAAATCGATTTCCAGACATAGAGCATCGCCACCAGCGGGACCAGGCCGAAGAGTGCCCGGGCCAGGAAATTAAAGCGGTACGTCAGGTTGTTCTGGATGCCCAGATTGATGACGTGCCAGTATTTTCTCATGCCGCGACATGGTGCGCTGATTTGGCGCGCGAGGAAAACTGAAATCCGGGAATAATCGGAGCCGGGGCTTAGCCAGGCTGAAAAATTTTACTTCAGGCCCGGCAAGGCTTTGAGCACAATCGGATTTTATGAAGCTGTTTGATCTTTCCGGAGAAGTTGCTGTGGTAATCGGTGCCACGGGGGCCTTGGGCGGTGCCATTGCCGAGGGGCTGGCTGAGGCGGGGGCCAAAGTCGCCATAGTCGGCCGCAACACGGATCGGGGGCAGGCACGGGTCAAGGCCGTTGAGGCGCGCGGAGGCAGCGCGGCGTTTTTCAGTGCGGACGCTCTCTCACGCTGCAGCCTGATCGAGGTGCATGAGCAGGTCGAGGCCCGTCTGGGCGCGCCGAGTATTCTCGTCAATGCCGCTGGCGGGAATGATCCCAAAGTGACCGTGACGGCCGAGCATCCCTTTGAGAAAATTCCGTTGGAGGCGTGGCAGGCGAACTTCGACTTGAACCTGGTGGGGGGTGTTCTTTTGCCCTGCCAGGAATTCGGGCCGGCCATGTGCAGGCGCGGTCGGGGCAGCATCATCAATATCGCCAGCGTCTCGGCGCATCTGCCACTCTCCCGGGTGGTGAGTTATTCGGCGGCCAAGGCGGCTGTGCTCAATCTCTCCCAGTTTCTTGCCCGTGAATGGGCGTCTCAAGGTGTCCGCGTCAACACCATCACTCCCGGCTTCTTTCCGGCGGAACAGAACCGCAAGCTGCTTTTCAAGGAAGACGGGTCTCCCAGTGAGCGGACCAAGGCGATCTGGGGGCATACGCCGATGAACCGGTTTGGGGAGCCGCAGGAATTGACGGGAGCGGCCGTGTTTTTGGCGGCACACAAGGCCAGCAGCTTTGTCACCGGCACGGATATCCGGGTGGATGGGGGGTATCTGTCACAGACGATTTAGCAGTGTCATGGTGGGATTTGAATCGGTCAAAGGCCTGCATGTTTTGTCGATTCCACGTCGTTGATTTTTATGGAAACCATCTCTCAGTGCGCATTTCCCGGCAAGCTCACCGACGCGCAGGTGTTTGAACTGGTCGCCTCCGCGCTGCCGCCTGAGGACTATCGCGACAGGAAAATCCTGCTCATCGTTCCGGACCACACCCGCACCGCGCCGGTGGGGCTGCTCTTCAAAACCATCTTCCAACAGATCGGTGCGGTCACCCGGGAATTGGATGTTCTTGTCGCCCTCGGCACCCACCCGGCCATGAGCGAGGATGCCATTTGTCAGCGGTTGGAGATCGCCCCCGACGAGCACAGCGGCCATTACAGCAAGGTTCGCTTCTTCAATCATGAATGGGACAATCCGGCGGCGCTGCGGGAGATCGGCTCGCTTGCCGCAAGCGAGGTGCATGAACTTACCGGAGGCCTGTTCTCTCTGGATGTTCCCGTCGAGATCAACCGGCTTGTGTTCAACTACGACCAAGTCATCATTGTGGGTCCGGTTTTTCCCCATGAGGTTGTCGGGTTTTCCGGCGGCAATAAATATCTGTTCCCCGGCGTGGGCGGTCCGAAAATCCTTAATTTTTTTCACTGGCTCGGCGCGGTTGTAACCAATCCGATGATTATCGGCAACAAATGGACGGCCGTCCGCAAGGTGGTGGACCGGGCTGGCGGGTTGGTGAAGGTCGGCAAGGCCTGTTTCAGCATGGTGGTCGCTCCGGACAACTCCCTGGTCGGACTTTCCTTTGGCACGCCTGAAGCCGCCTGGGACGCTGCGAGTGAAATTTCCAGGCAGGTCCATATTGTTTACAAGGAGAAGCCTTTCAACACAGTCCTCTCCTGCATGCCGCCGATGTATGACGACCTCTGGGTTGCGGGCAAGGGGATGTATAAATTGGAGCCGGTGGTGGCCGATGACGGGGAACTCATCATCTATGCGCCCCATGTCACCGAGATTTCCGTCACGCACGGAAAGGTGATCGAAGAGATCGGCTATCATTGCCGCGATTATTTTCTGACTCAATGGGATTTGTTCAAGCACCAACCTTGGGGTGTGCTGGCTCATTCAACCCATGTCCGAGGCATCGGCAAGATGGAAGGCGGCGTGGAGAAGTGCCGCATCCGGGTCACTCTTGCCACGGGTATTCCAGAAGTCATCTGCAGGAGGATTAACCTTGGCTACCTTGATCCCAAGAGCATCGATCTGGAATCCTATGCCGGTCGTGAGGAGGAGGGTGTGTTGCTGGTGCGTAAAGCCGGAGAGATGCTCTATCATTTGAGGCAACAGCCCAAGTGGGCTGGAGGGGGTGGGGGATAATCTCCTCCATTTTTTTCCTGTTAGGGATCGGACGATGATTTTCCTGAGTGTTTGATTTAGAGCGCGGAAAAGGGCAGGGGGGAATAAAGGCGGAAAGCGGTGAAACTCTGGGGTGGCCGGATTACGGATTTCAGCCTTGGTCTTGTCTAGGACGCGTGAGGAGGTGGGTGAAATCAGCAGACGTGGGGCCGCGCTTTTTTGCCGGTCCTGTTTGAGGATTAGGCATTTGATCCGAGAGTGGCGGCGGCCGTTTCCTTATTTTCGTGATTCATAAAATTCCCCCACTCGCACGAGGCTTGCCAGCCACAAGCTCACCAGACTCAGTGCCACAGCCATCCAGCCCAGCTTATCGAAATTGAGCAGAGGGCCTGCGGACGATTTGGTCACCATCAATCCACCCAGACTAGCGGTCAGGCCCGAGGTCAGGTCGCGTGTGCAGCTGGTCAGGCTCATAAAAGATCCACGCCTCCGCGCCGGCACCGCCAGAGAGAGAATGGCCTGCGCCGGAATAAATCGTCCGCTGGCAAATATGAACAGGAGCCCTGCGGATACAAGCACCGCCCAGACCGGGAGCGGGCCGGAGTTGCAAATCCACAGGGTGACCGCACAGGCCACAACGATCAAAACCCTGAAGACGCGCAAGCGTCCAAACCGGTCCGCCAACCGGCCGCAGAGAGGCGCTGTCGCGGCCGAACAGAGCCCGCCCACCAGATAAATCAGGAACAATTTCTCTTCCGGCAATCCCATGTTGGCCACCATGAAGGAGGCCAGTAGGGGGATAATGCTGAAATGCCCCATCACCAGGGCCGACATAAAGATCAGGCCGCGGCCCGCGTTGGGATCGCGCAGTAGTTCCAAGAAAGCCGACAAGCGGTGCTGCGGTGTGTCTTGCAAATGTGCCCGGACCGGCGGCAGGTTGAGATAGAGCAACACCCAGATCACCACCCCCAGTCCGGCCACGAGAAAGAAGGGCATTTCCCAACTGAACCGATGCGCCAGAAAAAGCCCAAAGGGCACCCCTAACGAGGCAGCCACCGCAAAGGCCCCCATGATTACCGCCATTCCCGATGCGCGCCGTTGGGGGGGGACCACGTCGCCGACGATGGCCATGAGGACGGAACCGGAGATGCCGCCGAAGGCACCGCACAGGATCCGGGCGGCAAGCAGCAGGCCCGCTGTGTGTGCCAACCCGCAGGCCAGTGTGCCGGCCAGAAATCCCCCATAGGCCAATAGCAATACCTTGCGCCGGTCGAACCGGTCCATGAACGGCGCGGTGAGCAAACCGACAATTCCCGCGCTCATGGTGTAGGCTGCCACCAGACGGCTGAACCCGGCGGGCGTCAGGCTTAGTTCCCGCATCAACTGTTGTCCGAGCGGCATCACCACCATGAAGTCGAGAATATGGGTGAACTGCACGGCTGCGAGGAGCAGCAGCAGGGTGCGTTCGGAAGAGTGTTTGAGAGGCATTGCTACAAAAGAAAAAGCCGCTGCTCGACTCCAAGCAACGGCTCACATTCACGTGAAACCCGCCCTCAGGATTTCTTGGATTCTGCGATCTTCGCCAGTAACTCGTCCCGCTGGGTCGAGTCGCCGCTGCCGCAGGAGCCGCCTGAAGCGTGGTCGTGGGCCTCCTCCTTGCGGGAGAATGCCGCCTGCGCCCCGTTCATGGCAGCCCGGGGCGAGTTTATCGCAGCCTTGGCCTGTGAGAGGTGGCCCTTTCCGATGCTGACCCCGTTGAAGGCTCGTTCGGCCAGCACCGGGGTGAAGGGATACGGTTTGGGTTTCGTGCCGAAGTTGTAGCTGAAGTTCTTCCAGTTGTCGCCCGACTTATAATTGGTGCCCAAGGCGCCGCTGGGATCGTAGCCGCAGTGGACCATGCAGTTTTCACAGCGAGGATCGCGCGCGATGCCGTCCACCACGCCGTATTTTTCCCAGTTCACCTTCGCGAGCATCTCCTGATAGCCGTCGTAATGGCCGTCGGTCATCAGGTAGCACGGGGCTTTCCAGCCCTTAATATTATAGGTGGGGATGGCCCAAGCGGTGCAGGTCAACTCACGCTTGCCGGCCAGAAATTCCTGATAGACCGGGGTGCCGAAGATGGTGAAGGCCTTGCCCCAATCCTGGATTTTGGCGAATTTTTGCCGGGTCATCTTGCGAGTCAGGAAGAAGTCTTCCGGCTGTTTGCCCAGACGCTTGACCATGTCCTTCTTGGCGGCGTCGTATTCGTAACCGGGAGAGATCGTGTGGCCGTCGACTTCGAGCGAGCTCAAATATTTGAACATGTCCTCGATTTCCTGCACGTCGGTTTCCTTGTAAACCGTCGTGTTGGTGGCCACCTGGTAGCCGATGATTTTGGCCATCTTGATGGCCTCGACGCATTCTTTGAAGACGCCTTCCCGTTCCACGATGAGGTCGTGGGTGAATTCCAGTCCGTCCACGTGGACGTTCCAATACATCCACTTTGTGGGGCGGATGACGGTTTTCTTGCGGGCCGCTTCGTCGGACTTGCGGATGGTCTCGGCTTCCTTTTCGGAAATGAGTTTTGTCTCAAGCAGCTTGGCCAGCTTGGGTTCGAGAGCAGGCGAATAAACTGCGGCCAGGTAGTCGCGCATTTTCTTGCGCATGAAAACGCCGTTGGTGCAGATGTAGAGGACACGACCCTGTTCGAGCAGGCCGGCGATCAACTCCTCGATTTTCGGATAAATGAGAGGTTCGCCCCCGCAGATGGAGACCATGGGAGCCTCGCATTCCCGGGCCACCGCGAGGCATTTCTCAAGCGGCACCATGTCCTTGAGGTTGGTGGAATATTCGCGGATGCGGCCGCAACCGGTGCAGGTCAGGTTGCAGGTGTGCAGGGGTTCGAGCTGGAGCACCATGGCGAACTTGGGGGTTCGCTTGACCTTGTGTTTGACGATATGCCCGGCGATTTTCGCCGAAAGAGCGAGGGGGAATCGCATAGAATTAGTTTTGAGCGACCTGCTTGACCGGGCCAAGGAAAGGCCCGACAGGAACCGAGTTGGATCGGGTTGACGGTTCCGCCCGGAGCAGGCCGGGCATGAAAAAGTCCAGGGGCGAAACGCTCTTGGAGGCCGAAATCCCTCCGCAACCCGCGACTAAAATAGTCAGGGCCGGGAAAACAACCAACTTGAGCCATTTGCCGTTTGATCTCACTCTGGCCGCAGTATATGACGGGTGGCGATGCGTGCAATCCCTAATTCGTTGTCCGGCTGCCCGGCGACCAAGGCCTCCGGGACCAGCGCCCCGCGTCCCCTGAGCTGCTTGGCCAAATGGGCATGGCAGTCGGTTGTCATTACCGCCTGCTGCGCCGCAGTCCTTTCCCTGCAAGCCATTCAAAATACCAACAGCCTCGCGGTCGTCGATGCCGCTCCAAGCCGCGCGGCGCAGCAGGTTGACCTCGCCCTCATCCGGTTCCAATCCGACTCCAACAATGTCCGGGCAGGCTGGGAGTTGGCCCAAGCCTGTTTTGATGCCTCTGCGGCCGTCACCAACAAATCGGCCCGCGCGGCCTACGCTCTGCAAGGAATCGGCATCTGTCGGCAGGTTCTGGCCTTCGCCACCAATGCCGCCCCGGTCCATTATTATCTCGGCATGAACCTCGGTCAGCTTGCCGATACCAAGCGCAACTTCGCCGGACTTCAATTGGTTTATGACATGGAGCGTGAGTTCACCCACGCCCGCGATCTGGACGAGCATTTTGACTTCGCCGGTCCGGATCGGAATCTGGGTCTGCTTTATGGCGAGGCGCCCGTGCTGATCAGCATCGGCAGCCGGAGCCTGGCGCTGCAACATCTGGAGCGGGCGCTGAAATTGGCTCCGGATTATCCGGAAAACAGGTTGAACCTCGCCGAAGCCTATAGCCGGTGGAATGATAAGTTGTTGTTCCAACACCAGATGGCCGCCCTTGAGCAGCTCTGGCCCGGAGCCCGCATTCAATTCAACGGCGAGCGTTGGCAGTTCAGTTGGGTCGATTGGGAGCGACGTCGCGGTCGACTTCGGATCCGCCTGCGGGCGCTTGAGAAGGATCGTTCCGGATATTGATTTTTGCCGCGGACTAGACAAATCACTTTGGCGCGTGCGTCATTGTGGTAAGCCAGATGCCCGACGACCTTGAAATAATTTACGATCAGCACGCCCAGTCCTTGTTCGCCTTTCTCCTGAACCTGACCCGCAACGAAGCGGATACCCGCGATGTGCTTCAGGAAGTGTTCACCCGGATCGCACGCCAGCCGGATCTTTTTCTGGCTATCCGAGATCAGAGGTCCTTCCTGATGCGCCTGGCGCATAATGCAGCCATTGACCAGATCCGCCGCTGCGGCGCTCGCGATCGCTACCATGAACAGTTCGGATCGGATCAACCCGGGATTTTTGATCCGGAAAATCAGGCTGATGAGCCGGCGTTCCGGGCGGCTCTCACCGGTGCGCTGGCGGAATTGCCCACCGACCAGAGGGCTGTGGTGCATCTGAAACTCTGGGAGGATCTGACTTTTGAGCAGATTGGCGTGGTGCTGGAGATTTCGCCCAATACCGCCGCCAGTCGCTATCGCTACGGGCTAGACAAATTGCGCGCCGCGCTGCGTCCGCTTTACGAGGAAATCAAATGAACGACGATTTGGAACAACGCATCCTCCGCCAGCCGCCACGCAAAATTCCACCGGCATGGCGCATGGATATTCTCACTGCCGCCCGCCCGGAATCGCCCAAGGCAGTCGCATCCATTTTTCCAGTCCCGTTTTCCAAACCGGATCGGCTGGCGTGGACCGCTCTGGCGGCTGTCTGGGTGATCATTCTGGCACTGAATCTTGCCAATCGCGAGCTATCGCCTAGGGCCATATTCAAGTCCGTGCCGATGACGCCGGAGCTTCGCATGGCTCTGCTCGAGCAGCGGCGGCTTTTAACCGAACTGAGCCTTGGGAAACAGCCGGTTTCGGGTGACGCCGAGGAACCCAAGCAGCCCTCGCCCCGGCCGCACAGCGAGCGTAGCTTGCCATTCCTCAAAGCATGAATCTATGAACCCACGTCTGAAATTTATTTTGCAAACCTGGTGGAACGAGCCGCGCCATTTCTTCGGTGGGCTTGCCCTCCTGTCGATCCTTGGACTGGCGATTGAATATGGAATTTTTGTCATCTGTCCACCGTATAACTCCGCTGAGTGGTTGGAAAAGGCGGCCGTTATTATCGGTGCGATTTTGCTGCTAAGCTTCGCGCTCGGTTTTGCTTGTCTTTTGCTTGCGTGGATACCGCTTTTTAGACAGCGGGTGGGGCGGTTGTTGCAGCGTCGTTTCTTTGTATTGGCGTGCCTGGTTACGCTGGTGGCTTTGTTCTATGCCGAGGAAAACTGGCGTGGCAAGCGTGCCTGGGATTCGTATCGACAGGAATGGGAGGCGAAAGGCGAACGATTCGATTTTGCAAGCCTCGTTCCTCCTCCGGTCCCGGATGAGCAAAATTTCGCCTTGGCCCCGATTGTTGCCAGTAGCTATGGAGCATGGCTGGATGGAGCCGGGCATCGCCGTGCACACTATGACACCAATGTGGTGAATCGGTTGGCGTTGAAAATGGACCGCGAAGGAGTGGATCATTCGGTTCCTCCGCCGTTTGAATCTTGGGAACAAGGTTTATTCGAGGATTTGAAGTCCTGGCAGGAGTATTATCGACAACCCCGAGCCGATTCCCGCAAGCCAAACCACCTGGCTGCCAATGAATTTCCAGACTCGCCGCAGCGGCCACCCCCGGCCGCTGATGTGCTTCTTGCCTTGAGCAAATATGATTCTGCCATAAATGAGTTGCGGGTTGCCGCCCCAAGGACTTATTCCCGCTTTCCGCTGGAGTATGATCGAGAGGATCTGGCCAGAGCGGTGCTGCCTCACCTTTCCACCATCAAACAGGTCGTCCAGTGTTTGAGCCTTCGTGCCCTGGCCGAACTGGAGGCGGCTCAGCCGGAAAAAGCTCTGGCAGATGTTAAACTGGCCTTACGTTGTTGCGATGCTGTCCGCGACGAGCCGTTTCTCATGTCACAGCTCGTCCGAATCTCTTGCCAAGAACTTTTGATGCAACCGATTTGGCAGGGGCTGGCACGGCACGAATGGTCGCATCGCCAGATCGCCGATCTGCAAGCTCAACTCGGCAAACAGGATTATCTGGCGGATTACCACCGGGCCATGCGGGGAGAACTGGCGGCCAAGATTTCCGCATTGGAATTCTGGCGGCGTCATCGGGATATTCGAAATTTGGATATCTGTCATAATTTTTTCGTCGTTTCACCCACCGAAAATCCGGAGTTAGCCGTTACGGCCTGGTTCCTCCTTGCCCCAGACGGTTGGTTTCATTGGACCGAATTGAGCTTCGCGCAGATGTTCCAGCATTGGAATTTCCCGGCGGTGGATTTGCCACAAAGGTTGGTTTTACCCCATGCGAATGCCCGACTGGCGGAGGGATCGCGCCGGGAGATGCGGAAAAGCTCGGTATTCAATCCACTGGTTCGTCTCTTCTACCCCTCCCTTGAGTTGCTCAACAGGCGCTTTGTCGTCATTCAGTCCGGGCTGGATTTAGCCCGGGTCGCCTGTGCCCTGGAACGCTATCGCCTCGCCCAAGGCCAGTATCCCGATGCTCTGGCTTTTCTGTCGCCTGGATTGATCGAGCAGGTTCCGCATGATCTTATCAATGGCAAGCCATTCCACTATCGCCGCAGGGAAGACGGACAGTTTGTCCTCTATTCCGTTGGCTGGAATGAGAAGGATGGGGGCGGCGAAATCGTGCTAAATCCGAAAACCGGGAAGGTCGATCGAGATCGCGGGGATTGGGTCTGGAAATATCCGTCCCAGTAAATCCGTTTAGCCTTCCATGGGGACAATGGTGGTCCATCCCTGGCTGCCGAATTTGGCTTTGAATTTTTCCAACGCCGATTCGGCTGCGGTTGCGGTATCGAAAATGGCAAAGGTGGTGGACCCGCTGCCGGACATCAATGACACTGCGGCGCCCTGTTCCCGCAGAAATTCCTGATAGAGGGCGAGGATGGGATATTTCTCAAGAGCCGGCGCCTCGAGCGAGTTGTAGAATTGCGCTCCGGCGTTTTTCAAATCGGAAGTTTGGAGCAGTGAGACAAGTTTTTGCGCGCGGCCCGGAATGCCGTTCAGGGCGGCAGGAAATCTGGTCAGGGTCTGGTAGGCCCAGGCGGTGGAGATGCCGAATCCAGGATGGATCAGCAGGATCGACGAGCCGCGCAGTGCCGGAAAAAAGTCGAGCGACTGGACCTGTTCGCCGCGGCCGGTGGCCAGGGCGGGTCTTGGTTGCAGGAAAAACGGGATATCCGATCCCAGCGACGCGGCGATGCGGTTCAGCGCCTGCGTTGTCAGGGGCTTGCCGAAGATCTCATTCAGGCCAAGCAGGGTGATGGCGGCATTGGCGCTGCCGCCGCCCAATCCTGCTGCAAGCGGGAGCTTCTTTTCGAGATGGATCCGGACGCCGTCGCGGATTTCGGTGGCCTGCAGAAAGGAGGTTGCCGCCCGGTGCACCAGGTTTCCCCCGTCCACCGGCAGTTGAGGATCGTTGCAGGTAAGGTGTAATCCCCGGGGCACCCGGGCGAAGCTCAGATCGTCGCAGGCGGCGACGGGGTGCATGAGGGTTTCCAGTTCATGAAAGCCGTCAGCGCGCTTGCCGAGGATGTTCAGGATCAGGTTTACCTTGCAGGGGGATTTTTTATCGAGGGTCATAATAAAAATGCGCCAACGGGTGAGGTTGGCGCAGGCTTGATTGAAAGAATAGGCGATCAGTGCGTGTCGAACACGCTGAACCGGCTGCCGGGAACAAACGGCGCCACATCTCCGCCGCCGTAACCCAGGTAGGTGTCCGTCTCATACATCGATCCGGCCATCATGCCGGGCGTGTAGTTGTCGGGATACACCGGGGTGGGAGAGAGGTAATCGGTGCACATCGGGCCGTAGCCGACGCCTGGCAACGGAATCGGGGCGGTTACGATCTCGATCAGGCCGATGCCCGTGCGGGCCAGAGTGCGGTCGATGCCCCGCACAAAGCCGGTGCTGTAGGAAGTGTCGGGCGACTCAAAAAGGGCGGCTTCTTCGGAGGTTCGGCGGAATTCGCCGCCGCGCACGACTTCAAAAGTGTTAGCCAAGCCGCGGCCGAGCTTGTTTTCAATGTTGGCGCATCCCGAAGCCAGCGCAGCGAGCAGGGCTAGGGCGGCAAAATAGGAGAGGGTCTTTCGCATATTTTTTTCGGTTCTTTAGTTCAACCGCAGCTTATTCCGATTTGGAGTCTTGTAAAGCGTGATTTGAAAATCTGTCTTGCGCTTTTAGACAGTTCTGGCCCTTGGGCTCGATGGCGTCTAAAGTGGCGCATGTTCATAACTGGATTGGGAACAGCCGTGCCGGACCGGTGCTACACCCAAGCTCAGTGCTGGGAGGCGATGCAGGCGGCCGCCCGGTTCCCCAAGCTGCTGCCGCGCTCCCGGGCTATCCTCAGAAAAGTTCTCTCCGGCAACAACGGCATCGCCACCCGTCACCTGGCGCTGGCGGATTTGAACCACGCCTTCGACCTGACGCCTGACGTCCTGCACGCCCGTTTTCTCGATGCGGCGCCGGATTTGGCGGCGCAGGCGGCGCACCGCGCCCTGACCGACGCGCGGATTCAGGCCTCGGACATCGATGCCGTGCTCATCAGCACCTGCACTGGTTACCTCTGTCCTGGCCTGACCAGCTATGTTTCACAGAGGATGTGCTTGCGGCCGGATGTTCTGGCACTTGATCTGGTGGGGCAGGGATGCGGTGCCGCCCTGCCCAATCTTCGCACGGCCGAAGCGCTGCTGGCTTCGGGCCGCAGCCGCCAAGTGCTTTCCATTTGCGTGGAGGTCTGCAGCGCCGCGTTTTATCTCGATGACGACACCGGTGTCCTGATCAGCGCCTGTCTTTTTGGTGACGGTGCGGGTGCTGCGGTTCTTTCCCATTCGGCCAATGGCAACCGCCGGGTGAAATGGCAGGCGGCGGCATCGATTCTCCAGCCTGCCGAGCGCGATCTGCTGCGGTTCGAACAGAAGGACGGCATGTTGCGCAATATTCTCAAGCCTGAGGTGCCGCTGCTGGCCGCCGCTCATGCCGCCAGAGTCCTTCAAGACGCCCTCTCGCTGGCCGAAGTGGCGAGATCGCAGATAGGTGGATGGATGTTTCATCCGGGCGGCCGCGATGTCCTGGCGGCACTTCGCCAAGGTCTGCAGCTAACCGATCATGACACCCGTTGGAGTGAGTCGGTGCTGCGTGACCATGGGAACATGAGCAGTCCCTCGGTTTTATTCGTGCTGCAGCAGGCCCTTGCCGGCGGAGCACCCGGTGGCCACTGGTGGATGTCAGCTTTCGGGGCCGGGTTTACTTGTCACGGCGCACTCTTGGAGGTGGAGTGAACATGGATCGGTGCCTGACTCCAGAATTACTTGATGAACTGCTGCCGGAGGATCCGCAGGCGGTTCGTTCCCGGCGCGATCTGAGGCGATTGAACGTCCTTATGGGACATCATCGTATTTTGGCCGGGGCGCTGGCCAATATCTCGAATGGCCAGCCGGCGCCGCGATTGGTGGAGCTGGGTTCGGGGGATGGCGGCTGTCTCTTGCGTGCCGCACGGCGCTTGTCCTGGCCCAGCGCGAAAGCCACGCTGGTTGATCGTGCGGCCGTGTTTGATCCTGTTCACCGCGCCGCCTTTCAGGCGCAGGGCTGGCAGGTTGATCCAGTTGTTGCTGATGCTTTGAGCTGGATGCGGCAGGCAGCAGCCGGCGATACGGACGTTGTGGTGGTGAATTTGTTTCTTCATCATTTGACCCGGGAGCAGTTGGGAGAGGTTTTCGGACTCGCCGCCCGGGCTGGTTGGGCGTTTGTCGCCGTCGAACCGCGCCGCGCAGCTCTGCCCTTGATCTTCAGCCGTTTGGTCGGCCTGGTCGGCTGCGGGCCGGTGACCCGCCACGATGCAACGGCCAGTGTCCGGGCGGGATTTTGGGGATGGGAACTTTCCGGTCTATGGCCCGCGGCGCAAAAGTGGGAGTTGAGCGAACGGAGAGCCGGACTTTTCAGTCACCTGTTTGTTGCGCGGCCCAAAAGCAAATCGTGATCCCTTCCAAATCCATCACCATCGTTGGCGGGGGATTGGCCGGGTTAACCGCCGGGATCGGGCTGCGTCAGCGTGGTGTGCCGGTCACGATTTGGGAGGCGGGCAACTACCCGCGTCACCGGGTCTGCGGCGAATTCATCAGTGGCCGTGGACAGGACGTTCTTATCCGGTTGGGATTGAATTCTTTGTTCGAGCATGCCGGTGCCGTTTTGGCGGACACGGTGGTGTTTTCCACATTGCATCGGACTTTTCCGGTGCATCGGACACCCCGGCCCGCGCTCTGTCTTTCCCGTTATGCCATGGACGCCCTTTTGGCCGCCGAGTTCCGGCGTTTGGGCGGCGCATTGCGTGTGAGTTCCCGCTGGGCGGGCCCCGGTTTCGAGGAGGGGGTGCTTCGCGCCACCGGTCGCCGCCCGCAGCCCACGGAGAAGGGCTGGCGCTGGTTTGGACTCAAAGTCCACGCGCGGGGAGTCCGGCTCACGGCTGATCTCGAGATGCACGTTGCCAGCGGCGGCTATGTGGGCGTGGGGGTGACCAGCGGCGGTGCCGTCAATGTCTGCGGTCTCTTTCGCCGACGGGCCGGTGCTGCGGACACCGCGGCAGGCGGTCTGGAGTTGTTGCGGGGTAAACCCGGATCCGTATTATGGCAGCGGCTTGGCAACGCGGTTTTTGAGCCGGACACTTTTTGTTCGGTCGCCGGTCTGAGCCTGAGTCCCCGCCGCGCCTCGGGTCAGGGCGATTTTTCCGTTGGTGACAGTGTCACAATGACGCCGCCAGTCACAGGCAATGGGATGTCGATGGCCTTTGAATCCGCCGAGCTGGCGCTCGATCCGCTGACGGCGTGGAGTCGGGGCGGGGTGTCTTGGGAGCAGGCGCAGAAGGCGGTCGCAGGACGGTGTGACAGGGTTTTTGGGCGACGGTTGTTCTGGGCGCGGATGCTGCAATGGCTGGTGTTGGTGGGGGCGCCCCGCAGCGGGCCTTTCACCATGGCGTTGAATTCCGACTGGATCTGGCAGACGATGTTCCGAAAAACGCGATGAAACCCCTCTCTGATTGCCGGCTTTATGCCTTTGTCGACACGGCTTATTTGAATGGCCGCGCGCCGCAGTCTATTGCTCAACAGCTCTGCGATGGCGGCGCCGACCTGATCCAACTCCGCGCCAAAAACGCCGGCTACGAGGATGTTTTACGACTGGCGGAAAAAATCGCCCCCGTCACTTGCCGGGCTGGAGTCGGGCTGGTGATCAACGACCATCTTGAAATCGCCCGGGCGGTTGGCGCCGAGTTCTGCCATCTGGGGCAGGAGGATTTTTTCGATGCAGGGCATCGGCATGTCTCGGAGCTTCCGATGCGGAATAGCGCTTTGAAAATCGGGCTTTCCACCCACGCCCCCGATCAGGCGGCGAGGGCTGCGGGAGCCGGCGCTGACTATATAGCCATCGGGCCGGTATACGCCACGGGCACCAAGCCCGGCGCCCGGCCGGTCACGCTGGATTATGTCCGGTGGGCGGCTGCGAATGTGTCGATGCCCTGGTTCGCCATAGGCGGCATCCATCCGGGAAATCTGGACGAGGTGCTCGCTGCGGGGGCGAGGCGGATTTGCGTGGTCTCAGCCATTTTGAACGCCCCGGAGATTTCAGTTGCCTGCGCTCTTTTCCGGCGCCGCTTGGATGCCGTGCCGGCTTAAAAACACTGTGGACAATTGGAGCCAACCGGCTAGTTTCAAGGGCGATTTATGAAAACTGATTCTCTCACCTCCACGTTGGTAGGGGTGCTTGCATTAAGCACCGTGGTGTCCGTTGTGTTCTTGTTTATGTATGCAGGCAACTCCCGCCAGCTCCGCGACATGCAGATGCAGATGATGTTCATCAACACCCGCCGCGCCGCCATCACCGCCTTGGTCAACGAAACAGTGGAATACAGCAAGACTCATCCCGCTATCGACCCGGTTCTGGTCTCGGTCGGTTTGAAACCCGCCGCCGGCAATTTAAAGAACGGCGCCCGCTAGACCGCAGCCCTTTCCCTCATATTATTATGGAATCTATTCCTCCCAATTCCGCCACCGAGGAGTCCGTCAACCTCCGCGCGCAAGTGGCCGCCTTGAGCAAAACCCTCTTCACAGTCTTGGTTTGCTTGGTTGGCGTCAGCGTCACACTGAACATCTTCCTCTGGCGCCAGGTGCATTACACCCGGGCTGATCTCAACATGTTGCGCCAGCAGGCCGCCGCCCAGATCGCCGAATACCAGCAGACCAGCGGCCCCAAGATGGACGCCTTCGTCAAGCAGTTGCAGGACTACACCAAACTCCACCCTGATTTCAAGGAGATCGCCGCGAAGTATGGACTGAGTGCCACCTCCGCTCCGGCACCGAAGAAGTAGGAGCCCTCCCCCCGGATTCTCAGGGCCCGACCGCAGCTTTGCGGCGGGCCTTTTTTATACCACCGCTGCGGATGAATCGGGTCCGGTGCTGTGGGTTGTCTGGAAAGCTTACAGCTTCGAACGTTTCTGAGAGTGACGGAATGAAGGCGGCTCGTCCAGTCGAGGGGGTGGTCGTCTGTTTTTCGCGGATTCAATCTGGTTTCGGCACCTGCACGCCGCAGGCCGGACAGAAGTTTGCCTGCGGCGCGATCTTCCGCCCGCATCCGGCGCAGTCCTGATGAGCGTCCTTGTAACGCCGGTGGATGATAAGGTTGCGCAGATAGGGTATGGGAGTGAAGGCATAGGCGAAGATGAAAACGGAATCCCGCTGGTGCAGTGAATAGCACACCAAGGTCAGGGAGCCGAAGAGGCTCAACCACCAGAAAGCCTGGGGCACGACGACCTGTTTGCGCTTCTCGGTGACATACCATTGCACCAGAAAGCGGGAGAAAAACGTGGCGTTGCCGGCCCAGCCCAACATCTTCCATACGCTCCATTCAATCCCCAGCAACTTTCCGTCAGGCCAGAGGTGATTCATCAGCGGTTGCATTCGGGACGGAGTTTACCTTACGGACGCATGGCGTGAAACCCTGAAGCGCGGAAAAATCAGCTCGTCCCCATCCGCCAGGCCGAATCCTGTTTCAGGTAGAGCGTCTGGCTGGGGAAGGCGAAGCCAATCCCTTCGGCGTCAAACCGCTCCTTGACCTGCAGGTTCAACTCCTGCATCCCAGCCAGATAATCCCGGTTCTCGGTTCCGGTCCACAGGTGGACAACGATCAGGTTCAGTGAGGAGTCGGTGAACTTGTTGAAGCTGATCAACAATTCGCCGGTCTGCGGGTGGGCCCCGTAGATCTCTTGTAGTAGGGCTAGGGCGCGGCGCACTTTGGGTGCCGGGGTGTCGTAGGTCAGGCCGAAGTTCATCTCGGTTTTGATGCCGGGACGGCGGCTGATGTTGGTGATGGTGGCGTTGCCCACGGTTTTGTTGGGGATGGTGACATGATGTCCTGCCAGGCTCCGGACTTGGGTGCTGCGCAGGCCGATGTTCTCCACTTCGCCGTCCACGGAATCGAGCTGGATCCGGTCCCCGATGCGGAAGGGTTTGTCGATGTAGACGGCGATGGCACCGAAGAGGTTGCCCAAGGTGTCCTGGGCGGCCAAGCCGATGGCCAGGCCGCCGATGGAAAGGGATGCGAGGATGGCGGTGAGGGGTTTTTCCGAGAGGTTTTGCCAGGTGGCCACTACGGCGACCACTACGACCGCCAGTTTGATCGCTTTTCGGATGACGGGAAAGAGTTGGTCGTCGAAGGACTTGTCGGTGCCGGCCGCCGTGCGCTGGCGCCAGATGCCCATCATCAGGTCCACCACCTTCAGTGCCGCATACGTCAGAGAAAAGGACACGGTGACAATCAACCCCTTGCTCAAATATTGCTCCACGGCAAGAGGCCAGCGGAACACATTGAGTCCAATGTGCAGAAAGACCACGAAGGTGATCACTTTGACCGGTCCGTGCAGCAGCGCGAGAATCAGGTCGTCGAGTTTTGTTTCGGATCTGGCCGCCCAGCGCTTGAACCAGGCGTTGACGACAAAGTCGAGCAGTTTGGAGATGTAAAACGCTAGGACAATGTAGATGAGCGAGGCGAGGTATTTCCACAAGGGCTGCCCACCGAGCGTGTTGTCGCGGAGGACCTCGATTTTGTCGAGGTGGAAGGTCAGGTCGTGATCCCCCAGTTCCTTGTTGAAGCTGCCGATTTTTTGGACCAACGCACCAACCTGGTTGGTGCGGGCGCCAGCCTGCCCTGTGGCTGCTGCGATGTTGGTGGCCGGTTGGGCTGAAGCAGAGAGGGCGCAAAGAAGTGCCAGAAAAACCAGCCGGCAGCGGGACAGGAATGGGTTTTTTAATTCAACAGTCACCCGCCAAAATTGAACTGCATTGCGCGCCCTGACAAGTCTCTTGATGCCGCCCCCGCACTTGCCTTTGCCTTCCCCCTGCGAAATAATGGGGCGTGCAGTTGACCGTCACCAATATCACGGACCGCCTGATCGCCTCTTACGCCCATTCCGGGGGGATCAACCATCTGGACGGCAAAAACCTGCCGTCCAAGACCGCCATCGCCGAGATCACCGTCGATTTGCTGCGCCTTTTGTTTCCGGGGTTTTTCGACGAGAAACTCATTCACTCCTCCGAGATCAAGGTTGAGACCGCCGCGCGGCTCGACTCCCTGCTGGGCAGCTTGGAGGACGAGATTTGCAAGAGTCTTGAATACAGCCCGCCGGCGGAGGTGCCGCGCAAAGACCTTCGCAAGGTCGCCCACAGCCGCACACTTAAGTTTCTCGACAGCCTGCCCCGCGTGCGAGACCTCCTGCAGACCGATACCGAGGCGGCCTACCGGGGCGACCCCGCCGCGCTGAGCCGCGAGGAAGTCATTGTCGCCTATCCTTTTGTGGAGGCCATCGCGGTGCAGCGTCTGGCCCACGAACTCTACCTCGACAACATCCCGCTCATTCCGCGGATCATGACCGAATGGGCCCACGCCCGGACCGGAATGGATCTGCATCCCGGGGCTCAGATCGGTTCCCATTTCTTTGTCGATCATTGCACCGGCACCGTGGTTGGGGAAACCACCATCATCGGCAACCATGTGAAGATGTACCAGGGGGTCGGGCTTGTGGCCAAATCTCTGGCGGCCGGTCAGGCCCTGCGCGGGCAGAAGAGACATCCCACTTTGGAGGACCGCGTGACGGTCTATGCCAATGCCACCATCATGGGCGGCGACACCGTTGTGGGTGAGGGCAGCACGATCGGGGCAAATGTCTTTCTTACCGCCAGTGTTCCAGCCAATTCCATCGTGGTGCAGGAGGATGCCAATGTGAAGGTGATGCGCAAGCGGGCCAAAGGCGAAAGCGCTGCGGCAGAGTTCCAGATCTGAAGGGGATCCGAAACCGGAAAAGCGAAGGGGGGCTGAATCGGGGATTGATTCTGCTAGACGCGATGATGAGGCTGAACAGCCATTTTCTCAAAGCAGACCGGGCAGAGTGGCTGGAGGTGGAAAACACCCTCGCTCTCAATCATTCCAGCTTGCGTGCACACCAGCGTATCGAGGGGCCGGGCTAAAGCTGAATCCGCCCGTCCACGACATGCACAACTTTTGGAGCGCGGGCGGCCACGCTGGCGTCGTGGGTGGCCACCACGAGCGTCACTTTTCTTTCTTCCCGAAGCGAGCAGAGCAGATCGATGATTTCCCCGCCGGTGCGTGAATCGAGATTTCCCGTCGGTTCATCAGCCAGCACGAGATCGGGTTGGTTGATCAGGGCCCGGGCGATGGCCACGCGCTGGCGTTCCCCGCCGGACAGTTCAGGGGGGCGGTGATCCATCCGATCCTTCAATCCGACCCGTTCCAGCAGTTCCCGGCCGCGGGCTGCGGCGGTGGGGGCGTCGACGCGGGCGATGCGGGCTGGCAGGCAGATGTTTTCCAGAGCGTCGAGTTCCGGGAGGAGGTGGTAGGCTTGGAAGACGAAGCCGATCCTGAAATTCCGGATATGTGCCAGCTCGGCCGCCGAGAGCCGGGCCAGATTCTGTCCGGCAAACCAGATTTCGCCGGTGCTTGGGGTGTCGAGTCCTCCGAGGAGATGGAGCAGGGTGCTCTTGCCTGCGCCGGAGGCGCCGCGCAGCGCGGCGAATTCCCCGCGGGCCACTTCGAAATTCAGCGCGTGCAGAACGGTCAGCGATCGTTTGCCCAGGGAGTAGGTTTTGCTCACGGCGCGGGCTGAGGCCAGAAAGTCGCTCATTTCAAGCCTCCACCCTGCCCGAGGTGAAATGGGCCGTTGATCATTTCCAATGCCGCTCTGCCCCGCGGCCAGCCGGTCGGAAAACTGTGGTTGAAACTTTTATTCATAGCGCAGCGCCTCCACGGGGTTGAGTTTGCTGGCGTAGCGCGCCGGGAACGCCGCCGCCGCCAGGCAGATCACCAGCGATCCGCCGCAGATGATCGCAATGTCTTCGGGCACGATCAGCGCCGGTAGTTGCGCAAATCCGTAGACCTCCGCCGGGAAGAGCTGCCAACCCGTTGCGTGCCGCATGAAGGAGAGGAATTCGTTGCGATAATGGATTGCCAACAAACCGCCCGCCAGTCCGGTGAAGATGCCGAAGAAGCTGACGAAAACACTCTGGCCGATAAAGACGCAGAGCACCTGCCGGTTCGAGGCGCCCAGGGCCTTCATCAGGCCTATCTCGCGGGTTTTCATAACGATGAAGGTGATTGTGGTGCAGGTGATTCCGAAGGAAGCGACGATGACGATGAAGAAAAGGATGTAGAGCATGACGTTTTTCTCCACCGTGACAGCGGCCAGCATAGGACTCTGTTCCAGCCAGGTTTTGGTTTCAAACTCACCGCCGAGCAGTCGTTGCAGTCGGGACCGCATCGGGTCCGCCATGAAGGGGTCATCCAGCATCACCGCCAGGTAATGCACGGCATCGCCCAGTTCATACATGTCCTGGGCGTTTTCAAGGGAGACGGCGATCATGGTGGCGTTGAACTCGTAATAGCCGACATCGAAAACGCCGCGCACCTCGTAATCGTCCGGCAGCACGGCCTCTTGAACCGCCTTGCCCCGTTGGGCCCGCAGCTTTTGGATTTCCCTGGGGGAGAAGAGGCTGACATGATCACCGACCTGCAGGCGGAGCGTGCCGGCCAGGACGCTGCCGATGACAAGGCCGTGCCCGTGCAAATCGAATTTGCCCTCCACGAGATGCGTGGCCAGAAATCCCGGTTGTCTTTCCGCCTGCGCGTCGATTCCACGGACATAGGGGGCGCTGGTTTGGGCCTGACCGGACTTGGGTTGGGTTTCCAGCAACACCTGTTCCATGACAGTGGGGGAAACGGATTTGACGTGGCGGTTGGTGGAAAGCATTGCCCCGACCGCCGCGTAGTTTTTGAGGGTGGAGTTGACCGGTGTGACGGTCAGGTGGGCGTTGAACCCCAGCACGGTTTCGCGCATTTGAGTGTCGAACCCGCTCATGACACTGATGACGATGATCAGCACGGCCACGCCCAGAGCAACGCCCAGCACGGAGATAAGGGTGATGATGGAAACGAACGTCCGCTTGGGCCGCAGATAACGCAGCGCCAGCAGCAGTTCGAAGGGCAGTCGAGACATGGGCGGAAGCTAAACGCCCGCCGCATGGGTGTCAACGAACCGTCGTTTTCAGGGCCGGCTTCATTTGGAAGCCCCGGTCGCATTTTAGCAGATCAAAGCGCGAAATACCGCCAATCCCTGCCTGATTCAATTTCGGCATCCGGTCCGCTTGGGTTCGGACGGCATATTGATGGGGCTTGAATAAAACCTGTGCGGGTCGGGGTGCTTTTAAATACTCTCACATCAAAGCACATGGTTGGATTTATCGGGTATGGCGTGGATCATACTGAAAGGAATCAGGGCAGGGGTTTTGCGGAAAGATGTCAGATCCATCCCGCAGCGGCATCGCCCGCGGGCGGCGGCCTCATCCGGTTTTTCCTCAAGGGAGTCGAGGCCGGGTTTTTGTTGGCCTGCGGATCCGGAGGCGGTTGCTGGGGTGCCGGGATGCTATTAAAAATTAATGAATCGTTACACTTTTGTTGATTATGCTACGCAGGGATATGTGGCGGTGGTGGGGCTGCTGATTTTGTTTTTTCACGGAGCGCGGCTGCCGGCCTGGCCGTGGCTGCTGCTGGCCCACGGCACCACCCTGTTCCTGATCCATGGATTGATCCGGTTTTGCGCACGTTCTTCGCCGGCGGCTTTGCTCGAGCGGTTGCGCCAGTATTATCCTATTCCCCTTTTTGCCCTTTTTTATCGGGAGACGGGGGAGCTGAACCAGCTGTTTCAAACCGGTTATCTGGACCTCCATTTTTTAAGGTTGGAGCAATCGTGGTTCGGGCTGCAACCCGGGCTGGAGTTGATGAAGCGGTTTCCGGCGACTTGGCTGGCTGAGTTGCTCTTTGGCGCTTATTTCTCTTATTACCTGATGATTGCCGGGGCGGGGCTGGTTTTGTTGCTGCGCCGGGACCGGCGCCAGTTTGCCCATTACATTGCGGTGGTTTCGTTCACTTTTTACGTCTGTTACCTCATTTATATTTTCATGCCGGTGGTGGGGCCTCGCATCGTGTTCCTTGGCTTGCCGGGTCAGGTGCTTCCGCCGGAGTGCCTTCCGGTGCGGAGTTTCGCCCCCCCGGATTCGGCGCAGCACGCCGTTTTTTTCCGGATCATGGAATGGATCTATGACCACTTTGAAGCGGCCGGAGCGGCGTTTCCGAGCAGCCATGTGGCGGTGGCGATCTGCACGGTCTATTTCTCCTTCCTTTATCTTCGCCGGATCCGGCATCTTTTTTTGACCGTGACTGGTCTGCTGTGTATTGCGACCGTTTATGGCCGTTACCACTACGTTGTGGATGTGGCGGCCGGGATGTTTGCTGCGGGGGTGCTTATTCCGCTGGGCAACCGGCTTTATTTCAACTTTGAGAACAGGTCCCGTGCCCGGCGCTTGGCGGAGGAAGCAGGGGGGGCTGGGTTGGCAGTGCTTTCTGCCGATTCCCCCGCTGCCGTAGCCCGGCTGAAGCAATCACGTCAAACTCCGCGCTCGTAAATCCGGTAGGTCTTGTAGACCCGGCCGCCGAAGGGGTGGAGTAAGCGGCGCATCATGAGGTTGTCCTCCAGAACCCAAGAGGCTTCCGCCTGTTTGAACCCGAGTCGCAGGCACGTGGTCAGGCATTCTGCCAGCATCACCGCCTCGATGCCGCGGTTCCGATACGCTTCTTTGACGCCGAGGGTTACGATGCGGCAGCCGGCCGGCAGCTTGAGCCCGAGGGCGTAGGGGATCAGGCTAAGGACGTTTTTTGTCCACAACCTGCCGCGCAGGGGTTTGAGGGCCTCGTTGAAATCCGGCAGAGCCAGCAGGAAACCCACGGGCTCTTCCTTTGTCTCCGCTATCCAGACCAACCCCTTGGTCAAGAGGGGTTTGAGGCGGTCGGCCAGGAAGTCGATTTCCCCGTCCGTCATGGGGACGAACCCCCAGTTTTTTTCCCAGGCTGCGTTATAGATCTCTTTGATCTTGGGCAGGTCGGTGGCGAGCGATTTGCGGCAGACGGTTTTGAAGCTGAACCCGGGGTTTTTTCGGCGGGTCTTGGCCGCGATGCGATTCAGCCGCTCGCGCGGACAGCCGCCCACATCGACATGGTAGGCTAGAAGGTCCTTGGCTTTCGTAAACCCTTCGGCAGTCACCAGCGCTTCGTAGTAGCGCGGGTTGTAGGTCATCATCAACTGCGGCGGACTGTCGAATCCATCCACCAACAGTCCGCATTCGTCGTTGCTGGTCGGGTTCATCGGGCCGAGCACGCGCTGCATGCCTTTGTTCCGGGCCCAATCCAGGGCGGCCGCAAAGAGCTGCCGGCTGGTGTGCGAATTGTTTTCACATTCGAAAAATCCGAAAAACGCGCAGCGGTCCTGATGGGTGGAGTTATGGTGATGGTCCACGATGCCGGCGATCCGGCCGATATCGCGCCCGTTTCGGCGGGCGATCCAGAGTTGGATGTCGGCGTGCTGGAACAGCGGGTTGGCCGGGGAGAAGATTTGCTTCGAGTCAATGAGCAGTGGCGCGACCCAATGCGGGTCTTTGCGGTAGATGTTGTAGCTGACCTTTAGAAACCGGTTGATATGGCGTGGAGTCTGAGGGCAAGACTCGATCTGCAGTGCGTGGGTCATTTCAGGATGGCGCGGGCCGGCTTTGGTTCAAAAATCAAATTGATTGGGTTGATTGTTGGGAACCTGGCATCAACAGTCAATGAGTTCCATGTCACGGGGCGTGAAAATGGAAGAGGGTCTTGATTTTTAGGAGTGGTCGTTTGCCCGGGTTCTTTTTGATGGTGGGAGGATGCCGGTGGAAAGGCGGAATTAAACCATTTCAGCCCCGTTGCCGGGTGGCTTCATAGAGGAACACCGCCGAGGCGGCCGCCACGTTGAGTGAATTCATATGCGAGGGCATGGGGATTTCCACCATGTCGTCGCAGGCCGCCAGCGCGGCGGGGGTAAGGCCCGGCCCTTCGGCGCCGAACACCAGGCAGCAGTCGCTTCGCAGATCCACCGCCGAGAGTTTCTTGGCATCCTTGCGAGGGTGGGCTGCGAGGCAGTGAATGCCCCGGGACCGCAAGTCTGTAAGTGTCGCCGCCAGACTTTCCACTTGCACGACCGGTTGTTCAAAGAGGGTGCCCATTGAGCCCGCAACGGCCCTGCGCTGGTAGGGGCTGCCGCAGGTTTCGCCGATGATCAGGAAATGGGCGCCGAAGGCGGCGCAGCCGCGCACAATGGCACCGAGGTTTTCGGCGCTGGCAATGCCTTCCACGGCGGCCAGCAGCAGGGGACAGGGCGAGTTTTGTAAAAGCGTTTCCAAATCCGGCCGGGGCGGAATTTTGCCGACGGCTAGAGCGCCTTGATGCAGGGTGTAGCCGGTAATGGTTTCGAGCACTTTTTGCTCGGCGACGTAGACCGGGATTTCGGATTCGGGCCGGGCGCGGAGCAGAGGGGCGAGTTTTTCCAGCCAGGCCGGGGTGAGCAGGGCTGACTCGACCCCAAACCGGCTGGCAAGCAGGCGTTTGACTACCTTCGCGTTGGCCGCCACCAGCACTCCGGCCCGTTCGTGTTCGTCGACTCGGCGGAGCGTCAGGTACAGCGCCAGTTCCGGCGCATCGAGGACTTGAACCGGCTTGATCTGTAAAATCGCCACACTCCGATTAAAGCGGGCGGCGGCAATAATGAAAAGGCTGGAGACGGAACGCCGTCTGGAAAATATTGACGCGCCTGCAAGGCTGGTTAAGTTACGTCCTGATTGCCACTCCTGAGCCTGAAAAGAAAGGTCAAAGCCTCCCTGAAATCTTTCCGCCTCGATTGGGTGGGGAGTGTTGTTTTGTTCATCGGTTGTTTTGGACTTCTGGTTGGTCAAGCGCTGGCCGCCGGCCCCGCCCGTTTTGTGCAGGACCGTTTCGCCATTGGGCTTTGGGTGGATCCGCCCGCCTCGCCGGATCTGGATGAACGGTATGCTGAAATCGCCCAAGCCAATTTCACCTGTCTCATCGGGATCTTCGGGGCGAACAATTCCAATTCCATCGCCCGGCAGCTCGAACTGTGTGAAAAGCATCAGCTCAAGGCGTTGGTTTCCTTGGGTGGACAAAGACCTGATCGCCTGCCCACCAACAGTGCCTGCTGGGGTTATTTTCTTGGGGATGAGCCTCAGGCCGGTGCCTTCGCCGGTTTGCGCGAAACCACCGATGCCATCCGCGCCGCCCGTTCCGGAAAGCTGGGCTACATCAACCTGTTTCCCGACATTGCTTCCCCCGGTGCGCTAGGCACCACCAACTACGAGGAATATGTCGGCCGTTTTATCCGCGAGGTTGGGCCGGACGTCTTGAGCATGGATCACTATCCGCAATTCAGTCCAGACGCCGACGGGCGGGACGGTTACTGCCGGAATCTGGAGGTGATGCGGCGTCATTCACTGGCTGCGGGGATTCCCTTCTGGAATTTTTTCAATGCGATGCCCTACGGCCCGCACACCGATCCAACCGAGGCGCAACTTCGCTGGCAGGTTTACACATCGCTGGCCTACGGAGCGAGGGGTGTGATGTATTTCTGCTATTGGACTCCCGCCGGGGCTGAGTTCCCAAAAGGGGGGGCGATCATCACGCGTGATGGCCGGCAGACCCGTCATTATGCCGAGGCTCGGAGGATTAATGGAACCCTGAAGAACTTCGGCCCGACCCTGATGCGGCTCAGGAGCACCGGGGTTGTTCGCATTCGGCCCGGTCAGGATACCGCTGTCTTGCTGCGGGGCGGCGGTTTGAAGGGGCTGAGCGAAGGGGAATATCTGGTGGGCAATTTCGTGCACGAGGACGGACGCCGCGCGGTGTTGATCAACAACTTTCATTTTGCCTACAGTGCCTGGCCCACCGTGGTCTTTGACGCTGCAACTGCCTCGGTCAGAGAGGTTGATCCCAAGACCGGGATGGAAGCTCCTGTTTTGGATGACAGCCCGGACATGCCTGGACTTCAACTCTCGATGGATGCAGGCCAAGGCCGTTTGTTTCTGCTGCCGCCTTCGGGCAGGTAGGCGGTGTTTTTCCTCATCCATTAATTGGTCTTGAAGATCAGGCCGGTGCCATCGGTGCTCACTTGGATGGTATCGCCCGGTTTGAATTGGCCGGCCAGAAGCCGGCTGGCCAGCGGGTCGAGCAGATGTTGCTGGATGGCCCGTTTGAGGGGACGGGCACCGAACTGCGGATCGTAACCCTCGCTGGCGATGAGTTTTTTGGCAGACTCGTCCATAGCGATTTCCAGTCCTTGGAGGCCGAGCCGTTTTTTTACCCGCGCCAACTGCAGATCCACGATTTGTCCCAACTCCGCCTCGTCGAGGCTTTGGAAGAGGATGGTGTCGTCCACGCGGTTGAGAAATTCCGGCCGGAAATGCCGTCTCAGTTCGGCCAGAACCTTGTCTTCCATCGACTGGCGCGAGCCGGCGGAGGTTTTTCCTTCCATGAAATAGTCCTGAATGATCAGCGAACCGAGGTTGCTGGTCATGAGGATAAGAGTGTTTTTGAAATCGATTGTCCGGCCCTGGCCGTCGGTGAGTCGGCCGTCGTCGAGCACCTGAAGGAGCACGTTGAAAACATCGTGGTGGGCTTTTTCGATTTCGTCGAAGAGTATCACGGCGTAGGGACGCCGGCGCACCGCTTCGCTGAGTTGTCCGCCCTCCTCATAGCCCACATAGCCCGGCGGGGCGCCAATGAGCCGGGCCACGGTGTGTTTCTCCATGTATTCACTCATGTCGATGCGCACCATCGCTGCTTCATCATCGAAGAGGAATTCGGCCAAGGCGCGGGCGGTCTCGGTCTTGCCCACGCCGGTTGGCCCCAGAAAGATGAACGAGCCCATGGGGCGGTCGGGCTCTTGCAACCCGCTGCGGGATCTGCGCACGGCATTCGCCACGGCGGCGAGGGCCTGGCGCTGGCCGATGACGCGCCGGGAGAGCCTCAGCTCCATGTTCACAAGCTTTTCCCGCTCGCCCTCCAGCATCCGTGCCACTGGAATGCGCGTCCAGGCGGCTACCACCCGGGCGATGTCCTCATCGGTCACCTCTTGGCGGAGCAGGGATGCGCGGGGAGTCTGGGCGGGCTGTTTTTCCATGGCCGAGAGTTTCTTTTCCAGATCTGGAATGCGGCCGTATTGGATCTCGGCCGAGCGGGAAAGGTCGCCACGCCGCCGGGTCTGTTCAAGTTCGAGCTTTGCCTGTTCGAGCTGGGACTGGACAATGCTCACCGCATTGACCGCTGCTTTTTCATTCTGCCATTGGGCAGTGAGGGCTTTGGATTTGTCCTTAAGGTTGGCCAGTTCGACTTCGATTTTGTGCAGGCGCTCGCGGCTGGCTGTGTCTTTTTCCTTCGCAAGCGAGGCGCGTTCAATCTCCAGTTGCAGAATCTGCCGGTCCAGTTGGTCCAGCTCGGTCGGCTTGGAATCCAGTTCCATTTTGATGCGCGAGGCCGCCTCGTCGACCAGGTCGATTGCCTTGTCGGGCAGGAAACGGTCGGCGATGTAGCGATGTGAGAGGGTGGCGGCGGCCACGAGGGCGGCGTCCTGAATGCGGACTCCATGATGCACCTCGTAGCGTTCCTTCAAGCCGCGGAGGATCGCGATGGTGGCCTCCACGGTCGGTTCCGCCACCGGGACGGGCTGGAAGCGGCGCTCGAGGGCCGGGTCCTTTTCGATGTGTTTGCGGTATTCATCAAGCGTGGTGGCGCCGACGCAGCGCAGTTCGCCCCGTGCCAGTTGGGGTTTCATGATGTTTGCCGCATCGGTGGCGCCCTCGGCCGCACCCGCCCCGACCAGAGTGTGCAGTTCGTCGATGAACAGCAAAATGCGGCCTTCGCTGGAAGAAATCTCTTTGAGGAAGGCTTTGAGGCGGTCCTCGAACTCTCCGCGGTATTTGGCCCCGGCGATCATGGCGCTCAGGTCCATGGCCACGAGCTGTTTGTTTTTGAGAGATTCGGGCACGTCGCCGCTGACAATGCGCCGGGCCAGGCCCTCGGCGATGGCGGTTTTGCCCACGCCCGGTTCACCGATGAGCACGGGATTGTTCTTTGTGCGCCGGGTCAGCACCTGCATCACGCGGCGGATTTCTTCGTCGCGGCCGATGACCGGGTCGATCTTTCCCTGGCGGGCGAGAGCCGTGAGGTCGCGGCCATATTTTTCGAGTGCTTGGAACTTGGCTTCGGGCTCCGGATCGCTCACCCGCTGGTTGCCCCGCAGGTCCGCGAGCGCTTTGAGAACCTTGTCCCGCTTCAACGCGTGGGCTTGGAGGATTTTTTCCAGCGAGGCATCGGGTTTGGCCAGGAGTCCCAGAAGCAGATGCTCAGTGCTGACATAATCGTCCTTGAGTTTGGCGGCTTCGGCCTGGGCCGTTTCCAGTGCTTGGCGCAAAGCGGCGCTGGGGAAAACATCGGTGGTGCCTTGGACCTTGTGCCGGCGGCCCAGTTCGCGTTCCAGTTCGCCCGTCAGGGCGGGGGTTTGAACACCCAATTTGCCCAGCACCGCAGGGACCAGGCTTTGATCTTGGCTGACGAGTGCCAGCAGCAAATGCTCGCCATCCATCTGCTGATGTGAAGACGCCCGGGCCATTCGTTGAGCCTCCTGCAAGGCTTCTTGTGATTTTAGGGTGAGCTTTTCCAGTTGCATGACTACTTCATAGTCTGTCGGCCTGCTTCGTCAAGTGAAGTTTGGTGCCGTTCCCAGCCTGCATCCCCGGGTCAAGCCGCGGCCCAGATCCCGGGGGAATCCCTGATCCGGTTCCGTAACTCCCCCTAAGACCCAATGCTTGTGGCTGTTTTTTGCGTGGCGTAGTTTGGCTCAAGAACAGAGCAGGCAAGACATTGACGATATGGAATTATACATTGCTCCCGGCGAAAAGATTGTGGCTCCCAGTTCCGACAATGTCGGTGCTCAGATTCGTTCCCGCCCGGTTCCCTGGTTTTCGCAGATCTGCCATGCGTTGGTGGTTGCCGCCTTGGCGGTGGGCAGTTATCTGGTGATCAGCCACTATTTTCTCCAGACCGTGGAGGTTCAAGGCGTGAGTATGCTGCCCACGCTCAGGAACGCGGATCATTATTTTCTCAACCGCTGGATTTTTCATATGCACTCGCCGCACCGAGGAGACATTGTTGTGCTTAAGGACCCCACGGATGGGGTCATCGCCGTGAAACGCATCATCGCGATGCCCGGTGAGACGGTGCATTTAAATGAGGGGAAAGTGGATGTGAACGGGCGGCCTTTGGACGAGCCTTACCTGGCACCCCGGATGTCGACTTTCACTGGAAGGCGGATTCATGAGGAGAAATTCACATGCGGTCCGGAACAGTTTTTCGTCATGGGCGACAACCGGTGGCAGAGTCTCGACAGCCGTGTTTACGGTCCGGTGCCTCGTGCTAATTTGCTGGGCTTGGTTATCCGGTAGTAAAAAATCATTCTACCGCCGGGCCTCGTTGATCACCGGTTTCCAATCACCTTGGTTTGTCCCCGGTCAGTCCGGTCTGCGGGTTGTTCCCAAAGTGGGTCAACGCGCTGCGCAAATCGGGTGCCATTGGCGTGTTCAGTCGGTTCAACCGCATCGGGAGGAAGGTGGTTTTTCCTCGTGAACACGGATCAAAGGTCATCTGATCTGTTGTCGAACTCCACCGCCGGTCTTCAAGTTTCACATATCGTCCCGTAACCTTCCTCCAATTGTAGGCGTCTTGGTTTTAACACCCGAGGGATCGATGCCAGTGATTGAGTTTGGCGTTGTTCGAATCTCCGGAGCCGGATTAACAGACGGAAGACGTGAAAAATTGCGATTCAACCCCGCCCGCCCCGCCCCTGATTGCGGCTGCGCTTGAGCCATCTGTGTTGCGCGGATCCCGGCGGCCGGATCTTCTGCTCAGCGAGTGTCTCTCTGATGTTTTAGCGTTCACCGCACGGAGGCGGCCCTTGCAGCCCGCTTTGATTTGGAGGGGGCGGGTCGTGACTTACGGCGAACTGGATTCCGGCAGCGACATTGTGGGTGCGGCTCTGGCAAGCCATGGAGCGGGGCCCGGGACGGTTTGCGGGTTGTTTCTTCCCCGTGGGGCGGATTTGCTGATCGCGCAGGCTGGCATCACCAAAAGCGGCGCCGCCTGGCTGCCCTTTGATGCCGATACTCCCGTGGACCGGATTGAGACCTGTCTGAAGTCAGCTCAAGCGCGTGGCCTGGTCACCTGCCGCCAGTGGCTGCCGCGACTCAAACAAATATCCGTGCCGGTCTGGGCTTTGGAAGATTTGCAGATGGAAGAGGATCTGCCGTCGGGCCCCCGCGCAGCTTCGGACGACCCGGCCTACGTGATTTACACATCTGGTTCCACGGGGCAGCCCAAAGGCATCGTCATTAGCCACCGCAGCATCTGTCATTTCCTGCGGGCGGAAAACACCCTGCTCGGAGTTCGGGAAGAGGACCGGGTTTATCAGGGATTCTCCGTCGCCTTCGACATGTCGTTTGAGGAAATTTGGATAGCCTATCTTGTCGGCGCCACGCTTTGGGTGGCGCCACCCGAGGTGGTCGGAGATCCTGATCAAGTGGTTCAGGCGCTCTTGGAGCAGGGCATTAGCGTGATTCACGCCGTGCCAACATTGATGGGGATTCTGCCGGAACTGCCGCGGGGTGTAAGGCTTGTGAACCTGGGTGGCGAGGCCTGCCCGTCCGCATTGGCGCAACGTCTGAGCCGTCCGGGTGTTAGGGTTTTTAACACCTACGGTCCCACGGAAGCCTGCGTCTCTGCGAGCTTGGCGGAGTTGCATCCAGGCCAACCTGTCAGCATCGGTTATCCGCTCCCCAATTACGGTTTGCTGGTGGTCGATGAGCAACGCCGGGTTTTACCCGCGGGGCGGGTGGGCGAATTGTGCGTTTTCGGACCGGGTCTGGCTTTGGGCTATCTGGGACGGCCCGATTTGACTTCGGAAAAATTTGTCGACAATCCCGCAGCCCAAAACAGCGACGAGGAGCAAATGTATCTCACGGGTGATCTGGCCCGGATCGAGCCCGGCGGGCCGGCATATTGCCTGGGTCGCGCCGATAATCAGGTTAAAATCCGGGGGTTCCGGGTGGAATTGGACGAAATCGCCGCCGTGCTGACCAGGCAATCCGGTGTGACCGCGGCGGCCGTAGTCATCCGTTCGCTGGGTGGGCTGGATCAAATCGTCGGTTTTGCCGTGGTTCCGGAGAATCACAGGCTGACGCCTGGGGGCTTGCGTCAGAGGTTGGCTGCGGAGCTGCCGCCCTATATGGTGCCGGTTCACGTTGAGCTGGTGACCGATTTGCCGCGGCTCCTCTCCGGGAAGGCGGATCATGCCGTTCTGCGCGGGCTGCCGCTGACCGTCGCTGCGCCCCCCACAGAGGAAGAATTGGAGCCGCGCGACCAGGACGAGGCGTTTCTCTTTGCGGCGTTAAGGCGGCTCTTTCCCGGACATCAACTCCGGCCGGAAGCGGACTTCTTTGCGGATCTGGGGGGGCACTCGCTATTGGCCGCGCGGCTGGTTTCGAACCTGCGCGGCGACCGCCTTTACGCCGGATTTAGTGTTCAGGAAATTTACCGCGAACGGCGACTGGACGGCATCGCCAGAGCCATGTCCAAGGTCCGGCTCCAGAAGCCGGAGGCGGATGGGGCACCGCGTGCGGAAACACCGCTGTGCCGCCGGCTTCTGTGCGGTCTGGCTCAGGCCGCGGTGATTCCGTTCTTCATCTTGATGCACATGGCTGACTGGCTTGCCCCGTTTTTTGTCTATCATTATCTGACCGGGGATCCGAGCGACAGTATCGGGAGGGCCGTGATGTGGGCACTGGGCACTTTTCTGCTGGCGCAGTTGGCCAACTTCGCCATTGCGGTGGCGGGCAAGCGGTGGCTGGCCGGGTCGCTGCCAGCCGGACGTTTTCCCCTTTGGGGCGTGACTTATTTTCGTTGGTGGCTGGCCGGAAAGTTTTCCGAATTGCCCGATCTTCACTGGCTGGCCGCCACACCTTGGATGCCGCTGTATCTTCGCGCTCTTGGCGCGAAGGTGGGCCGGGATGTGATGGTAGATACACTGACTCTGGGCGCGCCAGAATTGTTGAGGATCGATGACGGGGTGAGCATTGGTTCGTTTGTGAATATTGAAAATGCCCGCGTTGAAGGCGGTTGGCTCATTCTCGGGCCGGTCCATCTGGAGCGCAATGCGGTGGTGGATTCTTATGCGGTTCTGGAGAATGACACACGGCTGGGGCTGGGGGCGCGGTTGGGCGGGTTATCCGCGCTGGCAGCGGGCCGGGAAATCCCTGCAGGTGAAATCTGGGAGGGGTCGCCCGCCCGCCAATCATTGGAGATGGTGGAACCTTTGCCGGCCCGGCCCGAAATCACACCCCTGAGGCACGCTGTGCACGCGTTGGGATTTGCCGCCAGCGCAGTCGTCGTCGCCGTGCTCTTTTTCCTTCCCACTTTTCCCGCCTTCATGTTGATCGACTGGCTGGATGCGCATTGGCTGGATATTTTTGAGGCCAATGTGCAGCCGCTGAGCGCCTTTGGTCTTGTGTTCCTGCTGGCCGTTCCGGCCGCCACCCTGTTTGTGGGACTGACTTTGTGCCTGACGGCGGGATTGCGGTGGGGGTTGCCGAAGCAAACGGCGGGGATGTTTTCCATCCACAGCCCGGCGTTCTGGCGGAAAAAATTCATGGCCCTGATTCTGGACAGCAGCCTGCAAGTGCTGCACGGCCTCTATGCCTCGGTTTTTGCGCCGCTCTGGTTGCGGTTGCTGGGTGCCAAGGTCGGCGCCAACGCCGAGGTTTCCACGGCGGAGGGAATGATCCCCGAACTCCTGAGTCTGGGCGCGGACAGCTTTGTGGCCGATGGCGCACTGCTGGGCGATGAAGAGGTGCGTGGTGGTTGGATGATTTTGAAGCCGACCCGGATCGGGAACCGGTCTTTTGTTGGCAACGGTGCCTACGTATCTGATGGCGCCATGGTGCCCGACGATGTTCTGATCGGCGTGCAAACCCGAGTTCCGGCCAACGCCCGACTTCAATCCGGCCAGATCTGGATGGGCTCGCCCCCATTGCTGTTGCCGGCCCGGGAACAACTGGAGGGTTTTGCAGAGCGACTCACCTTCCGTCCTTCCCGCCGACGGCGCGCGGCGCGGGCTACCATCGAAGCCCTGCGAATCGTTCTGCCGCTCGCCGCAGTCATCGCCACCGGTTACCTGATCGTGATTTTAATCATGCCGCTGGCAGCGCGTGAAGGCTGGGGTCTGGCGGTGGCCGGGGCCCTGGCTTTGGCCGGCTGCCTTTATGGGCTGACCTCTTTTCTCGTCGTTGTCGCTTTGAAATGGCTTCTTATCGGCCGTTACCGCCCGCATGCCGCTCCGATGTGGACCCCGTTTGTGTGGATCAGTGAAGCGGTGACGAATCTGTATGAATCGCTCGCCGTCCGCAACTTTCTGGACATGTTGCGCGGCACCCCGCTGCTGCCTTGGGCCCTGCGCCTGCTCGGCGCGAGAATCGGACGGGGTGTTTATCTCAACACCACCGATCTGACGGAATTTGATTGCGTCCGGATTGGGGATGAAGCGGAACTCAACGCCTGGTGCGGTCCGCAAACCCATTTGTTTGAAGACCGGGTGATGAAAATCGGACGTGTGGATATTGGGGCGCGGGTCACCGTAGGCGCCCGGAGCATTATTCTTTATAACACCCGTGTGGGTGACGGAGTCCGACTGGGGCCGTTATCTCTTGTGGTCAAGGGCGAAGAACTGCCACCCGGCACCGCTTGGGAAGGGGCCCCCGCGGCCTCGGGCCGGCGTTCCTGAATTCGCGAACCGAAAACAGCCGCCAACCGGTGGGTGCCGGATCAGCGCACGTTGGTTTGACCTGTGCAACAGGCTCATGCCAAAAGAGGGCTGCCGATCGGGCATGGTTATAAAGCGCTCCAAACCATGTCTGCCCCCCCCCCCCCTTCATATTTGTCAAGTCTTTCGGTCAACCTTGATTGGAAAAAGCCAGGTTGGGGAGGACTCTCTCAGCCGGCAGTTCAAGTTTTTTCCATGTCGGATTTGGCAGGTGTCTCGTGCCATATCCTGAGTAGTTCAGCGGCCTCGTCAAAGTTTTCATCATTCAAAATCCAGAGCTCCGGATAAAAAGGCGCGCCGGGTAAGGCGGCAAACAAATGTTCGTTGCGCAGTTCACAGTCAATTCCGGCAGCCTGCAGCCGGCTGCGGATCAGTCCGATTTCGGCGCTGTTGGAAGAGGAGAAGAGTGGTTTCATGATAATAAACGGGCGTGGACAACCGAATTAAAGACTGCTGTCAGCTGAGGCTCAATGCGTGCTGAAATCCTTTTTCTCCGCCATCGCCGCAGCGGGGCTTCGCAGCGCTAATGCCAAAGCCCCCATCAGAGCGGTGTCATAACCCAGCCGGCTCAAGCGCACCAGGGGGGATGGGATTATGCGCAGGTGCTGACGCATGACCGCTGTGGCCCCGTCGATCAACGATTGACCGCCGCCTATCGACACTCCGCCGCCAAGGACGATGACATCTGGAAGGTAGACGGCAGCCAGGTTGCGCAGGCCCTGCCCGAGGTTGTAGGCCACCTCCAGCCATTCGGCTGGATTGAGTTGCTCGGCCGGTTTGCCGTAGATGCGGCGGATGCCATTTCCAGAAACAAGCGCTTCAAGGCAATCCGCGGCACCGCAGGCACAGGATATTCTGTCGGGATATTGGCATTGGAAATTAACACTCTGATGCCCAACCTCAGGATGGCCTCCCTGCTTGCCGCGATAAATACAGCCGTCCACGAGGAACCCTCCGCCCATCCCGGTGCTCAGGGTCAGGTAGAGCAGGCGTGCCGCCCGTTCGCCTCCGAAATAATATTCACCCAATGCCGCCGCGTTTGTGTCCACATCCACAGAGAAGGGACAGTTCCAGCGGGATTCCATCAGTTTTTTCAGCTCCACGTCCCGCCATTCGGGTTGGTGCAGGGGAGACACCACACCTCGCTGCCAGTCGAGCGGTCCTCCGATGGCTGCTCCCATACCGGCTGGCCTGAGGCCGCCGGCTACAGAGTGAATCATCCGGTTCAGGGCGAGCAGCCCCGCAGCCAATTCCCGGGGCGTGTCTTCCTGAACCCTCTTTAAAATCCGGCCTTGTCCGTCGGCACTGGCCACCAGCAACTTGCTGCCTCCCACGTCAAGACCGACATAAACAGCGGTCGCTGAATGGGGGTGGATGGGCGGCGGGATCATGAGTTGAAGGTTTTCTTGGGGGCGGCTTGTCTGGCGTGCCTGCGGGATCTTTCCACAGACTTCATTAACCAGCTCAACTTTTTGCGACGGAGCCATGAATCCCGCAAAATGAGATCCAGACAACTCAAGCCCACGGCGCCAAGCCCCGCACAAACAAACCAGAAAGAACTTCGATCCGTTGGAAGACCAGCAAAAAGAAGGGCCTCTATCGGCCATGCTGGGGTTGTTATCATACTGTTGGTCTGGATCGGTTGTTTGGTTAAAATGCCAATCTAAGAGGTCGCTACTGTCTGGCAAGTTCGAAGTTGGAAACATTCCGACGTCCGGCCACCGGGAGTTTGCTGGAAACCCGACTGCTGGCTTTGCAAAGGGGTTCAAAGCCGGCGTCCCACCATGTGGAGTTGCGGTATGAATGTTCCCGCGGTTATCCGGCCGCCAAACGGGTGCGAACAGAAGGCCACTCAATCCAAGGCCGCACCGATGGTGTGTGTGGGAAAGGGCTAAAGTTTTCCGACTTTGGTTCCTACCAAGGCACAACGGACATGGGTCAAGCCGTTGACGATCTGATTGAAATAATATTTGAATCCGCTGGAGAGGTTGACCCGCTTGACGCCCAGATCCAAGCCGGCGGCGGTAAAGAACTGCTTGTATTCGTCGAGTGAATAGAACGGTTTGCTCCGATCCGAAACAATTGATTTGGGTGTTCTGGCGGATTTGACGAGGGGTTTGACCGGTTCGCGGATGGCGATAAAGCGGCCTCCCGATTTGAGCACCCTGCGGGCTTCACGCAGGACTTGCGGCACATTAACCCCATGGTTGAGCAGCGCGGAGCAGACCACGAAATCAAAGTGGTTGTCGGGGAAGTCGAGCCGGTAGAAATCCGCCGGCATGCGGGTGATTTTGGCTTCGCGCGCTCCAAGCAATTTGAACATCTGAGGGGCCTCCTCTTGAAGGCGGCGGGCCGATACATCGGTGGCCACCACCTCCACCACCGCGGGCAACTTGGAGATTTCAGCGCTGAACCAGGCGATCCCCGCGCCGATCTCCAGCACGCGGCCGCGGATTTCCAGGCCGCAGCGTTTGGTCAGATACGGCACAAATTTCGAAAGATGCGCACGTGATCGGGCCGTCCAGCGCGCCGCGAACTCCGGCGGGCGGCCTGGTGGCAATTCGGGAAGGCCTGCCTTGGACTCTCCTCCGTAAGGCACCGGGGTGAGTTTTTTTGCGATGTAACGAGACTCGGGCATCGGTTTATGATTCTAGGTGAGGGGGAGAAACGAGGCAACGGTGATCTGCAGTGATTTGCCGGTCAGTGGGAGGAATCCGGTTGTCCGGCACCGCAGACCGGGGAGGATCCAGCGTCCCGGGGCTTGCGGTTGGCCCGTTGCTCGGCGAAAAAGTCGCGCAACAGGTTGCGACACTCCGGCTCACACACCCCGCTGGTGATCTGGCAGTGGTGATTGAGCGTTGGAAACTGCAAAAGGTTCAGTGCTCCGCCCGCAGCTCCGCCTTTCGGGTCACCCGCACCGAACACCACCCGCGCCAACCGCACATGGACAATTGCTCCGGCGCACATCGGGCAGGGCTCCTTTGTTACATAAAGAGTGCAGTCGGTCAGCCGCCAGTCGCCCACGGCCTGCTCGGCCTGCGTCAAGGCCAGCATTTCCGCATGCGCGGTGGCGTCCTTGAGCAACTCCACCTGGTTGAAAGCCCTAGCGATGATGCGGCCGGCCCGGACGACGACCGCGCCGACGGGAACCTCCTCTCGCTCATAAGCTTTTACCGCCTGGCGCAAGGCCTCGCCCATGAAATAGTCGTCACTCTGCAGATCAATGATGGGTTCTTCCATAAGATCGGTCGTGATGCGAAGGGTACAGGGGAGGGGATGAAAGCGTGTTGGCGGATTGTGCCAACTCCAAAAACCTGGACTCCGCGAGGGTCCATTCATGGGTTTCATCCAGTTGGCACCGGCAGTGTGCGGCGAAAAATCCGCCGCGGTGCGCCCAAAACCAGGGCCAGAGCTTCTCCAGGTCGGTTCGCGGCAGCGCAAGGGTTGCGAGCATTGGACGGGAATAAAAGGCGAAGCGTCCCTCCAAGCATGGCGGAGGGACCGCGGTCAGTTTGGGTCGGACTTCAAAGAGAAACATCAACCAATGGCTTTGCCCCTGATAGCCATGCTCGCTCACCAATCCGGTCAGATGCAGATCCGTGGGCGCAAGGCTCAGCCCCATCTCCTCCTCCGCCTCGCGGCAGGCGCAGGCATGAGGTGATTCCCCTGTCTCAGTCTTTAGTTTTCCACCGGGAGGGCTCCAGAGGCCTTGGTTGGGTGCCTGAAGCCGTTCCAAAAGCAGCACTTCATCGCGTTCGTTGAAGCAGTAAAGCAGCGTGGCGATTTTATAAGGCAGAGACATCGCGGGCTAATGTGCCGGGAGATGGAAAAGGGAGGCAAGTGGTTTCGCGCACAAATTGAATTCCAAGACGCTTTCGGTTACAGATCGCAAGTGCTTGGGAGAAAGCTATTCCGTGGAAATGACCGGGACGAAAGTTTAAGCTCAGCCCTGCCAGCATGAAACGCTCCTTATTCTCCTGCCTCAGTGCGGCATTTCTGGCTGTTGTTTCAGCCGTTGCTCAACCGGTGATAACCTCCATCACCCCTGCTTACGGATCAGCAAACGATTTGAGCTATATCACCATCACTGGCGGCGTTTTTTCCGGGCGTGCTCATTGTCAAATTCAACGGGGTCCAGGATTTAAGCGCGGCTGCCACTTCGGCCGACACCATTTCAGCCCGGGTGCCCGCCGGCACCCTCGCAGGTTCGGGACCCGTTTATGTCCAAGTGAACGGCAACGGCATCTACAGCCCGCAGGCTTTTGTCGTCATTGGCGCAGGAACGTATGTGACAGACTTCTTCCCTGCGGCTGGTTCGAGCTCCACTGTGATCACCCTCGACGGCGCGCACTTTTCTTCGGCTCGGGCAACTAATGTGAGTTTCAGTGGTCAATCCGGCCGGAATTTCGCCCTGCTCTCGGACACGCAGATTCAGGTTACCGCGCCCGCCGGTGTGATCAGCGGACCTCTGACGGTCCTCTCTTCCTACGGTTTCGCCTACAATGCCATCACGACCAATTTTTATGCGTCTCCGGTCATCACCGGTTTTTCTCCATCGGCGGGACGTTTTGGAACCAATGGGGTGATTACTGGAACGAATTTTCTCGGTGCGACCGATGTTGCTTTCAACCGCATCGCAGCGGGTTTTAGCATGCAAAATAATAACAGTATTCAGGTCGTGGCGCCTGCCGGTGTGACCACCGGTATCCTTTTCGTCTCCGCCCCGGCTGGGTCTTTTCTGACGGGCAGCAACTTTGTCGTGCTACCGAATGTTTTCGGATTCACCCCGGCATCCGGCTCCATCGGCAGCATGGTCACCATCACCGGCGCCAATCTGAATGCGGGAACACCTTTGATTCAGTTTGGCGGGGTTTTGGCAGCCCTCCCTCAAACGTCCAGCCCGGCCAACTCACCGTGATTGTCCCCGCAGGCACAACCAACGCGCCCATCACTGTCAGCACCGGGGATGCCTTTTCGACCAGCAGCCAGATGTTCTATGTCCCCGCGGCAATCGTCAGTATCGCTCCGAGCAACAGTCCGGCTGGCTCGATGATTACCATCAAAGGCAACAATTTCAGCGGGGCTCTGGGCATGAGTTTTAACGGCACGCCAACGTCCTCCTTTGTCGTGTCGAATAATGCAACGATCGGTGCCGTCGTGCCACCGGGTGTTCTGACCGCCCGGTAAGTGTGGTTACGCCGGCCGCTTCGGTGACAAACAACACGCTTCTTTTCTATGGGATGCCGGGCCTGACCGGTTTCACGCCGGACCACGGATTGCCGTCGAATTGGGTGATGATTTCGGGGTCCAACTTCACTGGAACCTCCACTGTTTTATTCAATGGCAACGCGGCTGGCTTCGTGGTGACAAATAACACCCGCATTGGCACCCAGGTGCCTGCCAACGCCCAGGCCGGCCCGATCGCCATCGTGGCACCGGGCGGAACAAATACGGGCATAACCCCCTCCACGCTGGACTACACCAGCGACGTGAGCGTGAGTATGAGCGCCGCCCCCGCCCCTGTGTTGATTGGAAGCAATCTGGTCTACACCCTGAATGTTTTTAACGCCGGGCCTTACCCCGCTCCTAATGTGACGGTCACCAATAGTCTGCCCGGATCCTTCGCCCTGCGGGCATCCTCGACTTCACAGGGCAGCATCAACACCAATGATAATCCGATCATTGGGTTGCTGGGCACGATTAACAGCGGTGGTTCGGCGACGGTGCGATTGACGGTGACCTCCTTGGCCGTCGGGGTAGCCACCAACAGTGCCAGCATCGGCAGCGATAATCCCGATCCGGCGCAGAACAATAACCGGGCCAGCCTGGTCACCACGATTTGGCCTCTGCCAGTGCTTGCGATCAATCTGGTCCGGGTTTCATGGCCGGTGCCGCTCAGCAACTTCACCCTTCAGTAACAGACTTTTCCACGAAACAAAGGCGGATGGAGCAACGACGTGGCACCCCGCATGATCTTAGGCGGCAGCATTTCAGTGACTGAGACTAATTAAGGCGGCGCACGATATTACCGGTTGACCAATTCAGCCGGACAAACCGGATCGAGGGTGTCACCTTGCATCCAAACCCGGTCCCGATGGATATTGCTGAACGGCGGCGCACCGGGCCTGCAGGTTAAAGGTCAGGCACCGACTTCCCTGCGGATGAGGGAGCAGATTTTTTCCGACCATCTTTCCAGAACTGTCGCATCGGGCCCTTCAAGCAGAAGTCGCGCTTTGGGTTCCGTGCCGGAGTAGCGCAGCAGCAGCCGGCCCCCCGCCTGGGTCAGTTCCGTCTCGGCCTCGGCAACCAGTTTGAATAGTCCATCGAGTTGGTCGAATGGTTTTTTCTCCCGGACACGAATATTGGTGATTTTCTGTGGATAGCGCGTCCAGCAGCGAGCCAGCCGGGACAGGGATTGGTCGCGCTCCTTCATGATCCGCAGGATCTGCAGGGCGCTGACCAACCCGTCGCCGGTGGTGCTGTAGTCCCGGAAAATCATGTGGCCGCTCTGTTCCCCGCCGAGATTGAAGCCGTGGCGGAGCATTTCATCGATCACGTTTTTGTCGCCGACGCTTGTGCGGATGACCCGGCCGCCAGCGGCCTGAACCAAGGCATCCAGGCCGGCGTTGCTCATCACGGTACTGACAAGTGTTTTGTGGGCGAGCGTGCCCTGGGTGAGCATGTCCAAGGCGGCAATGGCCATGATGTCATCCCCGTCCACCAACCCGCCACCCTCGTCGCAAAGAATCAACCGGTCGGCGTCGCCGTCGTGGGCGATTCCCAGGCAGGCCTGATGCTCCACCACCTTTTTGCAAAGCGACTCCGGATGCATTGAGCCGCAGTCCCGGTTGATGTTCATGCCGTCGGGCTGGTTGCCGTAGACGATCACCTCCGCGCCGAGTTCGCGCAGGACGCAGGGGGTGGATTTGTAGGCGGCGCCATGGGCGCAATCCACCACCACGCGCATTCCCTCCAGAGTGAGGCCTCGGGGGAGGGATGCCTTGGCAAATTCAATGTAACGTCCCAACGCATCCTCAATGCGCACCGCCTTGCCGATGGCTTCGGCAGTGGGCCGGATGTTTTCAATCTGCCCGCTGAAAACCAGATGCTCGATCTCCGCCTCGATCCGGTCGTCGAGCTTGTAGCCGTCAGCCCGGAAAAACTTGATCCCGTTGTCTGCATAGGGGTTGTGCGAGGCGGTGATGACCAGGCCGGCGTCGGCGCGCAGGCTGCGCGTGGCATAGGCCACCCCGGGAGTGGGAAGAGGGCCGATGAACAGCACGTCTACCCCCATGGAAAGGATGCCGGAGGAAATGGCGTTTTCGAGCATGTAGCCGGACAGTCGTGTGTCTTTGCCAATGACGATCTTATGCCGGCCGCGGCCGCGGGACTGGGACTCCAGATTTTTGAAGACGTGAGCGGCGGCGCGCCCCAGTTTGAGCGCGGTTTCCGCGGTGACTGGTTCGATGTTGGCGACGCCGCGCACGCCGTCCGTGCCGAAGATTTTTTTGGCTGAGCTCATGATGGAATGCCGGGTTTAGCGTTGGGAAAGCACGATGACCTCGACGTCCGCGGGGACGGTTTTGATGCGGGTGACCCCCGGGGGGAGGGTGATATCGATTTCCTTGTGCAGACTGCGGGCCGCCGCTATGCCGCTCAGATCCACCTCAGCCCGAATGTCCCGGGCATGCAGTTGCTGGAGTGTCCGCGGTTCCGCACGGACTGTGACCTGGACTTCAGGAGGGTTGACGCGGACATTACGGGCCTCGGCTGCGGTGAAGACAACCCTCACCGGGATATTGTGAAAAGTCTGCTCTGAAATGGCGGTTCCTGCCAGTCCGATATCCGGCGTCACTTCGGTGCGAATGGCCATCTTGACCGTCAGCCAGATCAGCACCGAGAGAACCAGCGAGAGCAATTTCAGCCAGAAATCCTCAAAAAGCAGTTGGCGTAGGAATTGAATCATTTGTCGCGCCCTTGGGGGTTGATGGAGGCGTGGTCGCTTGAAGCCATGTGCACGGCAGAAGGTGCCACATTCCGCCGTTGCGACCAGAAACGCACCCAGCTCAGTCCGCTTTGGGAACGGGTTGAGGAGATGAGCACGGAGGTGAGAAAAGCGCGTAAGGCCTCCACCGTCACGCCGCGGACCAAGTGTCCCTTATAAGCGTGGGAAATCGCCCCGGTTTCCTCTGACACCACCACCACCACAGCGTCCGTTTCCTCGCTTAAACCAATGGCCGCCCGATGCCGGGTTCCCAGCGACTTGCTCAGATCGGCCCGTTGCGTGAGGGGAAAAATGCACGCCGCATAAGCGATCCGGTCCCCCTTGATGATAACCCCGCCGTCGTGGATGGCATTGTTCGGGAAGAAAATGGTCTCCAGCATTTCGGGCGTGGCCGCGCAATCCACCTCGATGCCTGATTCGACGGCTTCCTGAAGCTGGATGGATTGCTCGATGGCGATGAGTGTGCCGATGCGCACGTCAGCCAGCCGTTCTACGGTTTGGATGATGACTTCGATGGCCTCCCGCTGCTCGCTGGCGGAGGCGAAAAGGGGGAGGTTGCCCAGTTCGGCCAGCATTCGGCGCACTTCAGGTTGGAAGAGCACCACAACAGCCACAAGAAAGAAGGCCGAAAAGGCCCCGAGAATCCACTTGAGCACCTCGAGTTTAAGGAAATAGGTGACGAGCACCAGCGTGAGTAGAAGGACCAGAAAACCTGTGACCACCGGGGCGCCGCGTGTCCCGCGGATGAAGCGAAAGGCATAGTAGAGCCCGACAGTCAGAATTAGAATCTCCAATCCCGGCCGCCAGATTTGCTCAATGATCTGCCTGATCTCGCTCCAGTTCATTTTTTGCGGGCTGTAATCGCCTCAGTCATCCGAACGGCCTGAAGGGTCTCCGCGACATCATGGGTCCGGAGGATCTGAACCCCGGCATCAACGGCCAGCGCCGCGCAGGCCAGCGCCGCCGGCAGCCGTTTATCCGCAGGGGCCCCGAGCAGATTTCCAATGAACGATTTGCGGGACACCCCCAGTAACAAAGGCCTACCCCATCTTGTAAAGTCCCCCAGTCCGCCAAGCAACTGCAAAGTGTGCTCCAAGGTCTTTCCAAAGCCGATTCCCACGTCCAGAATGATTTGATCGGGTCTCAAGCCCGCCTCAACAAGACGCGAAATCCGGTCTGAGAAAAACGCATCCACCTCGGTCCGCACGTCCACGTAGCACGGCTCCCGCTGCATGGTTGTCGGCGTGCCTTGGCTGTGCATGCACACATAGCCCGCCCCCGCCGCGGCAACCACCTCCCACATCCGCTCTCCGGAGCGGCTGGCCGCGATGTCGTTGACAATGCTGGCACCACAGGCCAAGGCAGCGCGGGCCACCCCTGGTTTGGTGGTGTCGATGGAAATTGGAACGCGAACGCGCCCGGCCAATTGTTCGATCACAGGAATGACGCGGCGCAGTTCTTCGGCCTCCCCGACAGGTCTCGCCCCTGGCCGGGTTGATTCGCCACCCAGATCAAGAATGTCGGCACCTTGCTCCACCAACTCAATGGCGTGGGCCACCGCGGCCGCCGGGTCCAGAAAACGCCCTCCGTCGGAAAAGGAATCCGGGGTGACGTTGACGATACCCATCATCAGGGCCGGGCGCGGAAAGGGGAAAGTAAACTGGCAGGCACACAGTTGCATGGCTTAAACAGGAGGCTTGTTTAGGCTATCCATTTTGCCTCTGGAGGTGGCCAGTGGCAAAGATCCAGCGCATCCTACACCCCTGGAAAAGCATCGCGTATCCGGCACGACTGGGAGGGCTTCCTCAAAATCAGGGGGTCTTGGCAGCTGGCAGCTCAATGAGTTCGATTTCATAACCTTCGGGGGCGTCGATGAAAGCGAAAGTGCTGCCGGTTGAGGTTGTGGTTGGACCATCTGAAAACTGGAGTCCTTGCCGGGCCAGGTGCCGGGAGAACTCCTCCAAATTGTCCACGCTGAAGGCAAGGTGAGTCAGGTCGGCCTGCACTTGCACAGGTCCACTGCCGGGGAAAAAAGTGATTTCAATGAGCTCGTCGCTTTGCGGGGTTTTCAGGAAAACGAGTTCCGAGCCGCGTGGGGATTTGTGGCGCCGCACCTCCTCCAACCCGAGCACCTCCTTATAAAACCGGACGGTGCGTTCCAAGTCGTTGACGCGGTAGCGAGTGTGGAGAAGTTTATTCACGATGCTCATGGCCTAATGGTAGTGGAAAATGCGGCCGGTGCAACCGCGCAAATCAATCCGCAACCTGGAAATCCCTATGCTTCCGCAGCCGTGACACACGCCGTGAAAAAAGGGTTGTCAATCCGGAGAGGTTCGGATATTCAAGAGTTCGGTTGTCCACGCAATATCAAAGCATGCCCTTCTGAATCCCCCGAAAACAAACATGCTAGATATAAAACCAGAGGATGGCTTGCCGGAGCACCAACTGCCCCCCTCTCCCCCCCAGGCGCGGCGCGGCAGGCTGTTGGTTGTGGATGATGAGGATGGGCCGAGGATGTCCTTGAAGGTGATCTTCAAGGATGAGTATGACATATTTCTGGCCAGTGACGGTCCGACAGCCATTGCCTTGGCGCAGCAGCACAAGATTGACGTGGCAGTGTTGGATGTGCGCATGTCCGGGATGTCCGGGATTGAGGTTCTGGAAAGGTTGCGGTATCTGGATCCGGACATCAAGGGGGTGATGATGACGGCGTTTGAGACCACCGATACGATGAGGCAGGCTCTCAAGCTGCGAGCCTGCGACTACATCAACAAACCGTTCGATCTTTCCACCATGCGTGCCGCAGTGAGCAGCGCCATGCAGCGGCACACCTTTGAAACCGAGTTGCATGACAATGCCGAGAAACTCCAGGCGTTGGTGGCCGAACTTCAAAATCAGAAAATCCAAGAGCAGATCGCCAATACCCGCGGCGACATCTATGCCAGCATCATCCACGACATCAACGGTCCTCTGACGGTGATCTCGGGATTTCTGCAGTTGCTTAATCAGCGGTTCGGCAATGCGACCCGGCTGGAGGCGGAGGATGTGGAATTGCTCAAAGACCGGCTGAAAACGATCACCCGTCAGGCCACGAACTGCATTGAGATTTCCCGTCGCTATCTCGGACTCTTGCGCCGCCAAGCTGATGACACCCCCCATGTGGCGGTGAATCAACTCCTCCAGGATTTGAGCCATCTCCTCCAAACCCATCCTAGTCTCCCCGGTCACTCTTTTACCGTGACACCGCTGACTGAAGACATCGGAGCCCGGATTAACGGAACGGATCTGATTCAAGTCCTCCTCAATCTGGCAGTGAATGCTTTTCAAGCGTCTCCCCGGGGGCAATCCGTGCAAATCGAGGCAAAAACCCTGCATCAGTCCATGAACTTGAATCAATTCAAGGACGGGCCGAACAGCCGGGTTTTGAACTTGGAGAGATTTGACAATCTGGGGCCGCTCTTGGAATTGCGGGTTCTCGATAACGGACCGGGTATTTCTTCAGAATTACTGCCTAAAATATTCCAGCCCTATTTCACCACGAAAGGGCCTTCCCGTGGAACCGGCTTGGGCCTGAACATAGTTCAACGGTTGGTCAAGGAAGCCAACGGTTTGCTTCATCTGGAAACTCACGTGGGCCGGGGCACCACCATTTCACTGTATCTGCCCGCCGCACCCATAGGGCGCTAGGCCTGCAACCCGGATCTGCGTTTCCCTTTTGAGGTTTCGGCGCAGCAACTATTGTCATCCTCCCGGCCCGCACCGGCATTGGATTTCAACCCACCTTTCCCTTCCGGCAAAATATGTCGGGGCGGTCAGGACTTGAAAAAACCGGCCACCACTTCCGCAACGCGGTAAACCTGAGCATCCGTCAATTCAGGATAGACCGGTAGGCTGAGACATTCGCGGGCAGCTTTCTCTGCCAAGGGAAAATCACCGGGCCGGTATCCCAAGCCCTCGTAACATTTCTGCAGGTGCAGGGGGAGGGGATAATGCAACGCGCAGCCCACGCCGTTAGACTCCAGATGTTTTTTCAACTCGTCGCGGCGGGGGTGCCGGACGACGTAGAGATGGTAGACGCTTTCTGCGAAGCCGGCCTCGCGGGGCAGTTGCAGAGGGGTGTCGGTAAGCAACTGGTGATAGGTTTGCGCGATGGTCTGACGGCGGCGGGTCCAAGAGTCCAGATGTTTCAACTTCACGCCCAGCACGGCCCCCTGAAAACCTTCCATGCGGTAGTTGTAGCCCACCTCGTCATGATAGTAGCGGACCGTGGAGCCATGCTCGCGCAGCGACCGGGCCCGGGCCGCCAGGGCCGCGTCATTGGTCACCAGGGCGCCGCCCTCGCCACAAGCGCCGAGGTTCTTGCCGGGATAAAAACTAAAACAGGAAACGGCCCCGAAAGTTCCGATGGTGCGGCCGCCGTATTTCGCCCCATGCGCTTGGGCGGCGTCCTCCACCAGAGGCAGCCGGTGTTTGCGGCAGATTTCCAGCACCGGCTCCAGATCAAAGGGCTGGCCATACAGGTGCACAGGTAACACGGCCCTGGTGCGCGGTGTGATCGCCCGCTCTAGCAAGTCCGGGTTCAAGTTGAAAGTGGCGTCGTCGATGTCCACGTAGACCGGTTTGGCACCGGCGTAGGAAATCGCCCAACTCGTGGCGACGAAGGTGTAGGGAGTGGTTATGACCTCGTCTCCGGGCCCAACGCCCATCAGGAGCATGGCGACATGGAGGGCCGATGTGCCGCTGTTGAAACAAACGCAGTGCCCGGCGCCGCAGAAGGCCGCAAAATCCTTTTCAAATTGCACCACATCCTGACCCAGGCAGAACGAGCAGTTATCCAGTGTCCGGGCAAGCGCCACGTCGAGTTCCGGACGCAAGGCGCGGATCTGTGCCGGCAGGTCGAAATAAGGGATGGGGTCAGGCATAAAATAGATTTTCAGCGTTCCTTTAAGGCGGGGCGATTCTAGCGCGCAACTCCGGCAGGTTCAAGCAAACTGTTTAAGCGCAATCAGTCCGGGTTGTCTTTGAGCCATTGTTGGAGCTTCTGCTGCCAAGCCGTCCAGTCCGTTCCGAAATCACCATCCAGATAAAGTCCGAGGATATCCTTGGACTGCCCGGCCTTGGGATGCTCGGGGTTTTGAGCGACCGAGAGAAGCAGCGGCAGCTTCAGGGAATTGGGCCGGTTGAGCGCATCGGCAAGCAGCACATCCAAAACGGGTTCCGGTGATCGGGCGTCGACCAGCAGTTGGCCCAGCGGGGCGTAATCCTGATCGGCCACCAGGTTGGAAAGATGCTGGACCACCTCCAATTTGCCGGCCTCAGGCAACTCGGAAAAGAGCTCGAGCAAGCGGCGCACCTTGTTTGTGTTTTCGTCACCCGACCCCACCACTTCCCCCACGCGCTCCTCCCAGTTGGCCGGCTGGTTGGTCTCAGTCAAAACGGTGGCCGGAGGCGGAGCGCCAAATCCGGTGACTTGGTTTGGAACTGGCAACACCGCAGGGGCGGTCGGGGCGGCACCGGAGGTGGCAGGAGGGGATGGCGGCACGATTGCGGATGGAAGGACGCCAAGGGAGGAGTGTTGATTTGCCGGTTGCCGGGTTCCCAACAGGCCGAAGACCACCCCCATGAGGACGATCCCCGCAACGGCTCCGGCGATGAGGATGACTTTTGATGGTTTATGCATGGCGAATCGAACGACCCAATTTTCTTTAGTTTTCGGAGGGATGGCAACTCTTTTGCCGACCCTCTGGTGCAAGAGCCGCTTTCCCCTTGCACCGCTCCGTGCTTTGCGCATCCTTCAGGCGATGGCTGACCGAATGATTTCCGACGTGCTCACCAAGCCGGACGCCGCGCTTGAAATGACGCTGCGCCCCTCGCTCTTCTCCGATTTCACCGGCCAGAACAAGGTCAAAGAACGGCTTGAGATCAGCGTGGCGGCGGCCAAACAACGGGGCGAACCGCTCGACCATATCTTGCTCTGCGGGCCGCCGGGACTCGGTAAGACCACTCTGGCCAGCATTCTTGCCAAGGCCATGGGCGCCAATTTCAAGAGCACCAGCGGGCCAACGGTTGAAAAGGCCGGCGATCTCGCAGGCCTGCTCACCAATCTGGAAGAGGGCGATGTCCTGTTCATAGATGAAATCCATAGGCTCCAGAAAACCATTGAGGAATACCTCTATCCAGCAATGGAGGATTTCAAACTGGATATCATCATCGACCAAGGGCCCAACGCCCGGAGTGTGCGACTTAATCTGCCGCGCTTCACTCTCATCGCCGCCACCACCCGCAGCGGTCTGCTCAGCGCTCCGCTGCTCACCCGCTTCCCCATCCGCGAGCGGCTCGACTATTACCAGGCCGGGCAGTTGGACACCATTGTCACCCGCTCGGCCCGCCTTCTTGGAATTGAAATCGAGCCCCAAGGCGCCCGCGAAATCGCCCGGCGCAGCCGGGGCACCCCGCGGATTGCCAACAACCTGTTGCGTCGCGTCCGAGACTACGCCCAGATCAAGGGCGACGGCGTTATCACCGCCGGCATTGCGGACCTCGCGCTGGCGATGCTGGAGATTGACGGGAGCGGGCTGGATGAGATGGACAAGCGGATTCTTGAGGCGATTGTTTTCAAGTTTGGCGGTGGTCCGGTGGGCGTCAGTTCGCTGGCCGTTTCGGTCGGCGAGGAGCCGGACACCTTGGAAGAGGTTTACGAACCCTACCTGATCATGGAAGGCTATTTGAACCGCACGCCCCAAGGGCGCGTGGCCACCGGGCTGAGTTACAAAAAACTGGGGGTCGCTCCGCCTGAGGCGGGCAAAGTCCGTTAGTTTTCGCCCAGGAAACCCGCCGGGACTGCTTCGGTCCCGCCCGGCCCCGCATTCCCTGCTCAGGGCGTCCGGGTGAAATACGGAACTGTATTTTCATTTCGAAATCCAACCCTCGCACTTCTACCAAGTCACCAGCACATAAAATGAAAGCCATCAGATCCGCAAGCGGATTGAACCGTTGCCGAGGCTTGCTAAAATTTCCAACATCGTTCAATCGGGGCACCTTGGTTTGGACTGCGCCAACGGACGGTGCCTGATGCGTCACCTGCGGCTGAGTCCGGGCTAGGAAGCAGAATGATCAGGTTGGCGCCTGATTTAGTCTTGGGAAACAGGCATCCGGCCCTACAGGTAGAGAAACACGTAGGCCGAGAAGGCCACCGCCCCCGCTCCGGCGACTGCGGCGACCGACCAGAGAAAGTTTCGTTTTCGTGCCGCGATGGCAAAGGTGGCGATGATGACAGCCAGTTGGGCCGCCAGCATGCCGAAGAAGAACCGGCCGCTGCGCTTGTGATGGCGCTCGGCCAGCAGGTTGCTCTTGCGCACCAGCAACTCGTAGATGTTGGCAATCGCCTGATTCAGCCGCGACTCCGCCTCATATCTGGCCGCGTGATAGCGCAAGCGGGCGGCGATGAATTGCGGGGATGGCTGGTCTTTTTCAAGCTTGTCGATCGCGCTGCTGATGGGGGAGACCATGGCATCAAAGCTAAGGGCCCTGTCTTTGGCTGCCACCAGCGAGGCCTGTAATTGCTCCGGGGTGATGGTCGCAAGCAATGTGGCAGCTTCTGCTTCCGATCTGGTTGACTCCACCGCATCAAGTGCGGCTTTTATTTTTGGATCGAGGGCTAAGGCCGGCGCATCGGGCACCCGGCCGTTTTCCAAGGCGGCTTGAATGGCAGGAGGTTGGCCGGCAAACTTTCCGGGGGAAGTAGGCTGCATCTGGCCGAGGCCCTGGAGTAAATCGAGGGTGCTGTGCTGCATGGCGGCGCGGAGCTTCTTCGCTTGGAAATAGCCCCACTGATCGCCTGCTTTGGACTGCTGCTGCGCAGCCAGCGACCGGGCGTATTGGGCGCGGGTCATCTCGCTGGAGGCCAGCCCGGCCAGCGCCGTGGCGATGACCGTCATTATAATCGGCGTGGCGCTAAGGATTTTGCCCCACTTGGTTTGCGGCAGATCCGCCTTTAGTTCCTCTGGTATTTGGATTTTAGCAGCCATGAAATTTCCGGGTGTAATCCGCAATCCGTTTGTTCCGCTTCATCATAGCGCCAACACCGCCTGAGTCCAGCAAGACCGTTTCAGCGAGTAAACCAGTTTTTAAGCAGATCGGCCGCCGCTGAAATGCCCGACTCCAGAATATTCCCGGAATCAGCTCCCGCACGCCAGGATCCGGAAATTTCATAACGCGTGTCCCAATTGCCGGCGGTTTGAGCCGACCGCAACTGTTGCCGGCGCTCCTCCAATTCGCAAATCTCCCTCTCGCGGGCTTTGTCGAGTCCTCCCGCCCGGATGAACTCCACCAGGCGCCTCAACTCGTCCTGGTTAAACCAGGTGCCATGCTGCCCGCAGACATCCACGATCACATGGGAACAGCGGGCGAAGTTCAGCCGGTTCATCAGCTTCCCGCACATCGGACAGGGCACATAGCGAATCCGCTCCTCCACTGTGTTTTCCCCGGCAGCGGGCTGGGTGGTTGGCAGGCCGATGAGTGCGGACTGCCGTTCGCGGTCTGCGCAAATCTGACGAAGCACAGCGGCCTCGACCCAGATCCCGGCGCACTTGGCGCATTCATGCAGCTTGCACCCGCCAACGACCACCGTATTCATATACACCCTGCAGCGCGGACAGGCCTGGTGGGACTCCGCAACAATCTCAATACTTCCTGCCTGGGCGCCGCAATGCGAGCAGAACTTCGCCCCGAGGAAGACGAGTCCGAAACAGGACGGACACGCCACAGTCGCCAGACGCGATCCGCAGTGCCCGCAGTGGGCGGCATCTGTCGAGGCGGCAGCGCCGCACATGGGGCAGTTTAAAGTTTGTGCTTCCATCCTGCGTCCATTCTTTCCGGCGGTGCAGGATGTGCAAGTCCGGACCGGGGCACCCTGCGGTCTTGAGGGGGGTATTGTGCGGGAGGTGTTTGTGAATTCCTTCCGCACGGATGTCCTCTTAAAAAAGGAGCTGGCCTGTTCAAAGAGAGCTTCAGACCGGTCGCATGGGGCTGGTGCATGGCCGGCTCACGCTCGAGAGCCGGGGCGATCACCGGATGATGGCCACCATGTCCGAGCCGGAGTGGTGGATTTCCAGAAGGCCGGCCCGTGGTCCGGCAGGTTCATAGTAATAACCGTCGCGTTTTTTTATGTCAGCTGCGGATTTGAAACGTTTGAGTTTCTGGTTGCCGGCCGTCACCCGGGCGGGCTCAAAATCAATCCGGAGGCGTTCCAGCGATGCTGAGTCAAAGGTGGCGTATTCGATCCGATCCGGGCTGTAGTGGATTTGGCGAAGGATGGAGGATGAGCGGAGAAGGTGGTTTTGGCCGGTGGGTGCCAGTTCGGGGGCTGCGGCCATCGCCCGCAAATAGTGACGCAGATAGTCTCCGTAGCCGTCGGTGAGCCAGATATCGTCATTGGGGTAACGGTTCTTGCCGTCATCGGCGACCATGTAGGTGGCCCAGTTTAATTGGCGGATGGCCTCCTCTTTGTGGAGCGTGCTGCCGGACTTCTCGGCGTAGAGCAATTCGACCGACGCGTGGCGCGAAGTGTGGCTGTTGCCGGGGACGCGATAGGCGGTTTGTTCTTGGATGGCGGTAACTCCATAAGCGGCCCAGCGGTTGGTGCCAAAAGTCGAGAGGGTCCAGTCCAAGATGCTGCGGGCTGCGGCGGAGTCAAAGCCCGGGGAAGAATCGAAGCGGTCCGGGTATTCAAGAAGATACCATGCCATGGTGTCGGCATTGATTTCGGTGTTGGACCAGAAGGAGACGTCCTCGAAGAATGGACCCCAGTTCCGGGTCTTGAGCGGATAGTTCTTGACCCAGGCGATCAGGGTGTTTCTTGCGTACTGATAGGTGGCCTGGTGGCCGGCTTTGAGCCGAACCAACTCGTCGAACAGGCGCAGGGCACCGGTCCAGTTGGCGGTATAAGCGGCGTAGGCACTGGCTTTGGCGGGCAGTTCACCGGTGCGGGCGTTGACTCGGAACGGCCAAGGCGAATGAGCGTCGTCACCCGGAACAACTTTGGCGGCCAGAGTGTCGGCGATGGCGGAGGCCGCATCGCGGTAGCGCATCTCCCCGGTCATTTCAAACAGGGCGAGCAACTCTGCGCCGAATGACGCCGCCTTATCCGGCTGCAGGAATCCTTTGCCGGCGCGCATGTCGCCATCATAATTCCCTCCATGAATGCTGGTGTTGTAAGGGTAGGGGAGGTTGGGCCATGTGTCGGTTGCGAGAGAGAGCCCGTGATCCAGGACAAAATCGGCGATGCCCCTCATATAGCGGGTTATTTCAGGGTCACCCGTGTAAGCGTGCAGCAGCTGCAGGGAGGAGAGTGCCATCGCAAGCTGGTCGCCTCCCAGACCTCGCGCGTCATGACCAGGGCTCCAGACCTGATGCTGATAGAAATAAGGGATGCCGTTGGAGCAATTGCCCAAGCCTTTCCAGAAACTCCAGACGCTTTTGATGATACGGTCATAGGCTACCGAGGGCTGCGGCGCAGACCATGGAACGATCCGGCCGGCCGTGTCGGTTTGGATTTCGTGATAGCCCAGAGGTTCCGCTTGGAGGGACAGAGTCAGCAGCAGGAGTGAGGCTGGCAGTATTTTCTTCATGAATGGCTCAAAACATTAGGGATGAATCGGGGTGATGACAATCTGCAAGCTTTGGGCAGAATGCTTTTCGATCCGCAGAGTGACCAGTCAGCCGGCGATTAATACTTGGGGGACAAGGGTTAGGAAATCCGGGCTTGGGAAAGTCGGCGGTTTTTAAGAAAAGCGCCGGTCGGGTCAGGGCCCGGAAAATTCGGGAGGGGTTAATTGCCGAATCCGGCTTTAGCCGGTGCCGAATGAAGAGGAGCTTGGTTGAACAATGAATCCAGAGAGTTTGGCAATGCTCCGGAGGTGACCGGGTTGGTGCTGGAAAGGGGTTGGGATTGCGCGAGGCTGGGAGTTGGAGCTGGAGCCGAAACGCCCCGCAGCGGGGTTTGGTCACCGGCTAATCTGGGGCTGCCGGAAGGCGGCTCGTTTTTTCCCGAGGCGATGAAACCCAAAATCAAAACAGCACAAACCGCCGTGCTTAATCCGCCTGCCAGCAGGGGGTTGGCCCGGATTTCGTCCCACACCTCGGTCAGCCAGGTTGTGTCACCCAAGAAGAGGGCGGCGGGGCCTTGCCACCTGCGTTTTTGATTGCTTTGTATGCGGGCTGTGACCTTGCGGGAGAACCCGTTAAAATAGCCGGGCGGAGGCGATTCATGGCGTTTGAGGGCCAGCAGCTTTTGGAGTTGATCGAAATTTTCAGGTTCCGGATTCATGGCTATTTCAAATAATCTGAGAGCATGGCTTGCAGCTGCTGGCGCGCGTAGAACAGACGCGACCTCACCGTGCCGCTGTTGCAATCCATAATCCCGGCGATTTCTTCATGGGAAAGGCCCTGCACATCATGCAGCGTGACGACCAATCTATGTTGTTCAGACAGGCGCAGCAGGGCGGCGTTCAATTTCCGTTGCAGCTCGTTCAAACCGGCCGCCCGGCGCGGGGTTTGATCCGAGATGAGCGAGAGCAGATCCGGATTGTTCTCCGCGCTCGCGTCCAGATCGTTGAGGCTCATGTGGGAGCGGTTGCGGCGCTGCTTGAGAAAATTGATGGTTTTGTTGACGGCGATGCGGTAGATCCAAGTATAGAAGCTGGAGCCTCCCTTGAAAGAATTGAGGGCTTGAAATCCTTTGATGAAGGTCTCCTGAGCCAGGTCATTTGCGTCCTCATGGTTTGATGTCATGTGGTAGACCGTGGCATAGATCCGCTCCTGATAGCGCCGGACTAAAGCGTCGTAGGCGGTCAGATCCCCCTTGCGCGCCCGGGCCACCAGTTCCGACTCGGCCACAGATTCAGCCGAGGCAGGGGACGGGGCTTTGTGCGTGGGAGGATCTCCGGTGCTCATGGCATGCTCAGCGGCCTGTGCCCAAGGCCGTGATCTGGCGGGCCAGATAATGGCCCAAGCCCAGCAGACTGGTGCGTCCGACAGATTCGGGAAGATCGAGCAGCGTCAGGCGCGCCCGCGCCAGGTAGCCGTGAATGATGTCGGTCGTGGAGGGCAGCGTCCCGTGGTGGTGGAGAAGTCGCTCCATTTCCGCCAGAGCAGGGGGGTGCCACTGCCGAATACTCTCTTCGATGCGGTTACGCTCTGCTTCGGATGCCCGCTCCAGCAACAGCAGGATGGGCAGGGTGAGC
>Ga0114958_10000078_pt1 | contig 78538 bp, 64 predicted proteins | sample C_130208_EF_Meta_FD_89577 | JGI IMG/M metagenome (GOLD analysis project Ga0114958, IMG submission 89577) | Freshwater microbial communities from Lake Croche, Canada to study carbon cycling - C_130208_EF_MetaG | ecosystem: Environmental > Aquatic > Freshwater > Lake | place: Lake Croche, Canada...
CAATTAATTGAAAACGCAATCCTTTTTCAGATCTTGCATATTCAACTTCTGCTTCCGCTGGAGAAAGTTGTTTTTCGCCAACAGTTTGTAACCATTTTTTAAGAAATTCAGCTGGCAAATCGAATTTTGTGTTTTCGATTAAAAACTCAGTTACATCTCCTAATAATTTTTGATCTGCTTGTTGAGCAAATTGAGTTTCGGCATCTTCCTTGATTTTTGCTTTCAAGTCTTCCAAAGAAGCTACTATTCCTGCTCCAAAAAGTTTGTCGAATAATTCTTGATTTAACTCCGCTAATTCAGTTGAATTGATGCTTTCGATAGTAAAATCAACATCAACTTCTAATCCATGAACATCATCATGAGCTACTTTCATAACATCCATTAATTGATGATCGTCTTCGAACAAGCCTTTTGTATTAACAGTCACAACGTCTCCTACTTTTTTTCCAATGAATTTATCTGCAGTAGCTTTATCTTTAAAAATATCTAAAGAAATAGTTGTTGGATTTGCGATTCCTTTTTCTTCGTTTGTAAAAATTCCAGTTAAATCATAACCCGCTGCAACAACATCTTGAGGAACTGCTTTTCCAAATTGTTTTTGGATACGAGTTACTTGACCATCTATCAATTTTGCATCAGCTGTAACTACATATTTAATAATGTCGTTTTTTGCTTCTAAATCTATTTCGAAACTTGGAACCAATCCAATTTCATATTCGAATACTAATTCTTCGTTATTCCAAGAAAAACTCTCCTTTACTTTAGCAAGCGGTGTTCCAAGAAGATTTAATCTTTCAGATTGCACAAAACGCTCTAAAGCTAAATCCACTACTTTTTGAACTTCTTCCACTTTTATAGCTTTACCATATTGTTTTTCAACAAGATCTTTTGGCACAGCCCCTTTTCTAAAACCTTTAACGGTTGCCAAAGGCATTTTTTCATTTATTCTTTTTGCTACTTGACCTTTGTAATCCATGTGAACTACTGTCATCACAATTGTTTCGTTTACGGCGTCTAATGCTACTCTTTTAATATCCATTTCTGTCTTTAATTTACGTAATAAAATTGGGTTGCAAAATTATAAAATTTTTACAACCCAAACAAGTTTTTAATCGATTGAATTAAAGGGTTTTATTTCACCCGAAAGCAATCTTGTTTTATTTGTCGTTTCCTAACAATTTATACATAATAGATTGTAAAACAGACAGTATGATACTAAATAATAATGCGATCCAAAAAGAATCGACTCTAAACCCACCAACAATATTGGCACACAATAAAATAATTACGGCATTGATAACCAACAAAAACAATCCCAAAGTAAAGATGGTTGCAGGCAAAGTCAATAATACCAATATTGGTTTAATAAATACATTTAATAATCCCAGAACTACTGCAACTATTAAAGCAGTTGTGAAACCAGCAACATGAATTCCAGGCATAAAATGGGCAATTCCCATTACTAAAATGGCTGTGACTACTATTTTGATTATCAGATTCATAATTTTATTTTTTATAAAAGTAATACATATTTGATTTTATTCAAAAAACGAACTTGCCATTTCATAAAATAATTTTGGGTTTTCGGCATGAAGCCAATGACCCGCATTTGGAATAGTTTCTATTTTTGAATTTGGGAAATGCTGTTTTATAGTCTCGAAATCGGTGTCTAAAATATAATTAGAATTTCCTCCACGAATAAAAAGAGTTGGTTTATTGAATATATAATGTTCTGGAAGTGCCTTCCCAATTTCTTCAATTTTTTTGTTAAAAACAGGCAAATTAAATCGAAAAGCTAATTGTCCCGGCTCTTGCCAATATAAGCTTTTCAATAAAAATTGTCTGGTACCAAAGTCGGTGATGTGCTGCGACAAGATTTCCTCGACCTCATTCCTGCTTGGTTTTAACGAAAAATCAACGGCGTTCAATCCTCCCAAAATAGCTTGATGATGTTGTGGATAGAATTTTGGACCGATATCAGCAACAATCAGCTTATCAACAAGTTCAGGATAAGTTGCGGCCAATAACATCGCTGTTTTACCCCCCATCGAATGACCTATAATATTGATATTATCCAAATTATTGGATTTGCAATAATCATATACATCTTGAACCATGAATTCATAACTAAAATCCTCGGAATGAAAACTGCGACCGTGATTTCGTAAATCCAGAATATGAACTTCAAATCCATTAGTAGCAAATTGTACCGCAAGTGTTTTCCAATTATCAGACATTCCCAGAAATCCGTGAAGAATTAAAAGTGGTTTGCCTTGACCTTCAATTTTTGAATATAGCATTATATACTTTTCTAAATTAGATTTTACATTTATCTAAAACCGTTTACTTTTTCAACTCCTGAACATTCCCTGTTCTATTGAGAATTCCCCAACCTTGTAATTCTCCTTTGATTGCTTTTCTGAAAGATTTTATCAAAATATAATACATCAATTGTCTGTAAATTAACTTTTGAGGAATCAGCCAAACCAATTTTTTGTAATCTTCTTTTTCGAAATAAAAGGCTACCGCTGCGCCAATAATATCCACAAACATAAAGATTAAATAATACAATATAATCTTGTCAAAACTTGCTGGAATTATTCCAATAGACGCAAAGAGAAGACTTACCAATAAAACAAAATCGGCCAATGGAGACAAGAATGGCAATATAATTTGAAAAATAAGAATATTAGGAAGCGCTATAAGACCAAAGTTTTTATGTTTTCGTCTAAACAATGCTTTTCTATGTTTCCAAAAACTTTGAATAACGCCAAAACTCCATCTAAATCTTTGTTTCAAAAATTGACTCATTGTTTCAGGAACTTCCGTGTAGGATATAGCCGAAGTACAGTTGCGTATCAAATATCCTTTTCCATGAAGACGCATAGTAAGATCACAATCCTCTGCTAGAGTATCCGTTGTAAAACCACCGGCAATCAAAACAGCATCCTTTCTGAAAGCACCAATGGCTCCAGGAACTACTGTGATACATTCTAAAAAATCGAAGGCACGACGGTCAAAATTTTGAGACGTAATGTATTCAATACTTTGCCATCTGCTGATCATATTGACTTCGTTTCCTACTTTTACATTTCCTGCAATTGCACCTATATTAGAATCTATAACTTTATGATTTTCAGTATCTCTAACAAAAAATTTATCCATTAAAAACGAAACTGCATCCGATTTCAACTGTGTATCTGCATCAATACAAACAAGAAAATCATAACTTGATTTTTCGATTCCAAAATTCAAGGCTGTAGCTTTACCACCGTTTGGCTTAGTAAATATTTTAATTTTGGGGTTGTCTTTAAACTCATTATAAACTTTATTATAAGTTCCGTCTTTACTTCCATCATCTATAAAAACAACTTCCATATTTGGATAATCTTGATTCAACAAACTATTGATGGTTCTCAAGCAATTTACTTCTTCATTATAGGCAGGTACAATTATCGAAACAAAAGGTTTTTCTGAAACTTCATCGTCATTTACTAATGATTCTTCTCTGTTTTCGGATAATTTTCGAATATATGCAATAATCATAATAATGATCATCCTTGAAATAGATAGGACAATCCCAATTATAAATAACATGAAAATAAACTTATTTAGCCAATAGGAAACTTCCGCAAAAACAAAATTCATTCTGTTTTGCCAAGAAAGCTCGATTTTAGGCATCAAATCGTCTTTGGTTTTTCCCATCAAATCGGCAACCGTAGTAAATTTGCATCCTTTTTTCTTAAAATAAGCAATGATTTTTGGCAAAGCATCAACAGTTGCTTGTCTGGAATATCCACCCGAATCATGTAATAAAATAATACTGGCATTACTTGAATTTGCTAATCTAATAGTTTCAGACAATATTATAGCTGCATTATGTTTCGGATCCCAATCATTAGGATCTATACCTTCCCCAATACAGATGTAATTGTCTTTTTTAGCTCTTGCAATTGGCTCAATCTCATCATAGGTTTGTGGTTCACTATCCGCATTATAGGGTGCTCGAAACATAACTGTAGAATGTCCCGTTACACATTCTATAAGAGATCGTGTTGTTTTTAGTTCCAAATCCGCTCGATCAGGACTCATTCTGGCAACATTACTATGAGTGTAAGTGTGATTCCCTATTTCGTATCCATCACGATAAATACGTTGAAGCAACGGAATGTTTTGTTGTGCATTTATACCAACTACAAAGAAGGTGGCGGGTACATTTTCTTTTTCTAATATATCTAAAATCTTAGGAGTAAATTCAGGATTTGGACCATCATCAAAAGTAAGGATGATTTTATGACCCGGACCTATTGGCGTTTCATCTTCACCAAATTTTTCGTAAATATAACCAGAAGGAAGGTTTTGATAAATTTGTTCAGAAATTAGCAATTCTTTTTTATCAATTTCTAATTTTATTTTTCCTTTTTGTGGTGTAAAAAGAATATCTAACAACTCTCCTTCTCCCACATGACTAGGCTTAACGTTTGGATCATAAGGAATAGTACTCAACAATGAAAAATTGAAAGGATATTTTCGTAAAAATTCGGTACTTAAATCCCGACCGTAATAATGCCAAATCCTTGGATCTTCTCCGCCTAATCTCCATAAAGCAGTTCCTGCAGTGGTATAATCATCTGCAAATCTTAAAATATTAAAAGTGGTAGCCGCATCCGTAAACCATACGGAATGATTAAAAACTTCCTCTGAATTTTTTTCCGAATAATTATAATTTAAATTAAAAGTATCATTATCGTAATTTATTTTGGCTTTTGCCAACCTTGCTCCGTCAATAGCCTTAGAAAAAGTAATGTCATTTACGAATTTATTACCTTCTCCATCGGTGTACCAATCTCTTCCATAACCAGCAACACCAAGAATGATTTTTGAAGGATCCATATAATTATCCATTATATCTAATTGCTCCTCTATCCATTTTTGAGAACAAATTGGACCCGGCTTATTTGCTTCACTGTATTGATCATAAGCCATTAAGATCATATAATCATTATATTTTCCTAATTGTTTATAATCAAAATCTTCATTGTTGGGTAAAACATCCATCGAAACAACAAACCCTTTTGAGTGTAATTTTAGATATAACTCTTTTTGGAAATTGGTTAAATTTTCGTTTTTCGATTCTATTAAATCTTCAAAATCGACATTTACTCCTTGAAGCTTATATTTGTAAAGTGTATTAACGATATCATCGATAATATTTTTCCGAACTACTGCATCTGTTAAAATTTTATGCAATAATTTACCGCTAAAATCACCTCTAATAGCAGGATCTTTGCTCGTCAAAAAATTATTAAATATGGGTTGAATACTTAACTTATTTCTCTTCATTACGGCTAATCCCGCAGTGTCAATTCGAGTTTGAAGTCTATATGTTATTGGATCTATGAAAAACCATTCTGGATAAATTGTGTTTAATTTTCCAGCATTAATTTTTAAATCATTAAGTGCTGCCTTGTCCCAAGTTACATAAAAAGCAGACCGTATTGTTTTAGCATTTACCACCTTTGATATAAGGTTTTTAATGGAATCTTCTTTGATTTTCTTTATCAAAAAACTTTCAAAACCTATGTATTTTTTATTCTCTTTTGAGGCTAAGGTAAATTTATGATTTGGATTTAACTTAGAACTAAATATACTTGCTTTATCCTTGATTTGCGGCAATGATGGATTTACTGCATTTACAATTGTAATTATTACAACAGAAAGAATAAATAATGCAATAAAAATAATAACTCTACTGGTCCATTTTACGGTAAGCCAACGTTTTTTATTATCGGTTTGAAAAATCTGATTAGAACTCATTAAATATTTATTATTATTTTAAGACATTATGGCAATTATTGTGCCCGTTTTTCAAAAATTACTTCAATTTTTGTAAATACATATTTATTACATTGTCCAACCCAAGGTAAATAGCTTCAGAAATAAGTGCGTGACCAATTGAAACTTCAAGTAAATTAGGGATATTTTGCTTAAAAAATTGAATATTATCCAAACTCAAATCATGTCCAGCATTAATTCCTAAATCCAATTCATTAGCTAAAATTGCAGATTTTACATAAGAATCAATTCCGTTTTTATTTCCCAAACTATATTCGTGAGCAAAAGCCTCTGTGTAAAGTTCAATTCTTTCGGTTCCAATAATTTTAGCACCTTCAATCATTTCAAGAACTGGATCGACAAAAATGGAAGTTCTAATTCCGTTTCGTTGAAATTCCTGAACAATTTCAGTTAGAAAATTTTTATGTTTTATGGTGTCCCAACCCGCATTTGAAGTTATCGCATCAATAGCATCTGGGACTAAGGTGACTTGAGTTGGTTTGATTTCCAGAACAAGATCGATGAACGTTTTTTCAGGATTTCCCTCTATATTATATTCGGTATAAACTATCGATTTCAATTCTCGCGCATCTTGATATCTAATATGACGTTCGTCTGGACGTGGATGAATTGTAATTCCTTGCCCACCAAATTTTTGAATATCGGTTGCCACTTTTAATAAATCAGGAACATTTCCTCCGCGAGCGTTTCGCAAAGTTGCTATTTTATTAATATTTACACTTAACTTTGTCATTGAAAAACTTTTTGATGCTAATTATTGAATTTAAAATGCAAAAATACAAAGTTAAACTAGCCATTATTGCATAATTTTGATTATTTTGCATCAAATATTTTGGATTGATTTATGACTGAAATAGCAAACTATATAACAACTGATTTTAAAGCCATTGAAAGCCATGAAACTATTGCGGTAGTTCAAGACTTTTTGGGTAAAATTACTTTTTCTCATTTTCCAATTGTAGAAGAAGAAATATTTATTGGAAGTATCGCTTCAGAAGATTTAGAAACATTTGACAGCAATAAAAAAGTGCTCGATTACAGATACACCCTCGAGAATTTTTTTGCTAGAACTAATATGATTTGGCTTGATGTTTTAGAAGTTTTTGCCAAAAATCACACCAATTTAGTTCCTGTTTTGGATGAAAACAACAAATATGTTGGCTATTATGAAATTAGCGACATCATGAATTTTTTCAATGAAACACCTTTTTTAAAGGAACCTGGAGACATTATAATTATCAAAAAAGGCGTTTTGGATTATTCTATAAGCCAAATTGTTCAAATTGTAGAAAGCAATAATGGTAAACTACTTGGTTTATTTGTTTCTGAAAGTGATTTGAGCACCATTCAAATAACATTAAAAATAAGTGTTGGATCAATGAATGAAATCATTCAAACCTTTAGAAGGTATAATTATGAAATTATTTCCGAACATAAGGAAGATAATTATATTAACACTTTAAAGGAACGTTCTGATTATTTAGACAAATACCTAAATATTTAAGCCTCACAAAACCATTGCAAAGCAAAGGATGTAAAACAAAAAGGATGAAAGTAGCCATTTACGGACAGTATTATCAAAATAGCACAGAGCCAATTATTAAAGATATTTTCGTATTCTTCAACAATAACAATGTTGAAATGATCATTGAATCTAATTTTTTGAAAATTTTATACGAGAAAAACATCGTCAAAAAAGAATATAAAACATTTGAGTCATACACGGAATTGAATAGCAGTTTTGATATGCTAATAAGTATTGGCGGAGACGGAACAATTCTTAGGGCAGCAACCCTAGTTAGAGATTCAGGTGTTCCTATTTTAGGTATAAATGCAGGAAGACTAGGTTTTTTAGCAACTGTTCAAAAAGAAAGTATTCAGGAATTTATGCAATTTATAATTGATAAAAAATACACCATTTCTAAAAGAACCCTTTTAAGTTTAACTTCATCACCAGACAACACAGCGATTAAAGATCTTAATTTCGCTATGAATGAGATAACAGTGAGCCGAAAAGACACAACGTCTATGATTACGATAGAAACGTATTTAAATAACGAATTTTTAAATTCCTATTGGGCCGACGGTTTAATTATTTCAACACCTACTGGATCTACTGGCTATTCCATGAGTTGTGGAGGACCTATTTTAACACCTGATGTGAGCAGTTTTGTCATAACACCGATTGCACCACACAATTTAAACGCCCGCCCACTTGTAGTAACAGATGAAACAGAAATTCGTTTGAAAATTTCAGGTCGCGAAGAGCATTATTTAGTTTCTCTTGATTCTAGAATTACCTCCGTTAAAAACGAAACCATATTGACCATAAAAAAAACTCCTTTTCAAATAAACATGGTTGAAATACCAGACGAAACCTTTTTAAAAACACTTCGAACTAAATTATTTTGGGGTGAAGACAGGAGAAATTAGTCCATTTTAGTTTTCAACTATACGAATCCCTATAAATTGTTCGTTTATCATTTATTGAATTAACAACTTTCGTTTTAAATGCATTGATTTTTAAGTAAAAGTCACATTTAAACCAACTAGTATTGATTCCTATTGATAATTATTATATTTGCACGCAATTTTAAATTAAATGAACAAAACTTTTATTTTATTTTTCTTCCTTTTGACTTTTACAATGAACGCACAAATTCATGAAGTCGGTTTATTTCTTGGTGGTAGCAACTATATAGGAGATGTTGGCTCAACGACTTATGTTGCACCAAACGAACCTGCTTTTGGAATACTTTATAAATGGAATAAAAGCCCGAGACATTCTTATCGGTTTTCCTACACACAATCAAAAATTGTAGCAAACGACAAAGACTCCAATGAACCAAGCCGAAAAGCGAGAGGGTATAATTTTGAAAACAACTTAAAAGAAGTATCTTTAGGCCTTGAATTTAATTTTTTTAATTTCAATTTACATGATACTAAGAAGAAAATTACGCCTTATGTTTATTCGGGACTAACCTATTTTTTTTATGATGAATTGTATCATAAAATAACACCAGCAATACCGGCAACACTAACAAAACCAGCAATACGAGAAACAATAGCAATAAACACAGAATCAAATCATTCAAGTAGTAGTTCAATAGCTATTCCAATGAATGTAGGAGTAAAATCGAATATTAGTCCTCACACCGTTTTGGCTTTAGAGATTGGCGCAAGATATACTTTTACCGACAATCTGGATGGAAGCAATCCAAAAAATAAAAAATTTGCTAAATTTGGCAATATAAATAATAATGATTGGTATGTTTTTTCGGGCTTAACATTAACCTATACATTTGGGAACACACCTTGTTATTGTGCAGAATAAAAAATGAATTTAAAAGAAAAAATAGACCTATCAAACCTACCTAAGCATCTCGCAATCATTATGGATGGTAATGGTCGTTGGGCTAAAAAACAAGGCCTTTTAAGAGCTTTAGGTCACGAAAGCGGAACAAAATCGGTAAAATCAAATATCGAATCCTGCGCCAAACTTGGTATTAAGTACCTAACTCTATATGCGTTTTCAACAGAAAACTGGAATAGACCCCTACTTGAAGTTGAAACTTTAATGAGAATCTTAATAAAAGCATTAAAGAAAGAACTTAAAACACTACAAGACAACAATATAAAATTGAATGCGATTGGTAATCTAGAAAAACTACCCAAATCAGCTCAAAAAGAATTGCTGGATGTAATAGAAAAAACAAAAGACAATACTCGAATGACTTTAACCCTAGCGCTGAGTTATGGTTCAAGAGAAGAATTAGTTAATGCCGTTAAAAACATAAGTAATAAAGTTAAAAATAATATAATTTCAATAGACAGTATTGACGATTCAATTATAAATGAGCATCTTTACACGCAAAATTTACCGGATGTAGATTTATTAATAAGAACAAGCGGAGAACATAGAATAAGTAATTTTTTGCTTTGGCAAATAGCCTATGCGGAATTATATTTTACTGATATATTATGGCCAGACTTTAAAGAACATGATTTATATGAGGCTATCCTTAGTTATCAAAAAAGAGAACGTAGATTTGGAAAAACAAGTGAACAAATTAAATAATTTTTTAGTGTTAAATAAAAGCATAAAAATAGCCCTTACCCTTTTGATTTTTGGAAATTTTTCTCAAATAAAAGCTCAAGATAGAGTTCCTTTTGACCAAGGAAAAAAATACATCCTTGCCGATGTTGCTATAGTTGGCAAAATAAGTTTCAATTCTCAAACTGTAGTTACCTTTGCTGGATTGGAGAAAGGAAAAGAAATTACAGTTCCTGGTGAGGAAATTAGCAACGCTATTAAAAAACTGGGGAAACTAGGTTTGTTTGACGAAATTTCATTTTATGTAAATAAAATTCAAAATGACAGCATCTATTTAGATTTACATGTAGAAGAATTACCTAAACTTGGCGAAGTAAAATTCGTGGGGGTAAAGAAAAGTAAAATTGAAGGATTAATTAAAGACAATGCACTTACAAAAAGCAAAGTTGTAAATGAAAATTTAATTACAACAACAAAAAATTACATCGAAAACAAATACAAAAAAGACGGTTTTTATAACACCAAAGTAAACATTAACACAGTAATAGACACCTCAACTGTTAATGTGGTGAATATGGTGATAAATGTTGACAAAGGCACCAAAGTAAAAATTGATGAAATTGATTTTATAGGAAATACGAAAGTTTCGGATAAAATTTTGCGTAGTACCATGAAAGACACAAAACAAAAAAAACTACTAACACTTAAAGCATCCAAATACATTAAGGATAAATATAAAGCGGATTTAGAAAAAGTAATTGCAGCATACAAGGAACGTGGATACAGAGATGCTAGAATACTTTCTGACTCTGTTGCTTATAATAAAGATTTAAAAGCGTTAAAAGTTAAAATAAAAGTTGAAGAAGGGAATAAATATTATTTTGGAAACATTAAATTCTTAGGAAATACCGTTTATTCTGACCAAGGATTAAATAGCATGTTGGGAATTAAAAAAGGAGAAACCTATAACGGAGTTCTTCTTGAAAAAAGAATCGCTGACAAATCTAAACCAGATAGTGAAGATATTACCAATTTATACCAAAATAATGGCTATTTGTTTTCGACCATTAATCCAGTAGAAGTAAAAACAGCTAACGACACCATCGACTTTGAAATTCGTGTGAATGAAGGTCCAATTGCTTACTTTAATAAAATAACAGTAACGGGAAATGACAAAACAAATGACCACGTTATTTATAGAGAATTAAGAACAAAACCAGGAGAAAAATACAACAAAGAATTACTAATACGTACCATTCGTGAGATTGGACAATTAGGATTTTTTGATCCAGAAACTATAGAACCAAAATTCAAAAATGTAGATTCAGCAGCTGGAACTGTTGATATTGAATACCCTTTAACTGAAAAAGGAGCTAGCCAAATTGAACTACAAGGTGGTTATGGAGGCGGTGGTTTTATTGGGACATTAGGATTGTCTTTCAATAATTTTTCCACAAAAAATTTATTTAACAAAAATGCTTACAAACCTCTTCCAATGGGTGATGGACAAAAAGTATCTTTGAGATTACAAGGAAGTACTTATTTTCAAACGTATAGCTTATCCTTTTCTGAACCTTGGTTTGGACAAAAAAAACCAGTGCAATTTAGCACCTCATTATCTTATACAAAGCAGTTTTTAAACAATTATGTAACTTATCAGGTAGATAAAACTAAAAGTTTTAATATAATGACAATATCCGTTGGTCTTGCAAAAAGACTAACCGTTCCAGATGATTACTTTGTTTTATCACAATCCTTAAGCTACCAACATTATGATCTACATAATTATAACACAGGATTATTTACCTTTGGAAATGGAACATCAAGAAACTTAGCTTATACAATTGGCTTAACAAGAAGCAACAAAGGTGTAAATCCAATTTTTCCAATATATGGATCTGAATTTAGCTTAACAGGGAAATTTACATTACCATATTCTTTGATGAATGGAATTAATTATGGTACATTGGGAGACAAAGAAGAATATAAATTAAAAAACACCGTTGATAGATTAAATGTACCCGATGCAAATGGACATATTGTTCAAATTGGTGATTATACCGATAATAAAGGAAACTGGGTAAGTACGTTTCAAGAAGCAGCAGCAGATGTATCTAAAGTGGATCAAAAGAAATACAATTGGTTAGAATATTATAAAGTTAAATTAAAAGCAGATTGGTATACCAAAGTTTATGGTAAATTAGTATTTCGTTCTATGGCAGAATTTGCGTTTTTAGGAGCTTACAATCAAAACAGAGGAGTTGTCCCTTTTGAACGTTATTATATTGGTGGAGATGGAATGGCAACTTATTCTATGGATGGAAGAGAAACCGTAGGTTTAAGAGGATATCCAAACGGATCTTTGACCCCAGTAAATAGTTCTGGAGTGGCAATTGGAGCTACAATATATAATAAGTATTCATTAGAAATGCGTTATCCAATTACCTTGAAATCATCTGCATCTATTTTTGCACTTTCATTTTTAGAAGCTGGGAACTCATTTACTAATTTTAAAGATTACAACCCTTTTGCTTTAAGCCGCTCAGCAGGTGCTGGTTTGAGAGTATTTATGCCGGCTTTTGGATTATTAGGGATTGATTTTGGATATGGATTTGATGCTCTACCAGGTCAATCAAAAGCAAATGGATGGGAAACACATTTTATTATTGGACAACAATTTTAAAAAAAAAAAATGATATAAATTTTTCTAAAACAATAAGGTTATGAGAAAATATTTTTTATTTACATTTATAAGTTTGATTTTCGCAAATGAAAGTCAAGCTCAAGCTAAGGGAACAAAAATTGGCTACATTGACATGGAATATATTTTGCAAAATGTTCCCAATTATACCGAATCGCAAAACCAGTTAGAGCAAAAAACTCAAAAATGGAAGCAAGAAATTGAAGTGAAAAAACTGGAGATCAATAAACTTAAAGAGGCACTTAAATCCGAAAAAGCATTATTGACTAAGAGTCTAATTGAAGAAAGAGAATCTGAAATTAAGTTTCTTGAGGAGGAAGCATTAGACTATCAACAAAAAAGATTTGGACCAAACGGTGATTTAGTAGTGCAGAAATCAGTATTAACAAAACCGATTCAAGATCAAGTGTTTACTGCGATTCAAGATATTGCCGAATCAAAAAAATACGACTTTATTTTTGATAAAACTTCTGATTTAACAATCCTTTTTGCAGCTAAAAGATTTGACATTAGCGATCAAGTATTACGAGTACTAAATAGAGCGGAGAAAAGAGAGCAATTAACAAAAAAACAGCTTAAAGAAGAAGAAGAAAAAGAGGAAAAAGAGGATGCTATTAATCAAAATCCAGCTTTAGCTAGCAGAAAAAAAGCTTTAGACGAAAGAAAAATAGCTAGAGATCAAGCAATTGCTGATAAAAAGTTATTGCAAGAAGAGAAGAAAAAAGAAGCTGAAGCTAAAAGAAACCAAATCTTAACCGACAGAACTGCTAAGAAATCTGGAGCGCCTGAAACTTCAAAAACAGCTGAAAACACAAATGATTCAGAAAAAGAAGCTGCAAAAATAGCTGCTGCTGAAGCAAAACAAGCACAAACTGAGGAAAGAGCAAAAATCCTGGAGGAACGCAAAAAAGGAATTGAAGATCGTAAAAAAGAGGCCGAAGAAAAAAGAAAACAAATTCTTGAAGAAAGAGAGGCGAAAAAGAATGCGACGACAGTTACAAATACTAAAACAACCGAAACTGGAATTAATTTAGAAAAAGAAGCTGCAAAAACTGCCGCCGCTGAAGCAAAACAAAAACAAACAGATGAAAGAGCTAAAGTTCTAGAAGAACGTAAAAAAGCAATTGAAGACAGAAAAAAAGAAGCAGAAGAAAAAAGAAAACAAATTCTTGAAGAAAGAGAACTTAAAAAAATCGTACCCATTTCTACAGTTATAAAGTCTACTGAAACAGATACTAATTCAGATATAGATGCCACGAAAAAAGCTGCTATAGAAGCAAAACAAAAACAGACTGAAGAAAGAGCTAAGGTTCTGGAAGATCGTAAAAAAGCGATAGAGGAAAATAAAAGGGTAGCGGAGGAGAAAAGGAAACAAATACTTGAAGAAAAAGAAGCTAAAAAAATTGGCACGATTTCTGAAGTACAGAAAAAAGAAGAAGTTACAAAACCGGTAATTAGTGCCGAACCAGCATCTGAAACTTCTAAAAATTCCCCAGCAGAAGCGAAACAAAAACAAATTGAAGATAAAGCAAAAACGATAGAAGATCGCAAAAAAGTGATTGAAGAACGTAAAAAAGCATTGGAAGAAAAAAGAAAAAAAGTGCTGGAAGAAAGAGATGCTGCTAAGAAATTAAAAGAAGAAACATTAAAAACAACTAAAGATAATTCTAATAACAATTAATTACTAAATACTTTAAAAACGATGAAACAAATCAAAACTTTACTAATTGCTGCAATACTTTTCATAGGAGCCAGCCAAACTATTACCGCACAAGCAAAAACAGCACATGTTGATGTAAGTGAAATTGTATCTAAAATGCCAGCCATGCTTGATGCCCAAAAACAACTTGAAAAACTAAGCGCAACTTATGATGCAGATTACAAAAAAATGGCTGAAGAATTTCAAGCTAAACTAAAAAAATACGATGCTGAATCTGCAACAGTAACAGAAGTAATAAATGGAGAACGTCAAAAAGAGGTTCAAGATATGCAAAAAAGAATCCAAGATTTTGGTCAAAATGCTCAAAAAGAATTACAACAAAAACAAGAAGAAATCACTAAACCAATTTACGAAAAAGTAAAAGCTTCTATTCAGAAAGTTGGAAAAGCTAAAGGATTTCAATATGTTCTTGACGGATCTACACTTTTACTTGCTGACGGTCCTAACTTAACAGCTGACGTAAAAAAAGATTTAGGTTTTTAATAAATGTCTTAAATTTAAAAAAACGCTCTTTCCTATCTTTGGAACAGAGCGTTTTTTTTGTTAAAAATATTTTTAGGAAATGTAACACATAGCAACTAACTTTGTTATCATGTACAACAATCAACCTATTGGAATTTTTGACTCAGGCATTGGAGGAACATCCATTTGGTCCGCAATACATCAATTACTTCCTAATGAGAAAACTATTTATTTAGCAGATAGTAAAAACGCTCCTTACGGTCAAAAAACCAAAGCTGAAATAGTAGCTTTAAGTATGAAAAATACAGAGTTATTATTAGAAATGGGTTGCAAATTAATTGTAGTAGCTTGCAACACCGCAACCACAAATGCAATACAGGAATTAAGAGCAAAATATAAAGTTCCATTCATAGGAATTGAACCTGCTATAAAACCTGCAGCAACAAATTCCAAAACAGAAACTATTGGAATTTTAGCGACACAAGGGACTTTAAATAGCGAACTTTTCAACAAAACTACAGAGAAGTATCAAAACATAAAAATTATTGAACAAGTGGGCCACGGATTAGTTCAACTGATTGAAAATGGTGAAATAAATTCGGATGAAATGACAAAATTGCTTCACTCCTATTTGAATCCAATGATAGAAGCTAATATTGATTATCTTGTTTTAGGATGCAGTCATTATCCCTATTTAATTCCTCAAATAAAAAAAATACTTCCAGAACACATTCAGATAATTGATTCAGGTGAGGCAGTAGCAAAACAAACCAAAAACGTATTAAAAGAAAAAATAGGTTTTTCGATTGATGAAAATAATGGATCCCTTTTTTATACTAATTCCAACCCAAAAGTACTTTCGGAAATATTAGAAAATAAATATAAAGTGATTGAAATGAATTTTTAAAAAGCTATTCTTCCTCTTTATACCAACCAGAATACATTACATAATTATTTGATATACGTTCTATTTCTCCAGCAAAATCAGATTGGTTAATTTCTTTTACCTTTTTTGCGGGTACACCTGCGTAAATTGTACCTGATTCAACGACCGTGTTTTGAGTAACAACGGCTCCTGCAGCAATAATAGAATTGCTTTCGACAATGCAATTATCCATAATAATGGCACCCATACCCACCAAAACATTATCATGAATAACACATCCATGTACAATTGCGTTATGACCAATAGATACATTATCTCCTATTATGGTTGGATGTTTTTTATAAGTACAATGAATAACCGCACCATCTTGAATGTTAACTTTATTCCCTATTGTAATGTAATTAACATCGCCCCGAATTACAGCATTAAACCAGACGCTACATAATTTCCCGAAGCTAACTTCACCAATTATGGTTGCATTATCGGCTACATAACAATCTAGAGGTATAGAAGGTGTTTTTCCGTTTAGAGATAGTATTGACATTATATTAATATTAATTAATTGCAGGACAATTGCATTCGTATTTTTCCCGTTTGCAAAATAGGTTTACACCCAATGTAATTTGATGATAACCACCATTGTCAAATTTAACAGCTCCTGAAAGATGAGAATAAGTGTATGCAAACATAAATTTATCAAAATTCAAACCTAAGATTGGAGTAATATATTGTAAATTTTGTGTTGCTATACCACTACCACTCTGGTATTGAGCGCCATCAAAACTTCTTCGATAGGATATCCCTCCCCAAAGTTTACCAAAATCAAAGTTTTTATAGGCTTTAAGATTAATATCAATAGATTTTTCTTGTGTTTTTTCGACAAGTTGAAATAATAAAGAAGGTTCCCAAAGTATTTTATCTTTGTCACCAAAAACATAACCTACACTCAATAAATATTTTCTTAGATTATCACTTTCGTATGCGGAGTAAATTGCTCTTCTAGTTTCTATTGCATTCTTAACCGTTGCATGTAAATAATAATCCAAATAATTATAAGAAGCCCCAAAATCAATATTGAAATAAGCATCTTTCTGAACAATCGTACCATCAATAATGGGGTCAAAATCTCCAGATTGCCTAAAACTAGTTTCATCAAGTTGACTCTGAATAAAAGCAGTACTTATACCAAAAGACAATTGATTTAAGTCAATCTCATCTCTTGAAAACATAATGTGATGTGCATAAGTCAGTTTAACCCCTTTCTGAGAATGATATCCATTTTTATCGTTAAAAAGAATAATCCCTGCACCTGATTTCTCTCCAATTCTACCATTAAAACTAAAAGTTTGAAGTGCGGGAGCATCTGTTTGTTCAAACCATTGTTTACGAGCTGTAAGTCTAATTTTTGCACAATTAGCTGCTCCAGCCATCGAAGGATGAATCAAATAATAATTATCAGATAAATAATCAGAATACACCGCAATTCCTTCTTGTGAAAAAGAAATTTGAGACATAAAGAAAACTGCTAAAAACAAAATGGCTTTATAAAACATCTAAAGAGGGCTTTAAAGAATACTTTGAAACAAGATAATAACGCAAAAAAAGAAAAAATATTTAATTTAGAATCCTATTAAGTTAATTTATTCCATTTAATTATCAAATATAGTTATTAGTAGAAAATAACTTTGTTAAATTTGTAAAAAAAATAAAAGTCATGTCGAAAATAACAATAAAGGAAACACAAAATCCAACTATATTAAAATTTGAATTTGAAGATTTTATCACTAAAAAAGAAAGTTTTGAATTCAAAAATATTGATGAAGCTACCAATTCTCCCCTTGCGCAAAAATTATTCTATTTGCCATTTGTAAAAACAGTATATATATCGGGAAATTTCGTTGCTATAGAAAAATTTAGCATTGTAGAATGGGAAGATGTAAAAGAAGCAGTGGCAGAACAAATTGAATCATTTGTAGCTAATGGCGGAATAATCATTGCAGCTACAGAAAATAAAACACAAAAACAACCCATAACAGTTTATGGAGAAAGCACTCCGAATCCAGCCGCTTTGAAGTTTGTAGTTAGCAGAATGCTTACCAAAAACGCGGTGGAATTCAAAAACATAGATGAAACAGCAGCTTCACCATTGGCAAAGGAATTGTTTAAATTTGCTTATGTAAAAGAAGTTTTCATCGATGAAAATTATATTTCAGTTACCAAATATGAAATAAACGATTGGAATGAGATCACTTTGGAATTAAGAAGTTTCATCAAACAATATATCGAAAATGGTGGTGATGTATTGGATGAAAATGTTCTTGTAATAAACAAAGAAAAAGAAGAAGAGAAAACACAGAATTTCGACAATCTTGATGTTACATCACAACAAATCATAAACATTCTGGAAGAATACGTAAAACCAGCCGTTCAAGCAGATGGTGGAAATATTGTTTTTGATTCCTATAACGAAGAAGATAAAACGGTAAAAGTAATTCTTCAAGGCGCTTGTAGCGGATGCCCATCTTCCACATTTACTTTGAAAAGCGGAATCGAAAATATGCTGAAAAGCATGTTGAACGACGAATCTATTAAAGTGGAAGCGGTAAATGCGTAATTTATTTACCTAATTTCAATTTATAAAAAAAATCAAATATTTAACTTTAAACACAGCCATTCCAAATGGAAAGGTTTTTATTAGCTAAAAATGACACTAGATCCCAATTATGTTAGCGACTATGCTGGCACTTTTATAAAAGCATTACTTGATTATTCTCCAAAATTAATTTCTGCTTTCTTAATTCTATTTGTAGGTATATATACAATTCGACTTATCAATAGATTGATTAGAAGAATCATGGTAAAACGGGAATTAGACCCCACATTGACCAAGTTTCTTGCCGACATTTTATTTTGGATTTTAAGAGTGTTGTTATTTGTAACTTTTATTTCAAAACTTGGAATAGAAACTTCTTCGTTTGTTGCTATTCTAGGTGCAATGGGACTTGCTGTAGGCTTATCGCTTCAAGGTTCTTTGTCAAATTTTGCTGGAGGAATGCTTATTATCCTTTTTAAACCGTTTAAAGTAGGTGACACAATCGAGGCTCAAGGAGTTTCAGGCACTGTTTCTGAAATACAAATATTTGTCACTAAAATAATTAATGGGAATAATCAAACCATTTTTGTTCCCAATGGTACTTTATCAAATGGAACCATTACCAATTATTCGACACAAGGATTTAGAAGAGCCGATTTGACGCTTTCTATTTCTTATGACACCGATATTAGAAAAGCAAAAGAGATTATTTCTGGAGTTTTGAATAGCAATCCAAAAGTTCTTAAAAACCCTGAATTTGAAGTTTCTGTCAAAAACTTAACGGATAATTCCATTCAAATTGCAGTGAGACCCTGGGCAAAAAACGGTGATTTTGGTCTTGTTAATTCTGATGTTTTAGAGAATTGCAAACTAGCTTTTGACGCTGCTGGAATTTCGATTCAACCTTTTGTAAAAGAAGCAACAACCAATTCTTAATTTTAATACTATTTCTTCGAAGTAGTAATCAAAAAATCCTTCAAATAATAAGGCTCAAAATAAGCTACATCCACAGTGTCGTTTTTTTTGTATTTTTCGAAACTGAGAAAACTCATTTGTTTAGCCGAAGGATATTTAATTTCTTCTAAGAAAACATAGTTTTGCTTGGTTAAAACAGCTTTGCATTTCTCAGCGCAATCCCCAACAAAATAAAGTATTTCCTGAAAATCTAGAAAGGAATCTTCGGTAATAATTTCCGCTTCTACTGCTCTAATTTTATCAAAATTGGAATTAAAAATAGTGCTATACACTTCCATTCTTCTGGCATCAAGCATTGGAATAACTAAACCATCTGAAACAGTTGCCTGAGAAGCTAAAACTTGTAAAGTATCCACAGCAATTAAGGGAATATCCAAGGCAAAACACAATCCTTTTGCAGCAGAAACTCCAATACGCAATCCTGTATAGGAACCTGGACCTTGACTTACGGCAACCGCAGACAAATCTTGGAAAGTAATTCCAGCTTCTTTTATGATTTCTTCGATAAAAACGTGCAATCGTTCGGCGTGCGAATAACCTTCTTCGGCAATTTCTTTGCAAAGAATTGTTTTTCCTTCCTTTGCAATAGCAACAGAACAGTTTTTAGTAGCGGTTTCTATGTTAAGAATGTAGGGCAAAATTGTTTAATCTTTAAATATTTATTAGTTTAAGGTTGCATTATACAATTTATACTCGTGTAATGATTCCAAAATAACTGGTTATTATTTTTTATCTTCCTTATCCGTGGTGACTTTATCTCCTGAATTTAAATCCTTGGAAACAGTGGAATAAGGACCCGTAATAACAACGTCCCCTTTTTTAAGTCCAGTAATCACTTCAATATTTGAATCGTCTTGAATACCTGTTTTTATGATTCGGATTTTTGCTTTATTACCTACTTTCACAAACACACATTCTAATTTCTTATCGCTTTTTAAAACTTTAGGTTTCTCAGTCGCTTTTGGATCATCAATCTTAATTTCTTTTACCGCAGCAGTATCCGATTTGATTACAACAGCACTTATTGGCACTGCCAAAACATTTGCTTTCGTTTTAGTAATAATATCAACTGTAGCAGTCATTCCTGGTCTAAAAGGAGAATATGTTATCGGTTTTCCTTCTAACAAATCTTGATATGATTCTTTTAAAATTCTAATTTTAACTTTAAAATTAGTTACTTGATCTGCTGTTAAAGCTGTACTTGCCGAATTGGAGATACTCGTTACAACTCCTTTAAATTGTTTTTTCAAATAAGCATCTACTTCGACTTTAGCCAAATCGCCTACTTTTATTTTCACGATATCATTTTCATTCACATCGACTTCCACTTCCATATTATTCAAGTTGGCAACACGAAGAATTTCAGTTCCAGCCATTTGCTGTGTTCCCAAAACGCGTTCCCCTAATTCAACATTTAATACCGAAACCGTTCCGTCGGCAGGTGCATAAATTATGGTTCTTCCTAGATTATCTCTAGCTTCATTTACAGTTGCTGTAGCGCTTTGCACACTGAAATAAGCCGTTTGTTTGGCTGCTTTTGCCACTTCAAAAGAAGCCACTGCTTTATCCCAATCGGACTTAGAAATAATTCCTTTATCGAATAACGTTTTACTTCTATCATAATTGGATTTAGCTTCTTTAAACTGCGCATCCGCTTGTCCTAAACTTGATTTGGTTCCTGCTAAATTTGCAACCGTTCTATTTAAACCAGAGGTATATAGATCGGGGTTTATCTTTACTAATAAATCTCCTTTTTTTACTACTTGACCTTCTTTTATTGGCAATTCGATAATTTCACCAGAAACCATAGAAGCTATTTTCACTTCTATTTCAGGTTGAATTTTTCCTGTTGCCGAAACTGTTTCGACAATAGTTGTGCTATTGACTTTAGAAATTTCAATGGACTTTCCTTTGTCTTTATTTCCAATTACACCTGTTTTAGAAAGTGTTACTAAAACTGCAATGATTAAAATGATTCCTCCAATTATGAAATAAACTGTTTTTTTTGACATGATACTTTAGTTTTTTACTATTGCAATTCCAAAATAGAATTCCAAAATTTTAATTTTAAAAATATAATCATACTTGGTTCTAAGAACTTCAGATTGCGCAGTAGTTAACAGGGTTTGCGATTGATTAAAATCGAAAGAATTCATCATCCCAACAGCATATTTTTCTTTGGCATAATTATAGGCTTCTTGCCTTGCTTCCAATGCTATAACCGAAGATTCATATCCTTTTAAAGCACCCTTAGCATCTGCAAAAGCGGTAAAAACGTTTCTTTGCAAATCTATTTCTTGTTGTTCTAATGCGATTTTAGATTTCTCTAAATTCACTTTTGAACGTTCCACATTATTTCGAGCAGAAAATCCATTAAATATAGGAATAGACAATTGCGCTCCAAAAGACTGCCCTTTATTATCGCTGAATTGATTAAAAAACGGAGCAGCACTTTTAGTTCCTATCAAATTTTTTGTAATCGGATCAAAAGCTGGAACATCCGCATAAGAAACACGACTGCTAAAATTATAAAACCCTTTAAGAACAGGCTGAAAATCCCCTTTTGCAATAGCAACATTCTTTTGAGCTATTTCTAAATTGGTATTCGCTATTTTTAATTCTGTTTTTATCTCTTTCGATTTATTATAAATAGCTGTTGGCGTTTCAGATAAAATATCATTACTATCCTTTGCATTAGTTTCATCTGAAACATCAAAATTCTCAAATTCTTTGAGTTGCAGTAATTGTGTAAGACTCAGTTTTGAAATTAATACCGCATTATCCGCGGCAATTACTTTTTGTCCATCCAAAGCAACTGTAGCTTTCATGTCTAACAAATCGCCTCTAGCAACGGAACCGACAGCAACTAATTCTTGTGATCGAATTAATTGTTTTTCATTAATGGCTAATTGTTCTTGTTGCACTTTTAAATTTTCTTTATTAAAAAGCACTTGCAAAAAAGCATTCGCCACATTTAGCGAAACGTCTTCTTGCATTTTCAATAATTGATATTTTGAAGCAACTATGGAAAGATTGGCTCTACGCAACAAGTTTTGATTTTGAAGTCCATTATAAATAGTAACTCCCATACTAGCACCTGCAGAAGTAAACTGGGTAGTTTGATTCCTTAAAACCCCAGTTGTTATATCTTGGTTTAAACCTACATTCCAAGAGTGAGAAGCATTTGCATTAAGCGAAGGCAAAAAATTACCCAAGACGCCTTTTCTATCAATATCAGCCGTTTTAGTATCTAATTCGGACTGTTTGATTGAAATATTGTTTTTCAAGGCATAATTTACACATTCTTCTAATGTCCATTTTTTAGTTTGAGCCTGAAACGACACGCTAAAAAGGAGTAAGAAAAGGAAACTGATACTTTTAATTTTTTTCATATTTTTTGAATGAAAGCGTAGCAAAGGTACTACACAAATTTAACATTTTTTTTAAAACTAAAATTCTTTTTAAAAAGGGTTTTTATTTTTTAGGTTCTTCTGTGTTTAAACCTTGATTCCATACTTTAATTTTGTCTGATGCTTTAACACCGCTTTTAATTTCTACATAAATACCATCGCTAACGCCCAATACTACATTTCTTCTTTCGAATTTATTAGGTGCAGTTTGCACTTCGACAAAAGGCTTTTGTGTTTTAGCGTCAAATTGAATTAATGCTTCTTTTAGTGCCAAAACCTTATCCACTTTTTCTAAAATAATAGACGCATTCGCACTTAATCCAGCTCTTATAAAAGTAGCGTCCCTGTTCGACAAAGAAGCTTTAATTTCGAATTGAATTGCACCATTCTCCACTTTTCCTTTTGGAGCAATATATTGAAGAACCGCATCGAATTTTTTATTTTCAATGGCTCCAACAGTAATTTCGATTGGCAATTTTTCTTTTATTTTACCTACTTCAGATTCGTCAATTTTACCAACAAATATCATTCGACCCACATCGGCAACACTTGCAATTGTTGTTCCTTCATTAAAATTATTACTTTCAATAACTTGATTCCCTAATTTAACGGGAACGTCCAAAACCATTCCGTTTACCGTAGAACGAATTAAAGTATTGGCGTAGTTTCCAAGACCAGAAGTAGTACCTGTTTTTACAATTTCAAAACCTTGCTTAGAAGCAGTATAATTCTGACTGGCTTGTTTATAAGCAAGTTGAGCCGCATCAAAATCATTAGCAGAAATAACCCCTTTGTCAAACAATGTTTTTTGTCTTTGAAATAGTTTCTCCTGATTATCTAAGTTTATTTTGGCCGTTTGAACCTGATTTTGCGAATTGCTCAAATTCGAAACATTGGCAACCACTTTAATTTTAGCAATCAAATCGCCGGCCTTAATATTATCTCCCGCTTTAATATAAACGGCCTCAATTATTCCGGAAATATTAGGTTTGATTAACACCTCTTCGTTTGGAACAATATTACCCGTGGCAATCGTGTTTTTAATAATTGTCTTAATTTCTACCTTATCCGTTTCAAAAACGATTGGAGATTCTTGGTTTTTGGCATAGAGATAATACAAAGCACCAAAAAACACTACTGCTATAAAAATTAAAATTGTGATGGTTACTCCTTTTTTCATATTCTTCGTTTTATTCGATTATTATTTTATGATTGATTTTATTCTGTTCTTAAAGCATCTACTGGTTTAATATTTATGGCCGTTTGAGCAGGTATTAATCCCGCTAATAATCCCGAACCAACTAATATAATTAAGGCAACAAAAACCACTGAAACATCCACAGTTGGATTCGCAAACATCATTCCTTCGCTAGGCATCGATTCTAAAATCGTATTCACTACCCATAATACGCCAGTTGCTGCAGCAATACCAAACATTCCGGCAACGATTGTCAAAAAAATTGCTTCTGATAATATTTGGGTTCGAATGGCTGCTGGCGTGGCGCCCAATGCTCTTCGTATTCCTATTTCCTTGGTTCGTTCTTTTACTACTATAAGCATAATATTCGAAATCCCTATGACACCCGAAAGCAAAACGAGCGTTCCAACAAAGAAAGCGATGAAGTTTAAAATAGAAAACAAGCCTTGAACCTTACTGAATTCTTCATACAAATCGAAATTTCCAATTGCTCTGTCGTCTGCTGGACTTATCGAATGTCGGGATTTCATGAAATTCAAAATATCCGGTTTTAACTTTGTGATTGAAGTATTATCTTTGGCTGTAATAGCCATCCATCCTACTTTATCTCCAAAATTAAAGGCTTGTTGAAAAGTGGTAAATGGCACAAAAATATTTTTTTGCTCCGATTCAGCACCACCATTATTTCTAGACTTTGAATTATAAACCCCAACAACCATAAAATTCACACCATTCACTTTGATGTAAGTTCCAATAATATCTTCGTCATTATCGTATAGTTCTTTTATTACCCCTTTTCCAATTACTGCCACTTTTCGTTTTAAGAAAATATCTTGTTGGTTAACAAAACGACCCTTGATAACATCCATTGATTCTTGCTTAATCAATTCGGGATAATCCCCATAAATAGTATAAGCAGCCGTTTTTGTGCCTCTAACCACATTATTTGCCCCTTCAAAACCACCCAATTCATTTCGTGGCGAAACATATAATAAATCTGGAAAACTCTCTTTTAAAGCAGCAACATCATTATTTTTAAAATCAAAATGCCTTACTAACGGCAAGCCTTTATATGGTTTGGAGGTTGTTTGCGACCAAATAAACATGGTATTTGTAGCCATTCCATCAAATCCTTTCTTTACTCCATTTTCCAACCCTTTCCCTGCAGCTAGTAATATTACCAAAATAAATATTCCCCAAAAAACACCAAAAGCGGTCAGAATAGTTCTGAATACATTTGCCGTTAAGGCTTCTAAAATTTCATCCCAATTGTCTCTGTCAAACATAATTATTCGTCTCTAAGTGCTACAATAGGTTTTATTTTGGCCGCTCTATACGCCGGGAAAAAACCAGCCAAAGCTCCTGCAAAAACCAACAACGCCAGTGTGGTTAATGCAATACTAAAATCGACTTCAGGCTTTAAAAAATATTCGCTTTTTATTTGTGGCCCCACAAATTCAAGTAATAACAAACTGGACAAAAGCCCTGCAAATCCTGATATTGTTGTGATAAAAATAGACTCATGCAAAATCATTCCAATAATCGAAATTGGTGATGCTCCAAGTGCTTTTCGAATACCAATTTCTTTCGTTCGTTCTTTTACAATAATCAACATAATATTACTAACGCCAACCACTCCGGCAATAATAGTACAAATCCCCACCCACCAAAAAAACAATCGAATATAAAGATTCAGATCATAAAACTGTTTGGCATTCTGAATAGAACTATTGATTCCAACTGCACTTTCATCATCTGGTGCAATACTATTTTTACTCCTTAATAACTGGCCTAACTGCTGTGTAAATAAATTTGACTGAGCCAATGCTTGCTCATAAGTGGCCATTTTAGTTAAGGTAAAAGACATGTTTTTAATTTTGTCGCTAATCCCAAAAGCTTGTTGCGTTGTCGTTAAGGGCAAATAAACCCTAGATTCTTCTCGTTCTCCACCAGGATCCGTAAAAACGCCGACCACTTTAAAATTGATATTGTTAATTGCAATCTCTTCGCCAATTGGGTTTTTATCTTTAAAGAGATCTAGTTTCACTTTTTGTCCAATAACTGCTACTTTTTCACTCCCTTTTAAATCATTCGAATTAATGAATCTCCCTTTTATAATAGCAGCATTTTCAATAGCTTGATGATCTGGATAAACGCCTAAATAGCGATAATTACCGGTTTCTTTCCCGTAAACAATTACACCATTAAAAAAACCATAAGAGGCTGATTTTTTTACTAATTGGGTATCAAATTTTTGAACAGAAACATCATAATCACTATTTCTAAACTGAATTTCTCTACCTGGATTCAAACCTTTGTATTGTTTAGCCGTCGTTCCTGTCCATATTTCGATTAAACCATCTGCATCGCGTTCAAACTGTTTTGCTATTCCGTTTTCGAGCCCTTTTCCAGCTCCGAGCAGAATTACCAAAATAAAAATACCAGAAGCTACAGAAATACCAGTGAGAAAAGTTCTCAATTTGTTCTTGGCAATAGCCTCAAATATTTCCTGCCAGCGTTCTATATTAAACATAAGATGAAGCTCTTACTTGTTCTACCAATTTATCATCGATGATAAGACCATCTTTTAAAACCACGTTTCTTTTGCACATAGCAGCAATATCTGGCTCATGCGTTACAATCAAAATCGTTTTTCCTTCGTCGTTAATTCCCTGGATTAATTCCATAACTTCATAGGATGTTTTGGTATCCAATGCACCTGTTGGCTCGTCGGCCAATAATACTTTTGGGTTCGATGCCAAAGCTCTAGCAATTGCCACGCGTTGTTTTTGTCCCCCCGAAAGTTCGTTAGGCAAATGATGCGAATGGGAAGCCAAACCCACTTTTTCCAGAAAACCCATCGCAATTTCGTTGCGTTCTTTTCTTTTTATTCCTTGATAATATAAAGGCAAGGCAACATTATCCAAGGCACTTTTATAATTAATCAAATTGAAAGATTGGAATACAAAACCCAAAAATTGATTTCGGTATTTAGAAGCTATTGTTTCATTAAGATTTTTCACGGGCATTTTATCCAAAATATAATGTCCAGAATCCGCTTCATCGAGAATTCCAAGAATATTAAGCAAAGTCGATTTTCCTGAACCAGAAGATCCCATAATAGCAACCAATTCCCCTTCCTTGATGTTGAAATTAATTCCTTTTAGCACATGCAATTCGGAACTTCCCATTTTATAGGATTTATGTAAGTCTTTAATTTCTATCATTTTTGGCTAATTTTAAAGCAATAATAACTCTTCTTCAAAAAAAATTGTAATAAGGAAATGTTAATAGTAATTCCCATTAAAAGGAATAAGACTTATTTTAATTAAAAATGTTACAGTTTAGCACTAAAAGAATTTTGTTTTATTAATTTTGCGACTTCAAATCAAAATAAAAACATTCATTTCGAAATTATTCTTTTCTAATTAATTCAAGTTTTAGTTCCAATATATTTTGAAATAATAACTAAAAACAAAAAAAACATAAATACTCTTGGTTTTATTTTTGTTGTTAACATTTTCGGGAGTATTTATGAGGTCTTGAGAAAATTGCGCTTTGTAGTTTCATGATGCAAAAAAACTTCCGTTTAAATTTCATTAAATGGAAGTTAAAACCAAAATTCACTTACTATTACTAGTTTTATGAGTTGCTTACTAATTCAAAATATTGGTTTTTTTTAATAATTTATTCTTTAATCGATATAATTATACCTAAATGCATTCTAAAATCTTCTTTCAGAGAAGGTGATTCGGGTATAAAACCTTTAGCTTTATAAGATGCCCCAATATTAAAATAAGCTGCTTTTGTATTGTTGTTCCAATTTGAAAATCGAATACCCAACTCCGATTTTAGCCCAAAACCAAATTCAGCAATATTACTCCTGAATTCCAAATTTTTAGGCTGTTGCCAAAAATCAATCGAGGAATTGAGCAGAAATTTATCCTCATTAAAAGCGTAATTGTGAAGATTGATTCCTCCTGCAAGGAAAGTATAATTTTTATTGAAATACTGCCTAAAATAGGGGTTTATCTTGTATTTTTCCTTGATGGTTAAATAGACATTTTGTTCCACAAAATCTCCAAAAGGAGCTAAGGAATAATTTACCGAAAAATTAGCATTTATGTCTTTAGAAAGAATATAATTTCCTGCTTTCCAAATGTTTGGATTAAGAAAATTAATAAATGACATATAAGCCATTCGATTGGCATAGGACTTCTCTTCGAGGGTTAAATCGCTTCTTTCTGTATAACGATAAAATTCCATTGTTGGTCTATGCAAATGGCGAATCATACCAAACAAATCGTGTCCAACAACGTCACGTTTTAATTCTAAATCATCACTCTCTTTAATTCCAGGACCCATCGAATACAGATTAGAAAGGTAATAAAACTGCACTCCTAATTTTCGCATCAAAAAGTCAGAGTATAATACTTGATACGTTTCTTCATTAAAACTAAAGAAGGCTTCAGATTTTTTCAAATAGGCATAATCCGACTCTAAGCCTGCGGTGTGTAGTCGTATGTAATTTGGTAAATCAGTATCACGCAAATTCATCAAAGTTTGATCAGAAACACCTGTGACTTTAGCAACTAAATGTTTATCGAAAATAGGCTCATTAATACTACTAATCCCATACTCAGATAAAACGGAACGATGTCCTTCTTCGTGGCTTACAGACTGACCAATTAGAGTGGTAAACAAACCCAATCCTAAAAAATATAAATTTCCCTCTTTTTCGGACAAAGGCTTTTCATTTGCAATACCTCCTATGTAGCGGATTGAATTTAGCATGAAATCATTACTTTGATTCATAGTTGAAACATAATTTCTACCCTCAAATAAATTGAAATTATAAAATTTATTTTGTCCATAAATACTATTAAAAAAACAGAAACCATATAGTAAGGATATTGTTTTGAAAAACTTCATTTTAATTTATTATATTTTAATTAAAAAAGGTTATTTCAAAAAGAAATAACCTTATGTACTGTTTCAATTTTAACTATTCTCTTTGACCAATTACAAGAACACTGTATGCAGCGGCGACTAATAAAACTAAACCGACTAATAAAAAGAATAACCCACCTTCAGTTTCCTTCATTTCCTGAGCGTTAAGCTCTACTAAACCTAAATTTTCTAAATTCATAATTTTTTGTTTTTAAAATGTTAATTAATTGTTTTAACAAAAAGGTTTCTCGAGAACTTCGTTTTGATATTACAAAGTAATGATACTTCCGTCTAATAAAATTGGACGGAAGTATAAATTTTAATTTATTTAAACCAATCCCTGTTTGCTCCACAAATCAAAATACTTCCCTTTTTTCACTATTAAATTCTGATGATTGCCAGACTCGACAATCATTCCGTTTTCCATTACTAGAATTGTATCAGCATTAGCAATTGTACTTAATCGGTGTGCAATTACAATTACGGTTTTGCCTTGTGCTTTGAAATTGTCAATTACCTCTTTTACAATTCTTTCAGCATTGGTATCTAAAGACGATGTTGCTTCATCCATCAATAAAACTTCAGGATTTTTATACAAAGCTCTAGCAATAGCAATTCGTTGTTTTTGTCCACCTGAAAGCATGGCGCCGTTTTCTCCAATTTGAGTTTCAAAACCATTGGGCAATTTTTCTACAAATTCAGTAATTCCTAATTGTTTTGACAAATCTAAAATACGTTGAATATTAGGAAACGAATCTCCTAAAGCAATGTTGTCAATAATAGTACCCGAAAACAAATTGAGTTGTTGCGGAATCACCCCGATACAATTACGTAAACTTTGATAATGAATAAATTGAGAATCATAATCGCCAATGTATATTTTACCTTCTTTAATTGGATATAAATTTTGCAAAAGTGAAATCAAAGTTGTTTTGCCACTTCCGCTTTCTCCGACAATTGCAGTTGTTTCATTTTTCTTGAAAATAGCGTTAAAGTTTTTGAAAACTTCGGTTCTAGAACCATAACGAAAACTAACATTTTCAAATTTTATATCTCCGACATTTTCTCTTTGCAATTCGACTTTATTTTCGGTTTCTTCTCTATCTAAATCCATTATTTCAAAAAGTCTGTCGGCTGCAATGAGCGCGTTTTGAGCTTTTTTGTTCATCCCAATCAAAGAAGCAACAGGCGAAGTAAAATAACCAATCAAAGCATAAAACGAAAACAATTCCCCCGGAGTAATTGCTCTATCAATGACATAACCAGAACCTATCCACATAAGTATCACTGTGAATGTGGAAGCCAAAAACTGTGTAGAAGTTCCCGAAAAAAATTCCATTTAATCCTGATTTAAAAGTCGTAAACAATAATTTTACAAATCGGTTTTCGGTTTTTAGATTCGAAAAATCTTCTATTCCAAATTCTTTTACGGTACGAATATGTGTAATACTTTCTACCAACTGTGTTTCGAGTTCAGCGGCATTTTCCATTATAGTTCTTTCTACTTTTTTGTTGAATTTATTCAGCATAAAATAAATTGCTGTATAAAACGGAATCACAAGTAAAATAACTAAAGCCAATTTCCAATAATAGGTAAACATCAAAGTGAAAGAAAAAATAACAATAAACACATTGACAATCATTTCGATAGCAACTTCATTGATAAACGAACGGATTTTTACCGCATCATTTATTCGAGAAGTAATTTCGCCTATTTGCATGGTGTCGAAGAATTTTTGTGGCAAATGCAATAAATGTTTGTAATAGCCTAGAATCAATTTTGCATCTATTAATTGCCCCGTTTTCATTACAAAAATACTTTTCTTAGAACCGATATAGGCTTGAAGCACAATAATTACAATCATCGAAACACTCAACAAATTAAGTAATTTTCTATTGCCTTCGACCAAAACATAATCGGTAATTTTTTGAATGTAAATAGACATTGCTAAACCCAAAACAGTAAAAATTATGGCACCAACCAAGGCTTGAATTAAAATGGTTTTGTGTGGCTGCACCAAATGCCAAAAGCGTTTTATGGGAGAAACCTTTTCGTTATATATTCTGAAATCATCGTTTGGAGCAAAAAGAATCAAAACACCCGTCCAAATTTTCTGAAATTCTTCGAAAGTATAGGTTTCCATTTTGCCAAAAGCAGGATCCATTACTTCGATTTTGTCTTTATTGACAGAATAAATGACGATATAATGATGCAATTGTTCTTTGACGATAACGTGGGCAATGGCAGGAAGCGGAATTTTATCAATAGCATCAATACCCCCTTTTACTCCTTTGGCAGTAAAACCCATTTTTTCAACGGCTTCAATAACACCAAGTACATTCGTACCGCGTTTATCGGTATTGGCATATTGACGAATGCGAGCAATTGGCAGATTTACCCCATAATGATTTCCAATAGATGCCAAACAAGCAGCTCCACAATCTTTAATATCGTGTTGTTTTATTTTTATAGATGCCATTATTTTACTAGTTGTTTGGGTTTGAGCCAATCGTCCATTTTGTCGAACAATAAGTCAAACAAACTTCTTCTTGTAATTACATATCTAGAAGTGAGCGTCATTCCTTTTGATACTTTGGTTGTATAACCCGATTTCAGTTTCATCACTGTTGAATTCAAAGCACATCGTACCTTAAAAAAGGATTGATCGCCTTGAATAGTAATATTATGGTCAATATCTGTTACTTTACCTTCAAGCAAACCCCATTGATTGTAATTGAAAGCATCGATTTGGAATTTTACCTTTTGGTTTTTATGAATGAGCCCAATATCGTTGGGTGAAACCGTACTTTCTATAATTAACTGGTCAGTTGCGGATAAGTTAGCAATAGGCTGTGAAGCATTTAGAAACGAACCCACTTGAATACCTGAAAAATTTTCTATTGTACCCGAAAGAGGTGCCGTAATCACATAATTTTTAGAATCTACCACCAGTTTTTGAAGCGTACCGTTGAGGTTTTTTAACTGATTTTCGAGTTCCCGCTTTTGGCTTTGCCAACTACTTCGTTGGCTTTTTACTAAACTAGACAATTCTTGTTGCGCAAAAGTATAATCAAAACTGTATTTTTCGAACTCAGCTCGGGCAATAATACCCTTATCAAAAAGACCTTTGTTGCGGTTATAGCTCATTTGAGTTTGGTCTATTTTACTTTCCTGTTCCCTCTTTTTGCTGCTATAGGTTTGCCATTCTTGTTGAATTTCGGGGGTGTTTAGCGCATTGCCATTGCCTGCTGTTGCTTGTGACAAATCGTTAATTCGAGATTTTAAATCACGGGCTAAGGATTGGTTTGTAGCTTGATCTGTATGCAGACTTTCTAGATTAAGTTGTACCAGTGTATCCCCTTTTTGAACCAACCTATTGTTCTTAAGATTGACATAAGTCACTTTGCCACTCACTAAACTCATCAAGGGAACATTATCGGTATTAGAACGAATGCTTCCTCTACTCTGGCTACTAATATCGATTTTAATTACAGGCAATAAAAATAGGAATACTATAATTGCTAAAACCAATACCAAGTATATAGAAATACTCTTGGTTTTGTTTTTGTAAATTAGATTTTCGAGGGTGTTTATGGGGTCTTGGGAAAATTGCATTTTGTTGTTTAATGATATTAAAAAAAATTCCGTTTAAAATTCATTAAACGGAAGTTAAAACCATGATAGATAAACTATTAATAGTTAATAAGTTGCTTACTAATTCAAAATATTGGTTTTTTTAATAATTAACTACTTAAAGAACACTAGACCAATTCTTAATTGTGTTATAAGTATTCCAACACCAATCAGTAAAGACATTACCGCCGTAAGTTTCGAGTTTTTCAATAGAATTAAGCTCTATTAAATTCATTTTTTTTGTTTTCATAATTATTTTTTTAATGGTTTATAAAAAATTCTATTTGTTAAAATGTTCAAAAAGGAGAATTATAGAGGGAACTAAATTAATTAAGAAATGAGTAAACATGCTCCACACAACACCTATTTTCAATCTTACTCTTGCTAGCAATAATCCTACAATAAACAATATTAAAAAATTAATTATAAATGAATAATTGCCATTATTGATATTATAGCTTTCAAAATGTGATATGCTAAATAAAAAAGAAGAAATAAATATCAAGCTTTTATCATATTTATTAAATTCGGAAATAGCTGCTTTTTTATTAATAAAATAACAGCTCCAAATTATTATTACCCATGTAAAAACCACTAAATATCTAGAATCTAAACCATCATTTTTATAATACGAGGAAAGCATTGCTGCAAAAAAAGAAAGTGATGCAAAAACTATGTTTTTAATCTTAGAGAAATCATTCAAAACTAATCGGAAAATTAGTTCTTCTAAAATTGGAGACAAAATTAATGCCGCAAAAACTGTTATGATTTGTTTATCAAAACTAATTGGAATAGGGTTTTCTTTTTTGCCAAAAATAAGAAAACTTATAGATGATATAATAATTACAGTAATACAGTAAAATCCGTAAGTTTTAAAAACCAAAAATATTTTCCCCTTAATTGTCATTTTTTTATTTTGTTTAAAACAAACACATATTGATTTTAAACAATATGTGTTATAATTTATTTATATAAGGGCAATAAAACAACAATACAGAAAATCTCCGACATCTTGCCAAGATATTTTACCACCTTCAACTTCTTTTACTTCCTGAGCATTAAGCTCCACTAAACCTAAATTTTCTAAATTCATAATTTTTTGTTTTTAAAATGTTTAATAATTGTTTTAACAAAAAGGTTTCTCGAGAACTTCGTTTTGATGTTACAAAGTAATGATACTTCCGTCCAATAAAATTGGACGGAAGTATAAACCTCCAAATATTTCTCGTGTTTCATCATCAACAATTGTTTTTAGGGAGTATTTTAACTCTAAATCAAAGGGTTCGCCATAATAAAAACTTTCTTTTTTCTTGCAGTATTTTATAGGAGCATCGAAACTTTTTATAAGATCCAAAAAGTTGTATAATTGGCTACGGCTTAGTTGCAATTTTTTTGCAAAAACATCCGGGTTGCCTGTTTTTTCTTTAAGAATTAAAAGATGCATCTTTTTTATTCGATCCATTTGTTTGATGAAGTTCATATAATTAATTTTTAAAACCTATTTAAAAAAGCTAATAAAAAAATGTATTTTTAATATTTAGCCAATATAAACTATATATTCTTACATAAATATTAATAACACTAATTATTTTATAAAAAAAATAGTACTCGTTAAAGACGGATAAAATCGTTTAAGTAATAATTTCATTAAAAACAGCCATCAAAAATGAAAATTCAAACGTTATTTATTAATTTTGCGACTTCAAATCAAAATAAAATGAAAAAATTCCTTTCGACTCTATCCGTTTTACTTCTTTTTCTAATCTTTTCTAGTTGTTCTACATCTAATAAAATAGCGGCACTAAAACCAGAACCAGATGATGCCAGTCCTTTGGTTTATGACCAAACGCCATCTTATATTAATTTACCAATAAGCATCAAACTAAAAGACATTGAAAACAAAACCAATGTTTTATTGAATGGATTAATATACGATGATAGCAATATCGAAGACGATGACATTGAAATGAAGATTTGGAAATTTGCTCCAATTTCAATTACGAATGAAAACGGAAAAATAAAAACAGTGCTTCCTTTGAAAGCGTTAATTAAATATAGAATTGGAACAAAAACTTTAGGTGTTGCACTTTATAATACTAAAGAATTTAACTTAAACGGAACTATAACATTGCTAAGCGAAACAGCTTTGAACAATTGGAAATTGAATACCAAAACAGAGTTGAAATCTCTAAATTGGAACGAAAGTCCAACCGTAACCGTTTTTGGAAAAAGCGTTCCTATTACCTATCTTATAAATCCCGCAGTAAGCATTTTCAAATCGAAAATAGAAAAAACAATAGACGGAGCCATCGAGAAATCAATGGATTTTAAACCTAATGTTTTGGAAGCTTTAGAAAAAATAAGCACTCCTTTTCAAATGAGTCAAGTTTATGAAAGTTGGTTAAAAATTAATCCAAACGAAATTTATTCAACCAATGCAAAACTAAAAAACGATTCGTTTTTATTAGAAATGGGAATGAAATGCACCATGGAAACCACCATTGGTCCAAAGCCAGAATCAAAATTTGATACCTCTAAAATTCTACTAAAACCGGTTGCAAAAATACCTAATCAAATTTCTGCAAATATGGCGGCTGTTTCTACTTATAAAGAAGCTTCGGCAATAATGATGAAGAATTTTGCAGGACAGGAATTTGGATCAGGAAGTAAAAAAATAACGGTTCAAAAAGTGGAATTATGGCAAAAAAACGGAAAAATGGTTATTGCTTTAGATGTATTGGGAAGCGTAAACGGAACTATTTATTTAACGGGATTTCCACAATATAACGAACAAACGAAAGAACTCTTTTTTGACAATATGGATTATGTATTAGACACGAAAAACAGTTTGATGCGAACTGCCAACTGGCTTGCACAAGGATTGGTTTTAAGAAAAATTCAGGAAAGTTGTCGCTATTCTATTCAAGAAAACCTAGAAGCAGGAAAACAAAGCATGATGACTTATTTAAAAAATTATTCGCCAATGCCAGGTGTTTTTGTAAATGGAAAGATAAGCAACATCCAATTCGAGAAAATTCAGTTAACTAATAAAGCAATAATCGCCTTTATAAAAGTTAACGGAACTGTAAATGTTGCGATAGATGGTTTGAAATAAGTTTGAAAAGTAAAATCTAAAAAAAGATTATTTATTTTTTTTCATTCTATAAACCGCATAACCAATAGCCGCAACTAGCAAATAAGGAATAACCATCAAATAAACAATTCCATCGTTTACCGCTTGCGCTTTTACCTTATTGGCCTCACCAGATAATGCAGCACGACACATGGCACATTGCGCGTTTGTAGAAATTTGTATAAACAAAAAGCAAATAACAAAAAATAAATTTTGAATTTTGAATTTTGAATTTTGAATTTTAAATTTATTGAACATAATAAGGAGCAATCATTAGATAGACAATAACACCTGTAACAGCAACATACAACCAAATTGGAAATGTGATTTTAGCTATTTTTTTATGCTTATCAAATTTATTAGCTAAAGCACGAATATAAGTAACCAAAACCAATGGAATAACGGCTATTGACAATAAAATATGTGAAATTAAAATAAAGAAATAAACATATCTTATGATTCCTTCCCCACCAAATTTAGTAGAATCGGAAGTCATGTGATAAGCAACATACATCACCAAGAAAGCCAATGAAAGTGCAATAGCCGTAGTCATTAATATTTCGTGAAGTTTTCTGTTTCCATTTTTAATTACCACAACAGCTGAAATTAAAACAAGTGCTGTAAGTCCATTTATAGCAGCATAAATTGGAGGCAGAAAAGAAAGTGGCGTTACATTTATTCCAAAATCTTTTAGTTTAACACTAAAAAGAAAAGCCACAACGACTGGTATTAGTATTGAAACAAGTACGATATACTTATTGAATTTTTGTTCTAATGAATTATCTTCCATCTTTATTCTTTTATTAAAATTGCTATATCTTGTTGTAAATCTCTTACTCCTTTTTTGTCTAAACCATCATAATATAAAATAGGATTACCGTAATCGTCTTTTCTGCAACGGATATAACCCTTTCTATCAATTAAGGCAAACAATCCTGAATGTTCAAAACCTCCTTTTACTTTATGGTTTTCACCAACATATTCATTAAATCCTTTATTGGCCAAATCATAAATAACATTTTTTTCTCCTGTTAAGAAATTCCAATTGGATGATTTCACCCCTAATAATTTTGCATGATCTTTTAAAACGGCCGCGGTATCATGTTCTGGATCTATTGTTATGGATACGATCCCAAAATTTGGATTACCAAAAAAAGCTTTTTCAATCCCAAGCATACTTTGATTCATCTTTGGACAAATAGACGGACAAGTGGTGAAAAAGAATTCTAAAACATATACTTTGTCTTTATAATTTTCATTAGTAACCTTTTGGTTATCTTGATTTACTAATTCAAATTTAGGCGCTAATCCCATTTTAATTAATGGAATTCCTTCTTTTGAAGAATTTGAAACTTGGTCTAAACGTTCGCCTTTAACAATTTCATTGTTATTTATTCTATCAATTATTTTTGGAACAGCATAAATCCCAAAAATTAGAATAATAAATGAAATCCCGATATATGATTTATTTTTTAGCATGATTCTAACAATTATAATTCTTTGGTGGCATTATGATTTTTTTTAAGCGCAGCACGATATTCATAAAGAATAACTTTAAAATCATCCAGCATTTCATTACTCAAATCCGATGGGTGAAAAGTATTATACCCTTCTTTATATCCTTTTTTTTCTTTTCTTCCTCTAAGATTTCTTGCTTTGTCAATGATATAAACATTTGGCGTACCTAAATGAGAATTTAATTTTTCTACAAGTTTCAACTGATTATAATATGCTTTAATCTCCTCTGGAGCAGCAAATACAAAATGCCATTGCGAAACATCAGTAAATGTTCCTAAAGCAGTAACAATAGTCTTAGCATTTTTCTCGGTGCCTTTCGGGCAAATTACTACAAATTGTAAATCCTTAAAGGTGTGGTATTGTTGGTAAATTTTTTCATTTAAATTAAAATAATTTCCCCTATTAATTAAAATATTCGTTCCTGAAAATCCAAGAATAGTAATCTTATTATTTAAAGAAACTTTTTCGTTTTTTAAAGATTCCCAATTACCAAAATCAGCAACTTTAGGAGTAATGATGGGTAATTTTGTAAAACTATTGATTCCCGAGGCAAAAAACAAATACGCCACGATAGGCAAGATAAAAAGCACGAAGAGAACAATATTCTTTTTCATAATTATAGCACAAACATTAAAGTACAAAAATAAAAAAAGGCACGCAATGCGCACCCTTTTTTTGAATTAATATCTTGTTAAAAATTCCATTTTATGGTAGAATTTTTAAAAACCCCAAAAATATAATGTGCTTCTGTCAAAAGAATAAAAAGCAAATAAACAACCAAGAAAATTAGCGGTAAAACTACAGCTGATCTTAAGCTTGATTTTTCTCCTTCCATGTGCATAAAAGCATATACAATATAGTATGCTTTTACCAATGTTAATATAATAAATATCCAGTTTAAAAGGGACAATGCTAGAAAACTATTTAAATGTAAAGCTTCTGGTTTTAAAATCCCAAAAAATACTTCAACTATGGTAATCGCGGACAATATTCCGAAAACTGTCCAAATTCTTTTTGCGTTTGATACGTGCTCGTGCGACATAATAATAATTTTATAAATTAAACTAGATAGAAAACAGTGAATACAAATACCCAAACTAAATCGACAAAGTGCCAATAAAGCCCAACTTTTTCTACCATTTCATAACTTTTTCTTTTCTCATAAGTTCCTGCTAAAACATTGAAAAATATGATGATATTTATAATAACTCCAGAAAACACGTGAAAACCGTGAAATCCTGTAATAAAGAAAAAGAAATCAGCAAACAACTTACTACCATATTCATTTCTGGTCAAGTTAGCTCCTTCAACAACAAGACTAGCATTAGTTAAACGCAATTCTGATTCTTTTCTAGTTAAAATTGTTTTGTGTTTTTCAGCATTGATAACCTCTGTTCTGATTAACAAATCAGGATGACTTTTGAAACCTGCTTGAACTTCGGCTACAGAATAAGTTGGCAAAGCAGCTTCTTCCATAAACCATCTTCCTTTATCTCTAGTCAATCGTTCTCTTTCTTCTGGCAAAGTTGCAGCAAAATCAGCTAAAGCAACTCTTTTTCCATCTTTATCAACAAATTGAAGTAAACTACCTCCTTTTGTTTCAATTGCGCCATATTCTCCTTTGATGAAATTTTTCCATTCCCAAGCTTGTGAACCAACGAAAATTAAACCCCCAATAATAGTTAAGAACAAATAAATAGTTACTTTATCTTTTTTCATTTGATGTCCAGCATCAACGGCAAGTACCATTGTAACTGAGGAAAAAATCAATATAAAAGTCATAAAAGCAACATAATACATTGGCGCAGAAACACCATGCATAAAAGGAAAGTGTGTAAACACCTCATCGGCTAAAGGCCATGTTTCAATAAACTTAAATCTTGAAAATCCGTAAGCCGCTAAAAATCCAGAGAATGTTAAAGCATCTGACACGATAAAAAACCACATCATTAATTTGCCATAATCCGCTCCCATTGGCTGATTTCCGCCTCCCCAAGTATTTTCTACATTATTTCCAGTAGTAACTGTCTCCATAAAATTTATTCGTTAAAAAGTTCCCAAATTTACAATTTTTTCTTATTTAAAGAAATATAAAAACAAAAACAAATAAACCCATAATAAATCGAGGAAGTGCCAGTACATTGCACCTAGTTCAATACCAAGGGTTTGAGTTGAATTGTATTTTTGTTTAAAATGATTATAAATAATAATCAATAGCGAAATCAGCCCGCCAGCTAAATGTAATAAGTGTACCACAGTCACAATATACAGAAATGTTGTAGTAATTGAGCTTGCTGCTCCTGTGAAATAATATCCATTTTCTACTATTTGACCAAAACCAACAAATTGCAAAACAACAAATCCAATTCCTAAAGCTAATGTTGCTAAAAGATATTTAGTTGTGGCACTTTGATTGTCTTTTTGAATGGCTTTTTTAGCCAAATGAAATGTAATACTACAGCAAATAATTACTGCCGTACTGAAATAAAATGCAGTTGGCAATTGAAAATCTTTCAACCAATCGGCTCTAGATTTACTAACTACAAAAGCACTAGTTAGTCCTGCAAACATCATCGTCATACTTATCATTGCGAACAAGAGAAGCAATTTGTATGATCTTGCTGTTCTTAATTTGTGTTCTGCCGTTGTCATTGTTGTTCCCATAACTATTTTAAAAATTTATCGAATATATAAATTAACTGCAATAAAGTAATATAAGAAACACTAACAAGCATCAATGTTCTTGCTGCTTTTGCCGTTCTTAATTTGTACAACTGAACCGAATAATACAACATCCAAAGTCCTAGCAAAAATACTAAAACTGCTGCAATTGGAGAAATAAATAATTGACCTGTATATCCTAAAGAAGGTAAAAGTGATGCTATAATAAGCCAAACTGTATATAATATTATTTGCAAAGCAGTGCCTTTATCTTTTTTGCCTGTAGGCAACATAAAAAAACCTGCTTTTTCGTAATCTTCAAATAAAAACCAACCTATTGACCAAAAATGTGGAAATTGCCAAAAAAATTGAATCAGAAATAACGTCCCTGCTTCTATCCCAAAATTCCCGGTTGCCGCAACCCAACCCAACATAAATGGAATTGCTCCAGGAAAAGCACCCACAAAAACCGACAAGGATGTCATTGTTTTCAGAGGAGTATAAACACTTGTGTATAAAAATATTGAAATCGCACCAAACATCGCTGTTTTTGGATTGATCGTATAAAGCAAAACTATTCCAATAATCGTAAGCAAACTGGCAATAAACAAAGCAACATTAGATGTCATTCTTCCAGCTGGAACAGGACGGTTTTTAGTTCTGTCCATCAAGGCGTCCAAATCTTTTTCGATAACTTGATTGTATGCATTTGAAGCACCAACCATACAATATCCTCCTATGGATAATTTCAACAAAACCAACCAACTAAATGGATTGTTTTGATCAAAACCTAATAAATATCCCGCAATTGACGAAAACAAAACACTAATAGCTAAACCCGCTTTTGTGATTGCTTTGAAATCAATAAATAAAGATTTTATGGAAATTGTATTTTCTGAACTATTCAATGTTTATTCCGTTTATTTTTATAAAACTTTTGCAAAAATAGCTTTTCGAAAGGGATTTGACAAAAAACAAATCATAAAAATTTATTTTAATAATATGACCTAAATTAGTTGCAGAAAAGTGTTTTTAAAATCAATCTATTCTGACTTTAATTTAAACATCTTTTTATCTCTAATAATCAAAATACCAATTAAAAACATCCGAACGAATTCCTAATGAAAACCAAGAAGTACTTTCCTTAAAAGTAGTTAAAGTGCTTTTTGTAGGATCAAAATTTCTATAAATAAAACTTCCGAAAAGTTTCAAGTTCGTAACTGGATTGATCAAATATCCTGCTTGTAAGTCGGCAATAAAAACAGTTGTTTTATTTCCTTGCCCCACTTTCACGCCAGAATCACTTGCTCTATTCAGGTCATAATCTTTATAAATATTTCCTCCATAGTTGAAACTATCAAGCGTAGAATCAAAATCAAATCCACGAACACCATAAGTTATTTTGGCATCAGCAAAAAATCTACCTTTATGATAATGGGCTATAGCCAAAAATTCTTCGAAATTCCCACCCCATTGATGCCCCATACTTTGGTTGTAACTTGCATAATTTGTAATCGGGTCACTATGTGAATACACATAAGGTCGCACGTGATTAAATTCCAACTGCAATAACAAGTTATCAACTTGAAATGCATTGTAATATTTGAATCCTAATTGATAGCCAAACTTATTTTTCCAACTATTATTCCCTTTTTTAACTTCGCTAAGCGAAAATTCATCCAAAAGAAATTGCCCATAAAAATTCATCTGATTATTCCATTTGTATTTTGTAGTTAGACCTAAAAGCGCATTACCGCTTCTACTCGAAGAGGCAAACTCAACCGAACGATAAAAAATAATTGGGTTGATAAAACTCATATCAAAACCTCTATTATTAGAATCCGACCAAACTACCGATTCGAAAAAACCAAGATTTAGCCGATTGGAAACATTCCAACTCAAATAATGATTTGCCATGAATTTCTTGGCATAGGTTCTATCAATAGTAACTTCAGGACGAACATCCTTCAGCCACATAAAAGTATTGGTGTATTTTATTTTCCAAAAATCAGTGTTGATTTTAAAATAAGGATACGGACTTGCTCCATCACTCTCTAACAAGGAACGATAGCCATCACCAATAAAATTCCGTCCATAACCCAATTGCAAATCGACGAATTTATTAGCAGTATAAGTTAAATTGGCTTCCGCCAAAGGAAAATCATAAGCATCCGTTTTGAAATCTTTAGCAATTCCAATGCTTGGAATAATTGCTGGATTTCCTCCAGCAGGCTTAATAGATTCAGCATAACGATTAAAGTAATCAGCAAACTTTCCTTGACTTTCAAAAATAGTCGTCGTAAAATTAAGCTGCGATCCTAATGCGCCTCGGAAGTTAAGACCTCGTGTATTTACAAAAGTACCGACTTGTTTATTTCCAGATGCATTTCCTTTTTGTAAATCTAGAATTGGATTTAAAGTAAACCAATACCCATCGCCCTGAATTTCGACAAGATTTTCATTCCATAATTTTCTAGACCACCACCCAGAAGCTTTCTTTTTAAGTTTCTCGTTTTCTTTAGTAAAATTATAATATTTAGAAACCTCAGCATAAGTATACGGTTTTGAAGCCGTGTGATTATTGCTTCCTAATTGGTTTAATTCAGCATCAAATTGAGCATAATAACTGTGTGAAAATGGAATATTTATATGACTTTCGAATTGTGGCGAATTGAATTTATTATATTCAATACTATCCAATTCAGTAAGTTTGACATTATTATTCTTTGATTCCGAAACTAATGCAGCAGAAGTTGTTTTCTGTTTTTTTAATGGTATTGAAATAATGATATTAAATTTGGAATATGTTGGATTTCCATTATAAGTTGACGGTTCAATTTGTGGAAATTCACCAAAAACCCTTTTAGTTTCATCAATCAAGGTTTCATCTATAGCATTTACATAAATAACTTTAAAAACACCTTTTGCATCCACCTCGAAAAGCACTTTTATTTGTCCTTTAAAATTATTTTTGGCAAGATTTTCTGGAACTACAAAGTTTTCGAAAACAAAATTTTGAACCTCATTATAGAAACAATTTTCTAATGCGAAAGACTCTAAATTTTGGCAATTTGAAAAAACAGGATATCTGTCTACTGAACACGTAGATTGTTTTGAACCATTATTTGCTTCTTGTCCAAAAGCAGTAACAGTAACTATTATCAAAATAAATATTAGCAATCCGTTTTTCATAATATTTTAGTTTTATTAATACCCCCCTTCGTTATTTTGTCCATTTGCAATTGATTTTTCCACAGAAGTACCAATTCGTTTTACTCCAAGTCGAATCATCTCGACAGCTTCGTCATAAGACCTTACCCCACCCGCGGCTTTTACAGGAAGAGGAGAGGCATTTTCGAGCATCATAATAACAGAATGAATTGTAGCACCGTTAGGAAGATTGTTTTCCGTTTTATAAAACCCTGTTGAAGATTTTACAAAAACAGAACTGTAATTTTCTTCTTTAAAGTTTGAAATAACGATGTTTTTTATTAAAGCCGAAAGTTGGATAATTTGTTTGTCATTTAGTGCAGCCACCTCAATAATCCATTTTACCACTTTATTATTAGATAAACCAAGTTGAGTACATATAAGAATTTCTTCTTTAACCAAATCTAAATTACCATCTTTGAAAGCATTATAATTACAAACAAAATCAAGATCATCTGCTCCGTCATCTATTGCTTGTTTTGCTTCTAATATCTTAGATTCTAATCCAGATATGCCTTCTGGAAAATCGATAACGGTTCCTATTTGAACTGATGAACTAGCATCGGAAATCATCTTTTTTGCCAAAAAAACCCGATTGGGACGAACCATGATTAGTTTGAAATTCTCATCAATAGCTTCTTGAATAAATCCTATTGCAACCAAAATATTTTCGGCCTCGCTGAGTCCGGCCTGAGTTGCCGTTTTTAAATAAGTGGAATCTAAATATTGCTTGATATTCATCTCGTTTACAGGCTTTAAATTCTAGATTTAAAACACTAAATTAAACTTTATCCTCTAGAAATCTATCTAAATTCCGAAATTTATTCAACACTATAATTATTACAACCGATAAACTAGCACCAAATAAATTAGCCAAAACATCAAACACATCAGCATGCCTAGTTGTAGTGCACAACTCCTGAAGAATTTCAATAATTATTCCAAAAAAGAATGAAATAACTATTGAAATAACTAATGGTTTTATTTTGTTAGTATTATTGAATAATTTCTTAAAAAATAAATATAAAAGAGAAGTCAATACAAAATGAAAAAAAGTATGAACTATTTTATCTAAGTTTTCAATGCTAATACTAACTTTAGGTATTTCACTTGAATCCACTAAACAAAAAAATGTTATAATTCCAGACCAAAATAAAACTAGAAAAAAAAATACTTTTTTACGCACCGATAAGCTCTTTGTAAGAATCACTTGAAAGTAAAGAATCGATTTCCGATACATCAGAAACTTTTACTTTTATCATCCACCCGGCTCCATAAGGATCCGAATTTACATTTTCTGGTTTGCTTTCCAATTCTTCATTAAATTCTATGATTTCACCAGATAATGGCAGAAACAAATCGGATACGGTTTTAACTGCTTCAACAGTTCCAAAAACCTCATCTTTTTCTAAAACCTGATCAAGTGTTTCCACTTCTACATAAACAATATCTCCTAATTCTTTTTGAGCAAAATGAGTGATTCCAATTGTTGCAATATCGCCATCAATGCTAACCCATTCGTGATCTTTTGTGTATTTTAAATTTGCTGGTATACTCATAACTTGTTTTTAATTTTTGAATTTAATTTTGCAAATGTAACACTCTTCTATTCAGTTATAGATTATAAATATAAATTAATTACCAAAATTATATCGAAGTGTAAAACCAGATCGAATATTAGTAATAGGGAATGAAGTTGATATTACAGCTTTAGAAAAAGAATGATCATAATAAAAAATTGCTGTTAGGCTTTTGCTAAATGAATAATCGGCTGTCATCTTTAAAGACCAGAAATTCTGACCTCCTGCTAATTGATTGTTGTTATAATCCAAATACCTTACAATTGTTTGATTATTTCGATAAGAAACATCCGCTTTCAAATTAATGTCGCCTTTTATAATTCCGGTTGGACTATCGGCCATTGAAGAGGAGAAAATCACATCTTTAAATCGATATCCAAGTCCCACTATATATTCTATTCCTTTTACTTCGGTCAATAAATTATTATCAAAACTCATAGATAATGCTCTGTCTTTTTTTATCTCAGTAAGCAATTTCATGGCATTCTTTAACTCAAAATCTATTCTAATAAGCGGACTAAACTGTTCCACTAAGTTTATATTAGACATTATTGTTTTATTAAAATAATTTCCACTTGCATCGACTCCACCTGGGTTTTTATCAAAGTCAAAATTAGACCTAAAGGCGTTAATAGTATAGGATGCCCTGTAATTATGTTGTAAAGAGAAACGTTTAAAATTTTCTTTAAAAAACGCATAACGCATTAATCCGTTATACTTTATAGACCAGTTTGGAACAGGAATATTCCTGAATATTCCAAGCGAGCCAGTTGACGCATTTCCTCCAGAATAAGCGGCTAAAAATGCTGGTAATAATACTGCTTGATTGTTTTTTCCAAAACCTTTTGGATATCCTTCTTTGTCGATATTTACTGGATTATTAATATCGATTCCGTGCTGAATTGCTAATCGATCAGCCACAATAAGCCTATTACTTCTAAATTCATCAAATGCAGCCGAAGTGTTTTGGTCACTAGTAGAAAAAGATGTTTTTATTAAAATTGCCGATATCGAAAACATACCATAACTGTAGGGAGATCTCGAATTATATTGCCCATTTGAAACATCATATTGCTCTGAAAAATTATTAGAATAGGATCTGTCCAATGTCAAATCTATTTTAAAATCCGGAAACAAATCTACATTTGCAGTGGCTTTAAAAATCTTATTATCTACTTGAGTAAAGTTTTGATTAAAGTTAGGATAACTAGTAAGCCAGCCGTTTTTTGCCGATTCATAGCGTATATCATCTTGACTACCGAAAATAAATCCCATACTAGGTTTAGATGAACCAAGAAAACCAACACTTTGCGTAAATCCGGGCAAAACGGTACCACTGTTTTGTGTATATGTTGCTTGGATATTTTTAACGCTTGTTAAAACACCGATTATTCCATCTACAAATTCATTAGATTTTGGCGCTGGAGCAGTAACTGCTTTAACCACTTTTTCTCCTGGTTTTGGAATAGTAACTTTAGGTTTAGCTACTGCTTTAGCTCCCTTAGTTAATCCTATGTACTTATAGAAAGCATCCATATTAAAAGTTCCATTCAAATTATGAGCCATTGAATTTTGAACCGTATTTCCTAAATCATATGTGTTTCCGTCAATACTAATTTGAGACAAAGCAGTTGATGTATGTTGCCAACTATAATTACCCGTATAAGAATAGTTTGCTTTTACAAAACTAAATAAAGGAATTTTATTAATTGGCAATTCATAATTCAAGACTAATTGTTGTGTATGGCGATTAGGATCTCCAACATCCCAATAACTATCCCAAATTGTAAAACTATCAACAGGCACATTATCCTTATTCATGTAGTTTTTAACAATATTATTTGAAGACGCTGTATAATTTATTTTTATAGATTTTGTAATATTAAAATTCGCACCGTATTGATAATTAAACGCAAAATTTCTTCTATACATCGGATCAAGACCTATTCCTTCTACATCAACTTGTCTAAATTGTTGACGGTTGTATTGTCTAATAATGTTTGTATTAAAAGAAACACTTGACGGCAAATAATCAAAGTTAAAATCGCTAAGTAATTTCCAATAATTACTTTTTTTCATGAATTTTGTATTCTTGAAAGGCTCTATTGAATTTGGTTTAAAAGTATATGCATAATCCACAGAGGTATTTGCTTGCTGATCTGCATATTGCTCAATTTCAAAATCATGACGTTCCACTTGATTATAGGACTGCGAAAAAGTAAAGTTTTCAACGTCGTAAATGTTTTGCTTTTGCTCTGGACTTCTTTGTTTTCTTACTCCAATAAAATTGATGCTTTTGCGCTTTGTATAATCAATTGCTCTATTCTTTAAAAATTCCCTTTGGGCTTTATTATCAGTGTTATTTATAAGTTGTTGCAGTTTTATATCTTGATTAAAAGGATCATATTGTGGCGTTATGATTTCTTCGCCAACAGCATAATTAAAGGGCAAATTAATGCCCCATTTTGGTGGCAATAGTTTCCCTAAATTTAAATTGGTTACAATATTATATTGCTTTCTATCTTCCCTACTTCTTTCGTTTGAACCTTGTTCTAAAGCACCAAAACCCATAGTGCTTTTTTTACCTGTTGCAGAAACAGTTGCAAAATCAGCCATATTTGAATCCACATTCATTAATGCTGCCATTCCTCCTTTGTTGTCCATTCCAGCAACGCGAAGTTCATCGAACCAAACTTCTCCTTTAATACCATTGTGGGTTTCATTACTTTTCACCCCTAACATTAAATTACGAACTAATCCAAAATTAGGATTTCCTTTTACACCAATTCTTAATCTATTTGTTTTTCCAGCCAATGAGGGGTCTATTTCATCCTCAAACATGTAATAAATTCCGTCAGAATTTAACAATGTACTTGGATCAACTCCCATTGCCTTAATTTTTAGGGTCGTCAATAAAGCCAAACTTAAATCAATCTCATTCTCCGCTGGCCAAACCATTTCGGCACTCAAAGGAGAGCAATTTGAACTTGAAGTTGCTGAAGGAGTTGTAACTTTTAATGGTATTTCAATTTGATAAAAGTTTTGACTAAAATCATTTCCAAAACGGATAAAACCAACCATTTGATCATCTTGAATAGCAATTTCGTTTGGCAAAGATTCGGCATGCAAAAACATTTTCAGTTTATTATATTGACGCATATCAACACTTACATTCTTAAAAACGGATCTTGAATCCTCTGGCTCAAGTCCTTTATCACCTGAAACTCTAAGTGCTAATGATTGTTCGTTTTGATTAATTAGAGTATTATTATTATACAATTGTTCTCTTTGAACACCAGGAGGAATGATATAATTAATTGGGCAACGCTGATTATTTTCCTGAACATTTACAGCCAAAACATCTAGGTTTGTGCCTTCATTTATTACTTTGGAGTTATTAAGTGGGTTAGTATATCTTCTCCAATCACCTCTAACTAAATCCAAAGATCCAAAACGAAGAGTTACTTCATTGGTAAAACCCGTCATAAACATTCTCATAAAACGGATGGATCTAAAATCAGAAATACTTCCAATGGTATTTTCAGGTTGGGCAACAGGTATTTTAAATTGTATCCATCTAGCATCTGTTTTCGAACCGTTTGGCAACGTAACTTGAGTATTTCTAATATCGGTAATGTAGTTTTGTCCAATACTCATGTTTGGCTCTAACTTAATACTATATTCATAATAAGCATTAATGGTATTCATCGTGTTATCTCTGTTGATATCCTCCACATCTGGAACGGTAGAAGCCCCTCGATTAGCGTCATTAATATCAACGGCTGAATTTCCATCAACACCATTATAGTTTTTATATCGATCCGCAATTCCTCCTGTAGCATTCAAATAATATTTATAATCATCTGCTGCAGGATCCTTTTCGGATGCATAATTTGTATAAGCAGTTCCTTCATTATCATCAGACAAACCATCCAAACCAACATCTTGATTTTTTCGATTAGCAGCATTGGCATCAAAAGCATAAATTAAGGATTGGGAAGCGGGTACGTTCCCCCAAAATGGTTCTGATTTAACCAATATCTGATCAGGTCCAAGTCCGTTTTCAAATTGTTTTCTTCCGTCTTTCAAAACATCTTCGGAGATTTCTCCTAAATTGAAATAAATTTTACCTGTATTTGTTGTTGGAATACTGCCTGTTCCAACATAAGGATCTAAAGCCCAAAATTGAATATATTCCACATTTCCTTGTTCAAAATTTGTAGAATTTATAGACCTCATTATCCCTCCAAAATTAGTTGAAGGATTTGCAGAAACATTTAATCCATTATTATATGCTCCTCTATCCGTAGGATAATAACTTAAATCCAAAGTGCTAATTACTTGAGATTGACCTTGAGCAATATCCGTTAGCGGATACAATTCTTCGCTAAAAATTCTTCTAGTGGAGTTTAAAGACAAATCATCATTTGTAATTCCTGACGGTTTTTGAGCATAAAAAATGGGGTCAATTGTATACCAAGCTAATTTTGCTCTTTTAAAACCATAACTCAAATCATTTGCATTTGCATTAAAATCATAGTTGCTTTCAGCATCATTAACTGGGGTAGAAGCAAGACTCCAAGAATAAGCAGAACGCATGTCGATAGTAGATTGAGATCCTTCAAAATCATCTACATATATAGTTGATTCCCCTTGAAAACTGCTTGCCTTAGGAGCGTCAGGTTTCAAAAATGCAATTTCTCCTCTTACGGAAAGGTTGGAAGGAACGTCGGTATCAATATTGGGTAATTTATTTACTAATCGTGTTAAAAAAGGAACTTCAGTAGAAAAATTTGTATTGAAACCGAAAATAGTATTATTTACTGATTCTTGACCAAAACTAGCTTTTTGAGTAAATGGTTTTTCGCTTAAGGTTAAATAGGTGGCTCCAATCAAAAATTTATCAGAAAATTTATGTTCTACATTTACCCCAAAAAAACGTTTTGTTTGCTGACCAAAAACCGAATTATTCTCCAAGGAAACATTGATAGGAGTATTTGAAGCTTGAAGCGATGGATCTAAAATTTGCACTCTTCCCAATTGGTAATTTACACTATAATCGATTCCTTCAACTAAAAGCCTTCCGCCAGCTGTAACAACAACTGATCCTCTAGGAACATTAAAAGCACCAATAGGAATTCCGTCACCTCCCGTAGATTTATATTTACCCCTTAAAAGGAATTTATTTTTATCACTGTCTTGCAACGCTCCTGATTGTGTATTGCTATACATATTGCGAAATACATACTTTTTTTGATTTGCATTGTAAGTACTAATTTCCTTGTAATTTTCATTTGAACCCGCATTTGATAATTTCGAAAATAACAATTCTCCAAAAGGCTCTTTTGTTGTAAATATTATTCGCCCATTTTGAGAATCAATTGTTAATCCTGGCATAAAATCAAAAAAACCATCTCCACCAGCTTGTGGGTCATTATTGTAATTGAGCTTATCTAAATTGAATACTTTTAACAATGTCGTTTCGGCAATTTTATCTCCTGGCAAAGGATTTTGAGGAAACGGAACCAGATTTCCTGAAGCGTCTTTTGCTTCCGTAATATAATTCACGGGAGACGGATCTGTATAAAGAATGTTAAATCTAAAATTATCTTGTTTTACTTGGTAAGCCCCAGGAATTTGATAAATATTTTTCATCATCAAATTCCAAACTGGATTTTTAACGTTGGTCAAATTGCTCTTCAGCATTTTTAAAATCAAACTTTGAGTAATAATTGCTTTATTTGTCGGCGTATTTCCTGTTACAACTGTCGCATCAATACCGTCACTTCCAAACTCCCCAACTTGATACACTTTGTCACCAATTGTATATTGATAGGCAACAGCTAAAACTTCATCATTCCCTAAACGTTGTTGTAGCGAAATGTAACCTAATTGCGCATTAAAGGTATATTCATTTGAATTTAATTTTCGGGCATTTTCAAGTTTCGAATAATCCTGACCTTCGCTCACTGATGTGGCAAAAGTTGCAGTATTAAAACCAGTATTTGACGTGGCTATTTCTCTAATGTTTTTATTTAAAAAACCTCCATTATCAATTAAAGCGGGATCGTATATGTTATTTTTATTATCCGTGGGATTATCAATTATTGGATTAGATCCAAAAAATGTTGGAGGCAATGGATTTAATGCTACCACATCACTTTTCTGAATACCGTTTGTATCCGACAGTTGTCCCTCTCCTAAATCCTGGATTGCAATAATATTTCTTAAATTATTACCAGCGGTAGTTGTGTTTATTCTATTTTGCTTATTTGTAACCCAAATTTCAATTCTCGAAATCTGAACTCTACTATCAATAAAAGGATAGTTTTTTAATGAGGCATCGTATCTATTTCTAAAATATTGTGATAGAAAAAAGTGTCTGTCATTATCATAATCTAAAGCATACAAATCGAAATCCTGAATAGTTCCACCACCTTCGGCAATCAAACTTTTAGTTTTCGATTTTTGTTCAGAGAAAATTCCAGTAATAGTAGTTTTTCCGAATTTCAATTGAGTTTTAACTCCAAATAAACTTTGAGCACCTTTAATCAAAGTACTATTTAAAGGTAAACTTATATTTCCGACTTCAATTTTTTGGATAATATCATCCTCAGAAGGAGCGTATTCTAGCTTAATTAAATTTTGAAATGAAAATGTAGATTGAGTATCATAATTCACATTAACATTTAGGCGCGTTCCCACTTTTCCCATCAAACTCATACTTATTCTTTGATTAAAATCAAAAGAGGTCGTGGTTCTGTTTCTAGGAGAAAACGAAGGATTATCTTGTTTTGTATATCGTCCGCCAAAATCCATTTCGACAGATCCAGTCGGTTTTACATCAATTGTATTACTTCCAAAAATAGATTCAAAAAGCCCAGATTTTACATAATACCTTGGCAATAAGTCTTTTTTAGCCGCTTCACTACCTTCTTTTTTCCCATCAATAGCATCTAATTTTTTCTTAAAATAAGTACGCATTGATTCTTTCCGAACAAGATCTTCATACTCTTTCGGTGTTAAAATCGTTGGATAATTAATTGGAAATCCGTCTATTGTATTGGTATAAACATACCTATCCATTTTAGGGTCATAAGTATAGGCAGAGAGAACACTTTTGGGGTCTTTAATTTGTATTTTACCTACTGAAAATCCAGTAACAATTGAATCTTTAGCCTCTTGATTTATTTGGGCTTGCGAAGCAAAACCACAAAATAATACAAATAAAAGCGTATAAATTTTATACATAAATCTTACCTTATTTAAATACTTTATTTCCAAGTTTTATAAGTTTTTTAAAGCTTGTTTAATAATAAATTCAACTGAACAATCTGGATTGTCTTTTACGATTTTTTCGACTATACGCTCTGAAGCCTTACGAACAAAACCCAAAACCTCCAATGCAGATAACGCTTCATCTCTATTTGTATTGCTTTGCGACATAGAAACTTCATCTATATCATAAAGTTTTAACATTTTATCTTTCAAGTCAAGAATAACTCTTTGCGCAGTTTTAGTTCCAATCCCCTTAATAGACTGAATCACAAGAACATCTCCTGATGCAATTGCGTTTATAATTTGTTTTGGATCTAATGAAGAAAGCATTGTTCTGGCGATACTAGCGCCAATACCCGAAACAGATAAAAGCATTTTAAAAATTTCTCTTTCTGATTTTTCAACAAAACCAAATAGCGTATGTGCATCTTCTTTAATTTGAAGATGCGTAAACAATTTTATAAAATCGGTTGTAGGAAGCAAGGAATAAGTATGCAGCGAAATATTTACATGATACCCAACACCTCCGCAATCAATAACAACTTGTGTGGGTGTTTTTTCTACTAATTTCCCTTGTAAATGTGTAATCATCTGATAATAATATGTTTTCAAATATAACAAAACTTAAATTGAATATTACAAAATTCATTTGAGTTCGATAATTATTTTCTTATTTTGTTTGTTTTTGTTTTTCTTGAGCATCAATAACTGCAATAACCGCCATGTTTACCATTTCCTCAACACTAGCTCCTAATTGAAATATATGAACTGGTTTTCCCATTCCTAACATTATTGGACCAATAGAATCTACTTTGTTCAATTCTTTTAATAGTTTATACGTGATATTAGCCGATTCAAGATTAGGAAATATTAAAGTATTTACTTTTTTTCCAGCCAATTTAGAAAATGGAAACTTAGCTTTTAACATTTCGGGGTTCAAAGCGAAATCAGCTTGGATCTCTCCATCTACAATCATTTCCGGATGATTTTTATGTAAAAAATTTACGGCATCTCTCACCTTTGTGGCACTTTCATTGGTAGAAGAACCAAAATTAGAAAAAGAAACCATTGCTATAACTGGCTCAACACCAAACATTTTTGCTGCATTTGCAGTCATAATCGCAATTTTTGCTAGGTCATCTGCTGAAGGATTTATATTTATAGCAGTATCCGATAGAAACATTGGCCCACGAGCGGTCATCATCATATTTGTAGTTGCTATAAGGGAAACTCCAGGAGCTTTATCAATAAGTTGCAGCATTGGTTTCACAACAGATGGATAACTTCTTGAATGACCACTTACCAATGCATCTGCTTCACCTTCATTTACCATCATAGCGGCAAAATAATTTCTTTCCCGCATTAATTTTTGAGCATCTAATAAAGATATCCCTCTTCTTTTTCTTGTTTTCCAATAAACATTTGCAAATTTATTTCTTCTCGATTCCTCTTCTTTAATTTTAGGGTCTATAATTTGAACTTCGGCTTCAAAACCAAGTTCCTTTTTTAATTCTAAGATAATTTCCATATTACCCAATAATATAGGCACACCAATTCCTTCTTCAAAAACAATTTGAGCTGCTTTAAGCACATCTAATTGATCTGCCTCGGCAAAAACAATCGTTTTTGGATCTGCTTTTGCTCTGTTAGTAATCAAACGAAGCATTTTATTATCATTCCCTAAACGGTCTAAAAGCTCTTCTTCATATTTATTCCAATCAAGTATTGGCTGTAAGGCAACCCCTGAATCCATTGCTGCTTTTGCAACAGCTGGAGCTACAACGGTTAACAATCTAGGATCAAATGGAGATGGAATTATGTATTCGCGTCCAAAAACTAATTTAGTAGCACCATAAGCAATATTAACTTGCTCTGGAACATGCTCTTTTGCTAAGGCGGCAAGTGCTCGGACAGCAGCCATTTTCATAGCCTCGTTAATTTTAGTAGCTCGAACATCTAAGGCTCCCCTAAAAATATAAGGAAACCCAAGAACATTATTAACCTGATTAGGATGGTCTGATCGACCAGTTGCCATAATAATGTCTTTTCGTGTTGCAATAGCAAGATTATAATCAATTTCAGGATCTGGGTTTGCCATCGCAAAAACGATTGGATTTTTAGCCATTCCCAATAACATTTTTGGACTCATAATATTCCCAGAAGACAATCCCAAAAACACATCTGCATCTACTAATGCTTCTTCAAGTGAAATTGATTTAATATCCTTGGCATATTTTTGTTGCAAAACAGATAAAGAAGGATTGTCTTTTGTTAAGAGTCCTTTACTGTTAAACATGTATATATTTTCTAGTTTTACACCAAGTAAAATATACAAATCTGCGCAAGCAAGCGCGGCTGAACCAGCTCCAGAAACCACCATTTTTAAATCTTCCGCTTTTTTGCCAGCTAATTCTAATGCATTTAACAAAGCTGCTGATGATATAATTGCAGTTCCGTGTTGATCATCATGCATCACAGGAATATTTAGCTCTTCAACTAATCTTCTTTCAATCTCAAAAGATTCTGGAGCCTTAATGTCTTCCAGATTAATCCCTCCAAAGGTTGGTGAAATATTTTTTACTGTTTGTATAAATTCTTCTACATCTTTCGTCCCGATTTCAATATCAAAAACGTCAATACCCGCAAAAATTTTAAACAACAATCCTTTACCTTCCATTACTGGCTTAGAAGCTTCTGGACCAATATCACCAAGTCCTAAAACCGCAGTTCCATTTGTAATTACAGCTACAAGATTTCCTTTTGCCGTATATTTATAAACATTATTTATATCTTTTTCAATTTCTAGACAAGGCTCAGCAACACCTGGCGAGTAAGCCAAAGACAAATCTCTTTGTGTGGCATGTTTTTTTGTTGGAACTACTTGTATTTTACCTGGAGTTGGCTTTGCATGATATAAAAGCGCTTCTCTTCTTTTGCTATTTTTGTCCATTTATTTTAATTTTAACTATCTTACAAAGATAGAAGTCTTAGTTTAAAAAGAGTTCTTTTTATCATTTTCCTTTTTAAAATTATATCTTTTTGAATAAAAAAAGTCGCTAAATTGCGACTTTTTTTATTCACTGTTATTAAACAATTTATTGTGAAATATAAGAATCTAAATGTTTAATTGTTTCTTTTTGTTTTTCAATAATTGCTTTTACAACATCACTTATTGAAATAATCCCAATTATAGTCCCATTTTCAGAAACTGGCAAATGCCTTACTCTTTTTGTGTCCATCAATTCCATACAATAATCTAAACTATCCGAAGGTTTTACAGTCACCACATCTGTTACCATGATTTCATTAACAAATGTCTTTTTTGAAGACTTGGCTTTTAAGGCAATTTTTCGAGCATAATCTCTTTCAGATAAAATGCCCATTAAAACAGTATCTTCTATAATTAATATAGCTCCAATATTTTTTTCACTCATTACTCCTAATGCTTCGAATACAGTGATTGTTGACGGTACTGAAAATACTTCTTTCCCTTTGGTTCCCAATATTTGATTTACTGTCATGATGTCTAAATTTAAATTGAATATAAAAATAAATAAAAAGATTAAACAAATGACACAAATAATATATTTATCATTGAAATTAAGAAAAAATTTTAAAAAGCATAGATTTTTTAGTTTATTTTCTTAAAAATCTCCATTTGCAATAAAATTAAAATTATTTTAGAAAATCAATATTCCTTTTTAAACCATCAAACTTGGTTCTTTTTAAAGCTGAATACTTAAAAACTACTTTAAAAGTTTCTTCAGTGATTTCTTCCCAATCCTTCTTAGTCATAGCTAATAAATCTGGATTAGGATTAAAAAGGGGCTCCTTATGAGATTTCGAAAATTTATTCCATGGGCAAATGTCTTGACAAATATCACAACCAAAAGCCCAATCTTCAAATTTATCCTTCATTTCGATAGGAATATTTTCTTTAAGCTCAATTGTAAAATAGGAAATACATTTACTACCATCAACGATATAAGGCTCAACAATAGCCTCGGTCGGGCAAGCATCTATGCAAGCAGTGCAAGTTCCACAATGATCTGTCGTAGAAAAATCATAATCCAATTCTAAATCGATAATGAGTTCCGCAATAAAATAAAAAGAACCTGTTTTTTGAGTTATTAAATTACTGTTTTTACCAATCCAGCCTAACCCACTTTTAGCAGCCCAAGCTTTATCCAAAACGGGGGCAGAATCTACAAAAGCGCGCCCTGAAACTTCTCCAATAGTAGATTGAATTGAGAATAGAAATTCTTTAAGCTTTTCTTTTATTACAAAATGATAATCTTGGCCATAAGCATATTTAGATATCTTAAAGCTATCTGAATTTTGAAGTTCCGATGGATAATAATTTAATAAAAGTGAAACGACACTTTTTGAATCATCAACTAATAAAGTAGGATTTAGACGTTTGTCAAAATTATTTTCCATGTAGGTCATTTGACCTTGATGATTTTTATTGAGCCAATTTTCCAATCTAGGAGCTTCCTCTTCTAAAAAACCTGCTTTGGATATCCCACAAGACAAAAACCCGAGGCGTTTGGCTTCGGATTTTATAAAATGGGTGTGTTTTTCTTTATTATTTATCAATTGAACGATTAAAAAAGACCTCCTTGAATGTTTGTTTTCACTTTACCTAAATGCTTATATGCTTTTTCAGTTACTTCCCTTCCTCTTGGGGTCCGCATTATAAAACCTTCTTGAATTAAGAAAGGTTCATAAACTTCCTCGATAGTTTCGCTGCTTTCGGATACGGCTGTTGCCAATGTGGATAAACCAACGGGACCTCCCTTAAACTTATCAATTATGGTATTTAGAATTTTATTATCCATTTCGTCTAAACCATGCGCATCTACATTCAATGCTTTTAGAGCATATCTTGCAATTTCTATGTCAATAGTTCCATTCCCTTTTATCTGAGCGAAATCCCTAACCCGACGCAAAAGAGCATTCGCTATTCTGGGTGTCCCTCTACTTCTACCTGCAATTTCAATAGCCGCTTCAATAGAAATTGGCATTTTTAAAATCGTAGCACTTCGCTCCACAATAGTTGTTAAAAGTTCGGTTGTATAGTATTGCAAACGAGACGAAATACCAAAACGAGCTCTCATTGGAGCTGTTAATAATCCGGAACGAGTAGTAGCGCCTATTAATGTAAAAGGGTTCAAATTGATTTGTACTGTTCTAGCATTTGGACCAGACTCAATCATAATATCTATCTTAAAATCCTCCATAGCTGAATATAAATATTCCTCAACAATCGGACTCAACCGATGGATTTCATCAATAAACAAAACATCTCTTTCTTCAAGATTTGTAAGCAAACCAGCTAAATCTCCAGGTTTATCAAGAACAGGACCTGAGGTAATCTTAATTCCTACTTGAAGTTCATTTGCCAAAATATTAGCCAAAGTAGTTTTCCCTAATCCTGGAGGACCATGAAAAAGAGTATGGTCAAGTGCCTCATTCCGTTGGTTAGCTGCTTGAACAAAAACTTTAAGATTTTCTAATATTTGTTCTTGACCTGCAAAATCATCAAATGACAACGGTCTTAATCTTTTTTCAAGATCAAGTTCTTCGGGATTATAACCGTTTGTAGTTGGGTCTAAATTTTCATTCATGTTACAAATATAATAAAGTTATAATCAAAAAAAATGCCTTTCGAATTGGAAAGGCATTTAAGTATATTTTTGAAATATTAATGATGAAGTACTTCTTCTCCTTCTTTCATTGGAACATTTTGAGGTACAAAATCTTCATCGTGAGCAGGATTACTATAATCATATGGCCAACGGTGAACTTCAGGGATTTCTCCAGGCCAGTTTCCGTGAATATGTTCTATAGGTGCTGTCCATTCTAAAGTATTTGATCTCCATGGATTTTGAACCGTTTTTTTACCGTAGAAAATACTACTGAAAAAGTTATATAAAAATACCAATTGAAAAGCTCCACCAATTAAAGCGAAAACTGTAATCAAAACGTTTACATTTTGTAAATCATCAAATAATGGAAAGTTAGTATTGGTATAATAACGTCTTGGCAAACCCGCTAATCCAATAAAGTGCATTGGAAAAAACACACCATAAGCACAAACTGCAGTTACCCAAAAGTGAACATATCCTAGGTTTTTATTCAACATTCTACCAAACATTTTTGGAAACCAGTGATAAATTCCAGCAAACATTCCGTAAAGAGCTGAAATACCCATTACTAAGTGAAAGTGAGCTACAACAAAATAAGTATCGTGAACATTAATATCTAAAGTACTATCTCCAAGGATAATACCAGTTAAACCACCAGTAATAAAAGTAGATACTAAACCTATAGAAAACAACATAGCAGGATTTAATTGTAAATTACCTTTCCACAAAGTAGTGATATAATTAAATGCTTTTACCGCGGAAGGAATTGCAATCAACAAGGTAGTAAATGTAAATACAGATCCAAGAAATGGATTCATACCGGAAATAAACATGTGGTGACCCCAAACAATAGTTGATAAAAATGCAATTGCAATAATAGACATAATCATCGCTCTGTATCCGAAAATAGGTTTACGAGAATTAGTTGCTATAACTTCAGATGTAATACCTAAAGCAGGTAATAAAATGATATAAACTTCAGGGTGTCCTAAAAACCAAAATAAGTGTTCGAACAATACAGGTGAACCTCCTTGATAATGTAAAACTTCTCCAGCAATATAAATATCAGATAAGAAGAAAGAAGTACCAAAACTTCTATCAAAAATCAATAACAAAGCAGCAGATAATAAAACAGGAAATGAAATTACACCAATGATAGCAGTAACGAAGAAAGCCCAGATAGTAAGTGGCATTCTTGTAAATGTCATTCCTTTTGTTCTTAAGTTAATTACAGTAACAATATAATTTAAAGACCCCATTAAAGAAGCTGCAATAAATATAGCCATAGAAACCAACCAAAGTGTCATACCCATTCCAGATCCTGGAATTGCTTGTGGCAATGCACTTAAAGGAGGATATATAGTCCAACCAGCAGATGCAGGCCCTGACTCAACAAATAATGAACTAACCATTATTACACTTGAAAGAAAAAACAGCCAATACGATACCATATTCAAAAATCCAGATGCCATATCTCTAGCACCAAGTTGAAGGGGAATCAATAAATTACTAAACGTTCCACTTAACGCTGCGGTTAATACAAAGAATACCATTATAGTTCCATGTATAGTTACCAAAGCTAAATATCTATCATTCAACATTACACCATTTGGAGCGTAACTATCTCCAAGAATAATACTGAAAATTTTAAAAGATTGTTCAGGCCAAGCTAATTGCAATCTAAAAAGCAAAGAAATAACCACTCCAATAACTCCCATAATAATACCTGTTAAAAGATATTGTTTTGCAATCATTTTGTGATCAATACTAAAAATATATTTAGTAATAAAAGTGTCTTTATGGTGGTGTTCGTGTTCGTGATCTTGTGCGTGATCGTGACCTTCTGCTGACATATATGTGTACTTTAAATTTTTATAAATAAATTATTTCATTGCTATTTTAGCAATAGCTGATGAATCTTTAGCTTTCGTTGAATCAACACCTGTTCCACCTTCTACAGGTTTAGGAGCATTAGCTGCTTTTACTTCTTGAACCAATGTAGTTTTTCCACTTAACCAAGCTTTATAATCAGCTGGTGAGTCAACTACAATTTTCATTTGCATATTATAGTGCGAAGAACCGCAAATTTTATTACAAAGTAATAAATAATCAAAAGCATAAGGATCAAGTGCTACTTCCCCTTTTGCAACTAATTCGATACTTTTCTTAGCTCTAATTGCATTAATATTTGCAACTTTTTCAACCATATAAGGCAATTCTCTATATTCATCAGTTGTATAAATTGGCTCAAAAGCAAATTCAGTAACCATACCAGGAACACAATTCATTTGTGCTCTAAAATAAGGAAAATAGGCAGAGTGTAAAACATCTTGAGAACGGAATTTAAAATGAATCTTTTTCCCTTTAGGGATATGCAATTCAGTTACAACAATATCATCTTGTGCATTTGGATCTGAAAGATCTACTCCAAGTGTGTTTACCCCTTCAATAAGTCTAACATTCGCTTTTCCAAGAACATTATCTGTACCTGAATAACGAGCTGTCCATTTAAATTGTTGTGCATATAATTCTACTACAATTGTATCTTCATTGTCATCAATAAACATAATGTTTGTCCATGCATAAAGTCCAAAAAGAATCAAAACAGCTAAAACAACAGCAGGAATACCACTCCAAACAATTTCTAATTTTGTACTATCCGAAAAAAACAATGCTTTTTGATCTTTGTTACCTCTGTATTTAAAAGCAAAATAATGAAGTAATACTTGTGTAACTGCTTGTACAAAAAAGATTAATATCCATGTTACATTCATTAAACTATCAATATCACCACCATGTTTTGAAGCTGGCGTATGAAGTACCAAAGGACCCCAAGCGTACAAACCATAAATACTAAATATGTAAATAAATGCTAATAACCCAAACATCAAATACCCTTGAGTATTGTTGTCGCCATCATTTGCAACTTGTGAATCATCCTTACTTACACCCACTTGGGTTAAATCGAACATCTTAGTCAATTGCCATAATGCAATAGCCAAAAGAACTAAAACTATAATTACCAACAAACTTGTCATCTAATTTCTCTTTAAATATTAATAATGAAAATGCTTACTTTCTTCTATAAAAGGATTTCTTTTTGGCAACAAAGGCGCTTTTGTTAATGCTGTGAAAACAACATAAATAAACAACCCTAAGAAGAAAAATACTGATGCTATTTCTGAAACTCCAATAAACCATTTGTCTCCAACTGTTCCTGGCATGATCATATTAAAGAAATCAATATAGTGACCAAATAATATTACTGTTCCAGCCATAACAAGAATCCAAGATATTCTTTTAAAATCTGTATTTATAAGAATCAAAATTGGAAATAAGAAATTCATGACTACAGCTCCAAAGAATGGAAGATTGTAAAGTTGTATTCTTGTTACAAAATAAGTAATCTCTTCAGGAATATCAGCATACCAAATCAACATAAATTGAGAGAACCATAAGTACGTCCAGAATACACTGAAACCAAACATAAATTTAGCTAAATCGTGAATATGACTTGTATTTACATTCTCTAAATATCCTTTAGATTTTAAATATAAAGTAACTAAACATATTGTAGTTATTGCACTTACAAAGAAACTAGCAAAAACATACCATCCGAATAATGTACTAAACCAATGTGGATCAATAGACATAATCCAATCCCATGACATAATTGATTCTGTTACAATAAAAAACACAAGAAATGCAGCAGACATTTTGAAGTTCTTTTTGTAGAACGTATCGTCATTTGCTTCATCTTGAGCTAAACAATTTTTTCTTGAAAAATATCTGTAAAGATTCCATCCAATCAAAAATACAGCAGCTCTAATAATCCAAAAAGGGAAATTTAAATATCCTGATTTGTTTGCAATAATTTTGTCTTCTGCTATAACTCTAGGATCCAACCAAATAAACAAATTATTTGAATTAAAAATATGCAATCCTGTTACAACAAGAAAAATGAAAAACAAAACTGATGCTACGGGTAAATAAGCCGTTATTCCTTGCATAACTCTAAACAATACTGGTGACCAACCAGCTTGAGCAACTTGTTGTATAGCATAAAATGCTAAAACTCCAAGAGAAATTAACATAAAGAAAATACAAGCAACATATAATGCAGCCCATGGTTTGTTTTGCAATTGATTCAAAACATGTTCTAAATGTTCCTTGTGCTCAACTTCAGCACTTGCTTTGTTTTCTCCTGCAACACTGTGAACTTCTTTAGAAGAACTTTCTACTTCATGATGACTCCCATGAACCTCAGAAGCAAGAATGGTTTCAACTTCTTGAATATCTTTAGGTGCAGATAAAAAACCATAACCTATTCCTAAAAGACCTACAGCCATTAAGATTAGAGAGAATGTTTTTAATTTACTTGAAAATGTATACATATCTATTACTATAAGTTTGTTCTAAAATTATAATTTACTTTTTAAATCTACTACATAAGCAGCAACTAACCAACGTTCTTTTTTGCTCAACTGATTAGCATGTGATCCCATTAAATTCAGACCGTACGTTTCAACATGAAATATACTTCCCTCATTAATCTCTCTATCTTTATAATTAGGAACTCCTAAAAATTTTCCTTGAGTAACTAATTTTCCTTGACCATTACCAGCTACACCATGACATATGGCACAATATATTTCAAATAAACCTTTTGCTTTTTCCATATCTTTATCAGATAAAGTACCAAGAGGTGATTTTAAATTTGCAGCTTTAACAGCGATTAAAGCTTCAGGAGTATTTGGATACTCATATACTTCAAATCCTCTATTAATAGTTCCTTCAACTGGCAATTGCCCTTCTTTACCATCTTTAAAGGCGTTCGATTGAGAGTAAGTACTATAACTTACTGGCTCATACATATTAGGCATGTATTGATAATTTGGTTTCGTATTATCGTGACAAGACGAAACTAAAATAGTAATACCCACTAAAAGTGTTAATTTATATACGCTTTTCATATCTACTATTTATGCTTTTCAATTACTTTAACTTCTACTGCTCCTGTATTTTTGAAAAAAGAAACTAATTCCTCTTCATTATTATTTACTGCAACTTCCATTAAAAAATGGTCATCTGTAGTTCTAACATCAGGATTCTCTGCTTCTTTAAATGGCCATAATTTACTCCTCATATAAAAAGTAATAACCATTAAATGTGCAGCAAAAAATACTGTTTCTTCAAACATAATAGGCACAAATGCTGGCATATTATCAATATAACTCATGCTTGGTTTTCCACCTATATCTTGTGGCCAATCTTGAATCATAATATAATTCATCATCCAAGTTCCAAAAGACAAACCACACAAACCATAGATGAAAGCACAAATTGCTAATCTAGTTGGCGCAAGTCCCATTGCTTTATCCAATCCGTGAACAGGAAATGGAGTAAAAACCTCTTCAATATGATGATGTGCTGCTCTTGTTTTCTTAACGGCATCCATCAAAATATCATCGTCATTATAAATGGCGTATATTACTTTATTACTCATGGTGTGAATCTTTATTTGCTGCTCTTTCTCTAATATAATTATCTCCAGTTCCTTTCAATATAGTTTTTACTTCGGCCTGTGCAATTACAGGGAATGTTCTAGCATATAACAAAAACAACACAAAGAAGAATCCAATAGTTCCAATAAAGGTTCCAATATCTACAAATGTTGGAGAAAACATTGTCCAAGATGAAGGAAGATAATCTCTATGTAACGAGGTAACAATAATTACAAATCTTTCGAACCACATACCAATGTTTACAACAATTGATATAATGAAAGAAAACATAATACTTGTTCTTAATTTTTTAAACCACATAAATTGTGGAGAGAAAACATTACATGTCATCATAGACCAATATGCCCACCAGTATGGCCCTGTTGCTCTATTTAAAAATGCATATTGTTCATATTCTACTCCAGAATACCAAGCTACGAAAAGCTCTGTAATATAAGCAACCCCGACTATAGAACCTGTAATCATGATTACAATATTCATTAATTCGATATGTTGAATAGTAATGTAAGCTTCTAGATTAGAAACTTTTCTCATAATAATAAGCAAAGTATTTACCATTGCAAATCCAGAGAAAACGGCTCCTGCAACAAAGTATGGAGGGAAAATTGTAGTATGCCATCCTGGAATAACAGAGGTAGCAAAATCCATAGACACAATTGTATGTACAGAAAGTACAAGAGGAGTTGCTAATCCTGCAAGAACTAAGGAAACTTCCTCAAAACGTTGCCAATCTTTAGCTCTACCGCTCCATCCAAAACTCAAAATTGAATAAACTCTTTTATTAAAAGGAGTTACAGCTCTATCTCTTAACATTGCAAAATCAGGTAACAAACCAGTCCACCAGAAAACTAGCGAAACAGAAAGGTAAGTTGAGATTGCAAAAACATCCCAAAGTAAGGGTGAATTAAAATTTACCCAAAGAGAACCAAATTGATTTGGTATTGGAAGTACCCAAAAAGCCAACCATGGACGACCCATGTGAATAATTGGAAACAAACCTGCTTGAATAACAGAGAAAATTGTCATTGCTTCGGCAGAACGGTTAATAGCCATTCTCCATCGTTGACGGAATAATAAAAGTACTGCAGAAATCAAAGTTCCAGCATGACCAATACCAACCCACCAAACGAAGTTAGTAATATCCCAAGCCCAACCAACTGTTTTATTTAATCCCCAAGTTCCGATACCGGTAGAAACAGTGTAAACTATACAACCTAATCCCCAAAGGAAGGCTATTAATGCGATTGAAAACACAATCCACCATTGCTTGTTCGCTTTACCTTCAACAGGCGCAGCTACATCTACTGTTACATCGTGATAAGATTTATCACCTATAACTAAAGGTTTTCTAATGGGTGCTTCGTAATGAGACGACATATCCTATATTTCTTAAATTAATTATTCGTTTTATTTATGTATTTCTAACTTTAACATGGTAAATAACATTTGGTTTCGTACCAACATGTTCTAATAAATGATACATTCTTTCGTCTTCAGCTAATTTAGCTACATGACTTTCTTTATCATTAATATCTCCAAAAACCATAGCCCCAGTAGTACATGCACTAGAACAAGCTGTTTGAAATTCACCATCAACAATAGCTCTTCCTTCATTTTTAGCTGCTAGAATAGTTGCTTGTGTTTTTTGAATACACATTGAACATTTTTCCATAACCCCACGAGAACGAACACTTACATCTGGATTTAATACCATACGCCCTAAATCATCATTCATATGGAAATCAAACTCACTGTTTTTGTTATATAAGAACCAGTTAAATCTACGTACCTTATATGGACAGTTGTTAGCGCAATAACGCGTTCCAACACATCTATTATAAGCCATATGATTTTGACCTTGACGACTGTGTGAAGTTGCAGCAACTGGACATACAGTTTCACAAGGTGCATGATTACAATGCTGACACATTACAGGCTGAAATGAAACTTGTGGATTATCAGATGCATGCTCCATTTCATTGAAAGTTGACAATGAACTTGACAAACCAGCAATGTTTTCTTTTCTTTCGTTATCTCCTGCAAAAGTTTCTTCAGATGAATAATATCTATCAATACGCAACCAATGCATATCACGACTTCTTCTTATCTCTGATTTTCCAACAACAGGCACGTTGTTTTCAGCATGACAAGCAATAACACATGAACCACAACCAGTACAAGCATTTAAATCTATAGAAAGATTAAAATGATGTCCAACAGAACGGTCAAATGAAGTCCATAAATCAACTGAGGTAGCTTTTACTTCTTTATGATCCAATGAAACCATTGGTTGTTCATTCCAAATTTCAGCATCCTTAGTATTAAATATCTCTAAAGTAGTTTCTTTAATGATATCTCCTCTTCCCATTAACGTTTTTTGACCTTGAACACAAGCAAACTCATGATCGCCAGCAACTTTTGTCAATGTTACAGATTGTACATTATTGAAACCTTTATATAGTGAGTAAGCATTTAAACCTACTTGCATTTCTTCTTTTAACGAAGCTTTTTTACCATAACCTAAAGCCAAACCAACAGTACCAACCGCTTGTCCAGGTTGAACAATCACCGGTACATTTTCTAACTTAACGCCGTCAGCAGTAGTAATAGTAGCATAACTTCCGTTTAATCCTCCATTTGCAACTATTTCATTAGACAACAATAAAAGTTTTGCGTCAGCATTCGAAACAGTAACATAATTATCCCAAGAAACTCTTGTAATTGGATCTGGTAATTCTTGCAACCATGGATTGTTCGCTTGTTGACCATCTCCTAATCCAGTCTTAGTATACAATACTAATTCTAAACTTGCAGCCCCTTTTGATTGTGACAATGCATTTGCAGCAGCAGTATAATCTACTGGACTTGCAGAAACAGAAGGTATAGATCCAACAAAAACTCCATCATGTAATACCTGATTCCAAGTAGAACCTGCAGCATTTGAAGAAATATTTGATTTCAAATAATCGTAATAAGTCCCTACGGCACCATTTAAAGACAATAAAATATCTTGAAATTGTTTTGTATTAAACAAAGGACGAATTGTAGGTTGAGTCAATCCATAAGTACCTTTAGTAATACTTACATCACCCCAAGATTCTAAATAATGAGGAACTGCAGCAGCTATAGTTGTTATAGAAGCAGTTTCATCTTCTCTTAAAGAAAAAGAAGCCGAAAGACTCACTTTTTTCAATCCTTCAACAAAATCATTTGAATTTGGTAAAGAATATACTGGATTAACTCCACTCATTAATAAAGTATGAACGCTTCCTGCTTTCATATCTGCTACTAATTGAGTCACTTTTGAATTAGATCCTTTTCGTATTTGTCTTGTTCCAATTGTAGAAAAAGATTCACTAGATAAAGCTTGATTAATGGCCAAAACCAATAATTGAGCATTTTTATCTTGAATTCCAGAAACTAAAACACCTTTACTTCCAGCCGCTTTTAATTGTTGAGCCGCTTTTGTAATTTCTGTTTTGAATTTTGCATCTAAAGTTACTAGAACAGAAGCCCCAACAACTATATTATATATAAGTACTAATGCTTGCTTTTGATTTGCAGTTGACATCGCAACACGTTTATCAGCAGCAGCACCAGACAAAGTCATATTTGATTCTAATTGAAAATGACGTGACATTTTTCCGTTTTTAGGAATTCTGCCCTGAGCATAACCAGTATCATAACTTCCACCTTGCCAATCTCCAAGAAAATCAGCACCAACAGAAACTATTAAAGAAGCTTTTGCAAAATCATAATCAACTAAAGCTCTTTCACCGTAAGCTGCTTCAAAAGCATCTAATGCTTCCGATTCAGAAACTGCGTCATAAACAACATGTTTCGCATTTGAATTTTTAGAAAGAAACTCAGCAATCAATTTTTCAGTTGATGGACTTGCCAAAGTACTTGTCAATAAAACAACTTGACCTCCTTTAGCTTTAGATTCAGAGATACTTGATTTAATTTTTGAATCAACATCGATCCAACTAGCTGGTTTAGCAGCAATTTTCGGCTCTTTCAAACGCATACTATCATATAATGAAAGTATAGAGGCATGAATTCTTGCATTAGCAGAAAATTTAGCTCCAGCGATTAAATTATTATCAATTTTAATTGGACGACCTTCTCTAGTTTTCACTAAAAGGTTAGCAAAATCAAAACCATCAAAAACAGAAGTTGCATAATAATCTGCAATTCCAGGAATGATTTGTTCTGGTTGCACTACATAAGGTATGGACAAATGCACAGGACCTTCACAAGCGGCAAGTGTAGCTGCAGCAGTACTAAAACCAACGTACTTTAAAAAATCACGACGTGTTGTTGAAGACGATGACAAAGCGTCATTATTTCCTAAAAATTCATCCGTAGGAATTTCTTCAACAAATTCGTTATTTTTAAGCGCCTCAACAATAGAACTATTTCCGTCTAGTTCTTCAACACTTTTCCAGTATTTTTTGTTTGATGACATATTCTATATAAATATTAGCTTCTTAATAATTTGATTAATAGTGGCATTTACCGCATTCCAATCCACCCATTTGCGCCGCAGTCAATTTGTCTACACCGTATTTTTTGGATAATTGTTCGTGAATTTTAGTATAATAGTCGTTTCCTTCCATTTTAACTTCGGTTTTTCTGTGACAATCAATACACCATCCCATAGTCAATTTTGCAAATTGCTTTTGAACTTCATATGTTTGAACAGGTCCGTGACATGTTTGACATGCAACCCCAGCTACAGTTACGTGCTGAGAGTGGTTAAAATAAACAAAACTTTGTAAATTATGAATTCTAACCCATTTAACTGGCTCAGTAATTCCTGTATATTTTTGATTGGCTTTATCCCAACCCACTGCTTTATATAATTTATTTATTTCATTATCATAAAAAGCTTTTGAGTATTCTGGAGTAGCAGTTGTATCAGAAACTTCAGCAATGTTTTTATGACAATTCATACATACATTTAAAGAAGGAATACCTGAATGCTTACTAACTCTTGCAGAAGAGTGACAGTAATTACAATTAATACCATTACTTCCTGCGTGAATTCTATGAGAATAATGAATTGGCTGAACTGGCTGATAGTTTTGATCAACACCCACCTGCATTAAGTACCCATATACAAAGAAAGCACTTGCCAACAACAATAAAATTGAAGTTACTAAAACTAAAAACTGATTTTTAGCAAAAGCAATCCAAATAGGAGTAGTTGGTTGTTTTACGGCTAAACTTATACCGTTTGCAGCAGCCACTTTTCTTAATACATTGTTCACTAAAAACAACATAACAATTAAAATAAGCATTACTAAAGACAAAGCACCTAAAATAACATCATTTGAAATTCCAGCTGAATTAGCTTCAGTTCCTGGTAGTTTCGCTCCAACAACAGGAGCAGCAACCTCTTTTGGAGCCGAAGTATAGGCAATAATATTGTCAATATCAGCTTCCGACAATTGTGGGAAAGGCGACATTGGCACTTTATTGTTATCTTCAAAAAGTTTTACCGCCGCAGCATCACCAGATTTAATTAAATCTGCACTATTGTGAATCCATTTATAAAACCATGCTTTTTCATGTCTAGCAACAACCCCTCTAAGAGCTGGTCCAGTTGCTTTAGCATCTAGCTTATGACAAGCCGCACAATTTGCATTAAAAAGATCTTTCCCTTTTACAGGATCACCTCCTTGGGCAGCAGCAGGAGCCATTGCTACAGGAGTTGCAGGAGTTGCCGCTGGAGCTGCAACTTGCGCAAATGAAGTTAATGATACCGTTAGCATTAAAGCTATACCTAAGTATAATTTCCTCGAAATCGAATTATGGTCACCCACCTTTTTCATATTATTATAATGATTATCTACTAAAATTGACAAATTCTTTATATTTTATTCTAAAAAAAACTAACGTCTCTTTTAAACTCGCACAAAAATACAATTAAAGAACTATTCTCAAAACCTTAAAATAGTCTTAAATATAATTTATATCAATTCTAAATAATATTGATGATTTAGTTTTGCCGATTTAACACTATTTTTGTTTAAAAATAATATTCATGAAAATTATAACACTCAGAAAGGCAATCAATTCCGCATTTACATTAATAACTTTGACCTTTTGTTTAACAACTCAAAGTCAAAACAGTACTGTAAATCAAGACCCAAAATTCGAACAATTACTAGTAGAAAAAAGAAAAATAAACACCTCTCTAAATATAAATGATTCTTATAAAATCCAAGTTTTCAATGGAGGAAGCGAAAATGCAAAAAAAATATTAAACGAATTTAAACAGAGTTATTCTGATATTGATGCAACAATAATTTTTAACACACCCAATTATAAAGTATGGGTTGGCAATTTTAAAACTAGAATTGAAGCAGAACACTATCTAATCGATATCAAAAAAAAGTATAAAAACATACTGCTGATTAAACCGAGTAAATAATTTATTCTCCCAAATCAATTAATAAAAAAAGCAACTCAATTGAGTTGCTTTTTTTTCATATTCAAAAATAAAAATAATTTAAACCAAAAAAAATCCCGACGAATCGGGATTTAATTATTTAATAAGTATCAAAATCTTATTTCAATTTCTTTTTGACAGCAACTTCATGGTAAGATTCGATAACATCTCTTTCCTCAATGTCATTATATCCTTTCACTTGAATACCACAATCATATCCTTTAGCAACATCTCTTACATCATCTTTAAATCGTTTTAATGCTAATAATTCACCCGTAAAGACAACTACGCCATCTCTAATAATTCTCATTTTGGCATTTTTAACAATTTTACCATCCATAACCATACTTCCTGCAATAGAACCCACTTTAGAAATTTTAAATATCTCTCTAATTTCGGCAGTTCCCAGAATTTCTTCTTTCATTTCTGGCGCAAGCATTCCTTCCATTGCATCTTTCAAGTCATCGATTGCTGCATATATAATAGAATAGTAACGGATATCTATTTCTTCTTTGTCAGCTAATTGTCGCGCATTTCCTGCAGGACGAACATTAAATCCGATGATAATCGCATCCGAAGCAGAAGCTAACATTACGTCAGTTTCAGTAATCGCTCCAACTCCTTTATGTATGATATTAATTTGAATTTCTTCAGTAGATAATTTAGAGAACGAATCAGACAAGGCTTCAACAGATCCATCAACGTCACCTTTAAGGATAATGTTTAATTCTTTAAATTGACCTAATGCAATTCTACGTCCAATTTCATCTAATGTAATATGACGTTGTGTACGAACAGATTGTTCACGCATCAATTGAGAACGTTTTGAAGCAATTTGTTTCGCTTCTTTTTCGTCTTCAAAAATATTGAACTTATCCCCAGCTGTAGCAGCACCGTCTAATCCTAAAACTGATACCGGAGTCGATGGACCTGCAACGGTTACTATATTTCCTCTTTCATCATGCATGGCTTTAATTTTACCATGATGTTTTCCAGCTAACATATAATCCCCAATTTTCAGAGTTCCATGTTGTACTAATATAGTAGAAACATATCCTTTACCCTTATCTAAGAAAGCCTCAACAACAGTTCCTTGAGCCGCTTTATTTGGATTTGATTTCAAATCTAAAAGTTCCGCCTCTAATAATACTTTTTCTAATAATTCTTTAACCCCCGTTCCAACTTTTGCAGATATATCGTGAGATTGGATTTTTCCGCCCCAATCTTCAACAAGTAAATTCATACCTGCTAATTTCTCCTTAATTTTTTCAACATTAGAGTTAGGTTTATCAATTTTATTGATAGCAAAAATAATTGGCACACCAGCTGCTTGCGCATGACTAATAGCTTCTTTAGTTTGCGGCATGATATCATCATCTGCAGCAATCACAATGATTGCAATATCTGTAACTTGAGCTCCACGGGCACGCATCGCAGTAAAGGCTTCGTGACCAGGTGTGTCAAGGAAAGCAATTTTTTGACCATCTTCCAAAGTTACCCCATAAGCACCAATGTGCTGAGTTATACCTCCAGATTCTCCTGCAATAACATTTTCCTTACGAATATAATCCAATAAAGAAGTTTTACCGTGATCGACGTGACCCATTACGGTTACAATCGGCGCTCTGAAAACAAGATCTTCTTCTTTATCAGCAACTACTTGAATTGCTTCTTCAATATCAACAGTAATAAATTCTACTTCAAAACCAAATTCATCGGCAACAATTGTCAATGTTTCTGCATCAAGTCGTTGATTCATGGTAACCATGATTCCAAGTGACATACAAGTTCCAATAACTTTAGTAATTGGGACATCCATCATGATTGCAATTTCACCAACGGTAACAAATTCAGTAACTTTTATCGTTTTACTTCCTTCGTCAATAGCTCGTTGCTCGTCATCTGATTTTTGACGGTGTGTATCTCTTTTGTCTCTTCTATATTTAGCCGCTTTCGATTTACCACCTTTTCCTTGTAGTTTCTCTAAAGTCTCTCTAATTTGATTTTTAACTTCTTCTTCTGTAGGCTCCACTTTAGCAACAATTGCAGGTCTAGCCCCTTTTACGAATCCAGGTCTAGCACTTCTGTTTGCATTAAATCCACCTCCACCACCTGTATTTGGTGTAATTTTATTAGGATTCGGAGCACCAGGAACACCAGGGGGTCTAGGAGCACCTGGTTTTGGAGCAATTCTTTTTCGTTTATTTTTATTAGCATTATTAGCTCCCGCACCTACTACTCCAAGAGCGCCAGGTTTGTTTGGAGTAATTTTAGGCTCTTCTTTTTTCTTTTTTGGCTTATTAAACTGAGATAAATCGATAGTTTGACCCGTCAATGTAGCTCCAGATAATTTTGTGTATTTAGTAGTAATTGTTTCCTCAACAATTGGAGCATCGGTTTTTGGAGCAACAACAGGCGGAGTAACTACTTCAGCTTTTATTTCTTTTGATTCAACAATAGGTCTAACTGCTTTTTTCTCAGAAACCACTTTTTCTTGTATTGGTTCTTTTTGAGGAGCTTCTTTAACAACAGGCTCTTTTTTCAAAGGCACCTCTTGCGGAACAACTACCACAGGAGTTTCTTTAACTTCAACAACTGGAGAAGGCGCAGCTAATGGAGCTTTTTTTGGATTAAGATCAATATTACCAATATGGGTTGGACCCGTTACAACAGCTCTCGCTTTTATAACTTCTTGATTTCTCAAACGCTCTTCGTCAATCTTGCGTTTTTCATCAATTTCCTTTTCACGTTCAACGCGCAAAGCTTCTTTTTCTTTTCTTTTTTCTTCTCCTACCTCTTTTGAGGCTTCTTTATTCCCTTTGTCGCCTGCAAATTGATTTTGAAGAATACCAAACTCCTTATCAGAAATTTTCGCATTTGGATTTGCTTCAATGGCAATGCCCTTATCTTTTAGATAATCCACAGCTCTTTCTAAAGAAATATTTAATTCCCTTAAAACTTTGTTTATTCTAATAACTCTCTCTTCAGACATAAAACCTTTTTAATATTACCTTTATTAGCTCCCAATCTTAACTCTCAATTAAAGAGCCAAAATAAGGTTTAAAATTTATTTTTAGAAGAATCGATTAGCTATCAAATTCGTCTTTTAGTATTCTCATTACATCTAGAATTGTTTCCTCTTCTAAATCAGTTCTTCTTACTAAATCATTCACATCTTGTTTTAAGATACTTTTAGCGGTATCCAATCCAATTTTTGCAAATTCTTCAATAACCCATTCTTCAATTTCATCTGAAAACTCAGTTAATTCAACATCATCTTCATCTGCAGCAGCACCAGCAACATCTCCTTCACGAATAACATCAAGTTCATAACCAGTCAATTGACCTGCTAACTTAATATTATGTCCTCCTCTACCAATTGCTTTAGAAACTTCTTCTAATTTCAAGAAAACTTCCGCTCTTTTTGTTTCTTCATTAATTTTAATTGAAGAAACTTTTGCAGGACTTAACGCTCTAGTAATATACAATTGAATGTTACTTGTGTAATTGATAACGTCAATGTTTTCGTTTCCTAATTCGCGAACAATACCGTGAATACGAGATCCTTTCATTCCCACACAAGCTCCTACAGGATCTATTCTATCATCATAAGAATCCACAGCGACTTTTGCTTTTTCACCTGGAATTCTTACTACATTTTTAACCATTATTAAACCGTCAAAAACTTCTGGAATTTCTTGTTCAAATAATTTTTCCAAGAACTTTTCAGAAGTTCTAGACATAATAATTTGAGGTTTATTCCCTTTCAATTCAACGCTTTCAATGATTCCACGAACATTATCTCCTTTACGGAAAAAGTCAGATGGAATTTGTTTTTCTTTTGGAAGAATAATTTCATTTCCTTCATCATCAATCAAAATAACGACTCTGGGACGAACGTGATGTACTTCGGCAGTATAAATTTCTCCAATTAAATCTTTAAATTGCTTGTAAAGATTTGTATTATCATGTTCATGAATTTTAGAAATTAAGTTTTGACGTAATGCCAAAATAGCTCTTCTTCCTAAATCGATTAATTTAACTTCTTCAGAAACTTCTTCACCAATTTCAAAATCGGGTTCGATTTTTCTAGCTTCGGTTAAAGTTATCTCAAGGTGATCTAAATCTAAATCATCATCAGCAACAATAACTCTTCTTTGCCAGATTTCCATATCTCCTTTATCAGGATTAATAATAATATCAAAATTATCATCTGAACCGAATTTTTTCTTCAATGCATTTCTAAATACATCTTCTAATATCGCCATAAGCGTCACACGATCAATAAGTTTATCGTCTTTAAACTCTGAAAATGAATCGATTAATGCTAAATTTTCCATGCCAACTATTTAATTAAAATGTTACTGTAACAATTGCTTCTTTTATTTCTGTATAAAGTATTTCTTGTCTTTTTTGAACCGTTTCTTTTCCTTTTCCAATTTTTTTCGGTTCTCTAGCTTTCCATGACAAAATTATAAAATTATCATTAGCTTCAACTAATTCTGCTTCAATAGTTTCCGTTGCTAATTTAACTATTAACGTTCGTCCAACGTTTTTTATATATTGTCTAACGAATTTTAATGGTGATCCAACCCCAACTGAAGCTACTTCTAAAGAAAAATCCTGTTCTTCTCGGTCTAGTTTATTCTCAATTGCACGACTAATATCGATACAATCTTGTAAAACCACCCCGTTATCATCATCTAAAGTTATACTGATTTTAAAATTACCAGAAATAATCAAATCTATAAGGAAAACAGAAGGTTTTTCTAATAATTCTTCGACCACTAAATTGTAAACTTGTTCTTTAAATGTCATATTTTTTATAAAAAGAGGCACGCATTGCGTGCCTCATTATCTAGTTTTTTAATAAATAACAGTGCAAATATAGTGTTTTTTTTATAAATTAAAAATCATTGCGTTTTGATAATCTTTAACTTGTATAAATTAAAACTCTTAATTATGATTTTTTACAAAATTTTAAGCCCCAACTTCTTTAAAGAAACAAGTTCTAAATTTAGATTAAATTCAAACAATAAAGCTATATTTTTAAAAATCAATCTAATTTGTGAAAACAGATATGAAAAAAGCCTCTCGAAATGAGAGGCTTTTTGTTGGTCTACTAGGACTCGAACCTAGAAAGACTGCACCAAAAACAGTTGTGTTACCATTACACCATAGACCAATTCCATTGCTGTAAAGCGAGTGCAAATTTAGTACAAATTTTAATTTTTACAAATTTTTAATCCCTTTTTATTGAAAAAAATTATTATTAAAAAAATAACCTTTGAAAAGCCAAGAAAACCAGCACATTAGCTAAAATTTAATGTTTTGGTAAAATTTTAAAATTGAATGTGACATTAAATAAAAAAACATTTTCTTTGTGTTTCAAAATAAAACAAAATTTATTAGCATATAAATATGACAAAGTTCAATTTTAATAAATGGAATACTATTACAGGTTGGGTTGCATTTACAGTTGCATTAATTACATACACCCTAACTGTTGAACCTTCGATGAGCTTTTGGGATTGTGGCGAATATATTGCCACTGCCGCAAAATTAGAAGTTGGACACCCACCAGGAGCTCCTTTATTTCAAATGATGGGTGCCTTTTTTGCTATGTTCGCTATGGACGACAAGCATATTGCTGTAATGGTAAATATGATGTCAGTTTTTTCGAGCGCCTTTACCATTTTATTTCTGTTTTGGTCTTCTTCCATGATTCTTAGAAAACTAATTTCAAGAATTTCAGCTACCGAATTAACTAAAAGCAACGAAATTGTAATTCTGGGGAGCTCATTTGTTGGAGCACTTGCTTATACTTTTTCGGATAGTTTCTGGTTTAATGCCGTAGAAGCTGAAGTTTACGCAATGGCTTCCTTATTTATTGCATTGCTTTTTTGGCTGGGTCTAAAATGGGAACAGGACATGGATACACCAAGAGGAAATCGCTGGTTATTGATTATTTCGCTAGTGGTTGGACTATCATTTGGAGTGCATTTTATGGCATTATTGACCATTCCCGCAATAGGATTTCTCTATTTTTTCAAACATTACAAAGAAGTTACCGTCAAAAACTTTCTTGTTGCAAATGTCGTAGTGGTTGCTGTTTTACTATTTATATTCAAATTATTATTGCCCCTAACAATGGCTTTCTTTGGAAAAACAGAAGTTTTCATGGTCAATGATTTGGGATTACCCTTCGATTCGGGAACCATATTTGTTGCCCTACTTCTGATTGTGACTTTTTATTTTGGATTGAAATACACACACAACAAAGGACTTGTTAACTACAACACCCTTCTATTATGTATTTTATTTATATTAATAGGTTTTTCGACTTGGATGATGTTGCCTATTCGTGCCAATGCCAATGTAATTATCAACGAGAATAAACCATCGGATGCCCGAGAAGTTTTAGCCTATTACAATAGAGAACAATATGGATCGAATCCTTTGTTTTACGGACCACAATATACTGAAGCCTTTGCTGGTTTAGACAAAGAAAATCCTTATTTAGACAAGGCTCCAAATTACGAAAGGGATTATAAAACTGGTACATATGTTATTGTAAATAATTACAAAAATGCAGAACAAAATAGCGATGATAATCAAAAAACTATTTTGCCAAGATTATGGAGCCCTGACAATGTTGTAAATTATATCCAATTTACAAATCCACCGCAGTTTAAAATAAATCCTGATTATGCATATGCCGATGATTTGCCAAAATACGGGATTGATCCCAGTAAATTAAGCGAAGAAGAACTTACTAAGGCGGAACAACAATTAAAGGATGAGATTGAAAAGACGGTTAAAGAATTTAGACAAGCCTACACACAAAAAGAAATTGATAATGATGGATACGTTAAATTCCTAAAAAGTTACGGTGATTACTTAATTGTAGAAAAACCGTCAACTGTTGATAATCTTAGGTTTATGGCCGAATTCCAGTTTGGCTATATGTATATTAGGTATTTAATGTGGAATTTCGTTGGACGTCAAAATGATATTCAAGGTCGAAATGATTCGCAGGATGGAAATTGGCTCAGCGGCATTCCATTTATTGACGAATTGCATTTGGGCTCGCAACAAAACTTACCTTCGGATGTATTGAATAATAAAGGACGAAATGTATATTTCTTTCTTCCACTAATCCTTGGACTTATTGGTATAATGTATCATTTTGACAAAGATCGAAAAAGCTTTTATGTACTTTTAGTATTATTTCTATTTTTAGGAATTGCATTAAAAATCTACCTCAACGAAAGACCTTTTGAACCACGAGAAAGAGATTATGCTTTAGTGGGGTCTTTCTATGTATTTGCCATTTGGATCGGTTTTGGAGTGTATTCACTTTATGAAAGTATTCAAAAATATCTGGCTCCAAGAATAGCTGGACCACTAATTATAGCGGCAAGTTTGCTCGCAGTTCCAGCTCTTATGGCTTCGCAAAACTGGGATGACCATGATCGTTCCGAAAGATATACCGCAATCGCTTTGGCGAAAGCCTACCTAACTTCGTGTGATCCAAATGCTATTTTATTTACCATTGGAGACAACGATACTTTCCCGCTATGGTATGCACAAGAAATTGAGCATATTAGAACGGATGTGAAAATTGTAAATACAAGTTTATTTATGACCGATTGGTATATTGATCAGATGAAAGCCAAAGCTTATAAATCGGAACCGTTACCTATTTCTTTTACCCACGATCAATATGTTGGAGACAAACTAGATTATGTGGCACACATCCAAAAAATTGACAGTCGTTGGGAAATTAAAGACTTTATCGATTTTATAAAAAACCCTAAGTCAACTGTTGAAATGCAAAATGGACAAACCATTCATTTTTTTCCAACAAATAAAATCAGAATTACTGTTGACAAAAACAGCATTATCAAGAACAAAGTGGTTCCTGCCAAATTTAATGATTCAATTGTACCTTATATAGATATAGACATCAAAGGCAGCGCTATTTATAAAAACAGACTGATGATGCTTGATATCGTTGCTAATAATAACTGGAAACGTCCTATTTATTTTAGCCCCGGAGCATTTGATGATGATGATTATTTGTGGATGAAAAACTATCTTCAATTAGAAGGAATGATTTACAAATTAGTACCAATAGAAACGAAGGTAGAAAAAGATTCGAACCCAATGGATATGGGCGGAATTGATGCCGATAAAATGTATTCTATTGTGATGAAATGGGATTGGGGAAATAGTGATAGTAATTCTATTTATCATGATGTTGAAACCAGAAGAAACAGTATTTCTTACCGATCTATTCTTTCTAGATTGATGGATAAGCTAATAGCAGAAGGAAAAACCCAGAAAGCGAAAAACATAATAGATTTAGCAATAACAAAAATGCCTTTGGATAAATTTAATTATTATTCGATGGTAGAACCTTTTACAAAAGGATATTACGAAGTTGGCGAAAAAGTAAAAGCCCAACAGCTTTTAGAGAAACTAATGACAAAATACAAAGAAAACCTAAACTATTATGGCGGTTTAAAAGTGGCGGAACAATCTGAAATTGCCGTTGATATTATTACAGATATTGAGCGTTACAGAAGTTTATTACAAGTAATGAAAGAAAGTGGCGACATTCCGTTTTACAACAAAAACAAAGTGATATTCAATACTTACATAAAAATGTTTGAGCACTTTGGACGCGAAAAAGAATAGAAATATAAAAAAAATTAAGTAATTGAAAATGTAGCGTTGTTAAAATACCGCTACATTTTTCATTTTAAAATCAATCAAAACTGGGTAAAAATGAACTTGAACTGGGTAAAAACAAATTCAATAATCAAAAAAATATTTCAAAATTATATTTGGGAGATTCCTAATACCAAAAACAAAATATACCTGACCTTTGATGACGGTCCAATTCCTGAAATTACCGAATGGGTGCTTGAAGAATTAAAAAAATACAATGCCAAAGCCACTTTTTTTTGTATTGGAAATAATATAGAAAAACATCCTTCTGTTTTTATGAAAGTTATAAACGAAGGACATTCCATCGGAAACCATACTTTTAATCACCTGAATGGCTGGAAAACTTCAAC